>SXGQ01008407.1_pt1 | contig 12917 bp, 18 predicted proteins | sample 3178371 | NCBI WGS metagenome assembly SXGQ01 (sample SAMN11356859, study PRJNA531348) | freshwater metagenome | isolation source: freshwater sample F1-20 | place: China: Fuxian Lake, Yuxi | collected 2017-12-25
AATGTGAAAAAAACTCCATACTTGATCTTTTATACAATAAGTATAATAAGAAAAATATTTTGGCGATGATTTAAAATAAATCTTTTAGTTTAAGCTGCTTTTTTATCTTCAAAAGCTGTTTTTGGCATGTACTCTTTAATTTTCATAGATATTCTTTTTGTCTTTTCTTGTATTTTTGGATTTGAATTTTTACTGATTATATCTAACATTGGCAATATGTAAACATAAATGTAATATGGTATTTTGGTTAAGAATGCAAAAACTAATTTGTCCATCCATGTTGGTTTGACACCCATGCTATTTGCAAAAGCAACAAAAGCAGCTTCTGTTGGAGCTATTGTGAAAATAGGATTGATTATAATAAGCTTTGTTAGTTCTTCTGCATTAGTCAAAAAATCTTTCATTAATTTTGATTTTTCATTTTTATCATTGCATGTAGCGTAATCTCTCATTGACTTAAATGTATCTATAGCTGCCTTTTTTGTAGGTCCGATTATAAGTTTGAATAATTTTTGAAAACCTAAAACATAATCATCAATTTTCTTAACAGGATTTAAAAAATATGTTCTGAACTGTTTGTCTCCAAGAAACCGTCTCGTTAAATCCGTCAAATCAGATACGACAGGAATTATATTCGTAGACTTTCTCTCTTTGCCAATAGAAGAAACACGAATTTCGTGTAAATCAAAATCTTTGTTTGAAACATAGTTGATAAAGCTAAAGTCCATGCTACTATTTAATCAGGTAAGGAGCATTTTCATGTCGTCTTTTCTTGATATTGAACGAAATAATAAATTTGTTAACAAGTATTTGTCACTTGCTAAATTTTTTGGAGATAATGATAATCCTTGCTATTCAAGGCAAATAGGAGTGGTTATCACAGATAACAACTTTAATAAAATACTAGCAACAGGCTATAATGGACCACCACGAGGAATTCCACATTGCGATACACCAGAACATTTTAGGGAAATATTAATTCCACAGTTAACAGAACAGGATAAGTTCAAACTTTGTAGCAAAATTAAATGTCGATTTTTTGAGGAAGAAAAATTTATTGAAACATATGCATATCAAAAAATTTGCCCAAGAAAAATAATAAATTGCAAATCTGGAGAAAGATTAAATTTGTGTACATGTGTTCACGCCGAAGCTAACGCAATTGTGAATGCATCTACTGATCTTTCAGGATCATTTATGTTTGCTTGGTGTCCTTTGCCTTGCATAGAATGTACGAAATTGATCATTAATGCAGGAATTAAGAAATTATTTTGTTACAAAGAAGATAAAGATTATTCATATGGAAGTAGATATTTGTTTGAAAAGTCTGGAATAGAAGTTTACGAACTAGACAGAAATAATTTTAGCGACACTCAGGTATAATATTGAGGAAAAATATATGGCCTATGAAGTTATTTTTAAATATTACGATGTTAATGATGATGGATCATTTAACAAAGAAACACCACAGGAATTGAAAAAAAAGTACGGAACACTTGAAAATGAGTATCCTATGGATAAGCTCATGAGTAATATTACAGGACATCTTGCTCGTAGAGACATATATGTTTATGATGTTGAAGTTTATGAATTTTTGAAGAAGCAAATTCCATTTAAGATTACCAAGAATGGTTTAGTGTTAAAAAATCAAAGAGTATCTTACGATGAGATGCTTGAAAATAATCAAATTTTAGCCGAATCTCAAAACACAAATAATGTTAATATGATTTCTGTCAATAAGGCAATTCAGCCTGTTCAACAAAATAAATTTGTCGATTTGTCAAATCGTGTTGAAAATCAAAAAAATAAGAAACCAATTAGGTATGTTGTTTTCAGTCCTCCGTTAAATGTTAATAAAGCAAAATTTAATTATAAGTTTACAAGAAACAAGAGATACCCTGTTTTCTTTGAAAGGTTTGTTGATACTGGTATTGGGCAGATGCTTTCAATGGTTGATGATGCAGGCAAAGATGTAGAAGTTCATGATGAGTATTTTGTTCCAGCGGGAAATAATCTTGGTTTTGATAATGAAATGAATCCATCTAAAAAAGATGGAAACATCGATCTATTAAATTGGCAAGGTGGCAATGAAGGAAACGATGGAGTTCCTGTATTGAGAAAGGGTATTTAACATGAATCAGCGTGAAAAAGATCAAAAGAAAAAAGCTCGTGAATCAAATGTCAGAAAAAAGGTATTGGCAAGAAGAGAAGAAATCAGAACCCAAAGAAAAGAAGAGGATCGATTGGAAAAGGAATTTGAAGCTAAAGAACTTAAAAATCTTAGTTCCGATGAAATCAAGGAAAGATTAGAACAGAATTATAAGATCTTGCAGGGTCTTTATGAAGAAATTCAGAAAAAGCAAGATCAGGTACAGGAAGAAGTCAAGCCTGTTGAAGAAGAAAAACTCTCTTAGCGATTTGACTTAATAATGATTTAACACTATGTTAAAGTGATAATTCGCCTGTGCGGATTATCGTGCAGTTCTTAAGCAGTCTTTTTTAAATCCGCCTTTGGTGGATGGGAGTTTTTATGTCAACAGCAGACTTGGGTTTTGATTCGCTTGACGATAAACAATTTACCGCAGAAGTAAATCGTCTTAACAAGGAAGTTGGAGGAATGGACAACTATGTTCGTCTTCCAGAAAAAGATGGTTTCGTTGCTCTGCGGTTTTTGCCGAAGCTTAAAAATAAACCGTTTTATGTAGCGTGTCGTGTACATCGTTTGGGAGTATATCCAAACAGCAAAACAGTGTTTTGTCCACGCAAATTAATTGATACGCCCCGTGGACCCCGCTGGCTTGCAACATCAACAGACAACGATTGCCCTATTTGCATTAAGTACAATGCACTTTGGGAACAGACTAAAAAGATGACTAACAAAAACGAAATCGAGAAGGTTCAATCTCTCGCTCGGAGTATCAAGCCTGCTGAACGCTATTACTATAATGTAATTGTCCGTTCACAAGTAAACACAAAGACCAAAACACTTGAAACAAATGTTGGTCCTAAAATTTATTCATGTCCTAAACAAGTTCATGAAATTGTAATGCAATCAATCACTGGATCAGAAGTTTCTGGTCGTAGAAGACTTGGTGACATTGCACATCCTGTTACTGGACGTGATTTCAGGCTTGTTAAACAAATCAAAGGTGGCGCTTATCCTGACTATGGTCAGTCTGCTTTTGAGGATGTTAGCATCCTTGGTACAGACGAACAGATCAGAAGCTGGGTGACAGGTTATCATGATTTGGAAGCGATTCCGATAATGCTTCCTGTTGAAGAAATCCGTAAGATTCTGTCTACCTTCATTGATGGTGATGTCCAACAGCCCAAAGCTGCTTCTGCACCAGCAAGTTCTTCAAAGGCTACTGCCGAAAAGGTCGAAAGCAAAATTGCAGAAGATCTTGAAGGAGTTCTTGATAGCGATTGGGACACCGCTCTTAAGAATATCGGGGTTCAGTGATAAATAGTACTGGAGGTTTTATGAAAATTATTACTGTTATTTTGACAACCTTCTTATTTGTAAGTACTTTTGGTTGCCAAATTTATTCTACAAGTGTTTGCTGTGATACATGCAAGGTAAAATCTTGCAATTGTTATGGTAAAACAAACAATTGTGTTTGTGGTGAGGAGAATTGTTTATGTCAGCGTTAACTTTTTTTGCATCATTTTTGATTATGATGCAATCTGGACCGAATTGCCCAACATGACCATCTGCTTCTTCTAGTACTAGCCGGTCGGCAAGTACTAAAAGTTACCAGACTCAGCGACCAACATACAGACCTACACAGTATGCTGGTAATGCGACAAATCAAAAACGTGTGGCGACAAGACCACAATATCAGCCACAGAAAAGGGTGATTAGAACAAGATAAGGCCAGATTTGTTAATTTTTAAAAGTGCTCGCTTTTTGCGAGCACTTTTTTTTTTATACACTCTTTTAATTTGGGTTAAGTGATAAATCCGTCCTCCAATGACAAAAGGAATTTAATCATGGCGAAGTCTAAAAAAGATGGTGCTGACGATATTTTTTCTCAAATGGCACAAGACACTGGCGCACAAGTAGTAGCAAATCTGGATGTCGCAAAATATTTTATTGATACTGGTAATCTTGCCATTAACTATTGCTGCTCAGGCAAGTTTGTTAAAGGTGGAATTCCCGGTGGAAGATTAACTGAAATTTATGGTCCTAGCGCATCAAGCAAAAGTTTAATTGGCAGTAACGTCCTTGCAGGTGTTCAAAAACTTGGAGGCATCGGTATTATTCTTGATACTGAGAATGCGATTAATGGTCAGTTCATGCAACAAGCTACAAAGTGTGATATCAACAAAGTAATTAGATATACTCCTGTTACTTTAGAAGATTGTTTTGGCACGATTTACAGGGCTATTGATTATATTCGCAGGAAGAGAAAAATTGAAGTTCCTATGGTAATTGTTTATGATTCAATTTCTGTATCACCAAGTGCTAGGGAATTGAGAGAGACTCAACTTCCTGAAGGTTATTCCAAGGCTGATTTCAAAAGAATTGTAGGTTCTAATGAACAGCCGGGAGAAAGAGCTAAGATTTGCTCTAAAGAACTAAGAAAGCTTAATACTGAGATGGAACAAAACGATGTTACCGTTGTTGTTTTGAACCAAATCAGAGACAAAATTGGAATCATGTATGGTAGTCCAGAAACCACAGCTGCTGGTGGTCAAGGATTGCCTTTTTATGCGTCTTGTAGAATTAGATCACAGACTCAAAAGAAGATTGAAACCAAGATTGTTGGTTCTCAAAAGAAAAAGATTATGGGAATTAATATTAAAATTCAAAACAAGAAGAACAGGTCTTATCGTCCATTTGTTGAAGTTGATAATATTCCTTTGTATTTTGACAAAGGAATTAATCCACTTGGTGGTTGTCTTGGTGCTCTTATTGACGCAAACAAGATCACGCCTCAAGGTGCTGGTAAGTTTTTGATCAATTCAAGCCTTACCAATGGAGAAGAGGTTACATTTAGGTCTTCTATGGAAAGAAATGATATTCCATTGGAGATTGCATATAAATATCCAGGATTGTTTGATGCAGAATCTGAGCTTGAAATTAGAAGTTATCTAGATCCTCATCTTGACGCAATCAATTATGTTTGCGATGGTGAGATCTCAGATGTTGGTGACGATGAAAGCGAAATTGATGATCTTTTAGCTTGAGGTGAATCATGAAAACTTGCTTGCTATTGACGAGTCCAGATGGTAAACAGATGCCTACCAACCAGTCAAATTATGATTTGCTGGTTGAGTTCATTGATTATTTCAAACTAACAACGCAGTTTGTTAAGATAGAAGATGAGAGCAAAATGTTGGATATTCCACAAATTGCTAGCATCTTCTGTGATAGCAACTATCATTCAAATGTAGAATTTATTTCTAAGGCATCAGTTAACACATGTCCGACTCCACAAGAAAGCGGCAATTCTTCATCTTATATTCGTAAAAAAATCAAAGAACAGTTTGTAAAAAATAGGGTTATTACGTTTAAAGAAATTTGCAAAATGTTTGAATCGCTTAATTATTCTTTGGCAGCGTTGAATAATCACTTTAAGATCGTTCGGCAAGATCTTGTTGCAGGAGGATGGATTGTTAACAAGATTAAGAACGGTCTTTACCAGCTAGAAAAAGTAAATGGTGATTGATGAACAGATTAGAAAATGTTGTTGACGCTGCCAAGCAAGCCGATTTGATGAGCAACATTTTGGAACCTTATAGTTTTCCAAAATTTGATGCTAGTGTTGAACATGCTTTAACGCCATATAAAGTATGGCGTTTTCCATTAGATGGTTACGATGTAATTGTGTATTTTACCAAATCAGGTGCTAAAGATTGTAAAATATCATCATTACAAGTATGGTCTGAAGATTTTTTAATCTTGCCTTTTAGTGTTTCGGTCAAGGTTGCTAAAATTTTCATAAAAGGAAATAATCTAAGTTTGTTCCTTTTGAAGAATTATGATAAACTTTTGTATTGTTGGACTAAGATGACTACATTAGATGGAGAATTGTTAAAGCCGATTGATGAATCTGTTATAGAGAAAACATACGGAGACTTTTCTTACTTTTTAATAAAAGAAGAATTTTCTTTTTGATTCTGATCTAAATACTCTTGGGGCACAGGACTTACCATCTTGTGAAATAAAAATGAGCAATCCCGTTAGTAAAGTCCAGAATAAGAGAATACAATCTTCGATAATTAAACATCTTGAAAAATATGGCACAATACAAATCAATCTTCCAGATGATAATTTGCTTGAAATAGGTGTTTTAGAAGAAGATGATCAAGGAAATTTGAAAAGAGGCGAATCTTATTGTTATGTTATCGTAAAAAATGAAATGAGAGCAACAGTAATAGACAAGTATAATTTAGGTATAAGATTTTCAGCAGATGAAAATTTAATTGTAATGGATGATAAATTTGTAGATTCTGATGGAAAAAATGTTAAAACAATTAATGTTGCTTGATTTTTAACACTAGTTTAAAATGTTACTACTTTTTGGCTCTGGACTAAAAAAATGAAAAAGAGCGAATCTTACAGTACACAAGTACTTCTTTCAAGTGTAAACAACAAGCTTCTTGAATTCTTATACACAAGATTCAAGTATCGATATCAGGACGATCTGGCTCAAGCATTTTCGGCTATTTCTTCCGAAAAATTGCTTGAACCTATTCATAATTCTCTAGACTGCTCGGAAGATAGCAGTAGTTTTCATTATAGAGTAGAGTGCTTGGCACAAGCTTTATCAAATGAATTTAACAAGAGAAATTTGGATGAATATGGGTTGTCTTAAGTTCTAAAGGGGGTGATTCCAGACCGATAACCCAAATTTGTCAAAACATTATGCGAACCTATGATTTAAACACATAGGTTCGCATAAAATTTTAATACTTGAAATAATATAAAAAACCCTTATAATCAATTCTTATACCCACATAAGATAGACTCACAGAGAAGCCACATCATGGAAATTATAGAAATTACCGATGCAAACACAATAAAAACAGATACATACCTTCTGCTAAAATATGATAAATTCGAAGAATTTAATCCAGTACAAAGTTCAATTCTTCCATTTGCAGACAAAGACAACAATTGCGTTATATCAGCCGCTACAAGTTCTGGAAAAACTGTAATTGCTGAATTTTTTATTACACAATCTTGCCTGCAACTTAACAAAAAAGCTATCTATGTTTGTCCATTAAAAGCATTGGCTAGTGAAAAATATAGCGAATGGAAAGATCCTTCTCATGATTATTCAATGAAAAATATTGGTTATTTCACAGAAGGCGGAAAATCAAAAAATGATGATTTTGATATTGGAATATTCACAATAGAAGGACTTTGCCATAAGTTAATCACAAAAACAGAAATATTCAAAGATGTAGATGTCATTGTAATTGATGAAGCACATCTGCTTGGAGCAGAAAACAGAGGACATTTTCTTGAATTTGCTTTAATGTATATTACAAAAATATGCCCTTGCAGAATTGTATTTTTGTCTGGCACTCTTGCAAATGGAAAAGAATTAGCTCAATGGCTATGTAATTTGAATAAAAAACAAACGATTTATCTTAAAAGCACCTACAGACCAGTTCCGCTAAATATACATTACCGAAAATACGAAGAAACAGATTATGATGATGGATTGCCATCTGAATTAGTTGAATCAACTTTAAGTCTTGTGAAAAAACATCCTAATGATAAATTTCTTGTATTCGTACACAGTAAAGCAACAGGTAAAAAATTAAAACAATTATTCTTAAAATCAGGACATACAAGTGATTTTCATTGTGCCGATCTTAAATCAGTTGAAAGAAATAAAATAGAAAAACAGTTCAAGAATGGCGATCTCAGAATACTTGTTGCAACAAGTACCCTCGCAGCAGGGGTAAATTTGCCTGCTAGGCGTGTTATTGTGTTTGGGGTAACCAGAGGCAAGCAATTCGTAGATAAGGCCGAGATAGGCCAAATGATGGGCCGTGCAGGCAGAAAAGGTATAGATACAGAAGGTGATGTCTATATCTTCATCCCAGAAAGCAAAAAATTCTATGCTTCTGAATTAAAGAAAATCGATCCAATTAAATCTTCTTTACTTGAAGTTGACAAAAGAGATGAATATCCAAATTTAGCTTTTTATATACTTTCTTTAATATTTAGCAAAAATTATAACACAGATGAAAAGTTGATTGATATTATTAAAACATCATTTGCCTGTGAGCGTGGAATGATTCATGTTGATAAAATAAACAAGACAATTGCTAGATTAATATCTTTTAAGTTTATAGAAAAAAATAATAATGTTTACAATATTACTAAAATTGGATCTTTATCATGTTATTATTTTATTGATCCATATGATTTATTTTCTTATCAAATGAATTTCTATGGATTGATAAAAAACAATATGCTGAAAGATAGTTTGGTTTCCTATGCTTTAGCAAACATACCATCAAAGAATTCAACATATATTTCATCTGATGAATCAAATTTTTGTTTTAATTATAAAACTAGGTTGCAGGAACTTCTAAAAGATAAGTTTTACGAATCAGCTTGTATTAAATATGGATTTTCGTATTGGTGTTTGATGCATGGAAACAATTTAGGTCCATTGGCTTATTTGAAAGAACCGTTACAGAATGATATTGGCAGAATTACATCATGTTTAGCTATGATGTCTAAAATTTGTGGATGGAACAATTCAGATTTCTTTTACAATCTTTCCAAGAGACTGATATATGGTGTTCGTGTTGAATTGTTGGGATTAGTTGAAATTAAGAATATTGGTAAAATTAGAGCTGAAAAATTATACAGTAGCGGGTTTAAAAATAAACAAGATGTCATGAACAATTTAGAAAAAGCCAGTAAGATTGCAGGTCTTACATCTGATGTCTTAAAGGCTTCTTGTCTTCTGGACCAAAAAAGCCAACAGGATATTCAATCTTGATTGTTTTTTGTTCACCATCTTTTCCTTCTTCCCACATGCGTATTTGTTCTACATTCATGCCAAGTTCTAGAAAGTGACAATTGTCTTCAGCAAATACTGGAAGTTTCATCTTTTTTTCGTTAATCAGGATATTAACTTGACAATATCCTGATTTTGGGTCATAACATAAACATGATTTGCACTTTTTTTCTTGCATTTTTTTTGAATCCTGTTATTCTTTGTTATTAAAGGAGTGTCAACATGAATAAACTAATTATAGGTTTGGCGGGACAAGCAGCAGCTGGAAAAGACACTGTTGCTGATATTCTTATTCCAGAGCTTAATAAAATTAAAGGATATGATTTTGTAAGAAATTCATTTGCTGTTAACCCAAAGAAAATTTTCGCACAAGCATTTCAGGTTGATCTTTCATTTATCGAATCATGGAAACGAAGTCCCACTCCTCCTCATGGATTTTTGATTCCTGTTAGAAAAGGACTTCAATTAATTGGTGATGGTTTTAGACAAATCAAATCTGATGTTTGGATTGATTATGTTTTAGAAAACCCACAACATGATGTCGTTGTCTCAGATGTTCGCTATTGCAATGAAGCAGTTAATATTAAGAAAAAGCAAGGAATCAACATTGTTTTGATTAGACCAGATAATATGAATAGTGATGATAATGATAGTGAGAAAATTATCGGTCAGGTAGCTTTGCATTTTGAAAGAATGCAATATAACGGACCAATTGTATATGATCAAACGTATCCAATGTTTGATTATTTCTTGAAAAATGATGGTGACTTAGATCGCTTGAGAAGCAGGGTTATTAATCATCTTCTTCCTTATATTGTTTCAAAGATGACTCGTTAGCGTTTCTTCTTAAGAGCGTTTTCTGTTACAACTATAAATTCCCAATTCCTTTTCCTACAATAGGAATTGGCAGCAGTCCATTTCGCTATATTTTTGGGCCATTTTGTTTGAGATTTTGGTTTTATTTCCCACATTTCAATCTTTCCATCTGCGTATTCCACTAAAACATCTGGAATATAAGTATGTTTTGATCCTTCAAAGAAATATTCTATATTGACATTTTCAACCCTATAGTCTTTTACATTTGGGTTTTTTTCTAGTTTTTCATAGAATTTTAATTCAAGTCCGCTTCTGAAATTAACAGTTCTTTTAGTTTTCTCTGACTGATATGTGCCTTGTTTAAATCTAGTTTTTTTATTTTTGTAACAATCTCGAATTATTATTGGTTTAGTTTGTGCATTTGCTGGAATTTGAATACCAATATGTTTTGTTTTGTAATGATTGCAAAGATCTCTCAATGGAGTTAAGCATCTTGTGCAAATTACATAATCATCTCCTTCACGATGATTCGCAAATATATGATCTTTCATTTGTTCATGGTTATCAAATCCTTCGCTGCACACAAAGCAAAGGAAATCTCGTTTTACGTTTCTCATTTTGGCATCACAAAAATTTTGTATTTGTTAGACAAAATTTTGCATATTTTGTCTAAATCTATTACTTTTACTTTGTCTACTTGATCTTTTTCAATAATTTCAGTATTATCTTTGCCATTTACAAGATCATCAAGGTTTATAGCTTCAAAATCTTCTACTCGCATTGTTCCGTCAATTGGACTTTTTAGATTGTTGAAACTGATTCTATCATCTTCAGTTGATGCATAACATTTGCCATTTAGACAGAAGTACATAATAAAGCCTTTTTTATGTGCAATTTTTTCAAGTTTTGAACATACTTTTTCATGAAGTGATTGTTTTTGTTTTTCATGCATCAATTCACTGAAGGTCATCATAATTTTCTTCTTTCTATTAGTATATATTACAGTATGAAAACATTCCTTCAATTTATAAACGAACAAGAACAACCAGAAGATCCTAGTAAAAAACTAGCAAACGCAACAGGTAGTTTGTATTCTGTTTTAAATATAGATCCAAAAGACGTTGAAGGTGCTATTGAAAATTCATCACCATTACTTGCTCAAGGTACGGTGGAATTACCATCAGGAATAATAGATCAGATTGGATTAGCGCAATTAGATGTAGAACCTTTAGATAATGGCAGGTATAGAATCAGTATTAAGAATGAAAACGGAAATTTGCTTTACAGAGATGGTCGTAAAGTAAAGCATATGCATTTGATTGGGACTGTTGATGAAGATACTTACAACAGAATTATGACACAAGGGCTGACTGGATGGAATAATATACCAAAGAAGACTAAATAAGGTATGGACAGGTATACATTTAAAAAATGGCTTGAACTTCGTGAAGTATCTACTTCTACTGGTGATGTTGCTCACTTCTCAATGCCAATTGGCGGAATGGTAGGAAGAAGCTTTCCTCAGTTTTATAGTGTTGGGGATCATGGTCTAGCTGGACCACTTCAAGATTTAATTGCGCCAGTTCATAAAAAACGAAGACGTAAGCATAAATAATATGAAGACTTAGGTTTTCCCCCTATATTAAATAATAACATTACATAATATCAAAATACCTATAACTTATACTATAATTCGTAGGGCAGTGTTCGCACTGGGGTTTCTGGAGAGGTTTACCGAAAACCTCTCTTTTTTTTTGCCATAATCATTTTTTTAAGCTAAGTTAAACATAACAAGGAGATGTTATGGACGCACTTGATTTAGTTCCTGTTAAAGAGATTCAATGCCTTGATAAAGGTTTTGTAAAACTGATTGATGTGATGCCAAGGATTGTTCCTGATGGGCAGACATGTGATTACGCAATAGCACAAATGGCAAGAGTAAGTTATGGTGCTGGAACCAAATCTGTAAGTGAAGACAAGGGATTAATTCGGTATCTTCTCAGGCATAGTCACACATCTCCAATAGAAGCAATTGATTTTAAATTTGCAATGAAAATGCCTTTATTTATAGCTAGACAAATGTTTAGGCACAGAACCAGTAGCGTGAATGAGATTTCAGGAAGATATTCAGTAATGAAAGATGAGTTCTACATTCCTACTGTTGAAAATTTAAGAAAGCAGTCTACTACTAATAAGCAAGGCGGCGATGAACTGCTTGAGCCAGATATTGCACAGGATTTTGTGGATAAGATTGATTTGAATTGTAAAGATTGTTATTCTATTTATTTACAAATGCTTGATGCTGGAATTTCCAGAGAACAAGCTAGAATGATTTTACCGTTAAATTTGTATACAGAATTTTATTGGAAGCAAAATTTACACAATCTTTTGCATTTATTGGCATTGAGAGCCGATTCTCATGCACAGCAGGAAATTAGGGCTTATGCTGAAGCAATTCTTAAATTGATTAGTCCCTTGGTTCCTTGGACTATAGAGGCTTGGAATGATTATCATCCAATGCGTGGAGCCATGAAGCTTACAAGTCTTGAGAAGGATGCACTATTCAATTCAGACATAGATGGTGAAAATATTTTGGATATTGATTCAAAAAATCAAAGAGAAGCGCAAGAGTGGCGCACTAAGAGAGAACATCTGTTTAAAAAAACTATTTGACGCTCAATTAAATGGAAAGAGGTGTTTTATGGCATGTCATCAAGGTTTGAATTTTTTCAGATGGAGTGTTCTTGGCATGACTGGTTTAAATTTGTTTCTTGTTTTTTTTATTAGTCTTCGTTTGTGGAATTTGGATTATAAAGTTGAAAATTTTTATGTAACAGATGACATGTTACGAAAAGAGTTGGTGGATGGTACTTTTGCTGTTGGAGCGGGAAATTGGAAATTTGGAAAATCTACCAATCTTGAAATAGTTGATACTAAGTATACTGGTTACGAAAACATTTTGTTTGTAAATTTTGGTGACGAAAAGATTTTGGAATTACCAGAAGCTAAATTTGGTGATGGGATAGAACAAATTGATAACAAGAAAGTTAAATTCAAGATAGATGGTCTTTTGAAAATGGTTTATGTTAAAGTGAAAGATATTCC
>SXGQ01424623.1_pt1 | contig 12917 bp, 13 predicted proteins | sample 3178371 | NCBI WGS metagenome assembly SXGQ01 (sample SAMN11356859, study PRJNA531348) | freshwater metagenome | isolation source: freshwater sample F1-20 | place: China: Fuxian Lake, Yuxi | collected 2017-12-25
CGCACCAATCTTGTATTCACGGCTATAGGTCTTACGCTTCGACATGGTTTATCCCCTCGTATGTTTTGTCCTTTTCGTCCTGTTACTACCTTAACATACTGTGGACTTTTTTGGTGGCAGGCCATTTCTTTCTCTTTTGTTTGTCTTTGTAATATGAGTGAGCTAATAATTAAAATCATTACCATTTAGACAATTTTTCTTTTCCTGCAATTTGTTATTTTCATAATTTCAAGCTTTTTTCATTTTTGGCATATTGTCACCCTTGCACCTTAATTCAGCCAAAAATCGCGTCATAATCTGTTGAAGAGAAGCATAACTATCGCCCGATAGCAAATTAGGTTCACCTCTTCATGTCACTTCCTTTCGGAAGAATATTTACCCATTTTTTTAAGGAGACTTTTATGTCTGAGTCCGTGGTTCTGGACCAATCGGTCCAGGAAAAATTCCATCGCACCCGCGAGGAACTATCAAACGCCTTAGTCGAGAGGGATCAAGAAATTGATCTGCTTTTGAGTTCGCTTATCTGCAGGGAAAACCCATTGCTTATCGGCCCGCCGGGTACTGGTAAAAGCATGCTTGTCGATGCTCTCTTGAGTTGGATGCAAGGCACCAAGTTTTCAATCTTATTTAGTAAATTCAGTATGCCCGAGGAAATCTTCGGCCCTGTTTCGCTTAATGGATTGAAGAACGATAAATTCATTCGCATCACCGAAGGGAAACTCCCGTGCGCTGATATCGCCTTCGGCGATGAAATTTTCAATGCGAGTTCCGGAATCCTAAACACGCTTCTAAAAATCCTAAACGAGCGAGTATACGAGCAGGGTGATGGCTCTAAAATCAAGGTGCCATTGAAGCTTTTTGTGGGTGCTGCCAACCAATGGCCACATGAGCAAGATGGGGGCAAGGAGCTAAGCGCATTGTTTGACAGATTCCTTTTGCGCAAACGTGTTTTGCCCATTGTTTCAAAAGCAGGCAAAGAGAGACTTTGGTGGAATCAGCCAAACGAGGTTAAGCTCACTTCCACGATCAGTCCTGAGGAAATCGATACTGCCCAAAGTGAAAGCGCAGCAATCCCTTGGACTGCAGAAGCGCGGGAAGCTTTTGAAAGCATCATCATGCAACTTGCCAAGGAGGGAATTTCGCCTGGGGATCGCAGGCAGGCGAAAAGCGTGAAAGCTGTTCAAGCTTACTGCTACCTCGAAGGTAAAACCCAAGTCGAACTCGAGCATTTACAAATACTAACTTCGATACTTTGGGAATCTCCTTTAGAGCAACCAGAAAAAGTGATGCAAATCATTTTGAAGGTTGCAAATCCAACAGGCATGCGAGTGAATTCCCTTTTGATCGAGGTCGAGCAAATTTGCGAGAATACAGATTTAAAACAGCTAGCTCAAGCTGCGGTTGCAGCTTCCAAGCTATCTGAAATTGAAAAACAATTGCACGCGCTTGGGAATCACCCCAAGGCTGCAACAGCTAGAAAACATGTTCGTGAACAAATCAAAAAGATCAAGCTAGCCTCAATCGAGGCAATTTAACCCAAGGAGATTTACTTATGAAAGAAGAGCCTAATTTCTTGAAGGATTTTGATGATGCAGCTTCCATGCAAATGGAAACTGAAAGCATCAAGCCCCGTTGTGCAATGGAGGTTGATGATTGGGGGTTTCGTCGAGGAACCCAGCTTTTGGAGGAAAGCGAACGGCTTCAGGCTTTGGATATTCCAAAAGAAGGGATAGTGGATTTTCATGCGGCAGTTTTTGAACCCGACCCCAAGTTAAATGCTTCCTGTGTGGATGAGTCCCGATTGAAGTTCCTGCAGCAACTTATGGAAACCAATGAATTTCAAAGTTTGCATGCCTCAACCCAGATGCAACCATGCGCAAGCGAAGTGGGAGCAACTGCCCTCGCGGAGCAGTTTGTTGCTCAGAGTAAAAAGTCCTCGTCTGAAGATAAAGATCATAACGAGTTTACTAATCTCCGAGCTATCGGAAAGGCGCTAGAGCAAGCTAGGGAGGAAGTGGAGCTTGCCCATGAATCTGCAGCAGCGCTAGGTTTTGGAAAAGGGCAACCTGGAAGTAACGATGCCAAGAGAATTGGTGCGATTTACAAGAGGGTGCGCTCGAGCAAAATATTGCACAAGATTTGCAATCTTGCAGGGAAGTTCCGAAGGCTTGCGCAAGCGAAGCAAAGGCAGAAGACTAAACAGGGCTTTGATGAACTGGTTGGCATGAAAGCTGACAACGATCTGGGCAGGATGCTACCTCAGGAGTTGGTTGCTTTGCTGGATCCAGTGCTTGAACAGGATGTATTGCGCAGGTTCATGGAAAGGCAACTTTGGTGTCGGGAGTTTCAAGGATCAGAACCTGTGGGCAAAGGCCCCATCATTATTGTCCTAGACGAAAGCGGCAGCATGGTTGGCGAGCGCAATCATGCTGCAAAGGCTTTAGCTTTAGCGCTTGCTTGGATTGCCAGGCAGCAGAAACGCTGGTGCGCTTTGATCGCTTATTCCGGAGATAGTGGCGAAAGGATTTTGCCATTACCTTTGGGAAAGTGGGATGAAGTTGCACTAATGAATTGGCTTGAAGCTTACATAGGGGTGGGTTCGGACCTAGATATTCCGGTTCGAGAGATGTCCATGTTTTATGAAAGGTTGAAAGCACCCAAAGGAAAAACTGACCTGATTTTCATAACTGACGCGGCGTGTAGCATCCCTGCTAAACTTGCAAAGACTTTCAACGATTGGAAGCGATCGGTCCAAGCGAAACTTATCACACTAGTGATTGATAACGAGCCTAATGATCTTGGGAAAATCAGTGACGAGGTCCACCGGATTCGTTCGGTGGATGTTTCGGAATATGGGGTCGAGCGAATTTTATCTATCTAATTTAGGAGACAACTATGAGTGAATGCAAAAGGCCCTTTCCAATCCAGTCCTGGGTTGGAGAGGGCAAGTTTAGTGGAAAGATGCTTGGGGAAATCATCACCTGGAAGGTTCAGGGTGTTGCGATTAGCCATGCAGATTTGATATCAGGTTTGATGGCAAGTGATTTGGATTGCGATGTTGCAAGGGAACTTGCGCCGCGAAATGCGTTTGCAAGGGCTTGCAGCAAACTGGATAGCGAGCGAATCATTCGCAAGGTTGCGGAGGATCATGCAACAATCACTTTTCAATTCACACGCGAGGCACTCGAAGAGGGAAAATTCAGCTATCACTTTGAAAGTTTGATTTTCGTAAATAAGCATTCTGGGAAAATAACATCAGAAAACTTGGAACTAGAGCAACTTGCAAAGGAAGAATTTTGCCGTTGCATGGAGGCAAGAACTGCGAGTGATGTAACTAGGTTAATACAACGGTTGTTCGAAAGACACGCTGACCTGTTTTCGATTAGGGATCAGGGCGGTGTGTATTTCGTGCCAGAGACTCATCATGGTTTTATTGCAAAGGTGGAAAATTTCCTAAAGAACATTGGAGGCACTTTGCAACGGTTTCCGATTCCTGCGGGGTCACCTCAAGGGGATCGAGCGGTTCAAGATGCGGTTGCCAGTGGTTTGCAAGGAATCATTGAGGAACATTTGGAAGCGGTGACAATGTTTGGGAAAGACACACGCCCTGAGACTTTACGGAAGGCAGAGGAAAAAATCCGGGCCACCAGGTTAAAGATCCAAGGCTATGGTTTTTACCTTGATAAAAAGCGTGATGATTTAGAGGCAAGTTTACAGCAGGCTTCTGAATTGTTGCAATCAAGGATGAGCTTTTTGATAAAGGCGCCATCTGAAGAAACGGAGTTGGCTTTGGTTTAATGAGGATTTGAATTTCAAATATTTCGGCCCTGTGGCATTAGCCATGGGGCCTTTTTAATTTTAAGGGGTAATAATGAGCGAGCGTGATTTGTATAAAACGGTTGCGAAAGTTACAGGCGAAGATATTGAAAGACTAAGGCGAATGGGATTTCGCATCAAGGTCATCAAGGCACGAAATAAAAGACCTGAGATAATTCCTGATACAGAGTTAGACCGGGAAGTTCGAGTGAAATGAATCTGAGTCATGCCAGCCATTCACCAAGAGTGGCTGGCAACTTTTAAGGAGAACAACAATGGGAGCAAAAACTAAATTAAACACGGCATACCTTAATGGAAGTTTGATAGGCGGCGGCTTGATTGGACTGTGTTTTCAATCAATGAGTGCGTTTGTCTTTGCGACAATTTTTCTGATTGCTTGCGGATTTTACAACCGAAATATCAGATAAAAACTGCTCATATATTTAAAAAAATCCCTTCTTATTTGAAAAATCAATCTTGATGATTATCACGAATTAAATTCAAGTGGATACAGTGAAAAAAGTACATTTTTAATGGTATAACGATGATGAATCATGAACCGAACCCCTGTATTCACCCACGCACGAACCAATTCATGGCCGGTTTAAAGATTACTCTTGGGTTTGAAGAACACCGAACTGATTATTGGTATGGCCTTCCAGAGATCAACAAAAAATATCTGGCCAAGAAATTTAAAATTTCAACCAAGGAAGACAACGATGAGCTTTCAATGCCTATGGAAAACCCTTGGGAATTGCTCCATGCTCTTACGGGAAAACCGGAAGGCTATTGCGTGGTTGAGATTGCACACCAACTGAAACTTATAGATTCCCATAAAAAATCTGATTTACTAAACGAGATTTTTGGTTCTGACCAAGAATCGAAAATCTCAAAAAAAGTAACAAGCCCTCGGACTGAAAAACCTGTCTGGAACAGGAGTGAAGGAGTGCTGTACTTTAGGGGCAAAATTGTTTTGAAAACACAAGTCCGCAAAAAATTGACCATATCTCAGGAGATTCTTGAGGCTTTTCAAAACCAAAAATGGCCTGAAAAAATAATCGACCCTTTCAGCAAGACTATAAAGACTGACCGCCGATTCAGTGTAAATTATTTAAACAAGTTGTTAAAAACAAGCGGCTTATCTTTTTCGCGGTCGCCTGACCGAAAATATATTCATTGTCATTTTTAAATCAAAAGACTCTTTAATCAAAAGAATCTTGATGGCCTGCATCTGGTCGCTGAGACCAGATGCTTTCCCTTCTTGTTTTGCACGACTTTTACACGGGTTTTGCACGGCATTTAGCATTCTTTATCGTTGATCAAAATGATACTCGATACCAGAATTAATTTATGGCGGCACGGATGACCGCTTCAATGATTTTGCGCATGGAGGTCAAAAAATGGAAAAACATTTCACCAAGGCTATTAACCAGAAAAAGAAGGCTGATACCTCAGCTTGCTTTTTAAAATCAACAGAAAATTCTGTTAACAAGGAGACGCTCATGTCAATGGGTCAATTGATGGACGCCAAGGAGTTTCAAATCCATTCCAAATTGTCGAAATCGACAATCCAAAGGCGAATTCTAGATGGCAGTTTAAAAGTTTGGCAACCCGGCGGCAAAGGCACCCGGGTCCTAATTTACGCTGACAACCTTCTGAGAAGCAAGGAAACGAAAGCATTCCAACCCGAATTCAGGGAGCCTGATAAAAACAAAAAAAATAATAACACTTCACCACGCTGGTTGAAATAAAAGGAGTCGCCATGCCAAAAAAGCGAGATAATATCACGATGGTTTCCCACCATTTTAATTGGATTATTTACCAACGTGATGGCGTGTTCTACGCTGATGGTCGAAATAACACCAAACCCTTGGGAAGGTATTCTCTCGGTGTTAAAACCAAGGAAGAGATCCCCGAAAGGCTTTATCATCTTGATGAAGTTCTGTCTTCGTCAAGGACAAATCCAGTTTCATTAAAGGCCAGGGAACCACTGGTCCTTGAAGAAGGTCGAAGACTTTACTTGGAGCATCAGGGCCGACCTAGAAGTATGGGTGGGGTAAAGTCCTCCTCATTCAAACGATACCGGGCGGTGTTGGACAAATTTATTCCATTTTGCAACTCTAATGCAAAAATCAGAAATTGGGATCAGGTTAACACCCTGGTGATTGAGAAATATGCCGGCTGGCTTGATAAAAATGGTTATGCCTTCCGTACCCAGTATTTTGAAATCAATTGTTTAAAACAAGTTATCAATTGGATCGTTGAGAATGATTTGATATTAAAACCAGCAAAAATAAATATCAAATTATCGAAGGCGAAAGGCTCTGACACTTATTGCTGGATGCCTGAGGAAGTGCAGGCCATGATTAATCTTTGCGAATCCAATAAGAAGTTGCAGTGGCTAGGTGATGTAATTGGAGCATTGGCATCAACAGGACTGCGAATTTCGGAGTTGGCATCGCTAAGGTGGGGGGATATTGATTTTGAAAATCATAGAATTCAAATCAAGGATGAATCCGCTCTGGCTGGAATTAGAAAACCCAAACGAGAAATTCGGACTACCAAAAGTAGCCGGAGTCGATCGTTTCCTATCCATAGTAATTTGCGACCTATACTTGATAGGTTGAAGAATTTTAAAGCAAAGGACGGATTGGTATTCCATGGTCCTTTAGGCGGAAGACTGAAGCCTGATACCATTCGGAATATTTTGAAAAGGGATGTACTTGACTGTTTAGCCGGTCGTTTTCCATCATCTGATGGGGCAAAGGGATTTAAGGACGGCAGGCTTCACAGCTTTCGGCATTTTTTCTGTTCTGCATGTGCAAACAATCGGGTACCGGAGGCCATGGTGATGCGTTGGCTGGGTCATCAAGATTCTGAAATGGTGAGATATTATTACCACCTTCACGATAATATGGCCCGTCAATTCATGTCTGAAGTGAGGTTATATTAAAATGCAAAACTTGATTTTGTTACGATCCAATCATGGTTCGAGGAGGTTAAAAAGACGATTTGATTGGCACACTGATTGGCACAGTACTGTGTCAATCAAAAGCATTAAAGTTGTAAGCTGTTTATTAGTAATGACTTATAAAACCCAAAAAGCTGAAAATCGGAGAGGGGGGGATTCGAACCCCCGGTAAGGTTGCCCCCACACAGCATTTCCAGTGCTGCACAATCGGCCGCTCTGTCACCTCTCCAAAGCTACCCTTAAAGTCTATAAGAGTTAACACTTTGCGTCAATTAAATGCTTGAAGAACTTGGTAATTGAAATCAACCAGCAAGTCGTTACAATCGAACTCAGTGTCTTAATCCCTCCCACAAAAGGAATCCTTTTATGAAAGTTACATCGGTTTCCATGCGCTTTTTCGCTTTTTCACTCGGACTACTACTCTCAACATCCCTGATGGCTGCTGACAACGATGGATACACTGCCATCTTCAATGGTAAAAACATGGATGGCTGGAAGTTTTTCTTTGATCCCAAAGCTCCCAAGGATATCGACACATCAAAAAACTGCACCGTCAAGGAAGGAGCAATCATCTGCTCCGGAAAACCCACCGGATTTTTCTACACCGAAAAATCGTTCAAGAATTATGTGCTTGAATATGAATGGCGCTTCCCCGCTGGCAGTAAACCAGAGAGCAACTCCGGCTGCCTGGTTCACATGCAGGAACCCTTCAACAAAAATTTCCCCCGTAGCTTGGAACCCCAGGGCAGATACCTTAACCATGGAAAAATTTTCACCATCGGGCTCGGAAAAGACGAGGTCAAGTACAACAAGTTCGACCAGGAACTTCTAACCAAGCAGCTCAAGCCCATGGGTGAATGGAGCAAAACAGAAGTGACCTGCCAAGCCGACGGGGTGGTCAAGGTTAAAGTGAACGGCGTGCAGGTAAGCGAATGCCAAAGCGTGCTCACCAGCGGTCCGATCGGATTTCAATCGGAGGGATCCGAGGTTCATTTCCGCAATGTTCGACTGAAACAGTTGCCTTGATTTTAAAATCAAGCCAGCCTGATATCATGGTGGGTGAGGCATTCGAAACCTGATTCTGTAACCAGGTAATTTCGTTCAATGCGCAGCCCACCAACATCGGGCACATAAAGCCCCGGCTCCAGTGTTACCACATCGCCTGCAACCAATACCTCATCGGAACCCGGAACAATGAATGGCGCCTCGGGATGTGAAAGCCCCAAGCCATGGCCGGCATGATGGGGAAAATGATCACCGTACCCCTCGTTGGCAAACACATCCATAACCGCTTCATAAACATGACTGGCATTAACGCCATCGAGAAGATTGTTTTCACCAGCATCCATGGCACGCTTTGCAAGGTCCATGAGTTTCTGCTGCGAATCGGTTGGTTTTTTCCCGACAACAATGGTGTTGGTAAAATCACATCGGTAACCAAAAATCACGACTGAAAAATCGAGAATAAACATATCTGATTCCCTGAGCTTGCGCTGGGTCGCAGGCCCGCCTTTGCGGGCAGGCCCCGGGGAAACAGCAAAGTCACCATAAACGACCAGTGGCCGCCCGCCATGCAGGGTGCAAATTTTCTGGACCTCGGCATAAACATCAAGCTCGGTCATTCCGGGGGCGATATTTCCGAGTGCCCATTCATGGGCTTTTTCAGCGATTTGGGCGGAGCGCCTGATGATCGCAATTTCATCGGGATATTTTTTACGCCTCAGCCTGCTGATGTTTTTATGAATTTCAACACCCTGGCCAGTATCGATTCGATCGTGGATAAAGGCGCCTGGAAAACGCTTTTCCACCTCGGGAAGCAGGCAAAGCGCCCTGCTGGTTTTAGGATGGAAAATTCCATCGTACCAATTAACCGCGACCATATCATCAGCGACACAAGCGGCGACCGAATCTGGTAGACGGGTATCGTAAAAGATGATGCAACTTGCATCAGGTTGAATTACAAGCAAGCCGCCAAATCCCGCACCCAGGCTGAAGGGATCGACATAAAAGCCTGAAAGCCAGGTGAGATGGGCGGGGTCTGAAAGCACGAGGGGGTTTTTAGGATTACCCATCGAAGCGAGGAAATCCTGCCTGCGCTTCAGGCAGGAATTTTTATCAAACATGACAAAGGCCCTTCAATAAATTGGATCAAACATTCCAGTAAGAATAGTGAGAGTACCATCTTTCGTCGATATGGCCTGCTTAACCGTTAATGTTTAACGCAGTGAGTTAAAAGTTTACCCGGTTTAGGTTGCGATACGACCATGGTTGGTTTAACCTGATATCTGTGAAAATTCGCATGAGTTTACAACGGGTAATATCGATGATTTCAACCAGAATGAAATTAGCCTGCTTTTTCATGACTGCAAGCATGATGGCGGTTGGCGCGGACAAGCCGGTTGAATTGAATGAACTGCAAATCCGGGAACTGGTCAGGCAACTTGGATCTGATTCTTTCGTCGCCCGTGAACAGGCTGGCGAAATGATCCTGAGGCAGGGCAGAAGATCAATGCCCGCCCTCGAAAACGGTTTAACCAACCCGGATTACGAAGTAGTCCGAAGGTCACGCATATTGATCTCGCTTATCAACGAGGTTGAAAAGAAAACACGGCTCCAGGCATTTCTCGAGGATGCAGATGGAAGCAAGAACACCGTGCTTCCGGGTTGGGACCGGTTTGAAAAGCTTGTAGGCAAAGGCCCTGCCTCGCGGACCTTGTATGGACAGATTTACAAATCCGACCCGGGCTTGATGGACGATGTTGAAAGCGACAAATCAATCGGGAAATCGTTGATATCTGAAAAAGCGCAGTGGCTTCACAACAGTATTTTCAGCCCGGTTGCGGGAAAAACCGCAAACCTTGAAATTGGCGAGATAGGCGCGGTTTTATTTGCCGCCACATCCCCTGACATGGAACTTCCCCAGGAAGTGGTGAACAACATAACCAACCTGCTTTACCAACCATCCGCAAGAGATGCGATCAGCGCGTCGAAGGGGACCGGACCATTCAGAAAACTCCTCGCAACCTGGATGCTCAAGCAAACCGACCCGAACATAATATCCCAGCACCTGCACCTTTCACAGAACATGAACATGACAGAGGGGCTTGAACTGGCGCGGAGGGCGGCATCCGAGAAATCAATGCCTGTATACACAAAGACGCTGGCGTTCACCCTCATAGGAAAAATGGGAACCGCCGAGGACACAGGCTTGCTAAGAAATCATCTTTCCGATGAAACCGTGGTTGGAAACTTCCAGCTTCCCAACCAGCAAAAAGGAACCACCCAAGTTCGCGATGTCGCGCTTGCGATGCTGGTGCATATGAGCGGGCAATCCCATAAGGACTATGGTTTTAGTTTCGCAAACCAGAATCAAGCCCTGTTTTTCAACCCTTACATGCTGGGTTTCACAAACCAGGAAAATCGCAATCTCGCGTTGAAGAAGTGGGATACTTATTTCACAACCAAGCCGATGGCAAAATCAAAAAGCTAGACGGCTTTCTGCTTTTTGACCATGGTTATCTGGTTGCCCTTTTCGTTATGTTCGACATGATCCATGAAGGTCTTGATCAACAGCATTCCACGCCCTGAAACCTTGTCAAGGTTTTCCGGTTCAAAGGGACTGGGCAGGCTGGTTGGATTGAACCCCGGTCCCTGGTCCGTGATTGTGAAACGGATCTCATCCTTGGAAATTCTGGCTGAGAAAGTGACTTTTCGATCAGCGTAGGGACTTTTGTTCTTACGCTCAGTGGCAAGGGAGTAAAAATGACTTTCATCCCCATCACGCAACTTGGAATCCAATTCAAGATTACCATGCAGCATGGCATTGGTGAGGGCTTCATGAAGAGCAACGCCGATTAGCATCATGGAATTTGCATCGCAAAAATCAAACTGCGCCACCAGGTTTTCGATATGGCTGATAAGTGGGGACACATGTTCAATATCATTACCGAGAACAAATTGGACATCATGGCTGACAATGGACTTGTTCACAATCTTGATGTTTTTTTCATTTCGGAGTGTAGAAAGCACCTCATTCAAGGTGGTATGAAGCTCATTGGAGAGCATTTTTTTTGGGACATAGCTTGCAGCCCCAGCCCGCAAAACCTTGACTGCCAGTTCCTCGTTGCCGTGTGCCGTCATCAGGACAACCGGGATTTTTGAAAATTCACTGGTGATTTTCTGGACCAATTCGACGCCATCCATGTCAGGCATGTAGAGATCGGTTAGAATGACATCCGGGGAGAAGTTCCTGAGGAATTCAATGGCCTCGGTGCCACTGGAAGAATAGAAAACCTGCCAGCCGGGTTGCGCAAGCACCAATCCACCGACAAGTTGACGGTCAACGGGAGAATCATCAACCACCAGTACCTTGCGCATGGCGATGGAATCTTGGCCATCATTCAATTCAATGTTTCGGTTCAAAGCCAATTGAACTCCGAGAATCAGGTGTATCAAAGCACCTTATGAGCATTGGAGGGCGGATAACAATTCTCATAGATAGTGATAAGCATGATTATACTTACTTTTTTGAAAGATAGTTCAAATTATTTGTATTTTAAAACAAAGATGTTTTAAGGGGAATGTAAAAGACGATATAATCAGAATCATATCAAGGATGATGAATTCAGATTCGAGTTTATGTCAACCTGCAAGTTTGATCAAACGCTTATGAAAAACCAATTGAACAAATCAAAAGAGCAATCTCCATCAGGAAATCACAGCACTGCCAGACTGAAAATAACCGGCATCATAGCCCTGGTCTTTGTTTCAACCCTTTTGTTTTGGGCGCTTCTTTCACCAAGGCCCCCCGAAGGCATGGCATGGATTCCTCCGGGCGAATTTTTCATGGGGGATGATTCAGACAGGGAAAAATACGCCGATGCCCTCCCTGTGCACAAGGTAAGGCTGAATGGATTCTTCATCGACAAAACCGAGGTCACCAACGCCCAATATGAGAAGTTTGTCGAGGCCACCGGTTACAAGACCGTCGCGGAAAGGCCATTGGACCCCAAGGAGTTCCCTGATGTGCCACCTGAAAAACTGATACCCGGCGCAGGGGTTTTTTCCCCTCCCGAACACGAGGTCGTTGATTGTTCCGAATGCAACCAATGGTGGAAATACAAGGAAGGCGTCTGCTGGAAAAACCCCGAAGGCAAAGGAAGTGACTACAAGGGCAGGGAGAATCATCCGGTGGTGTATGTTGCCTGGGAAGATGCGGAAGCTTACTGCAAATGGGCGGGAAAAAGATTGCCCACGGAAGCTGAATGGGAATATGCTGCACGGGGCGGACTGGAGCGCCAGCCTTATTCCTGGGGATCCGAATCACCCTTTGAAGGCAAGCCAAAGGCCAACATCTGGCAGGGGCCATTCCCCAACCGTAATGACAAGACCGATGGTTATGGGGGTACCGCACCTGTTAAAAGTTATCCGCCCAATGGATTCGGGCTATACGATGTAAGTGGTAATGTCTGGGAATGGTGCGCCGATTGGTACAGGCCGGATGCTTACTCACTTTTATACCGTGGCCTTGATTCCAGTGCGTTGAATATTCCATTGGTGAATCCCAAGGGCCCCGTTTCGCCAATCGACCCCCATGGAAATCAGACAAAGGTTCGGGTGCAAAGGGGTGGATCATTCCTTTGCAGCGCAAATTATTGTGTTCGTTACCGGGTAGGCTTAAGAATGCATGGTGCCGAGGATACCGGCTTATCACATACTGGTTTTCGCTGCGTGCGTGACCCATGAAACCGTTGATATTACTCGCATTTGCCTTTTCCCTGCCCTTGCAATCACAAAACCAGATTCCGGATGTGCAAATTCCCAGGGGTTTCGAGATCCTTCCATATTCGGATGATTCCCTGGCAAGTGATATATATTGCCTGGCAATAAGCCCCAAAGGCCACCTGATGGTCTCAGGGAGAGGTTATTTTCGCATACTTTTGGACTCAAACAAGGACGGTATGGCAGACATTTTCAAGGACTTCGGCCAAGCCCCGCCAGATGGGGCAACCGGGCTTCTATTTGAAAACAAATCACTTTGGTTCACGGGCAACCAGGGACTATGGTCAATCCCGATTTCGGATGACGGAATCACTGCATGCGGCCCAGCAATAAAACATTTATCATTCAA
>SXGQ01344817.1_pt1 | contig 12916 bp, 13 predicted proteins | sample 3178371 | NCBI WGS metagenome assembly SXGQ01 (sample SAMN11356859, study PRJNA531348) | freshwater metagenome | isolation source: freshwater sample F1-20 | place: China: Fuxian Lake, Yuxi | collected 2017-12-25
CCGCGCACGCGCAGCTGCGGGTCGACGACGCTCTCGTCGCCGGTGCCCATCGCGCACGTGGCGACGGGGTGGTAGAGCGTCTGGCAGAGCCGGTTGATCGAGGCGTACACCTGGTCGTCGGTGGGGTCGAGCGACGCGGGCTCCCACGGCGCCTTCACGTACCGGGCCAAGGGACCGTCCTTGAGGATCTCGCAGGCGCGGCGGATGCCGGCGGCGAGCGCCTCGAGGTCGGCGCGGTCGTCGAGGTAGCCGGCCTCGATCTCCGGCTTCCAGCTCGGGTCGGCCGACCGCAGCCGCACGTGGCCGCGGCTCTGCACGCGCACCAGGGTCGCGGCGAGGGTGAGGGCCGGCTGCGTGGGCTCGTGCAGGCCGTTGTCCCAGAAGCCGGTGGGCGCGAAGTGGAACTGCAGGTCGGGCAGGTCGAGGTCGTCGCGCGAGGTGAAGAACGCCCCGGCCTCGGCGACGTTCGACGTGAGTGGCCCCCGACCCAGCTTCTGGGCCTTGAGCAGCTGGGGCAGGTTGAGCGACGCGGCGATGTCGGTCGTGCCCTGGGTGTGCGCGAGGACGCCCGAGACCGGGTGGTCCTGCAGGTTCTGCCCGACGCCAGGCAGGTCGACCTGGACGTCGATGCCGTGGTCCTTGAGGTGCGCGGTGGGGCCGATGCCCGACAGCATGAGGAGCTGGGGGCTGTTGATGGCTCCACCTGCGAGGACGACCTCGGCGTTGACGCGCACCGTCTCGGTGAACGCGCCCCGCCGGTAGGTGACGCCGACGGCGCGCTTGGCGCCCTTCGCGCCCTCGAGGTCGATCGACGTCACGAACGCCTCGGTGCGCAGCACCAGGTTCGGGCGCGACAGGGCGGGACGGATGTACGCGTCGGCGACCGACCAGCGTCGGCCCTTGCGGCACGTGACCTGGTAGAGCCCGGCGCCCTCCTGCTCCGCGCCGTTGAAGTCGTCGGTGCGCTTCATGCCGTTCGCGACGGCCGACTCGACGAACGCGTGGCTGAGCTCGTGGTCGTGGCGGCGGTCCTCGACGTGCAGGGGGCCGTCGTTGCCGTGGAAGGAGTTGCGCAGGCGCTGGTTGCCCTCCGACCGCACGAAGTAGGGCAGCACGTCGTCGTAGCCCCAGCCGTCGGCGCCGTAGGCGTCGCGCCACTCGTCGTAGTCGGCGTGGTTGCCGCGGATGTAGATCATCGCGTTCATCGACGTGCAGCCGCCGAGCGCCTTCATGCGCGGCCAGTCGGCGCGACGGTTGCCGAGGTGCTTCTGCGGGGTGGTCTGGTAGCCCCAGTCCCACGACGTCTTGAACAGCGTCGAGAACCCGGCCGGCAGGTGGATCATGTCGTCGTCGTCCATCGGCCCGGCCTCGAGGAGCAGGACGCGGACGTCGGGGTCCTCCGTGAGTCGTGCGGCGACCACGCCGCCGCCGCTGCCCGACCCGATCACCACGTAGTCGAAGGTCTCGATCCCCATGCCCGTCCTCTCGTCGGCGCGCACGTGACGCACGCCACTCACCGTACCGCTGGTGTGGTCGTTGCCACCAGGACTGTCACGGTTTCTCGACTGCTGGACGCGCTCGGTCGGCGCGGTGCCGTCGGCACTCAGTCGTCGGCGAGCGCCGCCGCCGTCGTCGCGCGCAGGGCGGCGTCGAGGGCGCGCCGGTCGTCGCGTCGCAGCACCACCTCGACCACCTCCAGCCCTCCGGTCGGCGAGGCGAGGGCGGCCGCGAGCCCGGCCGGCTCGACGCGTCGGTGCGGCACGCGGTAGCCCGCGCAGAGGGCCCCCAGGTCGGCGCCGGTGGGTGTGGCGAACACGCGCTCGAACGCGTCGGCGTGCTCCGGACCGCCCTGCTCCAGCGTCGAGAAGATCGCGCCGCCGTCGTCGTTGACCACGACGACCGTGAGGTCGGGCCGTGGCTCGTCGGGCCCGACCAGCAGGCCGTTGCTGCCGTGCAGGAAGGTCAGGTCGCCCATCAGCGCCAGGGACCGGCTCGAGTCGCGGGCGAGGGCCGCGCCGACCGCCGTCGACACCGTCCCGTCGATGCCGGCGAGGCCACGGTTGGCCACGACGTAGCGCCGCTCCCCCACGGTCCAGGGCCGCGCGACGACGTCGAGGTCGCGGATCGGCTGGGAGGCGCCGACGACGAGCAGGCCGCCGGGTGGGAGCGCCTCGGCGACGGCGCGCGCGACGGCAAGGCCGCTGTCGGGGTGGTCCGCGAGCAGGGCGTCGACGGCCCGCTGCACGCGGGCGTCGGCGTCCGTCCAGTCCTGCAGCCAGCCGGGGTCGGCGACGCTGCCGGCCGCGACGTCGTCGACGAACGTGACGCGAGGACCGGCCGGCACCGGGAAGGTCGCCTGCGTGCCCACGTGCACGACGTCGACGTCGGCGCGCGCCAGCAACCGCGTGACCGGACGGCTCAGCGTCGGGTGGCCGAACGACACGACGCGCTCGACCCGCGCGGCCAGGGGCTCGTGACCGAGGAGCAGCCGGTAGGTCGACAGCGCACCACCCGTCCGGGAGCCCGACGTCGGCTCGGCGAGCAGGGGCCAGCCCGCCTCGCGGGCGACCACTCGCGCACGCGCGCCGGAGTCGTCGCCGGCGAGGACCACGGTGCGGGGGCCGGCGTCGAGGGTCGTCAGGACACCGGACTCGCGCCAGGAGGCGACCCGGCCGAGCATCAAAGCATCGGGGTCGCGGTCGAGCGACCAGTCGACCGACTCGACCAACGGCTCGTCGAGCTCGAGGTTCAGGTGGCCTGGCGCATCGGGCCGGGCGACGCCGAGCAGACCCTTCACGCGGTCCGTGTACGCGACCCCCGGGAAGATGCCCGGTTGCACCGTGGTCTGGTTGGCGCCCGTGCCCCGCAGCCTGGCCGGACGGTCGGCGGTCACGGCCAGCACCCCGACGCCGGCGTGCAGCGCCTCGAGCATCGCCGGGTGCAGGTTCGCCACCGCAGTGCCGGAGGTGGTCACCACGGGCACCACGCGGTGCGACGTCCTCGCGAGGCCGAGGGCGAGGAAGCCGGCCTCGCGCTCGTCCACCCGCACGTGCAGGCGGATGCGTCCCGCCTGCTCGGCTGCATGGAACGCGAGCGCCAGGGGCGCCGACCGCGAGCCGGGCGCCAGGACGACGTCGGTGACGTGGTGGCCGAGCAGGGTGTGCAGCAACCTGCGCGCCACGCCGATCGACCGTTGCTCGCTCATCGCGCGACCGCCCCCCGGCGCAGCGCGTCGACGCGCTCGAGCCTGGCGCGCCAGGCGGCGTCGGTCGCGGCGTCGGCGGCGACCGCGGCCAGCGCGTCCTCGTCGACCTCGACCGGACGCACGGGCAGCCAGCCGTCGACGGCGTCCAGCGGGGTGCTCGTGACGTCGCCGCCCAGCAGCGAGGTCGTGCCGAGACCGCACGCGTACGGCAGCTCGGGCAGGGCCGCCGCGAGCGCGACGCCCGCGGCCAGGCCCACCGACGACTCGACAGCGCTGGAGACGACGACGGGCAGGCCGATCTCCTCGGCCACGCGCAGGCAGGCGCGCACCCCGCCGAGCGGCTGCACCTTCAGCACGGCGACGTCGGCGGCCTCGAGGTCGCGGACGCGGTAGGGGTCGGCGGCGCGTCGGATCGACTCGTCGGCGGCCACGGGCACCTCGACCCGGCGGCGGACCAGCGCGAGCTCCTCCACCGAGGCGCACGGCTGCTCGACGTACTCGAGCGTGCCGACGGCGTCCAGAGCCTTCACGGCCGCGACCGCGTCGTCGACGGACCAGCCGCCGTTGGCGTCGACCCGCACCCGACCGTCGCTGCCCAGGACGTCACGGACGGCCTCGACGCGTGCGACGTCGTCGGCCAGCGCCTGGCCGCGCTCGGCCACCTTGACCTTGGCGGTCGAGGCGCCCGAGGCACGCACGATCTGCGCCGCCTGCTCGGGGCCCACGGCGGGCACGGTCGCGTTCACGGGCACGCGGTCGCGGACGGGCTCGGGCCAGCCGTCGTGGGCGGCCTCGAGCGCGGCTCGCAGCCACGGCACGCACTCCTCGTCGTCGTAGTCGAGGAACGGGCTGAACTCGCCCCAGCCGGCGGCGCCGCGCACCAGGAGGCCCTCGCGTCGGTGGATGCCACGGAACCGGACAGGCATCCCGATCGCGAACGTGTGCACCTGCCGAGGGTAGCGGCGCGGCAGCGTCGGGGCCCGTGGGTGAGGTCGCGCACAACCACCCCGGGCCGCACTGCGACGTCAGGTGCGCCGTGCAACGGTGGACGCATGTCGACCATCGCCATCGTCGGGGGCCACGGACAGATCGCCCTCCACCTCATCGAGCAGCTCCGCGCACGCGACCACGACGTCGTCGCGCTCATCCGCAACGACGCGCACACGAGCGACGTCGAGCAGCGGGGGGCCACGGCCCGCCGGCTCGACATCGAGCAGCAGGACGCCGACGCGTTCGCGTCCGTGTTCGACGGCTGCGACGCGGTCGTCTTCGCCGCCGGTGGCGGACCGGACGGCAACATCGGCCGCAAGCGCGCCGTCGACCTCGAGGGCTCGCTGAAGTCGGTCGAGGGCGCCCGGATCGCGGGCATCCGTCGCTTCGTGCAGGTCTCCGCGATCGGCGTCGACCTGCCGCTGCCCGAGGACACCGACGACGTGTGGCGCGCCTACGTCGAGGCCAAGCGCGACGCCGACGTCGCGCTGCGCGAGAGCGGCCTCGACTGGACGATCGTCCGCCCCGGCAAGCTCACCGACGACCCCGCACGCGGCACCGTGACGCTCGGCGACTCCGTCGCCCGCGGCGAGGTGCCCCGCGCCGACGTCGCCGCCGTGCTCGCCGAGATCCTCCACACCGGCGCCGGCATCGGCCGCCAGTGGGACCTCGTCACCGGCGAGACCCCCGTCGACGAGGCCGTCGCCTCCGCCTGACCCCCTCCCCCTTTGGGTGGGGCCCCACCCAAGGACTGACTCCCCCACGCAGCGCTGCGTGGGGGAGTTCCCTGTGCGTTGGGGCGATCATCCGCGTGCCGCGTGCGTGGCGGCGCACCCGGCCCAACGCTTCGACGGCGAGTTCTGGACGCCCTCCAGAGGTCGTCTCCCCCACTCAAAGGGTTCGTCCCACCCCAGCGCTGGTGTGGGGAGTCACCCGTGGGGTGGGGCCCAACCCCAAGGGCAGGAAGGCGTGGGGTCAGAAGAGGCGGCGGACGGCGAGGCGGTCGACCTTGCCGTTCGGCAGGAGCGGGACGCTGTCGACGAGGGTGACGTCGCGCGGCGCCCACCGGCGCGGCAGTCCCTGCTCCTCGAGCGTGTCGCGGAGGCGGTCGGCGGACACCGCGTCGAGGCAGGTGGCGTCGGCCGGGACCACCACGGCCACCACCCGGGTGCCCCACTCGTCGTCGGGCACGCCGGCGACGGCCGCGTCGTGCACCTCCGGCAGCGCGCGCAGCGCCCGCTCGACCGCGGGCAGGGGCACGTTCACCCCACCGCTCACGACGACGTCGTCGGCGCGACCCACGACGCTGAGCACGCCGTCGGGGCCGACGGTGCCGAGGTCGGCGGTGTCGAACCACTCGTCGGTGCGCGCGACGTCGCCGTAGCCGTCGAAGAGCACCGGCCCCGCCAGCTGCACCCGACCCACGCCGCCGCGTGCGTCGACCACCCGCACGCGCACGCCGTCGAGCGGGACACCGTCGTACACGCATCCTCCGCTGGTCTCGCTCATCCCGTAGGTGCGCACGACCCGCACGCCCGCCGACGTGGCCTGCGCGCGCAGCGTCGGGTCCAGCGCGGCACCGCCGACCAGCACCGCGTCGAGCGCCGCCAGCGCGTCGAGCCGACCCGCCGACGCCAGGCGGTGCAGCTGGGTGGGCACGAGCGACGCGTAGGTGCGGGGGCCGTCGAGCTCGCGCAGTGCGTCGACGAGGTCGTCGTGGTCGTCGAGGAGCACCGGCTCCTGGTCCGCGAGGAGGGAGCGGACCAGCACCTGCAGGCCGCCGACCCCGGTGACGGGCAGCGCCAGCAGCCACTGGCCGGGTCCGCCGAGACGGGCGTGCGTGGCCCGCGCCGACGCCAGCACCGCAGTGCGCGACAGTCGCACGTCCTTCGGCTCGCCGGTGCTGCCCGACGTGCGCACGACGAGCGGCTCGACGTCGTCGCCGGCCACCCAGGGACGCAGCAGGTCGAGCACGTCGCGCGCCGAGCCCGACACCGGGCGCAACGACGCCGACCCGGTCAGGAGCCCGGCTCCCACTCCTCGGTCTCCGGCTCCTCGTCGAACGGGTCGCGCACCGGACGCGACTGGTAGAGCGCGGCCGCGCCCGTCACGAGGGCCCCGAACCCGGCGGCGAGCGGCAGCCAGCCGCCGTCGGACGTCACCGCCAGCCACACGAAGATGCCGGTCAGCAGCACCAGGACGAACGGGAACGGCGGCTGCGTCATCCCCCCACCCTAGGCGCTGGCACACTGTCCGCTGAACCCTAGGAGCATCGTGACCGACCGCAGCAGCGCGACCCTCTCGCAGTGGGTCGAGGGGGCCCGCCCCCGCACCCTTCCCGCCGCCGTCGCCCCCGTGCTGGCCGGCACCGGCGTGGCGGCGTACGTGGCCGACGTGGTCTGGGGCAAGGCGCTGCTCGCCCTGGGCGTGTCCCTCGCGCTGCAGATCGGCGTGAACTACGCCAACGACTCCTCCGACGGCATCCGTGGCACCGACGACGACCGCGTCGGTCCGCTGCGGCTGGTCGGGTCGGGGCTGGCCCGACCCTCGGCGGTCAAGGCGGCGGCGCTCGGCTTCCTCGGCCTCGGCGCGCTGCTCGGCCTGGCCCTCGCGGCCACGACGACGTGGTGGCTGCTGCTCGTCGGCGTCGCCGCCCTCGGCGCGGCCTGGACCTACACCGGCGGTACGAACCCCTACGGCTACCGCGCGCTCGGCGAGGTGAGCGTGTTCCTGTTCTTCGGGCTGGTCGCCGTCCTCGGCACCGTCTACGTGCAGGTCGAGGGGCTGCCGTGGGAGGCCTGGGCGGCAGCCGTCGGCGTCGGCGCGCTCGCCTGCGCGATCCTCGTGGCCAACAACCTGCGCGACATCCCCACCGACGTCGAGGCGGGCAAGCGGACGCTCGCCGTCGTCCTCGGCGACGCCCGCTCGCGGCAGTTCTACGCCGCACTCGTCGGGCTCAGCGCCGCGCTCGCCGTCGCACTCGCCGTGGGCGCCACGCCCTGGGCCCTGCTCGCCCTGCCCGGTCTGCTGCCCGCCGTCCCCGCCCTGCGGGCGGTGCTCTCGGACGCCCGCGGACCCGCGCTGGTGCCCGTGCTGAAGGCCACCGGTGTCGCCGAGCTGCTCTGGTCGGCCGGGCTCGCCCTCGGGCTCGTCCTCGGCCGATGACCTCCGACCGGGGCAGGCTCGTGGTGGGCGTCGTCTCCGACACCCACGCCCCCAGGTTCTGGAAGGGCATGCCCGAGCGGGTGGCCGAGGAGCTGCGCGACGTCGACCTCGTCCTGCACGCCGGCGACGTCTGCCAGCCGTCCGTGCTCGAGGAGCTCGCGACCCTCGCGCCGGTGCACGTGGTGCTGGGCAACAACGACGGGCCCGACGTCGCAGCCTGGGGTGCGCCCGAGACCCTCGAGCTCGACCTCGCGGGCGTCCGGGTCGCGATGATCCACGACGCCGGCCAGAAGCAGGGTCGCGTCCGGCGGATGCGGCGACGCTTCCCCGACGCCGACGTCGTCGTGTTCGGGCACTCGCACATCCCGTGGGACGAGACCGACGAGGCCGGCCCCCGGATCCTCAACCCCGGCTCGCCGACCGACAAGCGACGTCAGCCGCACGGGACCGTCGGCCGGCTGGTGCTCGCCGACGGGGCCGTCGAGTCGTGGACGCTCGTGGAGGTCAGCTGACCTGGCTCAGTCGACGTCCGGCAGCAGGCCGGTCGCGTCGTACTCGGCCAGCCGCTGCGTCCACGGCGCGAGGTCGATGCCTCGCTGCGCCAGCCACGCGTCGTCGTAGTAGGTGCTGAGGTAGCGCTCCCCCGCGTCGCACAGGAGCGTGACGATGCTGCCGCTCTCCCCCGCCACGCGCATCCGCGTCGCCACGGTCAGCGACGCCCACACGTTCGTGCCGGTCGAGCCACCCACCAGACGGCCCAGCCGGTCGCTCGTCCAGCGCATCGTCGCGATCGACGCGGCGTCGGGCACGCGCAGCATGTCGTCGATGACGCCACCGACGAACGACGGCTCCACCCGCGGCCGACCGATGCCCTCGATCCGCGACGACACCCCCGTCACGACGTCGGACGTGTCCTGCTCCCAGCCGTCGAGGAATGCGGAGTTCTCGGGGTCGGCGACGAGCAGCGACGTGGGGTGACGGCGGTAGCGCAGGTAGCGGCCGATGGTCGCGGACGTGCCGCCCGTGCCCGCGCTCACGACCACCCACGCGGGCACCGGGTGCCGTTCGGCCGACATCTGCTCGAAGATCGACTCCGCGATGAGGTTGTTGCCGCGCCAGGCCGTCGCCCGCTCGGCGTACGTGAACTGGTCCATGTAGTGGCCGTCGCACTCCTCGGCCACCCGGCGCGCCTCGTCGTACACGTCGGCCGCGTTCTCGACGAAGTGGCAGCGGCCGCCGTACCACTCGATGAGCGCGACCTTCTCCGCACTCGTCGCGGCCGGCATGACGGCGACGAACGGCAGCCCGACGAGGCGGGCGAAGTAGGCCTCGCTGACGGCCGTCGACCCGCTCGAGGCCTCGACCACCGTCTAGCCCGGGCCGATCCACCCGTTGAACAGGGCGTGCAGGAACAGCGACCGGGCCAGCCGGTGCTTCAGGCTGCCGGTGGGGTGCACCGACTCGTCCTTCAGGTACAGGTCGACGTCGGGGGTGGCGACGGGCAGCGCGTGCAGGTGCGTGTCGGCGCTGCGGTTGGCGTCGGCCTCGACGCGGCGGATCGCCTCGTCGATCCAGGCGCGGACCTCAGTCGACGTCTTCGGCACTGCGGGACTCCTCGATGCGCGACGTCATGCGTTCGGCGCGTTCCTGCAGCTGGAGCGCGACCTGCTCGCGCATGCCGGCGAGCAGGAAGATCGAGATGACGGAGGAGATGATCATGGCGGCGAGCAGCACGAGCAGGTTGGTCAGCTCGTCGAACTCCAGGAAGGTGCGCCCGATGCCCCACAGCAGCAGGTAGGTGACGGCCAGGACGCTGAGCCGCGCGAGCGTGTACCTCCAGAACGCCTTCATGCGTCGAGCCTAGTCGGCGCCGGGAAGCCCCTCGTCGGCACCCGTTGCAGGCCTCCGGCGGTCGTCGTCGCGCCCGCGACGGTCGGGCGGCGCGGGTTGAGGGCCGCAGGTACGGTGGCGCCATGGGCAAGGCACTGATCGCGATCGTCGCCGTCGTGCTGCTCGTCTACGCCTTCTTCGACCTCCTGGCCACACCGCGCCAGCAGGTTCGCGGGCTGCCGAAGCCCGCGTGGTTCGTCGTCATCCTGCTGCCGTTCGTCGGCCCCCTCGCGTGGATGTTCCTGGGCACGCAGTCGCGCAAGGGTCGCCCCCCGCGCGACTCCGGCTACGGCTGGCCCGGCGGCCGTCCCCCCACCCGCGGCCCCGACGACGACCCCGACTACCTCCGCGGCCTCTAACCACTCCCCTTCCCCGCGTTTTGTGGACCTGATGACGGTTGCTCGCCGGCTTTTCGTCGTGAAGTCCACGAAACGCGGAGTCGAGCTGGACGCCGGGCTCATGCGAAGAGTGAGGTCCACGACGCGGAGAACCAGGGCCGCGGGCCGTCGTAACCGCGTTCGACGAGCCCACGGTGCACCCGACGCACGACGTCCCGCGGCAAGCGCGCGTCGACGGCCGCGACGACGATGACGCGGTAGCCCAGCGCCTCGAGCGCTTCCCGACGTCGCCGGTCGCGCGCCCACTGCTGCGCATCGGTCTCGTGGTGGCGGCCGTCGTACTCGACCACCACCTTCCACGCCGAGAACAGCAGGTCGACCCGTGCGACGAAGGTGCCGTCGGGGCCGCGCACCTCGACGTTGACGTCGGGCTCGGGCAGGCCCGCAAGGACGAGCAGCAGGCGCAGCCAGGTCTCACGCGGCGACTCCGACCGCTCTCGCACGTACTCGAACGCCTCCCGGGCAGCGACGACCCCGTGGAGGTGGCATCGGTCCAGGTACCAGAACAACCGGTCGCGGGTCGTGTGGCCCGCTCGCACCATGTGCTCCATGAGCTGGACGCACTCGACCAGGCTGGCCCGCAGCGCGCAGTCGACGACCGTGCGTTCCGGCCCGGAGACCGGCACCGGTCCAGGTCGGTGCTCGACGTCGAGATCGCCGATCCGCCGGTGCAACCGGACGTCGGCCTGGTCGTTCTGCGTGGGTCCACGGACCGACAGCTCCCACGGCGCACCTGCCCAGCCGCGGGCCGTGAAGCCCCAGAGGACGGCGGCCGTGCGGTGCGTGACCACCGCACCCGCGCGGCCGCTGACCGTGAGTAGTGCTGCCGCGGCCCACACCAGCGGTGTCCGCTCGACGTCGGCGTGCACGTAGACGCCACGGAACAACCGGACCCAGCAGGCACGACGCAGGGCCGCACGCGGGTACCCCACCGCCTCGGCCTGCGTGACGGCGAAAGGTCGTCGCAGGAGCTGCTCAGGGATCGCGCGCGCCATCCCGGCATGCTGCTGGAGCCCGCGGCAGCACGCCTCCGCCCATCCAAAACCCCCACCGCCCACGCGTTATGTGGACTTCGGGACGGAAGACTCGCGTCAGATCGTCGTCAAGTCCGCAAAACGCGGGGAGGGCTGGATGGGCCGGGTCGCGCTACTTCGCGTAGGAGTGCAGGCCGGAGCCGAAGAGGTTGACGATGTAGTAGCTCGTGACGAAGGTGGCGAAGCCGACGATCGCGATCATCGCGGCGCGCTTGCCCTTCCAGCCCGCGGTGGCACGGGCGTGGAGGTAGCCGGCGTAGACGACCCAGGTGATGAAGGCCCAGACCTCCTTGGGGTCCCAGCCCCAGTAGCGGCCCCACGCGTAGTGCGCCCAGATCGGGCCGGCGATGAGGGCGCCGAAGGTCCAGAGCGGGAAGCCGACCGCGATCACGCGGTACGCGAGCCGGTCCATGACCGCCGCCGACGGGAAGCGCGACAGGCGCGGACCGACCGTGCCGTTGTCCTCCGCCCGCTGGCGCACCAGGTACATGACCGACGCCGCCGTGCCGAGCAGGAAGAACGCACCCGCGATCATCACCGCCGCCACGTGGATGACGAGCCAGTACGAGTGCAGCGCCGGCACGAGCGGACCCGGCTCGACGTAGGTCGAGACCGCCAGGCCCAGCACCGCCAGCGCGAAGCCCGTGACGATGCCGCCGACCCACTCGATCGGCGAGACACGCGCGACGACGACGTACACGAGCAGCGCGATGAACGCGCCGCCCACGCCGAACTCGTACATGTTGCCCCACGGCACCCGCTGCGACGCGAGCCCGCGCGTGACCATCGCGAGCCCGAGCACGACCGTGCCCAGCACGGTCAGCGAGTAGGCGACCGAGCGCAGGACGTCGGAGCGGCTCGCCGTCTCCTGCTCGACCGGCTCGACGGGCATGCCCCCGGCGGCGACGGCCACCGGCTGCTCCTCCTTGACGACCTGGCGGGCGAAGCCCCACTCGGCCACGTACGCGAGGAACGCCAGCGCCACGACGATCATGCCGGAGGTGACGGCAAAGTTCGACACCTGCGTGTAGTCGGCGAGGTTCATCGGGGCTCCTTCTCCGGGTCGTCCGGTCGGTCGCCGAGGCCGCTGCGCAGCTGCGCCAGCAGGTCCTCGAGGCTCGTGCCGAGGTCGTCGCGCGGCACGCGGTCGAGGGCGGCGACCTCCACCACGGTACGCGAACCCACCCGACGTGCACGGACCCAGGTGCGCCGCGGCCGCACGGCCAGCGACAGCACCAGTCCGACGATGCCGATGCTGATGCCACCGAGCGGCAGCCAGACGAGCGGCGTCGACGCGATCTGGAACCGCGCGAACAGCGTCAGGTCGGTGAACTCGATCGTGCCGCCGTCCGGCAGGTCGGCCTCCTGCCCCGGACTCAGGCTCACCCGGAAGTTCGACCCGTCGGCGTTCTTGTACTGCTCGAGCTTGTCCTGGTCGAGGACGTACACCGACTGCGGCAACCCGTCGTCGACCCCGAGGTCGCCGTGGAAGACGAACAGGCCGAGCAGCGGGTTGACCGCCCCCGGGAACGCCGACACCGACGCCTCCTCGCTGCCGTTCGTGACCGCCGTCGGCAGGAAGAAGCCCTGGAAGCCGAGCTGCTCGGGCCGCGCGTCGGGCACCTTGATGACGCCGTTGGACGTGTAGGTGCCGTCGGCCGGCAGGAAGGGCACCGCACCGTCGAACACGACGTCGCCCTTCGCGTCGGTGATCTTCACGACCGGTGCGTAGCCCTGGCCGACGAGGAAGACCGACGTGCCGCCGACGTTCAACGGGTGGTTCACGCGGATCTCGTACGGCTTCTCGCGACCGTCGACGCCCTCGCGGTACGTGCCCGACGCCTCGAACAGGCGCGGCGCCCCCCGCTGCGGACCCGTCGTCCAGAAGCGGGCGACCATCTTGTCGAGCTGCAGCGAGAACGGCGGCAGGTCGTTCGTGTCGAACAGCGCGCCGGACGCGAACTCGTCGTACTGCGTCAGGACGTTGGCGAAACCCTCGCCCTGCGTCACGATCGCGGCACCGCGGTAGCCCCACAGCGCACCCGCGGCCACGCCCACCAGCACCGCGACGATGCTCGTGTGGAAGACCAGGTTGCCGAGCTCACGCAGGTAGCCGCGCTCGGCCCGCACCTCGCCGGTGCTCGATGCCGCCCCCGGCCCGGCACCCCCGCCGGTGCCCGACGCCGCCCCCGGCCCGGCACCCCCGCCGGTGCCCGATGCCGCCCCCGGCCCGG
>SXGQ01533176.1_pt1 | contig 12916 bp, 11 predicted proteins | sample 3178371 | NCBI WGS metagenome assembly SXGQ01 (sample SAMN11356859, study PRJNA531348) | freshwater metagenome | isolation source: freshwater sample F1-20 | place: China: Fuxian Lake, Yuxi | collected 2017-12-25
CAGTGGATGATGCTGCAACAAGACCAGCCCGAAGACTTTGTCATCGCCACTGGCGTGCAATACAGCGTGCGCCAATTCATCAACTGGACCGCTGAAGCCCTCGGCATGCCACTGCGCTGGGAAGGCGAGGGCGTCAACGAAGTGGCCTATTGGAATGAAAAACCCGTGGTCAGGATTGACCCCCGCTACTTCCGCCCCACCGAAGTCGAAACCCTGCTCGGCGACCCCAGCAAAGCCAAACAAAAACTCGGCTGGGTGCCAGAGATCACCGCCCAAGAGATGTGCGTAGAAATGGTTGCTTACGACTTGGCGCAAGCCAAGCAGCATGCGCTGCTCAAGGCCAACGGGTTTGACGTCAACGTCAGTATTGAGTAAATCCTCAAACAACCCACATGTTGAAGATCCAGACCACCTACGGCAAGGCGTTCAGCCAGTCTGCCGGTCAAACGCTTTTGGACGCAGCTGCCAAGTCAGGCATTGGTCTGCCTTACAGTTGTAAAACCGGTCGCTGTAGCACTTGCAAATGCAAAGTGCTCAGTGGGCAAAGCGTTGCGATGGTCGATGAGCTGGGTCTCACATCGGAAGAAAAAGCGCAGGGTTTCATTCTTGGTTGTGTGCGAAGTGCCCTAACCGAAATGGTCATTGAGGTGGAAGACTTGGGCGATCAAGTTATTCCCGAAATCAAAACGCTGCCTACCCGCATAAGCAGCTTAGAAAGGCTGACCCCCGACGTACTCAGCGTCAAGCTCAGGTTCCCACCCAACTCACCATTAACCTTTTTAGCGGGCCAATACATTGACGTGATCGGACCCGGTGGCATCAGGCGCAGTTATTCAGTCGCCAATGCGCCAGCATCAGACAATCAACTGCAATTGCACATCCGTGCAGTCCAAAGCGGTGCCATGAGCCAATACTGGTTTGACCAAGCCAAAGCCAACGACTTGCTCCGTATCAATGGCCCTTTGGGCTCCTTCTTTGCACGCCCTTTGACTGGGCTGCATTTGGTCTTTTTGGCAACTGGAACAGGCATTGCGCCAGTCAAAGCCATGCTTGAACAACTTGCTACAGCCCCATTAGACAAACAACCCTTGAGCGCCACCCTGTATTGGGGTGGTCGTGCACCGCAAGACTTGTACGCTGACCCAAGCCAATGGCACCCTTCATTGCGCTATGTCCCGGTTTTGTCTCGCGCCCCAGAAGATTGGACTGGTGCTCGCGGCCATGTCCAAAAAGCCTTGCTCGGCGATAAACCCGATTGGGCCAATACAGTGGTTTACGCATGCGGCTCTGACGCCATGATCCAAACCGCTAAGGCCGAACTCATAAAATCAGGCCTGCCAATCAACCGTTTTTATTCTGATGCATTTGTCCCCTCGGGGATGTAACTACTAACTCAAGAAGAATCATGAAAGCAGTCATTCTGGCCGGTGGCCTTGGTACTCGTTTAAGCGAAGAAACCTCCACACGTCCCAAGCCCATGGTCGAAATCGGTGGCAAACCCATCTTGTGGCACATCATGAAGATGTATTCCCATCACGGCATCACCGACTTCATCATTTGCTGCGGCTACAAAGGCTACTTAATTAAAGAGTACTTTGCAAATTACTTCTTGCACATGTCAGATGTCACGTTTGACATGAAAGCCAACAGCATGAAGGTCCACTCAAAGCGCGCCGAGCCATGGACAGTCACCTTGATTGACACGGGCGACGACTCCATGACGGGTGGCCGCTTGCGCCGTGTGGCCGATTACGTCAAAGACGAAGAAGCTTTCTGTTTTACCTACGGTGATGGGGTTGGTGACAACGACATTGCCGCCAGCATCGCATTCCACCGCAGCCACGGCAAAGCCGCCACACTCACCGCCACTTACCCTCCCGGCCGTTTTGGTGCACTTGATATTCAAAACGGGCAAGTCAACAGCTTCAAAGAAAAGCCACGGGGTGATGGTGCATTCATCAACGGTGGATTCTTTGTCTTGTCGCCAAAGGTGCTGCCACTGCTGGACAGCGATCAAACCATTTGGGAGCAAGAGCCTTTGATGCAACTCGCTCAACAAGGTGAACTCATGGCCTATCCCCACACCGGATTTTGGCAACCCATGGACACGCTGCATGACAAAAACACCCTAGAGAAAATGTGGGCCAGCGGCACCGCACCCTGGAAAAAGTGGGACTGACTATGCACAGTCATAACTCCTCCAACCCTAAGCCAGCTTTTTGGCAAGGCAAGCGCGTCCTGCTCACGGGACACACCGGCTTCAAAGGCAGTTGGCTCAGCTTGTGGTTGCAGTCCTTGGGCGCTGTGGTGCGCGGGATCTCTCTAGACCCACCCACCACACCGGCATTGTTCAATGTGGCTCAAGTCGGCCAAGGAATGGACCACCAAGTCGCCGACATTCGCGACTTTGAAGCCATCAAACCCTTAGTTGCCAGCTTCAAGCCTGAAATCGTCATCCACATGGCCGCGCAGACCTTGGTGCGCTTGTCTTATCAGCTGCCCATCGAAACCTATGCCACCAACGTCATGGGCACTTTGCATGTGCTGGAGGCTGCGCGCCACGCTGGCAGCGTGCGCGCCATTGTCAACATCACCACCGATAAGTGTTACGACAACAAAGAATGGGCCTGGGGCTACCGCGAAGACGAGCCCATGGGCGGTCACGACCCCTATTCCAGCAGCAAAGGCTGTGTGGAACTGCTCAGCAGCGCTTATCGCCAATCATTTTTGAAAGACGCTGGCATAGCCATGGCCACCGCACGTGCGGGCAACGTCATTGGCGGCGGCGACTGGGCGTTGGACAGACTGGTGCCTGACATTTTGAAAGCGCTTGAGCAGCAGCAGCCTGTTCAAATCCGCAACCCTTATGCGATTCGCCCATGGCAACATGTACTGGAGCCCTTGTCGGGCTACTTGGTGTTGGTCGAGCGCTTGTTTGAACTCGGCCAGCAAGACGCCGAAGGCTGGAACTTTGGGCCCCGCGACGAAGACGCCCAGCCTGTGAAATGGATTGTGGAGCAGCTGTGTCAAGCTTGGGGTGGCGGTGCCACTTGGACAATGCAGCCAGGCGACCATCCGCATGAGGCCAACTTTCTTAAACTTGACATCTCTAAAGCCCGCCAACGACTGCAGTGGGCACCCCGTTGGTCACTGCAAACGGCATTGACTCACATTACCCACTGGCACCAAGCCTGGCTTGCCGGGCAAGACATGCGCGACATCTGTCTTCATCAAATCAAAAACTACCAAATCGCATCATGAACACCACCACCGTCACATTCGAACCCCAGCTCGACAAACTGCGCAGCCAAATTAGCCAGTTGGTCCAGCAATACGCCGACATTGCCTATGCCTCCAAGCCATTCGTGCCTGGCCAATCCGCTGTGCCCGTGTCTGGCAAGGTCATGGGTGCCAAAGAGCTGCAGTACATGGTGGACGCATCGCTAGATGGTTGGCTCACCACTGGTCGCTTTAACGCTCTGTTTGAAGAGCGCATGGCCAAGTTCTTGGGCGTTAAGTACTTCCTGACTGTTAACTCAGGTTCATCGGCCAACTTGGTGGCTTTTTCAGCCCTCACCAGCCCACGCTTGGGCGATCGCGCCATCAAGCCTGGTGATGAGGTGATTGGTGTGGCCGCAGGCTTCCCCACCACGGTTAACCCTATCTTGCAGTTTGGTGCCGTGCCCGTGTTTGTGGACGTCGAAATGTCCACCCACAACATCGACGCTACCAAAATTGAAGCCGCCATCAGCCCCAAAACCAAGGCAATCATGCTGGCGCACAGCTTGGGCAACCCGTTTAACCTGGAAGTTGTGACTGCTCTGTGCAAAAAACACAAACTGTGGCTGGTTGAAGACTGCTGTGATGCGCTGGGCGCCACCTACAAAGGCCAGATGGTGGGCACCTTTGGTGACATCTCCACCCTCAGCTTTTACCCTGCGCACCACATGACCATGGGGGAGGGCGGAGCAGTATTCACCAACAACCCTGAGCTCAAGCTCATTGCCGAATCCTTTCGAGACTGGGGCCGCGATTGCTATTGCCCCCCAGGCAAAGACAACACCTGCGACAAACGCTTTTGCTGGACTAAGAAGGAGCTGAGCGGCGACCTGCCCGATGGTTACGACCACAAATACACGTACAGCCACTTGGGCTACAACCTCAAGATTACCGACATGCAAGCCGCTTGCGCCTTGGCCCAACTGGACAGGCTGGAAGAATTCATTGCCAAGCGCCGAGCCAACTTCACCTACCTCAAGGCCCGCTTGCAAAGCTGCGTCGAGTTTTTGCACTTGCCTGAAATCACCCCGCATGCAGAACCCTCTTGGTTTGGCTTTCCGTTGGTGGTGAAAGAAAGCAGCGGCGTCAAGCGTCCCGACCTGATTAACTTTTTGGACCAAAGCAAAATTGGCACTCGCCTGCTGTTTGCAGGCAACCTGACCAAACAGCCTTACATGGCCGGGCGCAACTTCCGCGTGAGCGGCAGCTTGGCGAACACCGATGTGGTGATGAACCAAACTTTCTGGCTGGGTGTGTACCCGGGCTTGGACGAGGAGCACTTGGACTACATCGCTAACAAGTTGGAAGCGTTTTTTGGTGTGAATTTCTGAGGGTAAAACTAGTGAACCCGTTGACAACAAATTCATGCTAAGAGCATCTCGTATCTGCCCACTTGCGTCGCACTGTGCTAAAAATGGGCTTGCCGGTTCTAAAGTGCACATTGCTTTGGCGTTCTCATTCCCGAACTATTAACGGTACTTTACCCCAGCTATTTAAGCTACCCAGGCACCTTCTTAAATCAGTGCCAAGGTCTTCGCCAATCTGATGGCTTTGAGCCTAGCTGCAAATTTTTTAGTCTGACTTTCAATGACTTTCCTAGCGCCCACCTTTAATCCGAAGACCCTGCGCAAAACGGTGTTGGATATGGCCTACGCGGGTTCAACTGTTCACATTGGCTGCGCGTTCTCTATCATTGAACTGCTGGCCGTGCTTTACCGCACTCATTTGCGTTACCCGGAAAATGATCCAGATGCGCCGGGTCGCGACTACCTTGTGCTCAGCAAAGGCCATGGTGTGATGGCGCAATACGCTTGCATGCGCGAGCTTGGTTGGCTCAAAGACGAAGCATTTACAAGCTATTTTGCCGATGGTAGTGATTTGAATGGCTTGTCTGATTCGCGAATTCCCGGCCTGGAGGTTACCTCCGGTTCGCTGGGTCATGGTTTCTCGGTCGGCGTCGGCATGGCCATGGGTGCCAAGCTGCTTGGAACGGATCAAAAAACCTATGCTCTGGTCGGTGATGGTGAAATCAACGAAGGGCCGATCTGGGAAGGTGCCCTTTTTGCCGCGCACAATAAATTGAAGAATTTCATGGTGATCGTCGATGAGAACGGCTTTCAGGCTATGGGGCGCACCCAGGATGTGATTGATTTGGGATCCATACAGGCCAAGTTCGAGAGCTTTGGTTTTGAGACGCTGATCATCGACGGGCATGACGAGAAAGCAATTGATCATGCTATCACGCAACTTTGGACTAGTCATTCAATAGCACCCAAGGCTCTAGTCGCTAAAACCGTCAAGGGTAAAGGTGTGCATTTCATGGAACACAACAACATCTGGCACTACACCCGACTGAACCCGGACAGTTATGAGCAGGCGCTGGCGGCGGTGGCATCGGGCGCATCATGAGAGACGCTTTCTCTGACACGCTGGTGCACTTGGCCAAGGCCGACCCCAAGGTTTTGCTGCTAACCGGCGACCACGGCTATGCCTTGTTTGACGACTTTCGCAGGGAATGCCCAGCGCAATACATCAATGCCGGAATTGCTGAGCAAAACATGGTTGGCATGGCGGCAGGCTTGGCCCGCACCGGCTTCAGACCAATTGTCTATGGCCTAAGTGCCTTTATCCCGGTGCGCGTGATTGAGCAAATCAAACTCGACATTGCCCATGACAACTTACCCGTGATTCTGATAGGCGACGGCGCAGGTTTTGTCTATAGCCACCTGGGTACCAGTCACCAATCAACCGAAGACATAGCCTGCACGCGTGCCATACCCAATTTATCAATCTACTCACCCGCAGATCGGTTTGAAGTTGCAGCCTGTATAAAACAGGCCTATCAAACCAAGGCCCCGGTCTATCTGCGCATGGGCAAATCAGATCGAGGTGACGTTCACGCAATGGAGCCGCAAGTGCATATTGGTCGTTTGACCAAAACTAAATTAGGGCACGCTGGTGCGATCGTCTTTATTGCCACCGGATCCATGGTACGCACGGCCATGGACATTGCAACAGAGTTCTATCCAGACGCAGCCGTTTGGAGCGCGCCCTTCATCAAACCGATAGACAGCCAACAAGTCGCTGCCATTTGTGCCCATAGCCGGGTTGTGGCTGTTTTGGAAGAGCATTCTGTATTGGGCGGCTTGGGTTCAGTGGTGGCCGAGATCGCCGCAGAGTTTGCGCCGGTGCGCATTTTGCGGATTGGGGTGCAGGACAGGTTCTCGCACCACTGCGGCAGCTATGAGTATTTGCTCCAAGAGCACGGCTTGGATCGGTCGACTATTGAAGCGCGAATTAGTAATTTCCTCACAACGATATAAACCGATATGCGCATCGCCATCATGGGGGCCACCAGCCAAATCGCCAAAGACTTGATAGAGTCATTTGCTGCAAAAAACTCGCACGCCCTGTTGCTGTACGCGCGCCGTACTCAGGCCGTGCAAGAGTGGTTAGCCCATGTTAATTTAGCTGATCGCTATGCAGTGCACGACTTTGAGGCCTTCGGCACCCATGAACACTTAGATGCCATCATGAACTTTGTAGGGGTGGGTAACCCGGCACAGGCGGCAGTCATGGGAGCCAGCGTTTTTGATGTCACACTCAAATATGACAACATGGCCTTGGACTACGTACGGCAGCATCCCACGTGTCGGTACATCTTTTTAAGCAGCGGTGCCGCTTATGGCACAAGCTTTGACGCCCCAGTTGATGCCAACACGCAGGCCGCTGTGCCCATCAACAATTTGCAACCGCAAGACTGGTATGGCGTGACCAAACTGCACGCTGAATGCCGACACAGGGCCTTGACGCATTTACCGATTGTTGACATTCGGCTGTTTAACTACTTCAGCCAAACGCAAAATATGGATGCGCGTTTTTTGATGACCGACATCGTGCGTGCTATTCGCGACAAGACAGTGTTGAAAACTTCGACCGACTATATGGTGAGAGACTATATTGATCCGTCAGATTTCAGTAGTCTAGTGAATGCAATACTCGTTGCACCTATGGTAAACACGGTAGTTGATGTTTATAGTAAAGCACCAGTTGATAAGCCTACTTTGTTGGCTGCTATGCAGGAGAATTTTGGGTTGAGGTATGAATTTACGCAAGTAGATAAAGGTATAAATGCGACAGGAAGCAAGCCGCATTACTATTCGTTAAATAGGGCATCTAACTTTAACTATGAACCAACAATGACATCCCTTGAAAGTTTGATAAACGAAACTAGAAAATTCTATTAACTATCTGGAGAACGAATTTGCAGAGCACTAGGTAGCTGTGGAAATATTAAATGCTGCCAGTTTTTATTGAAAGAGTAAATTAGCATGAGCAATCGTACCAGTAAAGCTTTTAAAGGCACTGTTGAAAGTTTTATGCAATATGGCGTATTCATACTACTGCAAATAATTTTAACACCACTTATTTTAAAAATAGCAGGCCAGGAAGTACTTGGTGCATATTCGGTGATTATGCAAATAATCGGCTTTGGCATATTGCTAGACCTTGGTTTTAGTGTGGCATTAAGTCGCTTCCTTGCGCAAAGTTACGGTTTAAAAGACGGCGGCAGCACTTTTTCCGAAATATTTACCATAGGTAGGGTGTTTCTACTGCTCACTAATCTGATATTTGCAGTGATGATTGCGGTGGTCGCATTGACAATTGATGATCTAATCGTCGCTAGCGAAATAATACTGTCTCAAGCACGCTTAGCACTGTACTTTTTGGCGATTTGGACAATTGCAAGAACACCAATTGCATTGTACAACCATGGGTTAATGGCAACCCAGCATATGGCAGCTGCCAATATAATCGCAACCGCCGGGAATGCGAGTCGATTAGTGTTGTCGTTACTCTTGATCTACACTGGATTCGGACTGATTGGACTAATAGTGGCGAATATATTATCAGAAGTGCTGACATATGCAGCGCAAATGCAATACTTTAAGAGTAAATATCCGAAATATTCGTTTGGTTGGCGCGTAGCAAATAACAGCAGATTTAAAGATATGTTCTCCTTTGGTATGAAATATTGGGGTGTCAATCTTGCTGTGGTGGTGTATTTGGGAAGCGACAGTATTGTCGTTGGTAATTTATATGGCGCGAGTGCAGCATCAGTTTTCTATACTACCAAGATACCGGCATTTCTTCTATTTCAATTCATCTTTAGGTTGTCAGATAATGCCAGTCCAGCGGTGAATGAACTTTTCGCACAAGGCAATTACGAAGCACCAAGATCAGCATATTTGAAGATAATGCGGTATTCGCTGTTGCTGGCGCTTCCGCTTGCAATAGGAATTGTCGGTTTTAATGAATCAGTAATTTCGGCATGGGTGGGACCAACGCAATATGCTGGAAGTATTATGTCCTTTGCGCTTGCTTTATTTGTCATCACACAAGTTATAAATCATATTAATGCAATGATAACTTTGGCTGCTGGAAACATGAGAGGGTGGTCTACTGTCTCAATAGTAACTAGTTTGACAAGTTTAGCTCTATCTTATGGATTGGGGAAAATTTTTGGCATGCAATGGGTGATGGTAGCTATTGCTTTGATGGATATTCCAAATTTAATTTTCCTATTCAAGCGTAGTCTTACAGGATTAAAACTATCACTAATGCAAGTTTTCCGCGAAGCATTTGTTCCCGTGCTAAGGGCGTGTTTGCCGCTTTTCGGACTAATTTTATACCTCAGAGAAATGAATCCGCTAGGAACGTTGTCAAGTACTATCTTCTATATGATTCTTTTTACTGTGCTATGGTCCGTAAGCTTATTAATAGTCGGATTAAGTGATTCTGAAAAAGGTCAGCTGAATACTAAATTACGGAGCACCTTCTTCCGTGCAAAATAAAAATTTAAATATATGTTAATAGTAGTGCCGAGTTACAAGCGCACAGACATACTCCCGTTGGTGCTCAAAAGTATTTTTCGAAGTGATGTGTCAAATATTGCAGAACGCAAGCAAGTACTTGTCGTTAATAATTATCCCGCCAATCGCGATATTGTGAATGGAATTGTGAGACAGTTTTCTGAAGAAAACTATTTTGCTTGTAGCGCCATTCACCGGGAGGTGACGATAACGGCTATTGATAGCTGGTTTTCTGCAATCGCTGAACATGCTCAGGAAGATGAAGTAATTTTCTTACTTGGTGACGATGATTTGATGTTGCCTTGGGGGTTAAGAGAACGTTATCGAGAAATCGTGAATCAAAATGCAGACATGTTGTTGTCAGATTTCGCCGACAGGATTTATTTCTTTGAAGCCGGACAAAAGTATTGGATGCCAGGTTTACTGCCCGCCGAAGTTGACCAAGATAAAGTATCTACCCAATGGGATTTTTGGCCGGCAGCACATCCAGAAGCATCTTTTATGAGTAATCACTGCTATAGGAATACAAAGCGCTTCAGAAGAGGGCTGGAATTGGCTTTTGCTTGGAGCGATTCGCAGAGTTGGCTTAAGAGAGAGGCCCGAACAGGGATGCTACCCTTTTATCTACCCTATGCAATCACCATCGCAGGTGGAAAAGTTGCCTCACTGAAGTCTAAATGTGTAATTCGTGGAGCCGTTGCGGATGAGGCAATAACATCAAACTACGCTGATGGAGGGAACATAGCCTTCTATAATTTATGCGCATATGACGTACTTGAAAATCGCGCTTTGCTTCTGTACGAAGAAAGACTAGCTGATGTTTCTGCACACTTTAAGCCAGAGATTATTAGTGGTTTCTTGACGATGGTTTTGGATAGAAATATATCTCTGAAAATCGTAATGATGACATTCAGGCACGCCAGGCTCAGACTTTCAGACTTAATTTGCGTTGATTTCTTCCGTGGAGTAATCAAAGTTTGCATATCGGCACTAGGTCTGCGTGGTGCCAGGCTTAGGCTTCTGCGTCGATCAAAGTCACTTTTGAAGACAGAGCAAATATTTACCTCATAAAGTGAAAATATTTTTATCTACAGTACTTAAAATTGATTTAAGAATCCGAGTGACTCATTTTCTTAAAACTTTACATGATTAAATTTAACCTAAGGTATTAATGGTGTCGCAATTGAAAAATATACTTCGAGAAATCCATGGTTCCCTTGAAATTTTCGGAATTGACCTTCGAAAAATGTTTAATTCATTAAGAGGAATACCATATTATCTTAGAGACCTCAAAATACTAAAAGGACAGAGGGGGGCTTCTGTAAAAAAATTCCCATTTGGAAAACATTATCCGTGCCTAGATGAAAGGTTTGCGCAAAGCGGATCAGCTAAAGGACACTACTTTCATCAGGACTTACTTGTGGCGAGAAGAATCAATTTTAACAATCCAAGCATTCATGCCGATGTCGGCTCAAGAGTGGATGGATTCGTCGCTCACGTTGCATCATTTCGGCAAATTAATATATTTGATATTCGTCCATTATCTACCACAATACCTAATGTTCATTTTATTCAGGCAGATATGATGTCGCCCATAAGTGAAGATTATATTGGTTACTGTGACTCGTTGTCATGCCTGCATGCATTGGAGCACTTTGGATTGGGTAGATATGGTGATCCAGTGAATTATGATGGATATATTCTTGGCCTAAATAACTTACACCAAATTTTGAAGGCTAACGGGAAACTTTACTTTTCCGTTCCTATCGGCCCTCTTAGAATAGAGTTCAATGCCCATAGAGTTTTTTCGATTAGTTTCTTATTAGAATGTTTTGCCGGTAAATATCAAATAGATCGGTTTTCATTTGTTGATGACCAAGGTCATTTGCATGAAGACGTATTTATTACAGAAGAGTCAGTAATAGATAATTTTGGCTGTGCATATGGATGTGGTATTTTTGAAATGACGAAGCTTTAATTATGAGTAGCACAAAGAGAAATTTCCGAACGTGCAAAAAGTAAAAGAAACATTTAAGTGAATAAAAACCCTCTATATCCGGGTCGAGTGAATTTGAAGTTGTGTTTATTCGCCTTGATAATTATTTCTGGAGTCAGTCTTTATCTGATTTCAATTGGCGAAGACGTTGCGGCTGCATCAGGTTTGCTTGTTATTGTTGCATTTCTTCCTATTTTTTTAGTATCAAGGTTTGTCGATTCAACTGTGTTGCAAATGGTTGTGGGGATATCGGTGTTTACCCAAGTCATTCATGTCCCGATGTTTATAGTTAGAAAAAACAGTTATTCCGATTATGGATGGAATGGCGTTAGAGATTTTTCGTTTACGATTTCCGAATTTGTCCAAATATATTCTCTTCTTGCCCTTTTTTTGGCTGTGTTGGTTTTCTACGTTGCGTTATCTATAGGAATTTTCAAATTTCCTCGATTGCCATCTACTAAAAATAAAGAAAGACTCACGCCTAAATTAACAACCAATCGATACAACCGGCATAATCTAATTTTGATGAGTGGATTAATATTATTTGTTTCTAATCTCAATTTGTGGATGTTTAGCCAAGGTATATCGATGACGGGAATCGAACCGCCACCTTTGCCTTTTAGACTGGTTGGAATCCTTCATTATTTAACTTTGTTTATAGTTCCTTTAGTTCTGGGTGTACTATATTCAAGAACAACACGGTCTTATTTGCCGGCACTAATTTTAATGCTCTATGCACTTCTACTCGGTGCAACTCAGACAAGCAAGGGTGGTGTATTGATAGTAATGCTCCCCATTCTATATTGCGCTATCAAGGACCGTAAGTATATTCTCTTAGGTATTTCTAGCGTGTTTGCTTTAACTGCTGTGCAACTTGTTACTTTACTGCGGGGAGTCGTTTTTTCTGTTGTATCAAATAAGGGAACCGCTGAATCAGGTGAAGGTCTTATTTCAGCGATAGGCAGGTTGCTAGATGCTGGCGTGACGAACTTTTCTTTCTTCGATATCTTCGAAATGCTAATAAACCGAATAGAAGGAGCTCAAAGTATTGTGCTCTCGTATAAATTTAATGTTAACGCAGTGGGCGGTGTTTTTGAATCCTTTAAATGGTTTTATTACGATCAATGGAATGTCATGGATGCAGATTCCTATCATATTGAGTATATGGGCATGGCGTTGCCAGAAGGTTTTGTGAATATGGCAAGTAGTTTGTTGGCTAAGTCGCTATGGATGACACAGGGTCAACCTCTATATATTGCTATTTTTGCAATAAATGTGGCTTTTTTTATCCTTCTGGGGGAGTGGATTGCTAGAGCAATTAGTATGAAATATGAGGCTCGTGAGTATTATTTCATTATTAGTTTAGTTTATGTTTTGTTCTTTTATACTGGCTCTGGATCAAAACTTTTTTTGATAATATTGGCTGCACTAGCGATTATTGCATTTATTCCAAGACTCTCGAAAAGGTGGCTTTATGGCAAACTAAGAGTCCTGCGAAATAAGCAAGCTATTCATTCTATATAAAACTCATGAAGATAATAACTCGAATAAAAGGCGGTCTTGGCAACCAACTTTTCTGTTACGCAGCTGCAAGACGTCTCGCACTAGCAAATAATGCCGAACTGATCGTTGATGATGTTACTGGTTTTGCTCGAGATCAAGAGTATCGTCGGCAATATGCACTTGACCACTTTAATATTCCTTGCCGAAAAGCGACATCAAAAGAACGGATGGAACCATTTGAGCGCTATCGTCGAGGCATTATGAA
>SXGQ01232521.1_pt1 | contig 12915 bp, 9 predicted proteins | sample 3178371 | NCBI WGS metagenome assembly SXGQ01 (sample SAMN11356859, study PRJNA531348) | freshwater metagenome | isolation source: freshwater sample F1-20 | place: China: Fuxian Lake, Yuxi | collected 2017-12-25
AATGTGCCCAGAGCAGCAACGCGATGTGTGCGGCATTTTGGATGAAATGCGTTTGGTCAAAGACGCGCATGAACTGGGCATCATGCGCCGCGCATCTCAAATCAGTGCGGGCGCGCACATTCGCGCCATGAAAAGATCGGCGAGCATGTTGAGAGCTGGGCAAGACGTCCGTGAATACCATCTGGATGCCGAACTGCTTCACGAATTTCGCCAACATGGCTCCCAATACCCAGCGTACGGCTCCATTGTGGCCAGCGGTGCCAATGCCTGTGTGCTGCACTACCGCGCAGATGCTGCGCCTATTTTGAGTGGCGACTTGGTTTTGATCGATGCGGGTTGTGAACTAGACGGCTATGCCAGCGACATCACACGCACGTTTCCTGCGAATGGCAAATTCAGCTCGGCACAACGCGAGCTTTATGACTTGGTATTGGCCTCGCAAGAGGCTGCCATTGCAGCCACGCATGAGGGCGCACGTTTTGTAGATCCACACGAAGCATCGGTCAAGGTGTTGGCGCAAGGCATGCTCGATGTCGGTCTTTTAGATGCCAACAAAGTGGGCAGTGTGCAAGATGTGATTGCCAATCGAAGCTATTTCCAGTTTTACATGCACCGAACCGGCCATTGGCTTGGCATGGATGTGCATGACTGCGGCAGTTATGTAGAGCCGTCGGAGGTGGGCACCTTCAGTGAGCGCAAAGACCCCTTAAGCGGAGAACTCATCAAGGACCGCCCAAGCCGCATTTTGCGACCTGGCATGGTCTTGACCATTGAGCCGGGCATTTATGTCAGGCCAGCCCCAGGTGTGCCCGAACGTTTCCACAACATTGGCATCCGAATTGAAGACGATGCGGTCGTGACCGCAAAAGGGTGCGAACTGATCACGCGCGGCGTGCCTGTGAAAGCCGACGAAATTGAAGCACTCATGCGTGATTGATCGCTCACCTCAGCGCATCCCAGTTGTGCGCCAAAGTTAAAACACTGCAGACTTTGCCTGCAGTTTTCCACAAACTGACCCTTGACTTGGGGGGTCTAGAATCAGACGTAGCAGACCGCCAGTCCCTTCAATCAGTGAAGCTGGCGTCTCTGTTGCCCAAAAGGAGACCGAAAATGACCCAAGACAATGCCGAAGAGCGCCGCGCTCAGTTGCGCCGCGCCGCCCTTGAATATCACGAATTTCCCACCCCCGGCAAAATCTCCATTGCGGCCACCAAGCAATTGGTCAATCAGCACGACTTGGCTTTGGCCTACTCACCAGGTGTGGCAGCGCCTTGCGAAGAAATTGTCAAAGACCCCAACGCGGCATTCAAATACACCAGTCGCGGCAATTTGGTTGGGGTGATCACCAACGGAACCGCCGTATTGGGTTTGGGGGACATTGGGCCTTTGGCCGGCAAACCCGTCATGGAGGGCAAGGCGGTTCTTTTCAAAAAATTCTCTGGCATTGATGTGTTTGACATCGAAATCAATGAAAAAGATCCGGAGAAACTGGTCGAGATTATTGCCGCGTTAGAGCCCACATTTGGCGGTATCAACTTAGAAGACATCAAAGCGCCAGATTGTTTTTATGTTGAGCGCAAATTGCGCGAACGCATGAAAATCCCAGTCTTTCACGACGATCAGCACGGCACGGCCATCACAGTTGGCGCCGCCATATTGAACGGCTTGAAGGTGGTGGGCAAAGATGTCAGCAAAGTGAAATTGGTCACCTCAGGCGCTGGCGCTGCAGCTTTGGCCTGCCTGGGTTTGTTGGTCAAACTGGGCATCCCGCGTGAAAACATTTGGGTCACCGATTTGGCGGGCTTGGTCTATGAAGGCCGCACCGAGTTGATGGACGAAGACAAAATTCAGTTTTCGCAAAAAACATCGCAACGCACTTTGGCAGAGGCCATTGAGGGCGCAGATGTGTTTTTGGGATTGTCAGCGGGCGGCGTGTTGAAACAAGACATGGTGAAAAAAATGGCGGCCAAGCCTTTGATCTTTGCCTTGGCCAACCCCAACCCCGAAATCTTGCCTGAAGAGGTCAAAGCGGTTCGCGATGACGCCATCATGGCCACGGGGCGTACCGACTACCCCAACCAAGTCAACAACGTTTTGTGCTTCCCCTACATTTTTCGGGGCGCCTTAGACAGCGGCGCCACCACCATCACGCAAGAGATGGAAATTGCAGCGGTTTATGCCATTGCTGAATTGGCGCAAGCAGAGCAAAGTGAAGTGGTGGCAGCGGCGTACGCAGGCGAGCCTTTGGTGTTTGGCCCTGAGTATTTAATTCCCAAGCCATTCGATCCGCGTTTGATGATCAAAATTGCACCGGCGGTTGCGCAAGCGGCGGCTGACAGTGGCGTGGCGCTGAGGCCGATCGCTGACATGGAAGCCTATCGCGAGCGTCTTCAAAATTTTGTGTATGCGTCCGGCACCACCATGAAGCCTATCTACACGGCGGCCAAGCGAGGCTTGAAAAAACGTGTGGCCTACAGCGAGGGCGAAGAAGAGCGCGTGTTGCGTGCTGCGCAAATTGTGAGCGACGAAGGCTTGGCTCGCCCCACCCTGATTGGCCGCCCAGCGGTCATTGCTGAAAGAGTTGAAAAATTTGGTCTGCGATTGAAAGAGGGCCTCGATTACGAGGTTGTCAATGTAGAGGATGACCACCGCTACCGTGACTTTTGGCAAACCTACCATCGCATGCAAGAGCGCAAGGGTATTACGGTTCAAATGGCCAAGATAGAAATGCGTCGACGTTTGTCCTTGATTGGAGCGATGTTGTTGCACAAGGGTGATGTCGATGGCCTCATTTGTGGCACTTGGGGCACCAATGCCACCCACTTGCCCTACGTGGAACAAGTGATCGGCAAGCGCCCTGGCGTCAATACCTTTGCTTGCATGAACGGTTTGTTGCTACCCAATCGACAAGTTTTTTTGGTCGATACGCATGTCAATTACGACCCGACGGCAGAGCAGTTGGCGGAAATTACGGTCATGGCCGCCAACGAAATGAAGCGCTTTGGCATTCACCCCAAGGCGTCCCTGTTGTCTCACTCGAACTTTGGTACCTCCAATGAGCCGAGTGCTGTGAAAATGCGTGACACCTTGGCCTTGCTGCAGAAAAATGCGCCTTGGTTGGAGGTGGATGGCGAGATGCATGGTGACATTGCCTTGGATGGTGACGCACGCGCCCTGCTAATGCCCAATAGCACTTTGCAGGGCGATGCCAACCTCTTGGTCTGCCCCAACATTGATGCGGCCAATATTTCCTACAACCTCTTGAAAACAGCTGCTGGCGGCAATATTGCCATTGGCCCCGTTCTTCTAGGCGCAGCCAAACCGGTCCACATCTTGACGCCCAGCGCCACCGTGCGCCGCATTGTGAATATGACAGCCCTGACGGTAGCGGACGCTAACGCCGTTCGATAGCGCTCTTCGGGTAATTCCCTTTTATTGGGGAAAATACTTGCATTTTTTAGAGCATTGCGGCACACTAGCGGCTTCGAATTTCCGGGTTTACCCGTGAGTTTTGAAGGTTTAAAGTGGGTGTGCGGCATCGTGTCACAGGAATGAAATGCGCTCTAAAACGCTTGATTTTGCTGCGCTAGCCGTCTGTTTGGGTCTCTTGTTTGCGCCTTGCACAATTTTGGTGCAAGCCAAATCGGGGGCCGAATCAGTTGTCGTTACCCCCATTGCTTTACAGGACTTGCCCAAAGAAGGCCAAGAAACCTATCTACTCATCCGTCAGGGTGGGCCGTTTCGGTACGAAAAAGATGGTGTTGTTTTTGGTAATCGAGAGCGGCTCTTGCCTCAAGCAAAGCGTGGTTTTTACCGCGAATACACCGTCAAAACTCCAGGTGAAAAGAACCGTGGCGCCCGTCGAATTGTGTGTGGAGGGGAAGAACCTCGCGTGCCAAAACATTGTTTTTACACGCAAGACCACTACAGCAGTTTTAGGGAAATTGTGAACTTGCCGTGAAAGCGGTCTTTGCTACTGTTTGGCCACTGTTTGAAGTGATTCTAAAGATGAGTGCTCGCAAGCGAACACTCGGTATATGTCAATCAAAAGCCCAAAAGGCTGGTTTTTAAAATTAGAGAGTGAGAACGGCGATGGACAAGCCAATTCGACAGGACCAAGAAACACCTTTGAAGGGTGTGCGGGCAAACATCGTCCAGTCGATTCGTGCATTTCGCGTCAGCGACCTGCAAGAAGCGGCAGATGGTTTGGGACAACACTTTTTGTATGCCAATTTGTCCAAGGCACAAAGCAAACAAGATGTGCTCGATTTGATCGCAGCACAGTTCACCTTGCCTTCGCACTTTGGCAAGAACTTTGATGCCTTGTATGACAGCATGACCGACCCGCTGCACAAGTCTGGCCCTCAGCCTGGCTTTATCGTGGTCTTGGAGCACATTCCTGCCAATTTAAAGTTCGACAAAGAAGCCCGCGAACAGTTGCTCGATATTTTCCGCGACACGGCCGATTATTGGGGTGACCGCAAAGTGCCTTTCCGCTGCTTCTATTCTTTCTCTGTTGCACGCGCTGCTACTGCGGGTGCCGAGAAACTGGCGGATGCTCCCGAGTTGGATGCCGATGGTGTTGAAATACTGGTTGAAGAAGGCGAGAAAATGCCGACCGATAAGCTGGTCGATGTTTCACCTTTGGCGCTTCGCATGAGCAGCCCCTTCAACGCTGGCTATTGGCTCGCAGCTGCTTAATCAGCTTGCGCACTGTTAACTAAAAAAACTCAGACCTGCAAACGTCAACCTGCACCTGAGTAAAAAAAGCGCAAAGGCCGAAACGCCGATGCGCTTTTTTTCATTGAACGTCAAGAATTCAAGGCCAAGGCCAACTGAAGGTACTCCTCAACTGGAACTTCTTCTGCACGGCGTTGCACATCAAAAGGGCCCGCAAAATTTCGCTCTGTTAACCAAGCACCTAGCGTGTGCCTTAGCAGTTTGCGTCGTTGGCTGAAGGCCACTTGAACCATTTTTTCCAAGAGCTTCACGTCGATGTTGGCTGGGGCACTGCGCGGCACCATGCGCACAACTGCGCTGTCAACGCGCGGCGGTGGGTCAAAGCTTTCAGGTGGCACAAAAAGCACATTTTCCATTTCATAACGCCACTGCAACATGACAGACAAACGGCCATAGTCTGACGTTGCAGGAGAGGCCACCATGCGGTCAACCACTTCCCTTTGCAGCATAAAGTGTTGATCTTCGATGGCGCTGACATGCGCTAGCAAGTGAAACAAAATAGGCGTGGAAATGTTGTAAGGCAAGTTGCCCACGACCCTCAGTTTGTGACCGGCCGCCAGTGCCGTGAAGTCAACGCGCAAGACATCCGACTCGACCACGGTGAGTTGTTTGTGAAGTCGAAGGCGCATGGCCAAGTCACGGTCTAACTCAATGACAGTCAGATGCCCTAAGCGCTCAACCAAGGGTTGCGTGAGTGCCGCCAAGCCAGGGCCAATTTCAACCATGGCTTGCCCAGCTTGGGGATGTATGGCATTCACGATGGCATCAATGATGCCGCCGTCAGATAAAAAGTGTTGGCCGAAACGTTTGCGCGGAATGTGCTTCATTGGGGAGGGTCGCGCAATTCAACATAAGCGCGACCTCGTAACTCCTCAACCCATGCCGAATAAAGCTCTTCGATTTTCTTTTCGCGCAATTGTGTGCGAACCATTTCACGTTGCTCGCGAACCGACAAAGGCACCTCACGACGCTCCAAGACCTGAATGAGGTGAGCGCCAAACCGAGAAATCAAGGGGTCGGAAATTTGCCCAGGTCGCAGGCTTGCCAAGACCTCTTCAAACTCAGGGACAAACTGACCGGGACTGGCCCAGCCTAAATCACCGCCGGCTGCTGCGCTACCATCCTGCGAGAACTGACGAGCCAACTCGGCAAAGTCTGTTCCAGCCTGCACACGTTGCTTGTAAGCGACTAAGCGATTGCGCGCAGCTGCTTCGGACAATTCGCTGCCAGTGCGCAACAAAATGTGGCGAGCACGAGTTTGCACAATCAAGGTGTTGCTCATCTCACTTTGCTTTTTGTCCAACACTTTTAAGATGTGAAAACCAGCACCCGAGCGAACAGGCTCTGAGACCTCGCCTTTGTTCAGGCTTTGGGTACTGTCGATGAAGAGTGTGGGGTAGCGGTCGGCATCGCGCAGACCCATTTCACCGCCGTTGGCGCCTTTGTCTGGGGCTTGAGAAAAGGCTTGTGCCAATGCCGCAAAGCTCTCGCCACTTTTGGCACGTTGCGCAATTTGTTGCGCTTTGATTTTTAAATCAGCGGCCGCTTGCTCAGAGCTATTTTCTGGCACGGCAATCAAAATCATGGCCAAGTTGATAGCCATTGGAATGCTGGCTGTGGGCTTGCCTGCTTGCTGACTTTGTATGAATTGCGCCACATCGGTGTCGGAAATTCGGGCTCTGTTGTCAACGTCTCTTTCACGCAAACGGCTGATCATCAATTGATTGCGCAGTTGCTCACGAAATGCAGAGACACTCAAGCCTTCCAAAACGATTCGCTTGTAAAGCTCTTCTTTGGACACTTGGTTTTGACGTGCGATGTTGAGTTCTGTTTGATCGACTTCGGTGTCATCAATGCGAATTCCATTGTCGCGAGCTTGTTGCAATTGGGCTTTCTCATTGATCAATTGATCAAGAGCCTGCTGCGTCAAAACTTGCGCATTGGGGATGGGTGCACCCGGTTGCAACTGCTTTGCCAAACGCAACTTCAGGTTTTGAACTTCGTTGTTGGTAATGGGCTCTGAATTGACAACGGCAACAATGTAGTCAACGGACCGTGATTTCAAATTGGACTGGGCCTGCGCCAAGCCCGGTCCAATGAGCGCCACTAAAAAGCTTGCGATCATGCCGATGGTCAATGGAAAAAATTTAGTCATATGTCGTGAATCTGGTAGTGGGCGCTAAATCTTCGCGGAGGTATTGGTAACGGGGGATATTGTCGCGCAATGTTTTCAAAGGACTAGAGCCAACACGGGCCAATCCCACAAATTCAAGTTGAAACAGAATCCGACTGCGTGAGGTGCTTGTTGTACTTTGAAGGCGCTCATAAACTACGCGACCCAGCCAGCAACCTGAGTCGTATTCAAAACCTAGCAAGGTGTCGACCATTTTGCGATCCTTCAAGCTGAAGTTCATACGTCCAACGCTGTACCAGCGATCGGCGCCCAAGCCTTGGCCAGGAACCAGCGTCTGCTGGTTGCCAGAAGCCTCGTCATGCTTGGCAAAAGAAAAGTCACGCAAAGGCCACTGCCAGCCCACGTCAATTTGCTCGCTTTGATCGCGCGCCAAGCGGTAGGCTGTATTGAACACACGGTAGGGTGTCGGATTAAAGCGAGTGCTTAGTGTGGTGCGTGTTGTGCGGTGGGTTTGTGCATCAAATTGCAAGCTTGAGTCGAAGGTCCAGCGGTTGGCCCAACGCACACCCGCACCGAGCAAAATATCGCTGTAGCCAGAGGACACAGGCAACTCCCCTGGCAGCCTCACCAGTTGATCCGAGAAGCGATACCGCTGAGCAAAACCAAATCGCGCCAGTTCTGCGCCCGTGTTGCTGTCAAAAAATCGGCTGTTCACGCCCAAGGTCACCAAGTTGTTGTCTGCAATGCGGTCTTGACCCACATACGGATTTTCGGAGTAGACCGTGGTGAGGTTAAAGTCTGTTGCACCACTGTCGTAACTGGGCAGTTGGCTTTGATCTTTGTAGGGAGTTCTGACAAAAAAGGCTCGAGGCTCCAGAGTTTGTCTTAAGCCTCGACCCAAGATTGAGGCGTCTCGCTCGTAGACAAGGCCCGTGTCCAAGCTGAAAGTTGGCAGCAAGCGGTTGGCTTCCAATTGACCATTAGCAAGCGCCGAGTCCAACTGATAGCGTGTGACGTGGAGTTGTATTTTTGGAATGACAAAGCCCCAAGGTTTGAGCCACGGCCGGCTGACTTGGGCGGCTGCAAAGCTGCGCTGACCATTGCGCAAAATAGAACTTGTGCCACCGGGTATTCGGCTGTAGTCAGCCTCAAAGCGGGTGGTGTCGGCCGTAGCGCCCACATCAAAACCGTTGAGATCCCACGTGTTGTAACGAGCCACTATTTGAGGCGAACGATCGTAGGGCGGCGTGATGGGCGAACTGATGTCTTGCAAAGTCTGAAATTTCAAGACCTGCGTCATTATGGAGAAATCGCCTTGCGCCCAATAAAGGCTACCAGAGGCAGGCAGCAGACGCTGTGTCAGGGTTAAACCGGACCGAGGAAAATCACGCCAGTAGTTGTCGTCGCTGACGCGGTTCAAATTCACGTTCAAACCTAAGCGGCCTAAAGTGCTGTTGCCGGTTTCAATGCCGCCGATATGCTGCGCCGAAAGACCCCAGCGAGATTGCTGGCGCAGGGAGTCGTTGGGCATCAGGTTAAAACGGGTCTGTCCTTGGCTGTCAGGCTCTAAGTAGCGAAACTCAGAATCAAAAGCAAGGCCGCGCTTGCTCATGAAAGTGCTTGTCAGTGTGGCATCGCGATTGGGCGCAATGTTCCAATAATAAGGCGAAGAAATCTCGATGCCGCTGACCGTATCAATGCCAACCAGTGGCGACAGCAAGCCCGACTGTCTGGTGCTGTTGAGCGGAAAAGTGAGTGAGGGCGCCGCTAATATCGGCACATCTTTGAAGCGAAGTTGCAGGTCCTTGGCTTGAATGGTGTCGTTTTCTTCATTCACTTGAAGGCTGGCCGCTTTGAGCACCCATTCAGGCAGCCAGCTAGGGCCTGGCAAGCGCGCGCAGGTGGTGTATGTCGCATTGCGAATAATGGCACGCTGCTGATCGATGAACTCAATTTCAGAAGCCTTGCCATGGCCGCCACCTTTGAGCAAGGTGTAGTCGGTTTCCGAAAATTTGCCTTTAAAAGCGTCTGCCTGCAAGATCAAGGAACTGCCTTGGAAGGTATTTCCTTCTCGATTGATCTTGACCCCACCAGTGGCTTTCAAAGTGTCTTGCGACTGATCGTACTCAATGCGTTGGGCCTTCACAGTCAGGCCTTGCTTGCGCAGCAGAGCATTGCCTTCGATGACCATGTCCAGGTCGGGTCGGGCATCGATGCGCTGGCCCGAAATAAACAAGGGCGATTGCTTGCGCTCGACTTCAGAAATCTTTTCTTCTAGGTGAGTGCTGTTTCGAAGAATGACGCCAGGGGTGGCGGCAGGCAGACTGAGCTCTGATGGCCCTTTGGTGGGACCCACAACTTGACCCCAGACCTGCGTGAGCCCAAGTAACATACAAGCCAGAGGCAGGGCTTTTAGGTGCATGAGCGGCTGAAATGTGGGGCGTGTCTTCAAAGGGCTATCGTCCAGGTTGACGGGTGTTTGTAGAATGGATTATCCATGAGTGCCGCCCAACATGACCCAAGAACGCGGTCGGGTGACATGGCTTGATTTTTACAACTGGAATGAGAACTTGAATTCTGATCAAATATCGACGTCGAATGTGATTTGGGCCGACCCAGAGCGCCAATTGGCATGCCTTTCATGGCTAGAGGCTTTGGCCCAAACCCATGGCCTTGTGCCATCCAGTTTAAGAGTTGCATCTGCCGACGCCAGTTTCAGGCGTTATTTGCGCGTTGACACGCAGGCGGGCGCCAGCCTGATTGTGATGGACGCACCCCCCGACAAAGAAAACTGTGAACCCTTTGTCAAAGTTGCCAAACTCATGCAGTCGGCAGGCCTGAAAGCCCCTGAAGTTTTGGCATGGCAAGAAGCGCAAGGTTTCATGCTGCTCACAGACTTGGGCGACCAGACCATGATGTCCGCCATTGACGTCAAAAACCCGCAAGCCAACCATGCGCTTTACATGCAGGCTGTCGATGCCTTGATAGCGTGGCAGCTGTCTTCTAAAGCGGGTGTCTTGCCGCCCTACGATGAAACGTTGCTAAACCGAGAGCTAAGTTTGTTTCCAGACTGGTACCTTGCGCAGCATCGTCAATTTGATGTTCAAGGCAAGATGAGGAACACGCTAGACAGCACCTTCAAAATGCTGGTGGCGCACAATTTGGCCAGCCCCTCGGTGTTTGTCCATCGTGATTTCATGCCGCGCAATTTGATGATGCCCACGGGCAGTGATGCAGCTTTGGGCGTGTTGGATTTTCAAGATGCGGTGTATGGCCCTGTCACCTATGACGTGGCCAGTTTGATGCGCGATGCTTTCCTAACCTGGGAAGAAGATTTTGTGCTCGATGTCACCATCCGCTATTGGGAAAAAGCGCGCAAGGCAGGCCTTCTTGACTTTGAAGACTGGCACCAAGATTTTGGTGTTTTTTACCGCGCTGTCGAGTGGATGGGTTTGCAGCGTCATCTGAAAGTGGCGGGTATTTTTGCGCGCCTGACTTTGCGCGATGGCAAAGAAAAATACTTGGCCGACGCGCCCCGATTCATTGCCTACATTCGCTCAACAGCCGCCCGTTACATTGAACTCAGACCCCTGCTTCGTTTGATCGAAGAAGTAGAAGGTAAAGACGGTGTGACGGGTTTTGCTTTTGGCCGTATGTAAGTGCTGAAAGTCAACCATTGATGTCAAACCTGCCACGCTTTCATTGTCCCACGGCGCTCATCTCAGGGGACGCCTTGAGTTTGCCACCAGGCACGGCAAGGCATGTGCAAGTTCTCAGGCTTCAGCCCAACGATGAGATCACTCTTTTCAATGGCCAAGGGGGTGAGTTCAAAGCCGTGGTCACACAGATGGGCCGCAGTGACGTGTCGGTGCGCGTGGGCGAGCAAAACCACATCGAGCGTGAGTTGAACATGGGCGTTCATTTATGGTCAGGCATCACGGCCAATGAGCGCATGGATTGGTTGCTTGAAAAGGCCACTGAGTTGGGTGCCACCACGCTGTTGCCCATCACGGCCGAGCGCAGTGTTTTGAAACTCAAGGGTGAGCGCGCAGATAAAAAATTAGCGCATTGGCAAGCCATTGCGGTGGCCTCCAGTGAGCAGTGTGGTCGTAACCGAGTTTTGCAAGTGGGCACGCCAGTGAATCTTTCACAAGCCATAGCGCAGGCATCGGTCATAAGGGCACAGGCTTCACGCTGGGTCTTGTCATTGGCGCCCGGCGCCCGGTCGCTCCAAGACATGATGCAGACGCTCATAAGCTCCAAAGTCGAGGGCCAGTCCAAGATGAGCGAGATTATTTTGCTCAGCGGGCCCGAAGGTGGGTTGAGCCCCTCAGAGGAAGCACAAGCCATTGCAGCAGGGTTTGTACCTGTGAGCTTAGGCCATCGGGTGTTGCGCGCTGAAACGGCGCCTGTCGCCGTTTTGTCTGCACTGAGTTGCTGGGATTAGATACACTCCGGTGTATGAACCCCAATCTTTTTTTGCTGGCTTTGTGCCAAGGGCTGTTTCTTACCAATAACGTCACCTTCATTGCAATCAATGGCCTTGTCGGCCTTAGCCTTGCCCCCGTTGGATGGATGGCCACCTTGCCTGTGATGGGCTATGTGGTGGGCGGCGCCTTGTCGACAGGCTTGGTGGCCAAGTCACAAGCCAAGTGGGGCCGCAGAGTTTCTTTTCAGTTGGGCTTGTTGGTGGGCTTGTTGTCGGCCATCTTGTGTGCCTTTGCGGCGCATACGCACAACTTTGAGCTCTTGGTTTTGGCAACGGTGGTAGCGGGTTATTACAGCGCCAATGGACAACTTTACCGGTTTGCCGCCGCTGAGTTGGCGGAGGTATCCTTTCGAGAAAAGGCTGTTTCATGGGTCATGGCAGGCGGCTTGATTGGCGCCATCGTTGGCCCCAATTTGGCCTCCCAAAGCAAAGGCTGGTTTGAAACGCCTTTTATGGGCGCCTATGTGGCCCTCACAGCAGTAGCGGTGTTGGGCATGGTGCTGATGCACTTTGTGAAGTTTCCGCCCGTGGTTGAGAAAGTCAAAGGCAGCTCAGAAGGTCGCCCCTTGAGCGAGATCATGAGACAGCCAGTGTTCATTGTGGCCGCAGCCGCAGCCGCGCTCAGTTATGGCGTGATGAATTTGTTGATGGCTGCCACGCCTCTGGCCATGCAAGTGTGCGGCTATCCGTTCAGTGATGCCGCATTGGTTTTGGAGTGGCACGTCATTGGCATGTTTGCGCCTGGTTTTTTCACAGGTCACCTGATCAAGAAATTTGGCGTGCTGCAAATCATGGCGGTCGGCGTGCTTTTGAATTTTGTTTGCATCGCCATTGCGCTCTCGGGCACTGAGCTGCATCAATTTGTGCTGGCCTTGTTTGTGCTGGGTGTTGGTTGGAACTTTGTTTTCACAGGCAGCACCACTCTGGCCATGACTGCTTGGCGGCCTGAAGAAAAAGATCGCGGCCAAGCGGCCATTAATTTCTGTGTCTTTGCAACCATGGCCTTCACCTCGTTTGCCTCCGGCGCGTTGGTGACCACACAAGGCTGGACTTTGTTGAACTACGGCTCGGTCGTGCCTGTGGCACTCACAGCCCTTGCCTTGATATGGCTGGTCTGGATTCGGAAAAACCAGACCGCAACTTGAGCTCAGATGTCAGGGCAAGGAAGCCATGACTTCAGCCACCGAGGCGGTCAACTTTTTCGCATAAGGCACATGCAAAAATTCATTGGGGCCGTGCGCATTGCTTTTCGGGCCCAACACACCACACACCATCATTTGTGCTTTTGGGAAACCTTGGCTCAGCATGCTCATGAGAGGAATGGTGCCGCCCTGACCGATGTAGCCCACCGATGCGCCAAAGTGCGATTGGCTGGCACGTTGCAAGGCATTTTCAAACCAAGTTGTGCTGCTGGGAGCATTCCATCCTGTCGCGCCGCCGTTGGATTCAAAAGTCACACGCGCTTGGTAAGGCGCGTTGTCTTCTAGCAATGCTTTCATTTTGGCAACAGCAGATGCTGCATCGACCAAAGGTGGCAAGCGCAAGCTCAGCT
>SXGQ01283534.1_pt1 | contig 12915 bp, 12 predicted proteins | sample 3178371 | NCBI WGS metagenome assembly SXGQ01 (sample SAMN11356859, study PRJNA531348) | freshwater metagenome | isolation source: freshwater sample F1-20 | place: China: Fuxian Lake, Yuxi | collected 2017-12-25
AAAAGAGTAAATAATAACGAATTACTCAAACCTAGTGAAACGCAAACTAAACCTCAAATTAAATATTCCTTTGAAAATAATAAATTGTATACGTTGCTGATGCATGATCCAGATTCTGTATATGGCAATAGGTTCCATTGGATAGTAGCAAATATATCAGGTGATGTTAAAAATGGAGTTGACTTATTACCATATACCGGACCAGCTCCACCACCCAAAACCGGAATACATCGTTATATTTTTGAATTATATGAACAAGATAGAAATATCGATGTGAACATGGAAGAGAGAAATGTTCCTATGGATGTTGTTAAAAATAAATTAAATATAGGAGAACCAACTTCTGTATTACATTTTATAAGCAAAAATGAATCGGGTGGAAGAAGAACTAAGACAACCAGAAGCAAAACCAAGAGAAATAGAAACCAGAAGAAAATAAGAACAAGACGAAATAGAAGCAAAAGAACAAGACATTAAATTTACTACAAATTATCATTTGCCTCAATAAATTTAATTGCCTCATCACACGCTATTTGCTCTGCCTTTCGCTTGATTTTGTGTTGCCCTTCACCCATAAATATAAATGCCCGACCATTTTCTGTGATGTGTTCTTGAATGGAGCGGAAGTTCTTAAATACAGATATATCAACTGCGTCCCTGTATGAAACCGTGTGAATAGCCTGTCCAACACACAAATACACACCCATTTTGTAGCCCAATTCGATATCATGCTCGATTTCCAAATAATGGGGGGTAACCTTGAACTCTTTTTGGACCTTGACCTGTAATATATTTTTATAGTTATCGTCATTCTGAATCAGTGCGACCCAGTCAATATGTTTCTCAAATACATTTTCAATAAACTTTTGCGCCATTTGAAACCCAGGGCCGGTTACAAACATATTTTGAAACCAATTCTCTTCATCTTTAACAACAACCTTGTTAAAATCTAAAAACATGGCACCAATAAAGGACTCGAACAAACAGCCAAGTTTCTTCAAATTTGTCCGTATTTTCTTTTCTTCCGCGTGCTTGGAGAGTATTAGCCACTTATGTAGTCCCATTTCAAGCGCGATTCTACCAATTGCCTCATTTTTAACAATCGCAATTTTCTTTTCTGTCATAAACCCTTCGTCTGCTTTAGGAAAACGTCTATAAAGTAAATACTTGGTAACGCATTCTAATACACCGTCGCCCAAAAACTCAAGTCGTTCGTTAGATTTGCTGCTAAGCGGCATACAATCAGAAGGTCTATCGACAATTGTAATATTTTGTTGTATATTTTCGAATCCTGGTCGTTTCGTGTAGGAACGATGAACAAACGCTCGTTCATAAAGAGCTATATTATCTACGGTAGTCGGGACCCCATATTTAGAAAGAATAAATTGAACTTCGCTCAATGTAATCTTAACATTAAGAGGATTGTAGGGATTAAATACTAACCCTTCGTCCGTTTTAATAATATCATCGTCACGTAAAATTTCCTTATTGTCTGACATTTATAGTAATATCTGTAGATGATTTTAAGTCAGTTTCAATATATTAATTATAGCGGCTTAAACAAGTGATGGTATACTATATATACCATTATGGAAGAGTGGAAGTCAATTGCCGAATTCCCAAATTATGACGTGTCGTCTTTTGGAAACATCAGGAATAATAACACGGGAAAGTTTATGAAAATATATGTAAAATCGGGATACTATCACATTGGTTTGGTAAATGACACCAGCAAAAAAACATTAAAGGTTCATAGGTTAGTTGCGCTAGCATTTATTGAAAATCCAGATGATAAACCTGAGGTAAATCATATGGATAAAAATAAATTAAATAATTCTGTCTCTAATTTGGAGTGGATGACTCGGCGAGAAAATAATATTCATCGATGCGAAGGTGTGAAAATTACGTGTAATAAGAATAAAGTTGTCCTACGAATAGACGCAACTACAAATGAAATATTGGAAAAATATAATTCAATAGAATTAGCCGGAACTTGGGCGTGTAATAACGGATACACTAAAACAGTTCATAATGGTCGCAATTCAATAGGAAATTGTTTAAGTGGGTTATCCAAAATAGCATACAACTTTAAATGGGTATTTGAAAACAAAAATAATGATTTAGATAATGAAATTTGGAAACAAGTAGTTTTAGAAAATGTTGATACCACGGATAGGAGATATTACGTTTCTAATTTAGGTAGGTTCAAAAATAGTTCAGGAATAATTATGGATAACTATAAGGTTAATGAAAATGGATATATTAGAGTATACATTTACAATAAAACTTATGCGTTACATAGATTAATCGCATTTGCGTTTATTGAAAATGTAGAAAACAAAGAACAAGTAAATCATATAGATGGTAACAAATTAAATAATTCTGTAGAAAACCTTGAATGGGTTACCAATAAAGAAAATCAAATTCATAAGTTTAAAATTGGTTTAGGAAATAATCATACCAGAAAAATTATTCAATACGATTTAGAAATGAATAAAATTAAGGAGTTTGGATCTATTATAAGCGCTTCAAAAGCGTTGGATATTGGCAAAACTAATATAAATGGAGTTTTAATAAATCGTAGAAAAACCGCCGGAGGTTTTCTATTTAAATATTTAGAATAATTTAATTAAAATTTAAATAATTTTTAATATTTTTGTAGTATATACTATGGTGTACATGTCCGGAAGTAAGGCAAGTCGCAATCAAGCGTCAATCGTCAATAGAACTAATGTTTGCGGCGGAAATAAGAAGGCAGGAACCGCTCCCCGCGTTGGTTGGTTTTTATCAAGTAACCCTATGTTAATAGGTGCGCCACAAACAATTCCCCTCTTCTGTATCCCCAACAGAACAGTGCAAACACAGAAGACAGGATACCGTGCTACAATTGGTGGAAACATGGGTTAAAATCTTTACTAATTTATTGTGTATTTTGGATAAAGTATTTGTTGGTTAAAATGATTTAATAAGATATTATTAAATAATTAAATAGCTTATGATTATCAAAGTAGATATTCGCGAACACGACCTCTTGCTGCAGTTTAAGTTCCTTGTAGAGAACATTCCAATTTTTAAACAGTTGGTGATTAAAACAGAAACCCTGCCTATTGGTGACGTTATTATTACAGATGACGCTGGAGATGAAAAGTTGATTATCGAGAGAAAGTCCGTATCAGATTTGCTCGCAAGTATAAAGGATGGTCGATACGAAGAACAGTCATACAGGTTGAATGGGTTACAGCATCATAATCATAATATCATCTACCTTATTGAGGGTGATGTAAATCGTCCAAATCGTTTCAAAAGCGATAACAAGGTAGAGAAAATAACATTATATTCAGCAATGTTCTCTCTAAACTATTACAAGGGATTTTCAGTGTTTAGGTCATTCTCATTAGAAGAGTCGGCTACTATTATTTGTAACATGGCATATAAATTAGAGAAGGAGCCGGCTGGTAAACATGCGTATTATCAAAATAAGGTAATTACGACTGTTCCAGTTGAACAGTCACTTGAGGCACAAAGTGGTGGCGAGAAACCAGTAGAAGTTGCTGTAGAGCCTCAAGAGTCACAAGAACAAACCGAAAAGGATTATGTTAGTGTTATTAAAAAGGTAAAGAAGGAAAACATTACTCCGGAGAATATAGGCGAGATTATGTTGTGCCAAATTCCAGGCATTAGTTCAGTTACAGCGCTAGCAATTTTAGAGCAATATAAAACATTGCCAAATTTAATAAAGGAGATTGAAGCGAACAGCAATTGTCTTGCTAATATAACATCAACCAATTCCAAGGGGCAAACTAGAAAAATAAACAAAACAAGTATAGCAAATATTGTAAAGTTCCTGTCAAAAAAATAAAAATATATATTATGAAGGAGTTGATGAATTTATTGTTATTTATTGGAATCTGTTTACTTTTATACATCATGTATAAAAGTCTAAACTTTAGCAGTACAAAAGATGGCATGACAAACATGAATGATGCCGCTTCTAGTAGCGGATCTTCAGGAAATGGCATTGCGGGCAATGCGGCTGCATATGGTGCTGCGATAAAAGCCGCAGCAATTAAATCACAAGACACCCTGTTAATTAGCAAATATCGATCTGATTACGAAACCGCCATTCTCAATTTGGAAGACTTGATAAATAACATGATGTTAAAAACCGCGCTTTCAATTGATCAAAACAACCCAGGTCCCGGATTGGAAACACTCGGAACAATGCAGCAAGCAAAGAGTGCTTTAGATAGCGTAATGAAATTTGTTGATAGCAGCAAATAATAGTTATCATAGAAACCGAAAAATATAGAAAATAATTAAAATTCTAATAGATGTTTAATTATTTTAAGCGATGCGAATTTTCACCTCATTTTCAATGTAGTATCCCTTGTCAACAAGGTCTTGCGTGTATGCGGCTCCACCCCAGTTGGGGTCCATCGGATCTGGGCTCACCGGCGCAGCCTCCTGTTTCATATTCATTTCATCTAGTGGCGTTGTTGTGCCAATGTAGTAGCTGGTTTGGTCATATGCTGGATACGACTGTTTATTATATGGCGGGTCATTTCTAGTTGCGTCAACTAAAAGTGTGGGATTGGGATATGCGGGCTCGCCAACAGGTTCAAGCGCCGATTCCATAATAGGCGGGACTTGCGAGGCAATTCCTACTGGCGCAGCCGCTGATGGTGGTAATCCGGCTTGAGGTTCAGACACACTAGGTCTAGATTTATATACACGATTACCCTGTGTATCATACGTTTCCTGTAAATACAATACCGGGCACCTTATATTTTGACTTCTTTGCCAATCCAAAAATTCAGTGTAATCTTCTAAATTATCGAATTCAACTGGATTCACTCCAGGAACTTGTGCCAACTTAGAATTATATAAGTAAAATCTTGACCCCTTTTGAATAAGTAAATTCGGGCATCGCGGTTGAGAGGGAGAACGCGTTGTAAATCCGTCTGAAGCTCCGCCTTTCGAATAAAAAAATAAACCGATCAAAAATACTAATATGAATAAATAGGTTAGCAATGTCATTATATAATATAGGGATAAAAATGTTACAAATTATTTTCTATTTATTTTATATAATGGTTTTCTTACACATTGATAAATCGAACCACATTAAAAAGGGTATTAATAGAGTTAATCAATTAGACGATTTATTGGGCGTTAAAACAAATAAGGCGTTCGTATTTATTTTTATGGAAGGATGTGGTCCGTGTAATGCTACACGTCCGGAATGGAACAAACTGCGAAATGTATTATCAAAGGATTTTTTAGATAGGGATGATATTGTTATCGCATCTGTGGACCACACATTAGCCGACAATTTGAAAAACTTGAAAACAAAGCCATCTAGTTTTCCGACAATGAGATATATAACTAGTTCAGGCGAAAAGTCCGTAAATTATGAAGACAGTTTGGTTACAAATAAAGACCGAACAATTGACTCCTTTGTCGACTGGATTAAACTAACAACCGGAGATAAAAATATAACCAAGTCAGAACCTAAAAAACGACACACACAGTCCGCAGGTAAAACAAGAAAAAGAAGACAAACGGGCGGAAAATGGTCGCAAAAGTATAAAAAAAGCATCAATTGCCGACGACCAAAAGGGTTTTCGCAAAGACAGCATTGTAAGTATGGTAGAAAATAAGTAATACATTTTTTGTGGCGATAACGATAATAAAATATTAATTTATATTGAATATAAATAAAATTGAATATAAATAAATCAGATAAACAGTAATCACTATAATATTTAAAAATGGAGCACGTGTTTAGACTCGTGGATTTCAATGTATATAACGTAAAGGATTCGTCAAGTGATTCTGACGATGAGCCTAAAGCATACAAGGATAACGCAACCTTTGTTATTCAAATGTTTGGGGTAGACGAAGTTGGAAAAACTTACTCATTGACGGTGGAAGGTTACACTCCGTTCTTTTACGTCATGGTTGACGATCGTTGGACAATTAGTATGAAGGATCAATTTGTAGCCCACTTAAAGGACAAACTTGGTAAATATTATCAAGATTCTGTCACAAACTGTAAACTGATAAAGCGTAAAAAATTATATGGCTTCGATGGAGGTAAAGAACACAAGTTTCTATTTATTGAATTTGCGAATTTAAACGCATTTAACAAAGCCAAAAATTTATGGTATACCGAATACGGGAAAAATGAAGACGGTAAACCGTGTCAGGACGAAGACCGTGGGCGAAAATTGCTGAAAAATGGATATCGGTTTTCAAATACAGACACGCGACTTTACGAAGCAAATATTCCACCCTTGTTGCGCTTCTTTCACATTAGAGATATCAGTCCGTCTGGTTGGATTGCTATTCCGAAAAAAAAGGCAACAGAATACAAGGGGCAAATAAAAAATGTAAACTGTGATTATGAACTAAAAGCAGACTATAAAAATATTATTCCCTTGAATGACAAGGAAACTCGTGTTCCTTATAAAATCATGAGTTTTGATATTGAGGCAAGTAGTAGTCACGGGGACTTCCCTGTTCCAATCAAGAGCTACAAGAAACTAGCCACTAATATTATTGAATACTTTGAGGGGCTTCAAATGGAAATGACGCGCGAATTATGTAAGAACATACTTAAAAGAATTATATTAGCTGCTTTTGGATATGAAAAAATGGACCAGATTGATATAGTATATCCGAAAAAGAAGCCGTCTTCAATGGAAGCTGTCCTTCGTCTCTACAATGTCTGGATAGAAACGCTGGTTAGAAATTTAAAGTCCGGCGATAGCGAATCGAATGAAAATACAATAGAAAGCATGTTCGAAAGAGTTGGAATGGAGGAGGACGATGAAGAAGCGGAATATAAAACCCACGTCAAGTCTTATGCGGATAAGAAGGCGACCATTGTTGATATCCTCTGTGATAAAAATTTCGAACGAGAAGGTAAAATTAAAGAACTGAATGATACACTAGGAAAGGTATTCCCCAAGTTAGAGGGAGACAAGGTAACGTTCATTGGTTCTACATTTATGAATTATGGAAACCAAGAACCGCATTTAAATCATTGTATAGTTCTAAACACCTGTTCTGCGATGCCGATCGATAACTCTGTTGTTGAAAGCTATTCTACAGAAAAAGATGTGTTGCTCGCTTGGCAGCAATTAGTGCAGCGTGAAAACCCCGATATCATTATTGGTTACAATATATTTGGTTTTGATTATCAATTCATGTTTAATCGTGCGGAAGAAAATGGCTGTGTAGAAGAGTTTCTGAAGTTGTCGCGCAATAAGGATGAGATTTGCGGAACAAGAGAAGATAACAGATGGAAAATCGAAGAAAGCAGTATTCAAATTGCGAGTGGTCAGCACGATCTAAGATTTATTAAGATGAATGGTCGTCTCCAGGTAGATTTATACAACTTCTATCGTCGTGAGGCCAATCTTATTTCGTATAAACTGGATTATGTTGCTGGTAATTTTATCGGTGACTTTGTAAAAGGTCTTGAGCACACTGAAACCCAAACAACCATTAAAACGTCTAACATGACTGGTTTATTAGTTGGGAGTTATATTCACCTTGAAGAGATCGGGCATTCTGTCGATTATTATGCGGACGGAGCCAAATACAGTGTTACTAGCGTTGACAAAGCGAATAGTAAATTTACGATTGATGGAATAATTAACCCTGATTTTGAAAAGAAGGTTAGATGGTGCCTAGCCAAGGACGATGTAACGCCCAAGGATATCTTCAGAATGACAAATGGCACAGCAGATGATAGATCTGTTATTGCGAAATATTGTATTCAGGATTGCAACCTAGTGCATTATTTGTTTAACAAATCAGACATTTTAACAGGGTTTATTGAGATGGCTAAGATTTGTAGTGTGCCAATCAATTTCCTTGTCATGAGAGGTCAAGGCATTAAATTAACAAGTTATATTGCGAAGAAATGCCGAGAAAAACGAACCTTGATGCCCGTGATCGAGAAGGGTGGATTAGATGAAGGGTATGAAGGTGCTATTGTTTTGGAACCAAAATGTGATTTATACCTTGACAATCCGGTTGCCTGCAACGATTATGCCTCATTGTATCCGAGTTCAATGATCAGTGAAAATTTATCACACGATAGTAAGGTCTGGACCAGAGAATATGATTTGAATGGAAATCTAACCGAAGAGTGGGGCGAAACTGATGAGACCGGACGTTTTATATATGACAACCTACCTGGTTACGAATATGTCGACATTAAATACGACACGTATGTATACCGAAGAAAGCATCCAAAGGCTGCGGCCGAAAAGATTTTAAACGGGTATAAAACCTGCCGATTTGCGCAACCAGTTCCCAACGAAAACGGAGACGGTGAAGCAATCATGCCTTCTATTTTAAAAGAACTATTAAAGGCCAGAAAGGATACACGCAAATTAATTCCACTTCAAACTGACGAATTCATGAAGAATGTGTTAGACCAGCGTCAATTAGGTTATAAAGTAACGGCAAACTCTCTTTATGGACAGTGCGGCGCAAAAACGAGCACATTTTATGAAAAGGATATTGCGGCATGCACTACTGCGACTGGTAGAAAATTATTAACATACGGTAAAAGAATTATCGAAGAATGTTATGGAAATAATATCTGCGATACAAAAAATCACGGCAAGGTGAAAACACATGCGGAATATATTTATGGGGATACGGATTCAGTGTTTTATACGTTTAATCTAGAGGATTTGAATGGCACTCCTATTCGCGGCAAGAAGGCGCTTGAAATTACAATTGAACTCGCTCAACAGGTTGGAGACATTTCAGCAAAATTCCTTAAGCGCCCACACGATTTCGAATATGAAAAAACGTTCATGCCGTTTTGTTTGTTATCCAAAAAACGATATGTGGGAATGCTTTACGAAACGGACGTGAATAAATGTAAGCGAAAGGAAATGGGTATTGTCTTGAAAAGACGAGATAATGCGCCGATTGTGAAGGATATATATGGAGGTATTATTGATATTCTCATGAAAAAACAAAATATTCAAGAAGCGATTGATTTCTTAAAGGGGTGTTTACAAAATATAGTGGAAGAAAAATATCCCATGGAAAAACTTGTGATTACAAAATCACTTCGTTCTGGCTATAAAAAACCAAATTCGATTGCTCACAAGGTTTTATCTGATAGAATTACTGCGCGTGATCCCGGAAATAAACCCAGCTCTGGTGATAGAATCCCTTTCGTATATATTGTTACGAAGGATAAGAAGGCGCTTCAAGGAGAGAAAATAGAGACACCTACGTTTATCGCTGAAAACAAACTAAAAATCGATTACTCGTTTTACATTACAAATCAAATCATGAAGCCGGTTCAACAAGTATTTGCGTTAGTTTTAGAGAAAATCTGGACAATGAATAAAAAACTGCCGAAGATTAGACAGTATAAAAAGGATGTTGAAATTATTCGCAAGGAAACTGAAGACGAAGAGAAAACCGAAGCTAAAATTGAAAAGCTGCGCTGTTCCGAAATAAAGGCGTTGCTGTTTGATGAATATCTTAGGGTGACAAATAATGAAAAGACTGGCGCACAGAGTATAACAAGCTTCTTTGGAAAAAAATAAATATATATTATATCATGTGTTTTAATTATAAGGTTTCACTGTTAACTTTTACAGTCGGAACCATTTTTCTATTTTACTAATGAAGTATGGTAATCCTATTTATAGAACGGAGAATAAGGCGACTGGACTGTTTCTTATATTTATATCACTTATCCAATTTATGGATTTTTTATTTTGGATTGATATAGACAATAAGATTGGTATTAATAAATTAACAACTATTGCGGGGCCAATATTAAATGTATGTCAACCTACAATAGTTTACCTAATTAAACTGTTCTATTATAAACCAAATATATTGAGCTTACAAAATTATAACTTACCAGTAGCACTGTTAAATATCGCATATTTTATTTATTTTATTACGGTATACGTGCGGTTTTTATTGAACGATAAGTTGGTGACATCTGCGCAAGATGGTCACTTAAAATGGCCGTGGCTCAAATATACGAATCCATATCCGTATTTAGTTTTATTCGCGATTAATATATTCTACTTGTTTAATTTTACATATGGCGTTGTGTTGTTTTCACTTGTTTACTTTTTTTTATACATTAGTAGAAAATATTTCAAGTATAGTGCCGGGGAGTTGTGGTGTTTTTTTGAAGCCTTTGTGCCATTAATCATGTTCTTCTTATCTTTTTACATTCATAATTTAGATAATTTGTGGGACAATATAAGTTTTTAAATTTTAAAATGATATAAAAAATAAAAATAAACCGAGCTTATTTTTATTTTTTTATTTTAGATTATTTTATTTTTATTTGATTTTGAAAGGCTGCTTACGTTCGACTAGAGTGGGCTGTTTGTTTCGAACTAACCATGTTATTAAACATGTGAGTCACCATATATCCGATTTCCTTTACGCTCGTCTCCAAACGTAATACGCGGTTAACAATACCATCTACATATTCATCGGTATCAGCATCAGATTCTGAGTCACCATCGCAACAGTCGGCATCATCACAGCAATCCTCTTCGTCACAGTCATCTCCATCCATTTCTCTCTGATACTCAAGAATATCGAATCCTCTTGCGCTGTTCCAAGCATCAATAAAACCCTCCGTCTCGAGTTTAAACAAGATAGCCGTAACGCTTCGCTCATGCTTAGCCGCAATTTGTTGAATTGACATCTCCAAAAGCTCGTACTCTCTTTGTAGCGAGAGCAATTCGTTCACAGTCCATTTATTTCCACCTCTCTTATAAGCAGTCATTTTATATAATAATATCACGTGTAGTCTTTATATGGTTTATATTTGTAAATTAATATTTTCCTCCCTACGCCGCAGCTGCTGCGCTACTTACATTTGTGGAAAATATTGTAGAACAAAGCCAGCCTCCTAACACAATCCACATATTATTAATCATACTTGCGCCGTTGGTTACAAGCCAACGAAGTCCTTGGCAGTGTGGAGTAGCCGTCATAAAGGGCGACATTAAAAACCCAAATAACGTATCAGGCACACACAATTTTACGTACAGATGGGATGCGCTATAATGTAGCGCGATCCATGCAAAATATACTCCACATATCTTTGAAACCAGATTAATCATTCTAATCGCAATATTAGACCAACTTACTAGTGTGTCATACATTGGATGTGAATACGGTGTTTCAATTTTTTCTTGGACAATTGGATATTCTTCTTCTTGTTGTGTCGGATCTGCCATTATTTTCTTAAGTTTATTACGAGTTATGGTCATATATGACCATGTCAAATTTTATTTATATCATATTAATAATATTTATCTGCGAGGTCTATTGTTATTTAAACGAGACACCAAACTGAATAATGTATATGGATCTGAACTCGATATAGGATTGTTCGAGAGATCCGATATCATAATTTCTACGTCTTGAACATCAAATGCGTTTAATAAACCATCAAAAATATCTGTCATGTTGTTATACCTGCCGCTACTGCCACGAGATCTTGTAATTTCAGGCGGCGGTGGCTCTGTGCTAGCAGGCGTATTTCTCTCTTCTTGCCTTTCAACCTCACTTATGATGTTATCTGTTGCTCTGGTTATGTCTTCGGTCGCACGGAGTATGTTGTCTGCTGCGCTTGTAATATTTTCTGAAGCAGTCGCAATATTTTCTGAAACATTCGCAATATTTTCTGAAACACTGGTTGTCTCCAAATTGCTAGTAGAATTATTCCTAGCCTCGCGGATATCAAACCGACATACCGGGCAAGTACAATGGGTCGTAAACCATGTGCGCAATTCTTCCGTGTGGAAAATATGACCACAATTTCGAATTATCGTAACCATATCAGAATCATTAAAGTCTATAATTGAAATAGGACAAGATCTATTTCTAGGCACGCCAATATCGCTATACCTAACTATTCTAGTCGCAGCCGCAATTTGTGCTTGTGTAGGATATACATTTACTGGTTCATAAAAGTTTCGCAATGTCTCTGAAAAAAAAGTTCGTCCTGCGCCGCCGCCTGCCGATGGAATTCTATATTGTTGAAAACTATCAATAACATATGGCGCATTATTTACAAATAAACGCCCTAGCCCACTAGCAGTTCCAGCTCCATTTGACGATCCAAATATACTAGTAGGAATTGTTGTATTTACTGGCGCCGTTCTCTCGGTAGATGCCCCGGCATTATTTGCTCCTCTAGTTGTATTGTTTTCTCCTCTAGTTGTATTGTTTGGCACTCTGGCATTGTTTGCTCCTCGAGTCGTATTGTTTTCTCCTCTAGTTGTATTGTTTGGACCCCTGGCATTATTATTTTCACGCTGATTTCTCAAAAGACGTATAAGTAGGTTGCGTATTCTTGAGTTATCCGCATTCAAGGTATTTATCGATGTATTCATACGGTCAATTTGTCTTAAATTGTCATTGTACATGCCATTCAGTATATTAATCAGTAACAAATCTTCATTACTTATAGTATAACCAGCTCGACTCATATACTTATCAAATATATATATTCTACTAAATGTGTTTAAACGGATTGTTATATTAATATTTATGAACATTGAAAATTACAAAGGCAAAGGGTTAAGTGGGTTAGCGAATCTGGGAAATACATGTTTCGTAAATTCTTGTATGCAAATTATTTCACATACATACGAATTAAATAATATTTTAGAGAGGGAAACATATAAGACTAAGCTGAAAAAGACGGTCGACTCCGCGCTTATTTTAGAATGGGATGGTCTCAGAAAGATTATGTGGAATGATAATTGTATTATTTCACCTGGTAAATTTATTAGAACTGTCCAAAAGGTGGCACGTATTAAGGGTTTAGAAATGTTCACTGGGTTTTCACAAAATGATCTTCCTGAATTCTTACTATTTTTAATT
>SXGQ01093540.1_pt1 | contig 12913 bp, 10 predicted proteins | sample 3178371 | NCBI WGS metagenome assembly SXGQ01 (sample SAMN11356859, study PRJNA531348) | freshwater metagenome | isolation source: freshwater sample F1-20 | place: China: Fuxian Lake, Yuxi | collected 2017-12-25
CGGCACGCCGGCGTCCATCAGCGACAGGCTGCTGGAGCAGACCGACGCCATGGAGGTGGAACCGTTCGAGGACATGACCTCGCTGACCAGACGGATCGCGTACGCGAACTCCTCCTGGCTGGGCACCACCGGCAGCAGGGCGCGCTCGGCGAGTGCACCGTGGCCGATCTCGCGGCGCTTCGGGGAACCGACGCGGCCGGTCTCGCCGTTCGCCCAGGGGGCCATGTTGTAGTGGTGGATGTAGCGCTTCTCGTTGTCCGGGCCGAGCGTGTCGAGCATCTGGTTCATGCGCGGCATCGCGAGGGTGCACACGTTCATGACCTGGGTCTCGCCGCGCTGGAAGAGACCGGTGCCGTGGGCGGTCGGCAGGACGCCGACCTCCGAGGACACGGGACGCAGGTCCTTCGGGCCGCGGCCGTCGATGCGGACGCCCTCTTCCACGACGCGCTTGCGAACGAGCTTCTTGGTCAGGCTGCGGACGGCCTCCTTGACGGCCTTCTCCTGGCCGGCGAACTGGCCGCCCTCTCCGCACAGTTCCTTCACGGTCTCGTCACCGGCGGCATCGGTGGCCGCGTTGCGGTCGGCCTTCAGCGCGATGGTGATGGCAGTCGCCAGTTTCGGCGCAGCGACGCGCTCCACTGCCGCGAACACCTCGTCGGTGTAGTCGAGGACCGGGGTGTACGACAGCGGCGTGATCGGGCCCTTGGTGGCGATCACCGAGGCGACGAGGCGGCGCTGCAGGGCGATCGACTCCTTGATCCACGTCTTGGAGGCATCGAGACCGTCGGCGATGACGCCTTCGTTCACCTTCGGGGCGCCGGACCCGTAGAACTCGAACGACTTCTCGGAGCCGCCGGCCTCCACCATCATGATGGCGACATCGCCGTTGTCGAGCTCGCGGCCCGCGACGACGATCTCGAACGTGCCTTCCTCACCCTCCTGGTAGGTGGGGTGCGGGATCCACTTGCCGTCCTGCGAGTACGCGAGGCGCACGGCGCCGATCGGGCCCTCGAAGGGGATGCCCGACACCATGAACGCAGCCGAGGCGGCATTGATGGAGATGACGTCGTGGGGGTTCTGCATGTCGACGCCGAGGATCGTGAGCACGACCTGGGTCTCGTTGCGGAACCCGTCCGGGAAGGCCGGGCGCAGCGGGCGGTCCGTGAGGCGGCAGGTCAGGATGGCCTGCTCGCTCGGGCGGCCCTCGCGGCGGAAGAACGCACCGGGGATCTTGCCTGCTGCGTAGGCGCGCTCCTCGACGTCGACCGTGAGCGGGACGAAGTCGATGCCGTCGCGCACGCCGCGTGCGGCGTTGGCGGTGGCGAGCACGGTCGTGCCGCCGATGGTGGCAACCACGGCACCCATGGACTGGGTGGCGAGCTTGCCGGTCTCGAATGTGAGGGTCTTGTCGGTGCCCGAAACGGGGCCCGACACTGTGATGGCGTCAGCCATGGGGGATACTTCCTTTTTTCTTGCATGTGACTCGGCACATGCGGGGTTGTATCCGCCGGCGCGGCGCCGGTTCCCAGTCAAGGAGTCCGCCCCGCAAAACAGGTGGCGCGGATCCCTCCACTGACAACCGACAACTTCTGTTGGCCGACGGAGTTCTTTTTATTCTTCCCGACACGGGGCCGGGAAATGCGTCTTATCGACGCAGGCCGAGCTTTGCGACCAGTTCGCGGTACCGGGCGATATCCCGGTCACGGACGTAGTCGAGCATGCGGCGGCGGCGACCCACCAGCATCAACAGGCCGCGACGGCTGTGGTGATCCTTGGGGTGGGTCTTCAGGTGCTCTGTGAGGTGGTTGATGCGCTCGGTGACAAGTGCGATCTGGACGTCGGAAGAACCGGTGTCGGTCGCGTGCTTGCCGAATGAGGCAACAGTGTCCTTGGTGGACATGGATCCTTCTTTCGTGAGGGTCACGCCCCCGCGGCCTGCCGCAGGTGGCATCTCGCGTGCGCCGGGGCCCACGCGGACACCCCAAGGCTATGAGAACCGCCGATGGGTTCCAACCCTGCCCGGGATTAGTCTCGACTCCATGTTCACCGGGATTGTCGAGGAGTTGGGCACGGTGGCCTCCCGGCAGGGCGGACGGCTGCGCATCAACGCCCGCACGGTGCTGGAGGGTTCCGGGCTGGGCGCCTCGATAGCGGTCAACGGCTGCTGCCTCACCCTCGTCGAGTCCGGCCCCGACTGGTGGGAGACCGACGTCACCGAGGAGACCTTCTCGCGCACGAACCTGGGCGACCTCGTCCCCGGCAACCCCGTGAACCTCGAGAGACCCATGGCCCTCGGCGACCGCCTCGGCGGGCACCTCGTGCTCGGCCATGTCGACGCGGTGGGCGAGGTCGTCACCCCCGCCCCGGGACTCGTGATCAGGATCCCGCGGGAACTCATGAAGTACCTCGTGGAGAAGGGCTCGTGCACGGTCGACGGCTGCTCGCTCACCGTGTTCAACCTGACGGCCGACACGTTCGAGGTGGCGATCATCCCGCACACCGCGGAGGTCACCACGTTCGGGGCGCGTGCAGCCGGCGACAAGGTCAACATCGAGGTCGACGTGCTCGCCAAGCATGTCGAGCGTCTCATGACGCCGTCACCCTGATGCCGTCGCTCGACGACCTCCGCGCACAGATCGACTCGATCGACAGCGCGATCGTCGACCTTCTCGCACAACGCCTCCGGGTGTGCACCGAGGTGGCCGAGATCAAGGCCGGGACAGGTGCCACGGTGATCCAGCCGGCACGGGTCCGTTCCGTGCTCGCCACCCGCCGCCAGTGGGCGATCGACAAGGGAGTCGACGCGGACTTCGCCGAGCAGATCTTCCGCACTCTCCTCGCCGAGACGCACCGCATCGAGGTTGCCGACTCCCGCGCGGAGCCCGCCCCCGTGAAAGAGGCCGGCGACGACAAGCGCAGCGAGCTCGACACCGTCGCCTGCCGCATCGACCACGTGGTCGTCGCCGTCGAGGACGTGGGAGAGGCGTCGCGCTTCTTCGCAGGCATGGGCTTTCGCATCGAGCAGACCGACGACAGCGCGGTGGTGTCCGCCGAGGCCGGCGGGGTCACCGTGGTCCTCGTGGGCCCGGACCACAACCCCGCGGTGCGCGAGCAGCTCGCGACCCACGGGTCCGGGATCCAGCACATCGCGATCGAGGTGCTGAACGCGGGCTTCACCCGCGACGCGCTGGATGCGGCCGGCGTGCCGAGGCTCACCGACGTCATCGTGGACTCCGACGGCCACGAGCAGGTGTTCATGGTCCTCGACCCCGCCACAGGGGTGCAGCTCAGCTTCATCAGCCGCACCGGGCACCGCGTCCCGATCGGCACACACAACGTGCGGGCCATGTTCAGGGCGCTCGCCGGCGGCACGGCCGACAACCCATCCTGAGCCTGGCCCATGTAGGGTGGGTGTGCGCGGCCACAACCAGCGCGGGGGGATTCTCTAGCTCTTTCCTCCTTCGCCCGGCCGGCACTGGCACAACACATCGGTCCGAACCCACCTGAAAGGTGCTGTCTTGTCTCGCCAGTACACGCGCGAAGAGCTGCTCTCCCCTCCCGACGAGTCATTCGTCGACACTCTCGTCAACGCCCCGCTCGACGAACTCATGGCCCGGGCACGCGCACTTCGCGATGCCACCCACGGCACGCGGGTCACCTTCTCCCCGAAGGTGTTCATCCCGCTCACCATGCTGTGCCGCGACAAGTGCGGGTACTGCACGTTCGCCCAGCCACCTGCGCGTCTCGAGAAGCCGTACATGACCGCCGACGAAATTCTTGCGATCGCCCGCCAGGGCTCTCGCACGGGCTGCCACGAGGCGCTGTTCACGCTCGGCGAGCGACCGGAACTGCGCTACGACGTTGCGGCTGCATGGCTGCGCGACAACGGGTACGACTCCACGGTGCACTACCTGCACGACATGGCAAAACTCGTGCTCGACGAGACCGGGCTCCTGCCCCACGCGAACGCCGGTGCGCTCTACGAAGACGAGCTCGCACTGCTCAGGCGCGTCTCACCCTCGCAGGGGATGATGCTCGAGTCACTGCGTGACGACCTCGAGTGCCACCGTGGCGCCCCCGACAAGGAGCCGCAGCGCCGCATCGACACTCTCTGCACTGCCGGGGAGCTGGGCATCCCCTTCACGAGCGGCATCCTCGTGGGCATCGGCGAGACGCGGCGGGACCGCATCGAGGCGCTGATGCTGCTGGCCGCCGCGCACGAGAAGTGGGGGCACCTCCAGGAGGTCATCGTGCAGAACTTCCTGCCGAAGGCCGGCACGGCGATGCACCGCGCGAAGCCCTGCCCCGAGGACGAGTACCTCTGGTCGATCGCCGCGGCGCGCCTGTTGCTGCCGCCGTCGGTGCACCTGCAGGCGCCACCGAACCTCAGCGATGACTTCGGTGTCCTGCTCGATGCGGGCATCGACGACTGGGGCGGCGTCTCACCCGTGACCGCCGACCACGTGAACCCGGAGCGCCCGTGGCCCGCGCTCGACATCCTGCGCCGCGTCACCGAGGACCGCGGCTTCGCCCTCGCGCCGCGCCTCACCATCTACCCCGAGTTCGCCTCCCGGCCGCTGCAGTGGCTGGACGAGCAGCTGCGCTTCCCCGTGATGGACCGCGCGGACGCAGAGTCGCTGGGGCGCGACGACCCGGGTGCCGTGTGGCCCGAGCGCGTCACCGCCGCCGACGTCGTCCACGACGGCGCGGAAGTGGTGCTGGTCGGGCACAAGTCCACCCAGTGGTACTCCGGCTCCAACGTGAAGCCGCCGCAGATGGTGCCGCACCCGCGGCCGTCGGCACGGGGACGCATCGCCGAGATCATCGAGGGCCACCGGGCAGGCCAGGAGGTCGGCCACGACGAGATCGTGGACCTGTTCCGCGCCCGCGGCCCGGAGGTCGGCCTCGTCGCCGACTACGCCGACGAACTGCGCTTCAACGCGGTGGGAAACACCGTCACGTGGGTCCACAACCGCAACATCAACTACACGAACGTGTGCACCTACAAGTGCCGCTTCTGCGGGTTCTCGAAGGGGCCGATGTCGCTGAACCTCCGCGGCACCCCGTACCTGCTGACCCTCGACGACATCGCGGACCGTGCCGTGGAGGCCGCCGCCCTCGGCGCCACGGAAGTGACCCTTCAGGGCGGCATCCACCCGGACTTCGACGGCGACTACTACATCGACGTGACGCGCGCGGTGAAGAGCGCGGTGCCCGACATGCACGTGCACGGCTTCACGGCATTGGAGGTCACCGAGGGCGCCCGGCGCAACGGGGAGTCGCTGCGTGAGTACCTGCTGCGGCTGAAGGAGGCGGGCCTCGCCTCGCTGCCGGGCACCGCCGCCGAGATCCTCGACGACGAGGTCCGTGCCATCATCTGCAGCGACAAGGTGAACACGGAGGAATGGCTGGAGTGCCACCGCCAGGCCCACGGCATCGGGCTGCACTCGAACATCACCATCATGTACGGCAGCGTAGAAAGCCCGGACTCATGGGCCAGGCACATGGTGGTCACGCGCGACCTGCAGAAGGAGACCGGCGGCTTCACCGAGTTCATCCCGTTGCCGTTCGTGCACATGGCCTCCCCCATCTATCTGCAGAGGAAGTCGCGCCGCGGGCCCACGTTCCGGGAGACGGTCCTGATGCACGCGGTCGGCCGCATCGTCTACGACGGCCTCATCGACAACGTGCAGGTCAGCTGGGTGAAGATCGGCGTGTCAGGTGCGTCTCAGCTGCTGCAGGCCGGCTGCAACGACCTGGGCGGCACCCTCATGGACGAGAACATCAGCCGTGCGGCCGGGGCGAACCACGGCCAGGGGATGACCGAGGGCAGGTTCGGCGAGATCGTCGCGCCGCTTCGTCGGTCGCTCGCACAGCGCAACACCGCCTACGGGATACTCACGCCCGTCGCGGGCGGGTGAGACCGCGCCGCTAGAGACGGCCGCGGCGGGCCAGCACGGCGTTTCGCGCGTGCTCGATGTCGAGCACCAGCTGCGCCTTCAGTTCGTCTAGGCCGGCGAAGCGCTTCTCGCTGCGCAGGAACGCGAGGAACTGCACCGCCGCCGCCTCGCCGTAGATGTCCGCGGCGAAATCGAGGAGATGAGCCTCGATGAGCGAGTGCTGGGCGTCGTTGTAGAAGGTGGGCCTGCGCCCGATGTTCACCGCGCACGGGTGCTCCGTGCCGTCGGGGCGGCGGTACACCGCCGCGTACACACCATCGGCGGGGATGCACATGCCCTCCGGCACCGCCACGTTCGCCGTGGGGAACCCGATCGTGCGGCCGCGCTTGTCGCCGTCGATGACGGTCCCGCGGACCTCATGGGGACGGCCAAGCATGCGGTTTGCCGTGTCGACCTCACCACCGGCAAGGGCACGACGGATGGCGGTGCTGCTGACGGGCTCGTCGACCCCGTCGGCGCGCGGGACGAGGCGCACCGGCTCGGTGGTGAACCCGTGGCGATCCCCCATCTCGCGCAGCAGTGTGACGTTCCCCTGGCGCATGTGCCCGAAGTGGAAGTCGCTGCCGACGATGACGGCCTCGGCCCTCAGTGCGCCAACAATCACGCGCTCCACGAACGCGGGGGCAGTCTCGTGGGACTGCGCATCGTCGAACGAGACCACCGCGGTCGCATCCACGCCGGTGGAGCCGAGCAGTTCCAGCCTCTGGTCGAGGTTCGTGAGGAGCCGCGGCTCGGAACCGGGACGCACGATGCTCATCGGGTGGCGGTCGAAGGTGACGACGACGGAGCGGGCACCCGACGCTGCGGCGCGCTCGCGCACCTGTGCGATCACGGTGCGGTGCCCCAGGTGCACGCCGTCGTACATGCCGACGGTGAGGACCGACCGTGCGCTTCCGGGCACCGGCCCCGAGAGGTCCCTGATGACATCCACGACGTGGAACGCTATCTGCGTGCGGTCATGCGCGGCGCGGGAGACCGATGCGCACCGGCACACCGGGTGACCACATGCAGTGCGGTTCCCCTGTCGGTGCGGGCAGGCCGGCCGCGACGAAGAGCGACTCGTCGAGCGACGCAAGCGACGCATGGTGCAGTTGCCAACGCGGGTGGTCGACCGGCGCGTAGCGAAGCCTCCCCCTCCCGCCAGCCGAGTAGAGCCCCCAGCGTGCCGTCAGGAAGTTGTCGAAGGCCGTCGGCTCGACGACCGGGTCACCGATCTCCACCGCAATGTGCGCATGCGCACCCCGTGAGGGCCACCGCCTGGACACCGTGGTGCGCAGCGTGCTGCCGACCACCTCGTTCGATGCGGCGCCCCAGCAGTACGGGAGCCGGTACGTGAGCCGTGCCGCCACGGCGGGCAGCAGCCTGTTCACGTCGAGCGAGAAGAACCACACCCCGGGCACGCCGTTGCGCACCACGTAGGTGCGCACGTTGATCTCCGGGAATGAGCCCAGCCACGGCACCGGCGGCGTGAAGGGAAACGAGATGCGCCGCATCGAGAACGGGATGAGACCCACCTGGGCGCGCCCCTCCCACGTGTCGACCTCGAGACCGTCCGGCAGCAGCGCCTGCACGACGGCAGGGTCATACCCGAAGTGGACGTAGGCGAGGTCGCGCCACTGCTGTTTCATCACCGCGAACCTGACCGGTTCGGTGCAGTCGGGCCACGGCGTGCGCATCGAGCCATCTGTCGCCATGTCAACGCCCCCCGAACACGACGGTCGGCTTGGCGAGGGTGTCGCGGAACCGCTCGAAGACGCCCACGAGGGCCCCGGATCCGTCGAACGCAGCCCACGGCCCGTCATCGTCCCAGGCATCCCGCACACGCCCGTAGAGCGTGTCATCGAGCGCCTGCTCGTCGAGCACGTGGCTGTTCAGGTGCGCCACCATCCTCTCGACCGGCAGGAGAACCGGCTCCTCGATCGTGCACGCTTCCTCGATGCGGAACGGACCGGTGGTGAACCTGCGGAGGCGGCGGATGTGGGCCCCGCTGCCCATTGCCGCGGCGAGGTCGGCCCCGAGCGACCTGATGTATGTGCCCGACCCGCAACGGACGCGGGCCGCCAGCACGTTCTGTTCCGCGGTTGCCTCGACCCCGAACGAGTGCACGGTGACGGGCCGCGGCTTGCGCTCGACCTCCTTGCCCTCGCGAGCGAGCTGGTGCAACGGCCTGCCGTCCACCTTCAGCGCAGACACCATGGGCGGCACCTGCATGATCTCCCCCGTGAACCTCTCGGCGATGACCGCGCGGGCCGCCGCCACGTCCACCGCACCGGTGCCGAACGTGGCCGTGACGGTGCCGGAGTCGTCCAGGGTGTCGGTGGTGCTGCCGAACACGATCTCGCAGGCGTACGTCTTGTCCATGTCGCCGAGGAACCTCATCAGGCGCGTGCCGTTGCCGACGCCGATGACGAGCAGACCGGTGGCGTCCGGGTCGAGCGTGCCGGCGTGGCCGATCTGGCGCTCACCGAGCATCTTGCGCAGTTTGGCCACGATGTCGTGGCTGGTCCACCCGGGAGGTTTGTCAAGCAGCACGAGCCCGTGCGTCTCGGGGATTCGGCGCCGGCCCACGGCTACTCGGCGTCGTTGTCTGGCTCGTCGGCCGGGGGCAGCGGCGAGGTGTCGGGCTGCCTGCGGAGGAGTTCCTCGATGCGCTCCGCGGCGCGGATGACCTCGTCAGGCCGGAACGAGAGGATCGGCGTCTTGCGGGCGTGCATCTGGCGGTTGATCGAGGCCTGCATGCGCGGGCGGTACTCACCGAGGGCCTCCTGGATGCCGGCATCGCCCTCCTCGCCCTTCATCGAGTCGTAGTAGACGATTGCCCGGTTCATCTCGGGGTCGACATCGACCGAGGTGACGGTCACGAGGTCCAGGCGCTCGTCGTCGATGCGCGTCAGTTCGTCGGCGATGACCTCGCGCAGCACCTCGGAGAGCCGGGCGGTGCGGGGGTAGCCGTGCGAGGAGCCGCCCTTCGGCTGGCGACCGCGGGAACGAGGGCGTTGCTTCGACACGGAAATAGGATGGCACGGTCATGAGCGAAAACCCCCCCACCGCCGCGAATTCGTCGGGCCCGCCACCGCACCGCTACACGGCCTCGCTCGCCGCGCGGATCGAGTCCCGCTGGCAGGACTTCTGGGAGGACAACGGCACGTTCGACGCACCGAACCCCGCCGGGCCGCTCGCCGACCCGGGCAGACCGGCCGGCAGCGAGAAATTGTTCGTGCTGGACATGTTCCCCTACCCGTCGGGCGCCGGCCTCCACGTGGGGCACCCGCTCGGCTACATCGGCACGGATGTCTTCGCCCGCTACAAGCGGATGAAGGGTTTCAACGTCCTCCACTCGCTCGGCTACGACAGCTTCGGCCTGCCCGCCGAGCAGCACGCGATCGCGACGGGTGTCCACCCGCGGGTGAACACGGAGCAGAACATCACGAACATGCGCCGTCAGCTGCGCCGCCTCGGTCTCGGCCACGACCCCCGCCGCAGCGTCAGCACGACCGACGAGTCGTTCTACCGCTGGACACAATGGATCTTCCTGCAGATCTTCGAGAGCTGGTACGACCCCGCGGCGGGGCGCGCACGCCACATCAACGAGCTGGTCGCCGAGTTCGAGTCCGGCGGACGACGCACCGACGACGGCCGCGGATGGGCGGACCTCTCCCCCGGCGAGCGGCGCGACGTCCTCGACTCCCACAGGCTCGTCTACCTGAGCGACGCGCCCGTGAACTGGTGCCCGGGCCTCGGCACGATCCTCGCGAACGAGGAGGTCACCGCGGAGGGCCGCAGCGACATCGGCAACTACCCGGTGTTCAAGAGGAACATGAAGCAGTGGGTCATGCGGATCACCGCGTACGCGGACCGCCTCATCGACGACCTCGACCGCCTTGACTGGCCCGAACCCATCAAGCTCATGCAGCGCAACTGGATCGGGCGCAGCGAGGGTGCGCGCGTCACGTTCTCCTCCCCCGCCGGCGGCATCGAGGTGTTCACCACCAGGCCCGACACGCTCTTCGGCGCCACGTTCATGGTCCTCTCGCCGGAGCACCCGCTCGTGCCCGCGCTCACCGCATCTGCACGACGGGCAGAGGTCGAGGCGTACGTCGCGGCGGCCGCGGCCAAGGCAGACGCCGACCGCCAGGACGACACGAAGGAAAAGACCGGCGTGTTCACGGGTGCCACCGCGGTGAACCCGGTCAACGGCGCCGGGGTTCCCGTGTGGATCGCCGACTACGTGCTGATGGGCTACGGGACCGGGGCGATCATGGCGGTGCCGAGCGGCGACCAGCGCGACTTCGAGTTCGCACGGGCCCACGGCCTGCCGGTGGTCGCCACGCAGATGCCGCCCGCCGACTGGTTCGCCGCCCGCGGCATCGAGCCCACTGCCGATTGTGCCCTGTGGCCCGGGGCGTTCGTGGGCGACGGCACCGTCATCAACTCCTCCAACGACTCCGTGTCCCTCGACGGCCTGACGAGCGTGGCGGAGGCCAAGTCGCGCGTCAACGACTGGCTGGCCGCGAACAGCCTGGGCGAACCCACCACCACGTACCGCCTGCGCGACTGGCTGTTCTCCCGCCAGCGCTACTGGGGCGAGCCCTTCCCCGTTGTCTACGACGAGACCGGGCGCCCGCACGCGGTGCCGGAGTCAGAACTGCCCGTGCTCCTGCCGGAGCTCGCCGACTTCAAGCCGACGGCACTCGACCCTGATGACTCCGTGAGCGACCCCGTCCCGCCGCTCGCACGGGTGAAGGAATGGACCCGGGTGACGCTCGACCTCGGCGACGGCCCGCGCGGGTACACGCGCGAGGTCAACGTGATGCCGCAGTGGGCAGGCTCGTGCTGGTACGAGATGCGCTACCTCGACCCCACGAACGGGGATGCCTTCGTCGACCCCGAGGTGGAGCGCTACTGGATGGGACCGCGCGGTGCGGGCCACACCGGCGGCGTCGACCTGTACGTGGGCGGCGTGGAGCACGCGGTGCTGCACCTGCTGTACGCGCGTTTCTGGCACAAGGTGCTCTTCGACCTCGGCCACGTGAGCAGCGAGGAACCCTTCCACCGCCTCTACAACCAGGGCTACATCCAGGCCTACGCGTACCGCGATGCCCGTGGCCAGGCCGTGCCGGCCTCCGAGGTCACCGAGAAGGACGGCACCTGGTCGTGGGCCGGCGAGACCGTGGCGCGCGAGTACGGCAAGATGGGCAAGAGCCTGAAGAACATCGTCACTCCCGACGAGATGTACGACGAGTTCGGCGCCGACACCTTCCGCCTCTACGAGATGGCGATGGGCCCGCTGGATGCCTCCCGCCCGTGGAACACGCGCGATGTCGTGGGCATGCAGCGCTTCGTGCAGCGCCTGTGGCGCAACGCGGTGGACGAGGACACCGGTGAGTCGATCGTGTCGGACGGCGCGGCGCCGGACGGCCTCCGTCGCGCCCTGCACCGCACCATCGTCGGCGTCGATGCCGACATGGACGGCCTGCGCTTCAACACCGCGATCGCCAAGCTCATCGAGCTGAACAACGCCCTGACGCAGCACGTGAACACTCACGGCACAGCACCACGCGAGGTCGTCGCCGCGATGGCCCAGATGCTGTCGCCGCTGTGCCCGCACCTCGGCGAGGAACTGTGGCACCGCCTCGGCAACTCGGGCACCGTCACGTACGTGCCGTTCCCGCAGGCGGACCCCGCTCTCCTCGTCGAGGACACGGTGGAGGTCCCCGTGCAGGTGAACGGCAAGGTCCGTTCGCGCATCGTGGTCTCGCCCTCCGCCACGGAGCAGGAGCACCTGGCTGCCGCGCTCGCCGACGAGAAGGTGCAGGCCGCGCTCGGCGGCAAGGACCCCGTCAAGACGATTGTCGTGCCCGGCCGCACGGTCAACCTGGTCGTCGGCAAGTGAGCCCCACCGGCGCCTGGGGCGTGTGGTGCACCGTCTTGAGCATCGCGTTCGTGTGGCCCCAGGTGTGGCGCACGGTACGTCACGACACCACGCACGGGATCAGCCCCTTCGCCACCCTCCACGGCATGGTCGGCGCCGCGCTCTGGCTCACCTACGGCCTGCTGGAGGGCATCGCCGCGGTGTGGGTGAGCAACGTGAGCTTCATCATCGCCCAGTCGATCATCGGTTACGTGATGCTCCGCCAGGAGAGGATGGACAGGGTGCTCATCCTGCGCTTCGCGGCGACGCTCGCCGTCCTGCTGTCGGTCGGCGCGCCAGTCTCGGCCGCCGTGGTCGGTTGGATCGCCACGGTCGTCTCGGCGTCGTCGATGCTGCCGACAGTCGCCCATGTGGCACGGGAGAAGAACCTCCACGGGATCTCCGTGCTCAGCTGGGCGATCACCATCACTGCTTCCGTCTCGTGGATGGCCTACGGCTTCATGCTGGACGACCCGATGATGGTGAACGTCAACTACGTGACGGTCCCCATGATGTGCTTCGTCATCACCCGCGCAGTCCGGTGGCGCCTGACGAACGGTGTGCCGGTGCTGCGGGCCGCGGCGGCCTGAGCCGTCAGCGCAGCATGCGTGCGCACCCCGCGACGACTGCGGGGTCCGGCGCTCCCTGCACGAGCAGGATGACGTGGTCGATCCCGATGGACCGGAAGGCGACGTTCGCCGGGTGGTCAGCGTCGCACATGCCCGGGGAGAAGAAGTCCCACACCGACACGTCGAACGGCCTGTCGCCGGCCGCCTCGCGGGCGACGCGCGCGAACCCGGCCCTCTCGGGGTGGTTGAACCGCACGTTGATCCCGTCGAAGTGCTCGCCAGCACGCCGTGCGAGGGCCGCGCTGTTCACCCCGACAACCGTGCCCACGTGGCCATCCATCGTGGGGAAACCCTCGAACTCGGGGCCGCGATCCGGCGAGAGGATGCGCCGCACCTCGCTGACGACCTCCACGAGCCGGTCGTGGCGCTCCGCCATCCGCGGCAACAGACTGATGCCGAGGGCGTCCTGCTCC
>SXGQ01353869.1_pt1 | contig 12913 bp, 13 predicted proteins | sample 3178371 | NCBI WGS metagenome assembly SXGQ01 (sample SAMN11356859, study PRJNA531348) | freshwater metagenome | isolation source: freshwater sample F1-20 | place: China: Fuxian Lake, Yuxi | collected 2017-12-25
ACGATCCCCAGTTCGGGATACTTCTGCAAGAACGCCAAGCATTCGATGGGCAACTCCAGCACCGATTCCTTATGTGGCTCGAACAGCACCTTGACCCCCGCGTCCCTGCCTAGCGCGGTCAGATCCAGCAGGCCTTCAGCGGCTAGCGCTTGCGAGTCTTCGCGCGGCCAACCGTCATGGTTGACGCCCGGCAGGATGGTAACCGAGGGGATGCCGGCGGCGGCGCAAAACTCGATCACACGCTTCATCGTCTCGCGGTTCTTCGCCCGAACCTCGGCGTCCGGCGAATTGACCGCCCGATCTTTGAAATCCGCGCCGACAATATAGAGCAGGTTGGCCAGCTCCACGCCCGGTTCCCGCACTTTCCTCGCGGCGCCCAGCGGGTCGGCCTCGACATTCGCCACCCCCGCGCCTGTTGCCGGGAAAGCGATCAGATCCAGTGCGTTGACGCCCAGCGTGCGCCAGATCTGCGCGGATTCGTGCAACGTGGTGCCCACCCATGACCAGGCCGCGCCCGACAATTTCAAAGTGCCCATTTGATCGACCTCCTAAATCCGTTGCCTGAGAGACCGCTTCTTAAATCGCCTAACGAAAACTATAGCATGCGGCGAACACTGGCGAGTAGGCCATGGCTTCACTGGACACAATTGTATGCTTTTGGGAATCGGCCCAGAAAAACTTGTCCGTTTCGTCGTAAAGGTTTGCCGCACGTCGAAAGTTGGCGAGTTGTGCGTGTGTCACCGGTGGCAGGACAAACCCAAAAAATTCTGAAAACAAGGCAATCCACGTGTTCCATGATGCGGGCCGAAGTTGCTGGACCGGAAAGTGCCGTCGAATCGGACATGTTATTTATGGACAACGCCCCTTGCTTGTTGACCAGCAAATTCAGCCTGTTGCAAAATACACTCTTCTGAAGATAGGGTAAGCTTGGCAGTTGCTGACCACTGCGGCACTGGCAGTTGTAAAACTCGCTCCGGCGTCGGCAAAAAAATAGGCTGTTCAGCTCAGCCGAGAGGCCTGCGCCAGATCTTGCCGTCCACTGTCAATGCCAACAGCAGTTCTTTGCCCGCCACCCCGGGCAAAATAATGACATCGGTGGGCGCCGCGTCTTGCAGACCATCATCGAACACCTTCCAACGCTTGCCGCTCTCTTCCCGCGAGACCAGTAGGCCAGCGGCGGTCAACACGAAGCGCACGGGCGATTCGGGCTGGGCCAGCAGCCGAATTGCGGGAGCCTCGCGTGTTGTGATTTCGGTCCGCTGCCAGCCGTGTTGGCTGCGATAAAGGTATTCGGTGCCCAACGTGAGCGCGGTCTCCGAGCCTTTGCTGCCGCTGGGAGCGATGCGCGGGGCCAGCCATTCGCTGAATTCGTCGAGCCACAACTGCCACGTTGTGCCGTCGTCGGGGGAGTGCCACAGTTGCAGCCGCCTGGCCGCCGGGTCGGCGGCGGCCACAAGCAGTGTTCCATCAGACGCATACTGGCCGGACGGCGCGATGGCCATTACGGCCTTGCCGTCGAAGGGGGTCGCCATTTCTGACCAAGTCACCCCGCCATCGGCGGAGGCCCAAAGCATACCGGTTGTATTCCCGGCCCAGGCGTGGCCGTCGTCAGGAAAATCCGGCGAACAAGCCAGCGCCGTGAGCGCGGTGTCTGGCGCATCACCGGGCGGGAGCACAGACTCCCACTTTGCCCCCGCTCCGTGTGCGCGCAGCAGCCCAGCGGAGGACGCGGCGAGCGCCAGTGGCCTGCCGCCAAACGCCGCCGCCGCGAAATCATAGATAACGGTGTCTTCCGGCCAACCAGCGGCAGTCCACGACCGGCCGCCGTCCGCTGAACGCCACACGCCGTCATTTTGCCCGGCGGCGAAGAGCGCGACGGGCGACGATGCTCCCAGCCAGTTGAGACGCCGGGCGCTGAAACCGGCTGGCCGCGCCCAGGAAGCGCCCTGGTCGAACGATTCGGTCAGGCCGGCTGCGTGCCAGCCGGCAAAAAGCGCACCGTCGGCCGCGCCGATGGCAAGGGCGGCCGCCTCACGTCGATCGAGTTGCTGCCAAGCCGCGCCGCCGTCATCGGCGCGGAATACGCCGTCGGCTGCGGCCGCAAACAGTGCGTGCGCGCCGCCCGGTTGCGGCGCAAGATAAAGGCTGTTGATGGACTGCGGGCCGCCACCTGATCGCCAACTGGCCCCGTTGTCAGTTGAAACAAACAGGCCGTCCGCCTCTGTGCCCGCGAAGACCGTCCCGTTGGGGTGAACGGCGAGCGCCTGCACGATGACGTTTGCCGGACCCGCGCTGCACTGCTTCCAGGCCCGGCCGCCGTTAGGTGAACGATAGACGCCGGATTCCGTGGCGAGGAAGGCGGTTTCGCGCCGCTGCCAATCCGGCGCGGCAGACACGGCCAGCACGACAAAGTCTTGCAAGCCGAAATTGGAGAGATGCCAGTAGCGCCCGCCGTCGGTGGTACGCAACACGCCTTCGCCGTAGGTGCCGGCCAAGGCCGTCTGGTCGCGGTGGAAGTTGGGCGACGCCGCCAGGCAGGTGATGGGCGTTTCGACCTGGTCAATCCAAGCGTGCGCCCAGGATGCGCCACTGTCCACCGTCCGCACCAGGCCCGGCTCGGCGCCGCTGCTCCCGGCCGCTAACAGCGCCGATCCGGCGCTTAAAAGAGCGGTGATCTGTGTGAACGGCATGCCGCGCACCGCCGCTGCCCATTGCCCGCCAACGCGGCAAAACAGCCCCGCCGGGGCGGCCACCCACACGCGGCCATGTTCGCCGCCGGTTATGCTGACCACCGTGCCGCCCGGCGGAATTTGCCCCACAAATTCCCACATTTCGCTCATGCGTTGGCCGTCTACGGGTTTTGCGCGATCTCAGGTTCGCTGTGCAGGATGAGCGTGTCGGTGCTGATGGCGAGGGCCGCGCCGCTCGCGGCCGTTTCCAGAGCCACCCGCGCAACGCGCGCGGGATCGAATAACCCGACCGAGGCGGGCGCAACTATGGTCTGGCGTAACACGTCATACACATGCCCCGGCCCCGCGTGCAGCAGGTCGGCCAGGATGATGCCCGCCGCGTCCACATGGGCATTCGCCAATATGCGCCGGAACGGGGCCTCCAGCGCATGGGCGACGGCCTGCACGCCCAGCTGCTCGTCACCGCTGAATGCCAGATCGCGCAAAGCGGACCGGCATTCAATGAATGCGCGGCCGCCGCCGGGGACGACGCCCTCTTCCAGCGCGACCTGCACCGCAAGCAGGCCCTGCTCTGCTTTTTGATGGAGGGCGTCGCGCTCGGTGAGGGTGGCCGCGCCGACCTTGAGCACGGCCGTGTTGCCGGTAAAGCGCCCGAGCCGGAGTTGGACTTCCTTGCGGGCCTGATCGTTCGGCGCAAGCGCGAGTAGGCGATTGTTCAACACCTCGATCTGCGTGCGGATTTCTGCGCGCTGGCCGGTGCCGCCCACCACCACGAGGTCTTCGAAGCCGGCTTCAATGCGCTGCGCGCTGCCCAGATCCTCCAGGGTGATCTCGGCCAGGGGCCGCCCGGCCTCGGTCGAGAACACGGCGCCGCACGTGAGCAGCGCCAGATCGGCCAAATCGTCGCGGCGCTGGTTCACGTCGCGGCGCAAGGCAGCAGCCGCGATCTTGATCTTGCCGACGGCGTGGCTGGAAACAAGGGCGTTTAGCGCGTCTCCTTTAAAGCCGTAGGCGACGATCAGAACGCGCGCGTTTTCTTGGGCGGCCAATAGTTTCAGCAGTGGCCTCACCTCATCCACCGCCTCCACCGTGCCGCCGAAGAGAGCAACCCAGCACTTTTTCAAAACAGCCTTCTTCACCGGGGCGGCGGTCGCCATATAGGGCGAGGCAAGTTGCGCGCGCCAGCGCCCGCCATTGAGGTAGACCCGCTCCAAGTAGCGCGCGGCGTACTTCTCGACCGTCACGTGCCCGTGCGGGCCGAGCAGATCAAAAACCTCGCCCAGCAACAGGCTCAACTGATCATGGTCGGTCACTGCGCGCGCCACCGCGATGAGGTCGCCTTCGCCCTGCACCGGACGGGCAAGAGCGGTCAGGGCCGCGCCCACGGCCTGGCCGGCGGCGAGAATGCCGCCCTTTACCAGCACCGGGTTGGCCCCAGCCGCGATGTAGCGCGCTGCTTTAGTGGCGATGGCCTGCGCCAGCACAGCCGTCGTCGCGCCGCCGTCGCCCACGTTCTGGTGGACGCGCCAGACCATGTTGCGGAGGATCATCGCGCCCACGTCTTCGGCGCGATCTGGCAACGCGATTACCCGGCGGGCAATGGCGGCAGCGCTCTCTAAGAAAACCGGCACAGACCCTCGTTCGGACTGCATCAGCACGCCCCCGCGATTGGGCCCCAGCGTGACGGCCAGGGCCTCGGCCAGCTGGTCGAAGCCGCGCACGAGGCGCGCTGAAGCGACCGGGTTCATTACGACGGCGGGCTTACGGCGGGACTTGGCAGGGGGCGGGGGCCGGAGGCTGCGTGCCATGAGGTCTTATAACCGGAATCCGGTGATAAGGCAAGAAGATGGGGGAATGGTCATGCACTTGTGCGGCAAGTGTTTTGGTTTAGGTTTCGGCCGGCAAGCAGCCTGGGGTTGTGCGCAGATCAGTCTTAGGCCCCGGGCAGTGGGATGGTGCTCAGCATACCACCGTCCACGTCCAGCGCGGTGCCGGTGAGAAAATTAGAAGCGTCCGACAAAAAGAACATGACGGCGTTGGAAATGTCGGCCTCGGTGGCGTTGCGCTTGAGCGGGATGCCGGCTGCGGTGGCCGCCTTAATCTCTTCGGACGTCAGGCCGGAGGCGTTGATTTTCCAGGCTAGCACATTCACGCCCATGCCGGTGGTGGGCACGCCCACCGGGCAGACACAGTTAACGGTCACATTGCTCGGTGCCAGTTCGCCGGCCAACGATTTGGTCAGCCCGACTACGCCGTGCTTGGCGGCTACGTACGAGTGGATTTGCGGAAAGCCGACTTTGGAGGCGTCGGAGCCGATGTTGACTATCCGGCCGCGCCCGCTTTGCACGAGCAGCGGGGCCGCCGCCTGCGACATAAGAAAGACGCCCTTTAGATCGACGTTGATGACCCAGTTCCAGTCAGCTTCTTCACAATCCTCCAATGGCGAAAAGTGAATGACGCCGGCGCAATTCACCAGCGCATCCAGGCCGCCAAAGCGCTTGGCGGTGGCCGCGACGGCGGCCGTGACAGATTCCTTGGACGTTACATCCAACTCGATAGGCAGCAGATTGGGGCTATTGAGCAGGGCCGTGGCGCGGTCAAGTTGCGGCCTGTCCACGTCGCCAATCGCCACCTGCGCGCCCTGGGCTAGCAGGCGGCGGGCCACGGCCAGCCCAAAGCCGTTCGCGCCGCCGCTAATCAATGCCTTTCGGGCTGCCTCATTTGATGAAAATGGCATGATGTTTTTCCTGTTCCGGCACGTCGCCAGTTATACGAACTTGTACTTTTCCACAATTTGGCCGCGTGCCGTGTTGACCAAGATCGGCTGGCGCCTCATTTGGCTAAACTGTCTACCACCAATCAAGCCGGCCGTCTGGGGGGTCAGGGCAATATTAATTGAGATCACGTCGCTTTCCTGGAATAGTGTGTCCAAATCCACAAACGTAACCTCCAGTCCGGCCACGCGTTCTGGCGAAGGATGGCGCGTGTAGGCAATGACTCTACATCCCAGCGCTTTAGCATATTCCGCCACGCGAGCGCCAATGCGACCAAAGCCAATAACACCCAGGGTTTGTACTCGTAATTCGGGGGTTCTGAATGGCTCCTACGAAAAGCCACCTTGACGCACATGCCGATCGGCTTCGTTCAGTTTATGAATAAAATAAATGGCCGTCGCCAGTGTATGTTCCGCGATCTTGGTCGCCGAACAGCCCGGCGCGTGGCAAACCGTAATTCCCAACTCACGAGCGGTTTGGATGTCTACAGTGTCGAAACCGGCTGACCAGAGTGAGATCATCTCCAGTTGGCTAACCGCTTTGAGAGCGGCGCTATCTAAATGGACTTCGCTCAACAATACAATGTTGGCCTCTGTCAGCCGTTCCAGCAACTCTCCCCGGCTCAACGGATCTTGATCATACAGTATCAGATCGCCATGCGCCGCAAGGCGGGCTCGCTGTTCATCATTCAGCCAGATCTCATTTAAGGTATCATTTTTTTTCATGGCTGTTAGCTCATCATCTTTCTAAGGTTTTAATTAAGGAAATGGGCGACCACAAGGGTAAGCCCCTCCTCAATTGACCGGAACTCGACGTTCCATCCAGGCCGCGACACGACTGAAGGTGATGGTCAGAAGCAGATACACGACAGCAACGAAGGTATAGATTTCGAAAGGCCGAAAGGTGCGTGAGACAACGGTTTGAGCCGTTCTCATAAATTCGGTCAGCCCGATGACGGCAATAAGAGTCACATCCTTTATCATCCCTACAAAGTAGTTGGTTAGAGCCGGGGTGACAATACGTATTGCCTGGGGTAGAACTACCGCATAGGTTGCCTGCCAGCGGCTCAGACCCAGGGTCAGGGCTGCCTCTCGTTGACCACGCGGGATTGCCTGTAAACCGGATCGAAAGACTTCAGCTGAATAGGCCCCGTAAAAAAGCCCCAGTCCTAAGACACCGGCGTGGAAAGCTGTAAAATTAATGCCTATCACAATGGAGACTCCATAGTACATCCAGATGAGTAAGACGAGTAGGGGTATCGCTCTGAAGGTATCAATATAGATGGCCGCGGGCACATTAAGCAGTTTGGACGGCGATGATCTGGCCAGAAATGCACAGTTTTGGATACTAGATTGTAGGGGTCAAACATATCTTGCAGTCGGAAACCTTCCCGGAAGCTCGGCCTAAAGCCGAAATTGCCGAATAATGAGTGAAATTAGCCTCAAAACAGCTTCCGGGAAGGTGCAACATTTCGTTGACCGCTACACCAGATGCCCCCTCTAACCTATGCCTCATCGGTACAACAGTAGTGTCGGAATATCCGCCGGATAGCCCATCTCCTGTTCGAACAGCGCCCCGTAATCCCCGTTATTAATAAATTCGTCAAAGAAGATGTCAATCCACCTAACAAACTCTTCATCGCCCAGCGGCACGAATGGAGCCGTAGGTGAAACTCCCAACCCCCCATTTCCAATCAGGATCATCTTCACCGCCGGTTGCTGTCGGGCATAGGAGAGGCCAGTGGTATCATCCATCGGGTAAGCATCAGCCCTGTTGTTGATTATCTCAAGAAAGCCAGCGTTCACATCTGAAAACTTCGCCACCTGAGCCTTTGGAAAGAACCTATCATACACGGCCTCACTGAGTGTTCCTTCTAGCACAGCAAATTTGACGTCAGGCTGATTGAACTCCTCAATGGTTGAACGGGGATCGTCACTCTGACCGCAAGCCCAACCACCGACAACAAAGCTACCTTTGCATAGGTTCCTACTAAGGCTCGCTTAGCCCGCGGCGCTATGGTACCCGGAGCTATGTCGCACTTGCCGGAGCCTACCCCGGCAATGATTCCCTGAAAATCACTCTGCACCCATTCAACCTTTACGCCCAGGACTTCCGCCATTTTTTCAGTATAGGCAACGCTGACACCGGTCGGATTGTCCGGCTCGTCCAAGTACATATCGGGTGGGAACTCTGGGGCAATACAAGCTCGCATGACCCCGGCTTCCTTGATCTTGGCCAGGGTGTTGGGCCTGGCCGTTGTCTCAGAACTACTTTGCTGGCAAGCCGACAATGCCAGCACAACTGCTATACAGATCAGAAACACTAGCCATAATTTATAGTGTCTCATAATATTTTTTTTCCTTGAAAAATGTTTTCTTGCCAAAGGCTTTCCTCAGTTTACTTGCTTAACTGCGCACGATTCTTCCGTGTTCGTTTTGACTATTCTCAGATGTTCCCTCCTTTTAAGTCTAATCTCTGGGTAATCACCGATTCGGTAGCCCTTGAAACATCTCGTTCGCGCTCATACCAATAAATATTTCCGTACAACCTCTTCCTGTATGTCTACCCCTAAACCGGGAGTCTCACGGACGGCCAAATGGCCATCTATTTGCACCCAGGGATCGCTGACCAACTCATGCTGCATGGGGGATTCGTGCGGTTTCAAATCCATACACAGGCCATGCGTTGAAATTGCCAACAAATGGACGCTGGCTGCGGTGTTGAGGGCGCTGCTCCAAGTGTGGGCGCTCCAATAAAGATTTTCGGCCTCAATTAGCCTGATGACCTCCCGACAGCCGGTAAGACCCTGACAACGGCCCGGGTCCAACTGCACTACATCTACCCCGCGTGACTGGATGAGGCGACGATAACTTTCAACGTTCCACTCATCCTCGCCCGTGCCGATGGGCGTGGCTACCGCCGCTCGTAGCCGAGCGTGGCCTTCCAAGTCGCTGGGCAACAGCGGCTGCTCGATCCATTTGAGCCGGTAGGGTTCGAGGTCACGGAAGCGCTGAATCGCCGTCGGCACATCCCACAGATTCCGCGCGCCGGGCGTGTCAACCACCAACTCCAGCTTATCCCCAATCACCTCGCGCACCCGGCGGACTATTTCAATATCCTGTTGGCGGTTTTGGCCAAAGACCGCTTCCGGCCGCATGCCCCAGCCCGCTTTGACAACGCGATAGCCCTGCTGGCGCATCCAGCGAAATTCATTGAGCGTCCAATCCAAGTCTTCCATATCAAAGATGATCGAGGCCATGGCTACGACCTTATCATGCAACTGACCTCCCAAGAGTTTGGCCACAGGTAAGCCTAACATTTTGCCTTTTAGATCCCACAGGGCCATATCTACGGCGCTGACGCCAAAGGCGGCAATGCCTTCGGGTCCATACCACCAAACCCGGCCCAACATTTTATGCCACAGTCGCTCCACATCCAGGGCATTTTCGCCAATAAGCAGCGGCGCAAATCCCTGTTCAATGATGAGTTTGGTTGCCAGGGATGACTCCCGGAACTGAGAAATGCACTCGCCCCAACCCACCAGCCCCTCTTCCGTTTCTAGGCGGGCCAGAGTGATGTAACGCTCGATGCCTTTGTAGTGTGGTTCTGGGTACGCCAGAGGAAATGCTTGAACACTTTTGATTTTGGTCACTTTTGCCTCGCTTTGGTTTCTTTGTCACCAGATCGGTTTGGGTTGCCTCAAATTATTTCGGTGGCCGGCAGTCGTTCAAGGCATCACCCAACCGCCGACGATATCAAACGTAGCGCCCGTCGCGTAAGAATTCTCGTCTCCACACAGCCAGACAACCATGCGCGCTACTTCAATGGGATCGGCGATACGTTTGAGGGGCGTTGCCTCTGAGACAGCGTGCAAGATTTCGGGGGGTGTGCATTCAAGAATCATCCGCGTCTTCATGGCTCCGGGACAGACGGCATTGACCAGGACTCCCTGTGAGGCTCCATATTTAGCAAACATCTTGGTAAAAACCGACACCGCCCCCTTGGTCGCCTCATATGGGGCGGAGGTCATCTTCTCACCACCCTGATAGACGCCAATGCTGGTGAAGTTTACAATTCGACCCCAATTCCGCCGGGCCATGTCTCGCATGGCCGCCCGCATGAGAAAAAACGGGGCGCGGGCATTGATATGAAAAATCTCGTCAAAAGACTCTGCCGTGACATCCTCCAACTCTCTCCGAGCCAGAATGGCGGCGGCATTGACCAGAATGTCAACTTGGCCCAGTCGCTCAATCGTCTCCGAGACAACACGCTCACACTCTGATCCATTGCTCAAATCTGCGGGTAGCGTTTCCAAGCTGACGCCACTCCCTGCCAACTCGCTGACTACTGCCGCCAAGGCCTCCTCTCGAACATCTACCAATGCCAAATCATGCCCACTCGAGGCTAGGAGTTGGACTACGGCGGCACCCAACCCGCCCGCCGCACCGGGAATAAGAGCTACCCGCCTGTTTTCTCCAGCCATCCTTGTTTCCTCCTTCGTTACGGCTGCATCAACTGAATCACAATGCCATCGGGGTCGCGCAGGTAGACGGCTTGCCGGCCTCTATTGGGGCCAGCGGTGACAGCTACCGGCTCAGAGATAAACTCAACCTCCGCTTGCCGCAGTTGCTGGTACAACTCCTGAATATCATCAACGATGAAACATAGATGCGAATTCCCCGGCGTATTGAGGTGACTGGGCACCACGCTGCGTCTGGGCTGCTGATATTCGATCAACTCAAGCATCAAATCTCCCTGGCCAGGTTTAAAAAAGCCTTCAGCCGACAACGGCGAACCTTGTTTCCCCGGCAATTTGAGCAAGGCGATGTCCAGAGAGGCATCAGGATAACCCACCATCTGGCGCACATACTCCTCATCCCAGACCCGCCGCAAAATGAATTCTAAGCCGAGCAGGTCACGATAGAACTCAAGCGACCGATCCAGGTTGCTGACAGCAAAAGCGATATGGTCTACACTTTTAAGTCTCATAGTCCTACATAATATTAAAAATCTCCGCTAAAGCGGGCGTGTGGCAAAGCCAGGTCGGCGACGGTTAGAAAGCCGGGCCGGGCCTCGATCACCCGAGGGATGCAATTAGCAACCATCGCCGCCGATCCTAATTGAGGATTACAGCCTGGGCTAATAGTCAAATTGAGCGAGTTATAACCCTCGATGGAGATCGAGTCGGCCGCGCTGTGGTTAACCGAGGGCGGGTCAATATGGGCGATAAATTCGGCGGAGATCCACGGTTCGCCTGCTACCATGCCCGCCGAACGCTGGATGAACCCGCCGGTTTGTCCCACCGCCACCGGCAGGCGATCACTGAGGTGCGGGCGTTCTGCGATGAGCGGTTCAAATGATTTCTCGATGCGCTCCAGACTCCGCCCTAAACATTTGGCCGCCAGGGTAAAGCTCTGGGGAAAACCGATGTGGCCGGTGATCGAGCCGGCTTTTACCCCAGCCTCAAATTCGGCTTGGGTAAAGCCAATACCCAGGCGTTTTTGAATCGTGGCGCTGAAACGAGACACATCAACCACCCGTCTGACGTGAATGCGCCGTACATCCCAGGCGCTGCCAGTTGCGGTCAGCAGCAAAGCATCGAAGATAAAACCCGGGTTTAAGCCCACTCCTAAAATTGATACCCGGCGTTCTTGGGCCAGTTGATCCAGTTCATTACTAAGCTGCTCATCAGTTAGCCAGGGAAAGGCTGCTTCTTCAGCTGTGGTAATAACATTGAGACCCTGTTCGACGCCAGTCCGCAGGTCCCCCGCTACCTCTTTCAAGAACGAGGTGGTCGCCACGATCAGGGCTGCGGCCGGTTGGGCCAGAGCCGCAGTTCGATCAGCGGTCACTTTTACCCCCAGCGACCCCACGCCGGCTAGGTCGCCCAAGTCTTGGCCAGCCAATTGGGGATTCCGGCTGTACGCTGCTACCACGCGATAACCCGGTCTGGCGCTCAATAGACGAGTCACATTTCGGCCGACACCGCCTACCCCACCCAGAATCACATTGGTTTCATACATATCAATTGCACCTTTGTCCTCCTCACAAATAAGGTAGCAGAGATGGCGCGGTCTGTTGCCCAAATCAACGCACCGCAGATTAGTTTAGTGTATACTGATAATACAGTGTTTGTCAAGAGCTTTAAAACAACTCCGTAAAAAAGATTAAGCAAGATTGACGCGTGCTTGCGGCGGATTGATGTAGACCGCCGCTGGAGCGCCTTTCACCGTTGGGAAACCAGCGGGAAAGCGTGCTAGACAGGCCTGAAATGCTGCCACCATGACCGTTTGCCGGTGCTGTTGCACGGCGATTGCCTGCCCGTAATGAACACTGGCAGGGGTGAGCAGGTTCAACCCGGAATGGTAATGCTCGGTGTTGTAATAGGTGAAAAACACGCTTGCCCGGGTCCGGGCTTCGTCAATGGAGGCAAAACGGTCAGGATAATCATGGCGGTATTTCATGGTCTTGAACTGCTCCTCGCTGAAGGGGTTGTCGTCGGAGGTGTGCGGACGGCTGTGGATGCGGGGTGGTGGACAGCAACACGCTGCGGGAGCTTTTATTATGAAGCGTTGCGGACCAGCGACTTGGAGCAGCAGGAAGCCGAGATGAATGCCGCGCTGCAAGCGGCTATTCCGACGGGGATGCCGCGTGGCGGATTGGAAGTTGCCATTGAAACGCATGACGAACCGTTCTACGGGAAAATGGCTGAACTGCGCGCCTACACTTGCAAGACTCGCGCCAAAGCTGGGATAAGCCATTTTTTTGCATCGCCAGCGCTTATGTCATCTGGAGGGAAGTCCGCCTGACGCTGGCAGTGACCTATATGCCGCTTGAAGATACCCGACACAGGTGGTCGCCCAACTGCTGACGCGGCTTTAACAAATCGGTCTGCACGCCACCGTGCTGTATTTGGATAAAGGCTTTTGCTCAGGGGAAGTCATTGGCTACTTTCAGTGGACCGGGCAGGCAGCCCTCCTGGCATGCCCCATTCGTGACAAGCAGGGGGGTATCCGCGCCTTGTGTAAGGGACGCGGCAGTTTCACCACCGACTATACCTTCACCGACGGCACTATGGCGCGTCTGGTGCTGGTCGATACCCGTGTGCGCGACATGATATTTATATACGTATTCACTACATAGTAAAAAAATGATACGCGCCAACCCTACAAATGGTTGCGGGATGAGCTACGGGTAATAAAAACAGGGTTAATTAACTTAGTTATCACATCTGCTGCTGGCACATTGATGGCGTCCATGAGAAACAGAACACCAATTGATGACCGCCAACGTCGAAGCGAACTACCAAGGGATAGGAAATTCAAGCTCCCGACCACCCAAAATGGTAAGCGCTCGCCCCGCACTCGTCAAGTCCCACTCTGCACTAACTTCCACCCCGCCATTACCTAATGGTCAATGATCACTTTTGTTCGATACTCCGAGACGTAC
>SXGQ01150903.1_pt1 | contig 12909 bp, 8 predicted proteins | sample 3178371 | NCBI WGS metagenome assembly SXGQ01 (sample SAMN11356859, study PRJNA531348) | freshwater metagenome | isolation source: freshwater sample F1-20 | place: China: Fuxian Lake, Yuxi | collected 2017-12-25
CACGCATCTGCTGGAACATGGTTATGACATCCGCACCGTGCAGGAGTTGCTCGGCCACAAGGATGTGAGCACCACGCAAATCTACACGCACGTCATGCAGAAGCCGGGCATCGGCGTGCGCAGCCCGCTGGACCGGTGAGCCGCTTTCCGGGAGCGGCTGGGTCAATCTGCACTGGCCAGCGAAAGGAGAGTCGTTCCCACCCGCATCGCTCCCGAGCTCCGATTCCCTGCTCCCGAGCACTGGACCAGGGTAAAGGAGCACTGTTTTACTGCTCTGGAGCTGTGTTTCAGTGGTCTGGAACACTGGATTATCGGTCTGGAATGGTGATTTTATGCTCCAGAACAAGGTGGTTATGGTTCGTTTCAGTATCCTTTAACGAAAGAGGCCTGAATCACAGCTCGGGAGCGGTGATTCAGGCCTTGGATGCCGTTTCGCCGGGGTTGGTTTAGGGATTGGGCGGCGCCGGCGGGTTGTTATTGCTCGCGCTGGCCTTGGCGAAGCGCTCGCCCAGGTCCTCGGCGATGGTCTGCGCTCCGGGGACGTTCATCTCCGCCGCGAGTTGCACGGCGCGATAGAACTTGAGGGCGGCCTCCCAGGCCTCGTTGCCGCCGGCACGGCTGGTGTCGTCCACGCCTTCCACGAAGGGCAGAAGGACTTGTTGCACGAGGCCGATGGCGACGGCCAGGTTGTAGTCCTTGCGGAACTCGGGGATGTTCACGAACGGCGGGACAAGGCCGGGGTTCGCCTCGGCGTAGGTGAGCGCCTTGGTGACGAACGGCTCGTTGCCGGGGGTTAGGCTTTGGAGGCCTTTCTTTTCCTCGTTGATGAGGTTGATGAGGAAGGGCAACAGGGCTTTCGCCTCGTTGAGCTTCGTGATGATGGTGGCTTTGTCGGCGTCGCTGAGGACGGCTGATATGTTTGCATAGGGCATTGTTTTACCCATTTTCCTTTCCACCCGGCCGGCGGTCGCTTACTGGGCGGCCATTCAGACGAGTTAAACTTTGTAACATTATTCATTAGTTTACCATGTCAATTGGGAGCAGGAAACGGGCGGTTTGAGCGGGACGGCGCAGAGATTGATTGGCAAGAGTGGAGGGGTCGTTAAAATGCCGTTCGCATGGCGTTCGTGTATCCCAAGCAATACGATGTGATCGTGGTCGGTGCCGGGCACGCCGGCGTGGAGGCCGCGCTCGTGGCCGCGCGCATGGGCGCGCAGACGCTGCTGCTCACCATCAATCTCGATACCATCGGCCAGATGTCCTGCAACCCCGCCATCGGGGGTTTGGCGAAGGGGCACCTCGCCCGAGAGATTGACGCGCTAGGCGGGGAGATGGGCCGCGCGACGGATATGACGGGCCTGCAGTTCCGCATGCTCAACACCTCCAAAGGGGCGAGTGTGCGCGCGCCCCGAGCGCAGTGCGACAAGAAGGCTTACCAGTTCAGGCTCAAGTGGTTGTGCGAGAAGCAGGCTAATCTGGATTGTAAGCAAGGCCAGACAGTCAAGCTGCTTCACAGAGACGGGGAGATAAAAGGATTGGAGACAACGCTCGAAGTGCAATACCTTGGGCGAACGGTAGTTATAACCACAGGCACCTTCCTGCGCGGCCTGATGCACGTCGGAGCGAATCAACAGTCCGGCGGGCGAGCCGGAGAAGCTGCAGCGATGGGACTCTCTGCGTCGTTAAAGGAGATCGGAATTGAGCTTGGGAGGCTTAAAACTGGCACTCCGCCCCGTTTGGTGAGGAGTTCGATAGACTTCACGAAGCTGGACCCCCAGCCGGGCGATGAGCCGGTGCCGTGGTTCACTTATTGGAAGGAAGAGTTGTTCGGGGAAGGGGATAGGGAATTGGGCATAGGAGATAGGGGGAAAGGGACTCGGGCGTTCCACGTGGAACAAACCTACGACGGCGGGACTAAAACCAATTCCATCGGCCCGTATCCTCCCGGCTCCATCCTCGCTCAGGCCGGCGGGCAGTTGCCTTGCCATATTACTTGGACGACAGCGCGCACGGCCGAGATTATCCGGGCCAATATCCACAAGTCGCCGATGTATTCCGGCGTGATCGAGGGCGTCGGGCCGAGGTATTGCCCGAGCATCGAGGACAAGATTGTCAAGTTCCCGGAGAAGGAGCGGCAGCAGATCTTTATCGAGCCCGAAGGCATCGCGACGGATGAGATTTACGTGAATGGCTTCTCCACTTGCCTGCCGTTCGAGGTGCAATACGAGATGGTCCGCAGCATCATCGGGTGCGAACGCGCGGAAATCATGCGGCCAGCCTACGCTGTGGAGTATGACTTCGCCTTCCCCACGCAGTTGCACTCCAGCTTGGAGACGAAGGTCTGCCGCAACCTATTCCTGGCTGGCCAAATCAACGGGACTTCTGGCTACGAGGAGGCGGGGGCCCAAGGCTTGATGGCGGGCATCAACGCCGTCCGCCGGGTGCAGGGCCGCGAGCCGGTGGTGCTCCGCCGCGACCAGGCTTACATCGGGGTGCTGATCGACGACCTCGTGACCAAGGGAACCGTCGAGCCGTATCGGATGTTCACCAGCCGGGCAGAGTATCGCCTGCTGCTGCGCCAGGACAACGCGGACCTGCGGCTGTCGGAAATCGGCCGGGACGTGGGGCTGTTGCCGGAACGCTTGTGGCAGAAGGTCGCGGCCAAGCGGCAGGCCATCGCGACGGAGTTGGACCGACTGGCGAAGACGCACGTCGGGTCGGATTCGCAGGCGAGGATGCTGCGAAGGCCGGAGGTGAGCTATGGGGACTTGCCGCACCGGGACGAGACACTTCACGTGGAGGTGGTGGAACAGGTGGAAATCGCCCTGAAATACGATGGCTACATCCAGCGGCAGGAGGGTGAGATAGCCAAGTTCCGCACGATGGAGGACAAACGCATCCCGGACTGGCTGGACTTCACGTCCCTCCGCAACCTCCGTCCCGAGGCACGCCTCAAGCTCACTCAGATTCGCCCAGCCACCCTCGGTCAGGCCGCCCGCATCTCCGGAGTCAGCCCCGCCGACATTAGCGTGGTGATGATCGCCATGAAGCGCGCCCCGGCTGGGGAGGCGATTGCGTGCGCCGCCGCCGAGCATCAGGACGATGTCCCGGGATATGCGGGTTGCTGCGGGGATTTGTAGCTACAAAGAGGTTCAAGAAGGCGCAAAGGCGGGAAGGGGTGGCGGAGTGGCGAGCGTTCCATGTGGAACTTAGTCTTTGAGCCTTCGTGTGCCCCTTTGTGGCAATCCTTGAACTTCCCTTTGACTCAGGCGTCAAAGTCACTACACTGCTCCCGCGTGAAGGCCCTCGCAACCATCCTGTTCAGCCTCGCACTGGTGCTCTCGCACCTGCCTGCCTTCGCGTCCCCCGCCAAGCAACTCTGCGAGAGCGCGACCGCCTGCGGGTGTGGTGACTCCACTTGTTGCATGAAGTCGCCGGACTCAGCGCCCGCGCCGGTCGTCCCCGCCCCGGCTCCCGATAATTCCCGAACGCAAATGCTCGCCGCCTTCCAAGCGGTTGCCCACTTCGTCCTCGTTCGGCTCGAAGCCGTCCCTTCGCCCGCTTTCTTCCCCGCTCCCCCCGCCCCTGCTGCCGTTCCGCTGTATGTGCGGAATTGCAGCTACCTCATCTGATTCCCGCCTCCCAGTCGTAGTGTGTCCACGCATCGCGTTGGTGCGTGCATTTGTCCCCTGCTTGGTTTGGTTAGATGACATTTCGTTATGAAGTTAAGCGTGTTTATCTTATTAGTAATCAGTTACTTGTGCGGAATTACCATGGGCCTTGAGGCGGCCACAATTGTGGAGGAAACGAACACAATTTCCCTGTCGCCGACCGTTCTCACCGTGCTGTTCGAGGAGGGTCGCACTAACAATTCCGGCCTGCGCGTGGCCGAGGCGCGTGTCACGGCCAGTCAGTTCGGCACGGAGACCGTTCGGATTTGGGAAGACCCGAAGTTCTCCTTCGGCGGCGTCCTCGCCGGCCCGCGCCGGGGTCGTATCGAAGAGGACGGCGACCTTGTATACGGTGTTGAGCAGAAGTTGCCGCTCTGGAGCCGGCCTCGGTTGAGCCGCGACATCCTCGTCGCCGAAACGCAGACACAGGCCACCGAAGCTGCTTTTCGGGAGGCGCTGCTTCGCCGGGACTTGACCAAAGGCTTGCTGCGCATCGCGCTCGTGCATCGGACGACTGCCTTCATCGCGAACGACCTCGCCTGGCTCGACACACTCATCGCGCTCGGCGAGGAGAGGTTCCGGGCCGGCTTCGGCTCGCATACGGACTTGCTCCAGATGCAGAACGAGCAGAGCAAACGAACGGAGGCGTTGCGCATCGAGCAGAACCGACTGCGCAAGGAACAAGCAGCGCTGAACCGGCTGCTCGGTCGCGAGCTGCAATCGCCCTGGCCGCGCGTCGAATTCCCGCGCCTGATGCCACCTGTGGTTTACTCGCCTGCCTTAGCCGGTTATGCCGCGACGAATGAGCCGCGTCTGAAAGTGCTCCGACAGGGGAAAGCGCAGGCTGAGGCTGTCACTCGGCTCACTGAGACGATGCGCCGGCCCGACGTGAGCCTCGGCCTTCAAGGCCGCCAATTCAGCGGCGACGCAGGCTTCCGCGAAGGGACGTTCACGGTGAGCCTGAACCTCCCGTGGTGGAACGCCCCCAAGTATCGCGCCGACCTCCGACGTGATGAAGCGAAGGTCCGCACCATCGAGGCAGAGATGGCCGATTACGAACTCAGCGTGCGCGAGGAAGTCCTGCGCCTCACGCTCGCCACCGATGCCGCGTATCGTGAAGCCGTGCTGTATCGCGACGAAATCCTCCAGCGCACGCAGCAGGCGATGGCCTCCCACTTGGTCATGTGGGAAGGCAACCGGGGCGCGTTGCGTGACATCCTCGACGCGCGTCGGGCCTTCCTCGATGCACAGCTTGTGCAAGACCGCGCCATCCTCGAGCAACATCAGGCCCTCGTGGAACTGGCCGCGCTCTGTGACCTGCCGGACTACTTCCAGCTCGGGCGCTTGCTCGTTCAGCTCACCGGCCGGCTGCAGCACGAATACGCGGGTCCTGCGCCATCAGCTAAATAGCACGCACACGTATCGTCCATCACTAAACTACTTTCCAGAATGAACGCCAAGCTTCCCCGTGCCCTCCTCGCCACCGCCGCGCTGGCTGCGGCCGGCGGTTGGTTCGCTGCGAACCATTTCGGCGGCGCGCACAACCACGCGCCCGCCGCCAAGTCCGGTTCCTCCGGGCGCAAGGTGATTTACTACCAAAGCTCCATGCACCCGTGGGTGAAGGCGGAGAAACCGGGAAAATGCACCGTCTGCGGCATGGAACTCGTGCCCATTTATGAGGGACAGAAGGGTTACGAGCTCACGGCCGGCACGGTGAGCCTCGGCACGAATTCGATTCAGGCCATCCACGTGCAAACTGCCGAAGCGAGCAAGCGCCCGCTTATCCGCACGCTGCGCGTGGCCGGCACGATTGACGACAACGACGCGAAGCACCGCCGCCTCTCTGCCTACGTCGAGGGCCGCATCGAGAAGTTGCACGTGAACTTCATCGGCGCGGAGGTGAAGGAAGGCGAGCCGCTGGCGACTTTCTATAGCCCGATGCTCCTGAACGCCGAGCGCGAATATGCGTTGCTCTTCCGCCAGAGCCAGATGGCGCACAGCTACGCACTCACCGCCGAGCACAAGCGCTTGCTCGCCGCCGCCGAGCAGCGCCTCGCCCGCTACGGACTCACGACTGCGCAGATAGCGAAGCTGCCGTTCAAGGCGGAGACGAATCACCTCAGCGAAATCCTCGCGCCTGTGAGCGGCACCGTTATCACGCGCGAGATTTACGAAGGGCAGTTCGTGAAGGAGGGCGACAAGCTCTTCGAACTCGCGGACTTCTTCACCATGTGGTTTCAGTTCGACCTCTACGAACGCGACTTCGCGTGGGTGCGCGTGGGGCAGGAAGTGGAAATCACCGTGCCGAGCGCGCCGGGCAAGAAGTTCGTCGCGGCCATCGCGTTCATTGACCCAAACCTCAACGACATGACCCGCAGCGCCCGCGTGCGCGTCGAGTTGCAGAACCCGCTCCTCACAGTGCAGGGCCGCTCTCGCCGCGAGTTGCTGCACAAGACTTACGCCGAAGCCATCGTGAGGCTCGACACACCGGAAGTTCTCACGCTGCCGCGCTCCGCCGTGCTGCACACCGGTGACCGCACCGTGGTCTATGTCGACAAGGGTGGTGGCGCCTATGAGCAGCGACGCGTGAAGCTCGGCCGCGCCGGCGACGAGCATTGGGAAATCCTCGAGGGCGTGAAACCCGGCGAGCGCATCGTGACCACGGGCAACCTGCTCATTGATGGCCAGGCGCAGCTCGACTCACAGGCCGGCGAATCCACCCCCACTGCGCCAACGACACCTGCGCAGGCGTTGCCGCCCGGTGTGAAGCCCTACCCGCTCGACGTGTGCATCGTCGGTGGCGAGAAACTCGGCTCCATGGGCGTGCCCGCGACGCTGATTTACCAAGGTCAGCAGGTGAAGTTCTGCTGCTCCGGTTGCCAGCCCGAGTTCGAGGCGAACCCGGCGAAGTTCCTCCAGAAAATTTCGGCACTCACAAAGAGCGTCGTTCCACAAAACACAAACACAAACACAAACACCCAGAAACAATGAAAGCCACATCCGCAATCCTCATCACCACGCTTGCCGCCGCCGTCTTCATCGGCTGCGACAAGAAAGAACCAGCGGCACCAAAAGCCGACGCGCCCAAGACCGAGGCCCCGAAGGCGGGTGCCGACGTCAAGACGGCCGCGAAGCCATACCCGCTCGACGTGTGCATCGTCTCCGGCGAAAAGCTCGGCTCGATGGGAGCACCCGTCGTGTATGTCCACGAAGGTCAGGAAGTGAAGCTCTGCTGCAAGAGCTGCCTGCCGGACTTCAAAAAGGAGCCGGCAAAGTTCCTCGCCAAGCTCGCTGCGAAGAAGTGATGACCGCCCGCGTCGCACATCCCAAGGAATGATCCCGCATGATTAACCGCCTCATCGAATGGTCATTGCGGAACCGCTTCCTCGTGGTGTGCGGCGTGTTCGTCCTCATCGCGTTCGGCACGCGCGCGCTTTACCGCACGCCGGTGGACGCCATCCCCGACCTGTCCGAGAACCAAGTCATCGTGTTCGCGGACTGGGCGGGGCGCTCGCCGCAGGAGGTCGAGGACCAGGTCACGTATCCGCTGTCCGTCGGGCTGCAAGGCTTGGCCGGCGTGAAGACCGTGCGCGCGAACTCGATGTTCGGCTTCACGATGCTGACCATCATCTTCGAGGAGAAGGTAGACAACTATTTCGCCCGCACCCGCGTGCTGGAGCGGCTGAACCTCCTCGCTGCGCAACTCCCCGCCGGCGTCCTGCCCCAGCTTGGCCCGGACGCCACAGGCTTGGGCTGGGTCTATCAATATTACCTCCACGTTGACCCCGCGCTCGCTCACGCCAGCACACACACGAATTCAGGCTCTCAACTCTCTACTCTCCACTCTCAACCTTCCTTCGACCTTGGCCAGCTCCGCGCCCTCCAAGACTGGTTCATCCGCTACCAGCTCAACGCCGTGCAAGGCGTCGCGGAAGTTGCGAGCATCGGCGGCTTCGTGCGGCAGTATCAGATTGAGGTCAGCTCGCTGAAAATGCGCGCGCGCAAGGTCACGTTGAAGGACGTGATGGACGCCGTCGGCGCGAGCAACCTCAATGTCGGCGGCAAGGTCATCGAGGAGAACGGCATGGAGTTCGTCGTGCGCGGGCTGGGCCTCGTGAAGTCGCTCGCGGACTTGGAGAACATCGTTTTGATGGAACGCGGCGGCATTCCCATTTACCTCAAAGATGTGGCCACCGTGCAAATCGGCGGTGACTTCCGGCGCGGCACGCTCGACGTGGACGGCCGCGAGGTGGTTGGCGGCATCGTCGTGATGCGCAACGGCGAGAACGCGCTCGCGACCATCAACCGCGTGAAGGAGAAGATTCGCCAGATTCAGCCGAGCCTCCCGCCCGGCGTGACCATCAAGTCTTTCTACGACCGCGCGGAACTCATCGATCGCACCATTGACACGCTCAAGCACGCGCTCGCCGAGGAAATCCTCCTCGTGACGCTCGCGCACATCATCTTCCTCTGGCACTTCCGCAGCATCCTCATCGTCACCGTGCCGCTGCCGCTCTCGATTCTTGTGTCGTTCATCCTCATGGAGAAGTTCGGCGTCAGCTCGAACATCATGTCCCTTTCCGGCATCGCCATCGCCATCGGCGTGCTCGTGGACGCGGGCATCGTGATGACGGAGAACGTGATTCGACATTGTGAGCGAGCGGAGGAGGAGAAGGGGAGAAAGTGTTCAGTAATCAGTGTTCAGTCTTCAGTGGCAGCCGGCACACCGGGCGCGCCGGCTGCAACCACCGCTGCTTCCTCCCTCGCCCCCACCGGTGGAGAGAGCCGGGGTGAGGGGAAAAATGCCCCAGCCCCCCCACTCGCCGCCGCCCCACTGAATACTAGCTCACTGAAAACTGAACACTCCGCCCGCCTCACCGCCGAAGAAACCCTCGCCGTCGTCCTCACCTCCGCGCAGCAAGTAGGCCGCCCCATCTTCTTCGCGATGGTCATCATCATTTTGGCATTCCTCCCGGTGTTCGCGCTCTCGGGACAGGAGGGCAAGCTGTTCCATCCGCTCGCGTTCACGAAGACGTTCGCGATGATTGGCTCGACCATTCTCGCCGTGACCATCGTGCCGGTGCTGTGCTCGCTCCTTGTGCGCGGACCGTTCCACGCCGAGGACCGCAACTGGGTCATGCGCGTGTTGCTCGCCATCTACGACCCGGTGCTCGATTGGGCGCTTCGCTGGCGGAAGACCGTAATGGCCAGCGCCGCGCTCTTGCTCACCGTCGCGCTCGCGATGGCCTTCGGCGCTCCGCGTGAGTGGGTGCAACGCATCGAAAAGGCCGGCCATCTAAAACTCGCGCACGCCTTCGCCGGCTTCGGCAAGGACTTCATGCCCACGCTCAACGAAGGCTCGCTGCTCTTCATGCCCGTGCTGCTGCCGAGCACTTCACTCACCGAGGTGAAGCGTGTCATGGCTTGGCAGGACCGCGTCATCCGCAGCCTGCCGGAGGTCGAGAGCGTCGGCGGCAAGCTCGGGCGCGCCGAGACCGCCACCGACCCCGCGCCCGTCGAGATGATTGAGACCACCATCATGCTCAAGCCCGAGTGGCTGCCCACCAACCGCACTTACCTCGGCTTCATCAGAATTCCCACCGTCTATCGCAACCCCGCGTGGCGACCTGACTCGACGAAGGAAACGCTCATCGCCGAACTCACCGAGAAACTCTCCAACGTCCCCGGTTACGTGCCCGGTTTCCTGCAACCCATCGAGAACCGCATCCTCATGCTCGCCACCGGCATCCGCGCGCAGCTCGGCGTAAAGATTCTCGGTGGCTCGCTCGACGACTTGCAGCGAAAGACCTTCGAGGTCGAGCGCATCGTGCGCGAAGTGCCCGGCGCGGTCGGCGTCGCGCCGAGCCGCGTGCAGGGCAAGCCGTATCTCGAAGTCGAGGTCAACCGCGTGGCGATGGCGCGCTTCGGCCTGCGCGCGCAGGACGTGCTCGACGCCGTCGAGACTGGCATCGGCGGCAAGGTGATTTCCACGACGTATCAAGCCGCCGAGCGCATGGACCCACGCGAGCGCACCGGCATCCAGGTCCGTTTGCAACGCGCCGAACGCGACGACCTCGAACGCCTCGGCGATTTGCTCGTCGCCACGCCCAGCGGCAAGCAGATGCCGCTCGGCCAGCTCGCGACGATTCGCCGCACGACCGGCCCGAGCGAAATCGCGAGCGAGAACGGCCGCCTGCGCGTCTTCGTGCAGGCCAACGTGCAGGAGCGCGACCTCACCAGCTTCGTCAAGGACGTGAAGCGCCGGGTGAAAGCGGAAATTGAACCCACGCTCCCACCCGGCATGACCATCGAATACAGCGGCGAATACGAGAACCTCGTCCGCGCGCAGCAGACGCTTTACTACATCTTCCCCGCCACGTTGCTCATCATCTTCCTGCTGCTCTACATGGTCTATCACTCGGCGAAGGAGGCGGCGCACGTCATCCTCGCCGTGCCGTTCGCGCTGACGGGCGGCGTCTTCCTGCAATACATCTTGGGCTACAACTTCAGCGTGAGCGTGTGGGTGGGCTACATCGCGCTCTTCGGCACGGCCATCCAGACCGGCGTGGTGATGGTCGTATATCTCGAGGAGATGGTGGCGAAGAAACAAGCCGAGCGCGCCGCCGCCGGCCAGCCCTTCACGCGCGACGACCTCATCCAAGCCATCAAGGACGGCGCGCGCCTGCGCCTGCGCCCGAAGGTGATGACCGTGGCGACCATCGTGGCGAGCCTGCTGCCCATCATGTGGAGCCACCGCCCCGGCAGCGAAGTGATGCAACCGCTCGCGACGCCCGTCATCGGCGGCATGGTCAGCAGCCTCCTGCACATCCTCGTGGTGACGCCGGTGATCTTCGCGATCTTGCGGGAGCGGGAGTTGAAGACAACGACGACGAAAGAGTGAGTTCAGATTGGTCGGAAAAAACGTGTTTCTGTCGCGGGCAATTCTTGCCACAGTGCGCGTCAGCGAGCTCAACTAGCCGCATCGCCATGCGACACAACTTCACCCAGCGCCGCCGGGGCGCTTTCACCCTAATATAACTGCTCGTCGTCATCGCCATCATTGCGATCCTTGCCGGGATGCTATTGCCGGCACTGGGGAAGGCGAAGGGCAAGGCGCTCGGCATCAAGTGCGTGAGCAACGTGAAGCAGCAGATGCTGGCCATGGATCTTTACGCGGGGGAAAACAACGACCTCCTGCCGCCGGGTCACTTCCGGTGGGTGAACGGAGCCACCATCGGTGAAACGTGGGCGGAACATCTCCTGCCGCTTCTTGGAAACACCAATATGTATCGGTGCCCGAGCGCGCCCAAGAACACGGCCTAGCGTTCGTGGAGCGCCAGCATCATCAAGAACAACTACGCGCTCAACTTCGACATCGGCAAGCGGGCGACGCAGGTGCCGACCCGGAAGGCGATGGTGATTAAACCCAGTTCCACCGTGGCCATCACCGACGGCGGCGCGCTGGCCGTGACACCAACCTCAATTTACAAGCCGGGGTGCTGAATCCTGATTCGGCCCTCGGGGTTCGGCAACATTCAGGCCACGAGCCTGAAGTCAGGCAACTGGCAGGACTGGGGCGGACCGCACCTGCGGCACAGCAAGCGCAGCAACGTGGGCTTCGTGGACGGCCATGTGGAGGCGATGGAATCCTCGATCTGGTATTACTCGAACACGCCGTGGACGGACCCGGCGATCGGCGGTCAGTGACGGGATGCGTTGCCGAGTTTCACTCGAACCACGCGACGCTCTTCGAGGTGTGCGGCGCGAACCGTGGCGCGGCGGGGGAACAGTTCACTGTTCAGACGGAAACGCAGCGCACGGATCACCCTTTCTGAACACCGAACACGGAACGCTGAATACTTTTGCAGGTTTTCCGACCGCTCGTCGGCCTTCGCTTGGAATCAGGCTTGACCCTCCGTTGGCTTCCCTCTACTCACTGGCGCGTCGCCTAACAAAACAAAGCACGGCGCGGTGCCGAAAACGGCTCGGCGTCGGCGAAAAAACAGTCCACAAGACTCATTATGCTGAAAGGTAAATCGCGGTTCCTTGGGTTTCTTCTCGTCACCTTCCTCGCCTCCCTGCCGGCCTTCGCCGGCGAGGCGGACATCAACCTGCCGGACCTGAGCAAGGTCTCGTTCAACCTCTTCGGCAGCCAGGTGAGCGGCTACGCGCTGATGTATTTCGGCATCGTCGTGTGCGCGCTGGGGACACTCTACGGCTGGGTGCAGTATCAGCAGACCAAGGCGCTCCAGGTCCACCAGTCCATGCACGAGGTGTCGGACATCATCTGGCACACGTGCAAGACCTACCTGTTCCAGCAGGGCAAGTTCCTCGCCATCCTCTGGTTCGCCATCGCGGCGTGCATCTTCTACTACTTCAAGGTGCTTCAGCACAAAGGCATGGGCGACGTCCTCGTCATCCTGCTCTGCTCCATCCTGGGCATCCTCGGCAGCTACGGCGTGGCGTGGTTCGGCATCCGCATCAACACGGTGGCGAACTCCCGCACCGCGTTCTCCGCGCTCAAGGGCAACTCGCTCAACACGCTGATGATCCCGCTCCAGTCCGGCATGAGCGTCGGCCTGCTGCTGGTCTGCGTGGAGCTCTTCTTCATGATTTGCATCCTCTGTTTCCTGCCGAAGGAGCTGGTCGGCCCGTGCTTCATCGGCTTCGCCATCGGCGAGTCGCTCGGCGCGAGCGCGCTGCGCATCTGCGGCGGCATCTTCACGAAGATCGCCGACATCGGCGCGGACTTGATGAAGATCGTCTTCAAGCTCCCCGAAGATGATCCGAAGAACCCCGGCGTCATCGCGGACTGCACGGGCGACAACGCCGGTGACTCCGTCGGCCCCACGGCGGACGGCTTCGAGACTTACGGCGTGACGGGTGTGGCGCTCATCGCGTTCCTCGCGCTGGCGCTGGGCACCACGGAGATTTGCGGCCAGCTCATCATCTGGATTTTCACCATGCGCATCCTGATGGTCATCACCTCGCTCGGGTCGTATGAGGCGAACAAGGTGTTAAGCAAGTCGCTCTTCGGAACGAAGAAAGATTTCGACCTCGAAGCGCCGCTGACCAATCTCGTGTGGCTCACCTCCATCGTCTCCATCATTGTCACGTTCTTCGCGAGCTGGGCGATGCTCGCGGGCTTCAAGGACAGCAATGGCAGCGCGATGCCGGACCTCTGGTGGGTGCTCTCGATCATCATTTCCTGCGGCACAATCGCGGGCGCGCTGATCCC
>SXGQ01515492.1_pt1 | contig 12909 bp, 5 predicted proteins | sample 3178371 | NCBI WGS metagenome assembly SXGQ01 (sample SAMN11356859, study PRJNA531348) | freshwater metagenome | isolation source: freshwater sample F1-20 | place: China: Fuxian Lake, Yuxi | collected 2017-12-25
CGCCGCTGATGTCGGATCCCGTGATGCCGCTCGTGGTGCGCGAGCCGTCGGTGCCGGGCAGGCCGCTCGCGCCGCTGTATCCGCCGCCACCGCCGCCACCGGCGACCACGAGCGGCGTGTTCGACGACGTCGCGACGAACGAGCCGCCACCGCCGCCCGAGAGAGTCCCCCACACGCTGCCAGGCTGGCCGACGAGGACCTTGAGGATCTGCCCGGCCGTGAGCGAGACGCGGCCCTGGAGGACGGCGCCGCCACCGGAGTAGGTCGTACCGCCCCACGCACCGGCGGCGGCGATCTCGTACGTCCCCGTCACCGGCACCTGCCAGTACTGAAAGCCGCCGCTGACGGTGTAGAGCGTCGCGTCGTCATCCCAGGTCGTCGCGTACGAACCGCTGCAGGTGCTCTGGGCAGGGCCGCTCGAGCCGGTCTGCCCGCAGGGCGTGAACGTGTGCGTCGTGAAGTCGTAGAGCTTGCGCATCGCCGTCGTCGCCGAGGCCGTCGTCGCGACGGCTGGGCCCGCGTTGCCGGCGATGTCATAGGTGCCGTTCGCTGCCAGCCGCGCCACGAGGCCACCGTCGTTGCAGGTGACGTTGACCGTCCGCGTCGTGCCGCTGTCGGTGCCCGGGTCGAACGCGCAGCCGGTCGCGTTGCTGGCGTTCGAGAAGTCGGTGCCGACGACCCCGTAGACGCCTTCGGAGAACGTGATCACGTAGGTCGCCGTCGTGCCGGTGACGAGCGACGCCGGTAGCGTCGTCCACGAGGCCGTCGGCCCCGTGGTGTCGATCGTGACCGAGAGCGCGGTCGACGCTGCGCCGACCGTCGTCGCGAAATCGGTCTGACGGGCGGTGATGGACCATGCGCCCCCTGCCGCGAGTCCGCTCAGGGTGCAGGAGCCGGCACCGGCGACGATGCCGCTGCTCGCGATCGAACAGGTGACATTCGAGTAGCCGGTGCGCGTCGCCGTGATCACGGCCGAGGCGTCGGCCTCGAGCGAGCCGATCGAGATCGTCGGCGAGGTGACGTTGGTGAGGTCGTCGGTCGACGACTGGCCGGAGTCGGACGCAGCCGCGAGATCGGGCGTCGTCGGTGCGACTGGCGCCGTGCGGTCGATCAGCGTGCTCGTGCCGTCGTAGGAGCTGAAGGTCGTCTGGTTGGAGTAAACGTCGGTGACGACGGCGGTCGGTGTGAACCGCGGCACGACGGTGCCCTCGCTGCAGCTCGCAATCGTGACGGTGCGCGTCGTACCCGAGCCGGACGATGTGAACGAGCAGCCCGTCGCGGTGCCGGCGTTCGATAAGTGGGTGTTCGCGATCCCGACGGTCGCCGAGTTGAGCGTGAGCCTGTAGGTGAGTGTCGCGGCGTTCGTCGGGCTCGGAGACGTCGTCGTGAACGACGTCATGGCCGGGCCGGTCAGGTCGATCGTCACCCTCGACGTCGAGTCCTGCAGCGCACCCGGGGCGGAGACACCGTCGACGGTGACCGCGCCGGCCGCGAGCGCCACGCCGACGGTGCCCTCGGTCTCGGAGCCGTTCGGCGAGACGGTGATCATGTACGGACCCATCCCGTAGCCGACCATCCCGGTGATATCCCAGCCGGTCGCGGTGCCGGTGGTCGCGAGGTCGCTCAGCGTGAGACCGGTCGGCACGTCGGTGAACGACAACGAGAACGTGAGCGGGAAGCGGCCGGAGATCGGGCCGGAATGCGCGTCGACCGAGACGACCTTGGCAGTCGGAGCGGCCACGTACGAGAAGACGGCGAAGCCGCCGCCGTCTGCGCCGCTGTAGCCCTGCGTGTGCACCGGGTTGGCGACGTTCGCCGGGTTGGTGTACGACGAGCCGCCGGCACCGTTGTAAAAGACGCCGCCGGCACCGCCGCCGTAGTAGCCACCGCCACCACCACCGCCGAAGCAGTTGGTGTTGCTGCCGCCGTAGCCGAGCGAGCCGTCCTGGCCGTAGAACGAGGTGGTGATGCCGCCGGCCGACTGTGTGCCGCCGGTCGCGCCGTCGAAGGCCGCCTGGCCGACGAGCCCGCCGCCGTTGCCGGAGCGGCCGGTGCCGTAGGCGGGGCTCGTGCCGTCGCCGCCGCCGCCGCCGGCGACGATCAGGCGCGTGGTCAGCGCCGCACCCGTGCGGAGGTCGGTCGCACCGCCGCCACCGCCGCCCACCTTCGCGTGGTTACTGCTGTCGGAGCAGGCATTCACCACGGTGCTGCCGCCGCCGTTGAAGCCGCCGCCAGCCGACAGCGACCCGCTGTAGCCGTAGTACGACTGGCCGGAGCCGCCTGCGCCGCCGACGTTGACGAGCACGGTCGTGCCGGCGATGCCGGTGAGCGTGCCCTGCACCCGGCCGCCGAGGCCGGCCATGTCGGCGTCGGTGTAGTTCGACGAGGGCATCTCGCCGCCCTTGCCACCCGCCATGTCGAACGTGATGCTCGTCGCCGAGGCGGGCACGGCCCACGTCGACTCGCCGCCCGTCGCCGTGAACCACTTGAAGAGCTGGCCGGGCGAGGCCACGATCGCCGTGCCGTGCGTGTTCGTGAACGTGACGACGAGCCGGAACAGATAGCCGCTGTACCCGGAAGCCGGGGTGAGGGTCGCCCCGGTCGCGCTCGGGTAGTCGACCCAGGTCGTGCCGCCCGTGGCCGAGTACTGCCACTTGCGCGTCGCAGTGCCGCCCGGGATCGATACCCACGTGCCGTCGTTGGCCACGAGGGTGAACGTCTGCGTCGAGCCGGAGATGGTCGTCGAGATCGACGGCTGCGCCGTGAGCCACGGCTCCTGCGCCGCGCTCGCGACGCCGTCGACCGCCAGCGTCGGCCCGGTCAGGCTCACCTGGTTGGTGACGCCGTTCGCGGCGAGCGTCGGGATGATGGTGCCGCGGTTCGAGCCGGTCAGGGTGACGGTGTACGGCCCGGCGCCGGAGCCCGACACGCCGCTGACGGACCAGCCGGTCGCCGTCCCGCCGACGGAGAAGTCCGATGCTGCGAGGCCGGTGACGATCTCGTCGAACGAGATCGAGTAGATAGTGCCAGTCGCGCTGTTGGCCGAGTAGGCGAAGGACGTCACGGTCGGCGCCGTGTTGTCGACGCGGATGGAGAGCGCCGAGCCGGCGGGCGACTGGTTGCCGGCCGGATCGGTCTGGTGGGCGGTGATCGTCCACGTGCCGTCGGCGAGCGACGGCAGCGTGCAGCTCGAGTTGACGGCAGTGCACGTCACCGTCGTCTGTCCCGGCGACGATGCGGTCACGACGATGGTCGCGCCCGACTCCCGCGTGACGACATCGATCGTCGGCGTGCGCGTGGCCGTCACGTTGTCGGTGGTGCTCGAGCCGGAGTCCGAGGCGGCGTTGAGGTCGGGCACGATCGCCGCGGGTGCTGTCACGTCGAGCGCGATCGAGTCGTCGGCCGTGCCCGGTGCCGTCTCGACGTTGCCGGCGAGGTCCGTCGTCCGCGTGTACACGTAGTACGTCGCGGTCGAATTCGGCAGGGTGCAGGTGATGGTGCCGCTCGTCGCGGCCGAGCTGACGGTGCCGCACTGCGTCGGCGACGTCAGGCCCACCGCCGTCGAGTAGTACGCGGTGACGTTCGTGATCGAGTTGGCGTCGGACGCCGTGTAGGCGACCGGGACGGCGACGTTGTTGGTGAGCGTGGCCGTGATCGCACCGCTCGAGACCGGCGCGACGCGGTCGAGGATGATCGAGTCGTCGCCCGTCGCGTGCATCGCCTCGGTGTTGCCGGCGAGGTCGGTGCCACGTGCCGCGAGGTAGTACGTGCCGTCGGTCGCCGGCAGGGTGCAGGTCTGGCTCGTCAGCGAGGTGCTTGCGCTCGTCCACGTGCCGCAGCTGACAGCGCCGCTCATGTTGGCGTTCGTGGAGTAGTAGAGCGTGCCCCTCACCATCACACCGCTCTCGGTGATCGCGACGGCGACGTTCGTCACGGCCGTCGTGCCGATCTGCGTCGTCGCCGTGGAGGTGACCGTGACGGGGGCGGTCGTGTCGTACGCGATCGTGTCGTCGGCCGATCCCGGCGCCGCCTCGACGTTGCCGAACGTATCGCGCGACTGGGTCCACACGTAGTACGTGGCCTGCGTGTTGGGCAGGGTGCAGGTGATCGTGCCGCTGGCTGCCGACGAGGTCGTCGTGCCGCAGAGCGTCGGCGACGTGAGCGCACCCGACGCCGAGTGGTACGCGCTGACCGACTGCAGGTTGTCGGTGATGGTCGCGGTGTACGCGACGGTGACGCTCGTGGAGTTGGTGTACGTCGGCGTGATCGTGCCGAGCGTGACCGCGGGCATGAAGACGATGGAGTCGTCGGCGGAGACGGGGATGTCCTCCACGTTGCCGGCCGCGTCCGTCGACCGCGTGAAGACGTAGTACGTGGCCGGGGTCGACGGGATGGCGCAGTTGAGCGTGCCGCTCGTGGCGGCCGACACGAGGGTGGCGCAGAGCGTCGGCGAGGTGAGCGCCGCGCTCGTCGAGTAGTACGCGCGGATGCTGGCGAGGCCGCCGACGTCGGACGCCGTGAAGACGACCGGGACTGTCGTCGCGTTCGTCTGCGTGGCGGTGATCGAGCCGCTGGAGGCCGGCTTGACGAGGTCGCCGATGGTGAGCACGAAGGCCGTGGTCGCGGTCGTCGCGCCGTCGGTCACGTTGACGGTGATCGTGGCGGTGCCGGACTGCCCTGTCGCCGGGACGATCGACAGCGTGCGGTTGGCTCCCGAGCCGCCGCCGGTGATGTTGGCGTTGGGGACGATGGTTGTGTTGCCCGACGTGGCGGTGACGGTGAGCGATCCGACGGCGGTGTCGCTGTCACCGACGGTGACGGCGATGCCGCTGATCGTCGTGTTCGAGTTGGTGCGCTGGTCGGCGATCGCCGCGACGGTCGGCGTCGCGGTGGCCCAACGCAGCATGACGACACCCGACGAGCCCGCCGTGTTGGCGTCGCCGCCGTTGCCCGAGTTGGCGACCGCGGCCTGCGCGGCTGCCGTGCCGCGGCCGGAGCCGCCACGCGCGTAGGTGACGCTCGAGCCGGTGAACGTCCTCGGCGATCCCGTGGGCGTGCCGCCCGCGCCGCCGCCGGCACCACCAATGCGTGTCGTGCCGCTGGAACCCGCATTGCCCGCGTTGCCCTGACCACTGGTGGCCGAGCCGCCGGCACCCGCCGTTCCGTTGTACGGCGCGCCGCCACCACCGCCGGAACCACCGGAACCGCCGGCGATGGCGTTCGCCGTCGCCGTCGAGGCGCCGGATACGCCATCGCCGCCGTAGCCGCCGCCGTTGGCCGTCAGCGGACCGAACGCCGAGCCGCCGCCCGTCGCACCCACCGCGCCGCCCGTGCCGACCGTGATGCGGTACGACGAGCCGGGCGAGACCGAGTAGCCCGTGTTGTTGACGAGACCGCCGGCACCGCCGCCACCGCCCGTGGAGAACGTGCCGCCCGATGTGTGCACGCCGGCGCCACCACCGCCGCCGCCACCGACGACGAGGGTCTGGATGCTGGTCACGCCGGCCGGTGCCACCCAGGAGCACTCGCCCGTGGCGGTGACCTGCCGGATGTTCCAGCCGCTCGCCACCGTGTCGGTCGTCGGACACGCCTGCACGGCGACCTGCGCCTGCACGAGGATCGCCGAGGCCGACGCATTGGTCCCGTCGTAGGCGCGCACGGTGAAGGCGTTGAGCAGGCCGTACGCGTTGGCCGGCGGCGTCCACACGAACGACTCGCCCGGACCGATCGCCGTCACGCCGGGCGTGACGGCCACGCCGCCCTTGGTGACGCTGCCGGTGATGACCGACTCGATGCGGAACTGCAGCGTCGCGTCGCGCGCCACGGCGTCGGACGACGCGAGCAGCGCCGCGTACGTGATCGTGAAGGTCTGGTCCTCGTTGGCGCCCGTCAGCGGATCGATGTGCGTGACGGTCGGCTGGTTCGTGACCGGTGCGAGCACGACGGAGACCGTCGTGGCCGGGCTCGACGAGTTGACGCCGTCCGACACCGTGACCGTGAAGGTGAAGGTGCCGTTGGCGTAGTCGGTCGGCACGTACGACAGCTGGCCGAGGTCGCCGTAGGGAATCACCTGGTTGTCCGTGACGACCGATCCGCCGAACCACAGGACACCCGACGAGGGCAGCGTCTTGATCGTGATGCTGTCGGGCTCGAGCGCGCGGTCGTCGCTGAACGGCGCGGCGAAGCTGGACGGGCTGAACGTCATCGTCGCGCCCTCCGTGCCAGCCAGGGCGAAGTTCGCCAGCGTCGGCGCTGCGCGGTCGATCGTGACCGTGGAGGCCGCGTCCTGCTCGGTTGCGGGACCAAGGTTGCCAGCTAGATCCTGCGCGCCCGTCGCGGCGAAGGCGGGCAGCAGCGTGCCGGTGGAGCAGCCGGTCACCGTCAACGTGCGAGTGGTGCCGTTATCGGTACCGGGATTGAAGGTGCAGCCCGTCGCCGTGCCGCGGTTGCGGAAGTCACCCGAGCCGATACCGGTGACGGCCTCGGAGAACGTGAGGCTGTAGGTGAACGTCATCGCACCGGAGACCGCCGGTGTCGTGGTCGTGAACGACGAGAGCGCCGGCGCCACGCGATCGAGGATGATCTGCGCGTCGTACGTGAGCGGAGCCGCCTCGACGTTGCCCGCCGAGTCGGTGGCGATCGTCCACACGTAGTACGTGCCATCGGTGGAGCGCGAGCCGTCGACGGGGTCGGTGGCCGGCAAGTCGCACGCCACCGTGCCGCTGGCCGCAGACGACGTCGTCTGGCCGCACGGCTCGGGGAACGTCATCGACATGCTCGTGGAGTAGTAGGCGTCGATCGTCTGCACCGTGCCGACGTCGGACGCCGTGTACGAGACGGTCACGGTCGGGTTGTTCGTCGCGGTGCGCGAGATCGTCGCGAACGACGTCGGCGGCACGGTGTCGAGCGTGATCGCGTCGGTCACCGTCGCCGCCGTGGCGGGGCCAGCCGTACCGGAGAGGTCGTCGGCAGCGTCGGCGCGCAGGCGCGGCTGCAGCGTGCCGTTGGCGCAGCTGGAGATCGAAACGGTGCGTGTCGAGCCGGTATCGGCGCCCGGGTCGAAGACGCAGCCGGTGGACGTGCCGACGTTCGTGAAGTCCGCGGCGGTGATGCCGGTGACCGACTCGCTGAACGTCAGCGTGTACACCTGGGGCGTGATGCGCGTCATGCCCGTCAACGTCGTCGTGAAGGACGAGACGGCCGGCGGCGTGCGGTCGACGGTGATCACCGTCGTGCTGACCGCCGCGGCAGGACCCGTGTTGCCGACGGCATCGGCAGCGCCATTGGCCGCGAAGCGCAGCTGGAGCGTGCCCTCCGAGCAGCTCGACACCGTGACCGTGCGCGTCGCGCCAGTGTCGTCGCCCGGATCGATGCTGCAGCCCGTGGCGTCGCCGAGGTTGGCGAAGTCGCCCGCGGTGATGCCCGTGACGGGTTCGGAGAACGTCAGCGTGAACGTCTGCGTGGCGTCGTGGTTGTAGGCGCCCGACGTCGTGGTGAAGCCCGTCACGCTGGGCTTCGTCGCGTCGGTGATGCGCACCGCGTAGGTGCGCTCGGCGGTCGTCGTCGACCCGTCGGTGACGGTGTAGCCGAAGCTGTCGAGGCCGTTGGCGTCGATGTCGGGCGTGAGCGTGAACGCACCGGTGCTCGGATCGATGATTGCGAGCGTGCCAAGCGTCGGCGTCGTCGCGGCCGTGAACGTCACTGGGCCTGCCGGGTCGTAGCCGGGCAGGTAGGCGTCAAACGCCGGCGTGTCGTTGATGTTGAGGCGCGCACCGAGCGCCGGTACCTCCGTAGAGGTGACCGTGCCGGTGTAGCTGCCGTTGAGGATTGAGCCGACGGCCTGCGAGCTGTTGTACGCCGTGGGGCCCATGAGTTCGTCGAGGAACCAGGTACCGACACTGGCGGCGAAGCGCAGGTCGTAGGTCGCGGCGATGACCGAGGCGCTTCGAGCCGTGCTCCAGATCGACACGTCGCTGATGCGCCCGTCGAACGGCGCGTTCTCACGCAGGTCGCTGCCGATCAGCAGCGGGTTGGTATTGACCGTGATCAGCGTCGGGATGCCGTACGAGACGGCGAACTCGTCGTTCGCGAACAGGGACTGCGTGTACTCGGCCGTGCCGTTGAGGTACACGGTCACCGTCTGCCCGCTCTTGACGAGCGTCACGTGCGTCCAGCGGTTCGGCAGCAGTACGAGCTGCGTGTCGAACCAGATGCCGCGCGTGCCTGTCAGCTCCGAGTCGAGCTGGTACTGGAGCGTGCCGTTGCGGAAGGCCAGGGCGTACGACTGGCGCTTCTCGAGGATCATCTGCTCGCCGGAGTCGGTGGCGGGCCGGACCCACGCCTGCAGGGTGAAGGCGCTGCCCAGTGCGAGCGCCGCGTTGTCGGTGATCATCACCTTGTCGCTCGGTGGCATCGGCTCGTCGGGGTCGGCAGGCGGCGTCGGCAGGGTGAACAGCCGCGAGCGATCATCCAGAACCGTCGTCGGTGCGGCTGCTGCGTGGTCGGCGAATCCCAGTGCCAGAGCCAGAAACCCGACGATGAGACCAAAAATGAGCAGCGCGGAGCGGAGGGTCGGGGTCCTGCAAAGCGCGGGAGCCCCGCACCGGAGATTCGGTTTTTCGGTAACGAGCGTTACCACTAGCGACAATCGTAGCGTGGAACGGTCGTTTTTGCCGGGGTGCTAGCCCCCCACAGCCGCATAACCATGGGGGTTTGTGGGCGTGCTCACCGGCGCTGAGCGGGTGCTCGCGGAGTGCTCATCGGTCGCAGCGGTCGACCGCCACGACCGGCTCCACACGCACCGCTTCCGTCACGCGACGCGGATCACCGTGCGATCCGCAGCAACCTGCTCACGGCCAGAAGTTGGTGGCGCTCGGAACACCGATGCCATAAGGCTTGCCCGCAACTGCCAGGCGCCGCAGCAACGTCGTCTTCGTCGCAGACGCGCGGAGGCTGATGCGCCACCCCTTGTCGTCGGCAGCGCGGCCCGAGCGCAGCCAGTCGACGTAGGCGTGGTTCGCCTGCAGCGACTGGTTGAACGCGCGCAGCAGGAGCGTCACGATCGGCTGTAGCGAGGCCGGTGGTGTGGGCAGGGCCGCCACGCGCTGGCGAGCGCGCTCACGCCGCGGGATGATCGTGTTCTCGATGCGGTTCGCCGCCACGTTCCACGGCACGACCCGGCGCTTGGCCTGATCAAGCAGGATGTTGAGATCCATGCGGGGCTGGCCGCCGATGTAGAGCGTGGAGAGTGCCCTGCGCAGCCACTGCTCGGCGTTCATCATCGATAGCGTGAACCCGGCGAGCTCGTTGTCGAGCTTCGTGCCACCGGTAAAGCTGACCACCGGCGAGTTCTGCGGTGATCATCGCGTCGAGGAGGAATCTCAACCGGCGGCCCGCTCCAACCCGGCGAGGTACTCGGCCTTACCGCGTTCGCCGGCGATGCGATTTGCCTCAACACGGGCATCGATCTCATCCGGATAGGCACCGTAGTACGCGATCGCGGCATCCATATCGGGCCTCGAGCGACCGGTGTATTCCATGGCCGCGTCGACATCGCCGCCACACGCCTTGAGGATGTCGATCAGCTCCCAGATGTCGACACCCGTCCCGAGGAGGTACGCGCGACGACCCGTCGCGCCGTTCATGAAGCCGACGCGCGGGTGCCGTTGCATCCGCAGGCCCTCGTCGATCAGGCGCTGTGCCAGCGTGCGCGGCGGAATGCCCTCGAGGCTCGCCTCGAAGAAGAGGCACTGCAGGGCGTTGTCATTGAGGCGAAGGCTGAGCGGCGCAGACATGTAGCGCAGTGTATCGCAATGCGCTACCTACGGGTGCGCGGTATCGTGCCGCCATGCGCACACTCCGCTACGTGATCGTCGACGTCTTCACCGCGACCGCCCTTGAGGGCAACCCGCTGGCGGTCTTCACCGGTGCCGATGGCCTCGACGACAACACGATGCAGGCCCTCGCACGCGAGACGAACCTGTCGGAGACGACGTTCCTGCAGCGCGCCACCGAGGGCGGCACCGCCCGGCTGAGGATCTTCACGCCCGCCGAGGAGATCCCCTTTGCCGGGCATCCCGTGCTCGGCTCGGCCTGGGTCATCGCGCGCGCCACGCCGATCCACCTGATCGGCTTCGAGACCGGCATGGGCATCATCCCCGTCGAGATCGAGCGTGAAGGCGGCACGCTGGTCGGCGGACGCATGACGCAGCCCGACCCGCTGATCGGCCCCGCCGATGTGGATGCCGAGGAACTCGGCCGCGCTCTTGGCACACCGCTGATCGGCGAGCCGACTAAGGCGGCCAACGGCATCAACCACCTGCTCTGCCCCGTCGCCGACGTGTCGAAGGCATCGCCGAACATGCAGGCGCTCGCCGAGTACAACGTGCACACCATCTACCTGTGGGCGCCGGAGCAGGACGGCATCATGCGCACGCGCATGTTCTCGCCGCTCGACGGCATCTGGGAAGACCCCGCTACCGGCTCCGCCGCTGGTGCACTCGGTGCGCATCTCCTGCAGAGCGGTGTCGTGGAGCCCGGACGCATCACGATGCTGCAGGGCGTCGAGATGCTGCGCCCGTCCTACATCGAGGTCGACGTCGCACCGGGCCAGCCGCCGCGTGTCGGCGGCTCGTGCAAGGTGGTCGCCCGGGGAGAATTCCAGCTATGAGCACCCCCATCGAACCGGGCCACAAGGTCGTGCCGATCCGCTGGCGCGACCTCGACGGCTTCAACCACGTCAACAACGCCGTCTACCTCAACTATCTCGAGGAGGGCCGCGACGCGTGGCTCGCCAACGCGCTCGGCTCGGGCATCACCCAGCTGACCGAGTTCGTCGTGCGGCACATCTCCGTCGACTTCATCTCCGCGCTCACGCAGGAGGACGGCGACGCCGTGGTGCAGGTCGAGGTCGAGAGCGTCGGCGGCTCGTCAATCACCCTGCGCGAGACGGTGCACGCCTCGAGCGACGGCCGCCTGTGCGCCAGCGCCCGCGGCGTGCTCGTCCACACGAACGTCGAGCACACCGAGTCGAAGCGCCTGCCCGACGACCTGCGGGCGCGGCTCGAGCTGTCGATCGCGGACTAGCTCCACGCCGCCATCCAGGGCCGCTCGCGTTCCAAGGCGGACATGGCAAACCGGGGTTTGTGGTGTCCGCCTGCGTTCGTCTGCGTCATGAACACCACGGCCTCTGCAAGGCGGACACCAGAAACCCCGGTTTGTCAGGTCCGGTTTGTCAGGTCCGCCTTGGAGCGCGGCACCGAAGCTGATCGCGCTCAGGCGACGGCGAGCGCCGCGACCACGCCGGCGAGATACAGGAACGCGAGGATCACGTTGACGTTGAAGAAGGCCTGATTGACCTTCGAGAGGTCGTCCTCGCGCACGATCGCGTGCTCGTAGACCAGCAGCGCCGCGCAGGCCGCCACCGCGACCCAGTAGGGCCAGGCGAGGCCGGCCCAGACGCCGACGCCGACCATCGAGACGATGCTCAGGAGATGCAGCACGCGTGCGAACCAGAGCGCGCGGCCGATGCCGAAGTCGGCGGGCGCCGAGTGGATGCCCTCGGCGACGTCGTGCTCGACGTCCATCGTCGCGTAGATGATGTCGAAGCCCGCGATCCAGAAGCCGACGACGCCGAGCAGCCAGAATGACTGCAGCGGCACGGCGTCGGCGATCGCGATGTAGGCGGCGACGGGCGCGAGGCCGATGCAGAGCCCCAGCCAGAGGTGGCAGAGCGGCGTGAAGCGCTTCAGGTACGGGTAGACCACGAAGGGGATGACCACGAGCGGCCACAGCCAGCGGGTCAGGGGCGCGAGGTTCCAGCAGGCGACCAGGAGCAGCGCCAGCGAGACGAGGCAGAGCCCCCAGACCTGCGCCCGCGTGACCAGCCCGGCCGGGATCTCGCGCCCCGCGGTGCGCGGGTTGCGAGCGTCGATCTCGGCGTCGATCAGGCGGTTGAGGCCCATCGCGAGCGTGCGCGCGCCCACCATCGCGACGGTGATCCAGATGAGCGCCGACCACGACGGCAGCCCCATGGCGGCGAGCAGCGCGCCCGCGTAGGCGTACGGCAGCGCGAACACCGAGTGCTCGAGCCGCACGAGGTTGGCGAGGCGGCGCGGCAGGCTGGGGATCGCGGCGGGCTCCACGGCTGGATCTTCGCGCCCCGTCCCCGCCCGGCGCGGCGGTAGGATGCCGCCGTGGCCGAGGCGATCGTCGTGGAGGGGCTGGTCAAGCGGTACGGCGACCGCGACGTGGTCGACGGGCTCGACCTCGTGGTGCAGGAAGGCGAGGTGCTCGCGTTCCTCGGGCGCAACGGCGCCGGCAAGACCACGACGACCGAGATCCTCGAGGGCTACCGCACCCGCGACGCGGGCCGGGTCGAGGTGCTGGGGCAGGACCCGGCCGAGGCCGGCAGCGACTGGCGCGCACGGCTCGGCATCGTCCTGCAGGAGAGCCAGCCGCTCGGCGCCCTGACCGTGCGCGAGACGCTGCGCCTCTACGCCGCCTACTTCCCCCACCCCCGGCCCGTCGACGAGGTGATCGGCCTCGTCGGCCTCGCCGACCAGGCCGGCCAGCGCGCCGGGCGCCTGTCGGGCGGCCAGAAGCGCCGCCTCGACGTCGGCATCGCCCTGATCGGCCGGCCGGAGCTCGTCTTCCTCGACGAGCCGACGACCGGCTTCGACCCGGACGCCCGCCGGCAGTTCTGGGACGTGATCCAGGGCCTGCGCGAGCTCGGCACCACGGTGTTCCTGACCACGCACTACATGGACGAGGCTCAGGTCCTCGCCGACCGCGTCGCCGTCCTGCGCGACGGCCGGGTCGCCGCGCTCGGCACGCCCGCCGAGCTGCAGGCGATGCGCGGCGGCGTCGAGATCCGCTTCGAGCTGCCGCCCGGCGTCGCCGCCGCGGACC
>SXGQ01794635.1_pt1 | contig 12906 bp, 14 predicted proteins | sample 3178371 | NCBI WGS metagenome assembly SXGQ01 (sample SAMN11356859, study PRJNA531348) | freshwater metagenome | isolation source: freshwater sample F1-20 | place: China: Fuxian Lake, Yuxi | collected 2017-12-25
AAGCCGATGTCTTCGCCCACCGGCACGGTAACGCGGGTGACGATACTCTCGTTGTAGACCTTAGACTCCAGCACTTGTGCCAAGCCTGCGGCGAGTGCGAGCAGGGTCTTGCCGGTACCGGCTTGGCCGAGCAGGGTGACGAAGTCGCACTCGGGATCCATCAGCAAGTTAAGTGCAAAGTTCTGCTCGCGGTTGCGCGCGGTGATGCCCCAGACATTGTTTCTGCTGTGTCCGTAATCACGCAGCGTCCGCAGCACGGCGGTCTTGCCGTTGATCTGTACCACCTGACCATTGAATGGCGCTTCGCCGGTTTTGGGCTCGGTGTAAACAAACTGATTCACCAGCATCGCCGGCACCATAGGCCCGGTGACGCGGTAGTAGGTGGTACTGAAACCATGGCGGTTTTCTTGCCAGGACTCCATACCCTTACCGTGTTTTACCCAGAAATCATCCGGTAGCTGAAGAATGCCGGAGTAGAGCAGGTCGGTATCTTCGAGCACATGATCGTTGAAGTACTCTTCAGCGGGCAGACCGAGCGCACGGGCTTTGATCCGCATATTGATGTCTTTCGACACCAGCACCACAGGACGTGCTTGCTGCGCTTGCAGAGCGCGTACGACACCGAGAATCTGGTTATCTGCTTTACCTTCCGGCAGTCCTTCCGGCAGCGCCGCGTTTTGCAGCTTGGTCTGGAAGTACAAACGGCCACCAGCGTCTTTGTTGCCTAGCTTGTTGAGCGGGATGCCGCTGTCGATTGCGCCTTCCGAGATATCAGCCACCAGCGCATCCAGCGAACGGGAGACCTGGCGCGCGTTACGCGCAACCTCAGACATACCTTTTTTGTGGTTGTCCAATTCCTCCAGCGTGATCATGGGCAGGTAGACGTCGTGCTCTTCGAACCGGAACAATGAGGTCGGGTCGTGCATCAGCACATTGGTATCCAGCACGAACAGTTTGGTGATGCCGCGCTTGTCGGCGAGTTTGCTGGTTTGTGATTTACCGGCGCTGTCCGCCCGAGCTTTGCGCTCGGCCGGTTTGTCGGTGGCGGGCAGCTCAGTCTTGGCCTTTGCCACCGGGGTATTGCTCACCAGCGCAATGGCTGGTCGGACGATGCTGCCTTTTTCTGCCTTCGGGTATTCAGCCTGAGAGAGTATTGCTGCGGGTTTGCTGGGCATTTTAGGCAGGGGCATCAGAACCTCTTTCTGGGATTAGACGCAGTTAAATAAAAAGCGGTAGGTAAATACCACCCGGAAAAAAAGAAAGGCTGCTCAAGACGAAGGCTTAAAACCTTCTCCCTGAACAGCCGATTATGTAAATACAGTAAAAGATTCAATGGCTTAGATAATTTCAGCCGAGTCTCTCTATGAATTCAAGTACCTCATCCACATGACCCGGAACTTTCACTCCGCGCCATTCTTTCACTATTTTGCCTTCAGCGTCAATCACGAATGTTGAGCGTTCGATCCCGCGTACTTTTTTTCCGTACATCGATTTCATGACAATGACATCGAACATGGTGCACACTTTTTCGTCGGTATCCGAAATCAATTCGAATGGCAGTCCGAGTTTGCTCTTGAAGCCCTCGTGCGAGCGCATGCTATCGCGACTAATACCGAAGATTTCGGCGCCAGCACTGGCAAAGCGCGCATGGAGATCACGAAATTGCAGGCTCTCGGCGGTACAGCCGGGCGTGTTGTCCTTGGGGTAAAAATACAAAATCACTTTTTTGCCGCGGTGCTCGGACAAGCGAAATGCATGACCACCCGTCATTTCGGCGGCGAAATCCGGTACGGTCATGTTCAAGATGGAAGGACGTTCGTTCATGGATACCCTTTACGTCGTTGATTCTGTTTGCGGCATGATCAAAGCCAGCGCGACCTTGCGGCCCTCGGTCATCAGGATGTTATAAGTCCGACATGCGGCCTGATTGTCCATACACTCTACGCCGATACCCTGTGTCAGTAGTGCGCTGATGAGCCGTGGGTGAGCAAATCGCTGCCGGGGCCCGGTGCCGAGAATCAGCAGATCGGGGCAGTGCGCCGCGACAGGCTCGAAATGTTCTGCCGCGAGTGCATCGAAGGCGCTTACTGGCCACGGCCTGGGTACGACCTCGGGCAATACAATCAGGCTGTAATCAAAGCGGACCGCATTGATCTCTACCCAGTCCTGGTCGTAGCCGGTGACTGTCTGGTAGTGCTGGGTCGGGGTGACATGCAGCTTCATAGCAATCCCGATTTTATCGCGATCCTCCCTGTGCGCATGGAAAAACGAGCCAAATTGGGGCAAAATGGCTGTTTTTCGTTTGTGGGTAAGTGCGCGGCACCAGCGTTACTCGCCCGGCCTACCTTATCCAAGAGCCAGCAGTGAAAACCATCCAGAAATCTCTCAAGCTGGCAGACGTCTGCTACGACATCCGTGGCCCTGTGCTGGAAAAAGCCCGCCAGATGGAGGAAGAGGGCCACAAGATCATCAAGCTCAATATCGGTAACCTCGCGCCCTTCGGCTTCGATGCGCCCGAAGAGATTGTGCAAGACATGATCCGCAACATGGGCAATGCAGCCGGCTACACCGACTCCAAAGGCCTGTTCGCGCCGCGTAAATCGATCATGCATTACTGCCAGCAGAAGCAGATCGCCGGCGTAACGATCGATGATATCTACCTGGGCAACGGCGCCTCGGAATTGATCGTGATGAGCATGAATGGTTTGCTCAACAGCGGCGACGAGGTACTGGTACCGGCGCCCGATTACCCGCTTTGGACAGCAGCGGTCAGTCTCTCCGGCGGTAACCCGGTGCACTACATGTGCGATGAGCAGGCCAATTGGTATCCCGATATCGACGATATCAAGCGCAAGGTAACAGCGAATACTCGCGCCATCGTCGTCATCAACCCGAATAACCCGACCGGCGCACTGTACCCAACCGAGGTGCTCGAGCAGATTGTTGAGCTGGCACGCCAGCACCAACTGATTGTGTTTGCCGACGAGATTTACGACAAAGTTCTCTACGACGGGAACACCCACACCTCGATTGCATCGCTGGCGGATGATGTGCTGTTCATTACATTGAATGGCCTCTCGAAGAATTATCGTTCCTGTGGCTACCGTGCGGGATGGATGGTTGTCTCTGGCGAGAAGCGCCTGGCAAAAGATTACATCGAGGGCCTGAATATGCTGGCATCGATGCGTCTCTGCGCCAACGTACCCGGGCAGTTCGCCATTCAAACCGCGCTCGGTGGGTATCAGAGCATTAATGATCTGGTGGCGCCGCAAGGTCGCCTGACCCGACAGCGCGACCTGGCGCACAAACTGCTGACAGATATACCGGGTGTGTCTTGCGTCAAGCCAAAGTCGGCGCTGTATATGTTTCCTCGGCTGGATCCGAAGGTGTATCCGATCGAAGACGATCAGCAATTCGCCTATGAGCTACTGGCTGAGGAGCGGGTGCTGATTGTGCAAGGTACCGGCTTCAACTGGCCAAGCCCGGATCATTTCCGCGTGGTGTTCCTGCCGAATATCGATGATCTTGAGGCGGCATTCGGACGTATTGCGCATTTTCTAGATGGCTATCGTCGACGCCACGCACGCTAAAAAACTGACATGAAAGTATCTGTGATGAAACCGATCAAAGTCGGGCTATTGGGTATCGGCACCGTGGGTGGTGGCACCTTCAACGTGCTGCGCCGTAATCAGGAAGAAATTCGCCGTCGTGCCGGTCGAGCCATTGAGGTCGTGATGGTGGCAGATCTGGATACCGAACGCGCCAAGCAAATCACGGGTGGCTCTGTCGAAGTGGTGAGCGACGCGCGGCGCGTCGTCAGTGATCCGTCTATAGATATCGTGATCGAGCTGATTGGTGGTGATGGTATCGCTCGCGAGCTGGTGATGACTGCGATTGCCAATGGCAAGCATGTCGTCACGGCGAATAAAGCTTTGCTTGCCAAGCACGGCACCGAAATTTTCCGTGCCGCTGAAGAGAAGGGCGTGATGGTCGCGTTCGAGGCGGCTGTGGCGGGTGGTATCCCCATTATCAAGGCGCTGCGCGAAGGCTTGACCGCAAATCGTATTCAATGGATCGCCGGCATTATCAACGGCACCACCAATTTCATACTCTCCGAGATGCGCGACAAAGGGCTCGACTTCGATGTCGTGCTCAAGCAGGCGCAAGCACTCGGTTATGCAGAAGCGGACCCGACCTTTGATATCGAGGGTGTGGATGCCGCACACAAGGCCACCATCATGTCGGCGATTGCGTTCGGTGTGCCAGTGCAATTTGATAAAGCGTATGTTGAGGGTATTACCAAGTTGTCGGCCACTGATATCCGCTACGCCGAGCAGTTAGGCTATCGGATTAAGTTGCTGGGCATTGCGCGTCGGGTTGCTGCGGGTATTGAGTTGCGCGTGCATCCGACGTTGATTCCTGCGACGCGCTTGATTGCCAATGTCGAAGGTGCGATGAATGCCGTGGTGGTGAATGGCGATGCGGTCGGTGCCACGCTTTACTACGGCAAGGGTGCCGGCTCCGAACCCACCGCGTCGGCTGTGATTGCAGATTTAGTCGACATCACGCGGCTTGCAACCGCCGATCCGGAGCATCGGGTGCCTTACCTGGCGTTCCAATCAAACGAGATGGCTGACACGCCGATTTTGCCGATGTCGGAAGTTACCACCAGCTACTACCTGCGTATGCGGGTGGCCGACAAGCCTGGCGTACTCGCCGACGTTACTCGCATCCTGGCCGATGCATCGATCTCGATTGATGCGATGCTGCAAAAGGAAGCCGGTGAAGGCGAGACACAAACCGACCTGATTATTCTGACGCACGAGACAAAAGAAAAGCATGCCGATGCAGCGATTGCAGCGATCGAGGCTTTGTCTACCGTGGAAGGTAAGGTCAGCCGGATCAGGCTAGAGCAATTGAAGTAGCGTGTTGTTGGCGGCGAGTGGCTTGTAAGCGCTACTCATCGCCACTTATCGCTACTCATCGCTACTCATCGCTATTCATCGCTATTCATCGCTACTCATCGCTACTCATCGCTACTCATCGCTAACCACCGATGTCAGCTGATTTTTGCTGCCACCCCTTTCAGGGAATCACCAAGCTCTTTGATGATTGCAGCAAATACGGTTGCGGTAACCGTATAACGCGATATTAGATACTGCAGTTTCAGCAGCTGTGCGGTCGTCACATCACCGCCATCTTGGATATTGTCCAGCTCGGTTCGAAGTAAAGTCTCGTTGCTAGCCATCTTCGGCTCGAGCTTGTCGTAGATATTTTTTAGTCCGGTATTTGCGAGTGACATGGGATCCTCTGGTCGTGAGTAGTTGAGTATGCGTCCTGGGTTAGTTAGCCGAGCGTCCAGCCTGATGTAACTGCCAAGCGAGTTGACCACCCTGTACCGCTCGGCGCGCCGCTGATAGCGCTTCAAACTGCTCTGGTGATTGAGGTGTGCGGGCACTGATCGCAAGCCGCTGCTCCATCTGCGTGAGTGCAGTAGTGATGGCGGCATTTAGCGCTTCGCCATTGCCATCTGCAAGACTTCCACCGGGTAGAAATTCTTCCAGTGTCGCGACCATGTCGTCAGTCAGTTCTGGAGGGGCGAACGGTTCTATCATGCGGGCTCCTGCAAAAAAATGTTAGCGAGGGATACGAATGCGTTGTTTACCTTCGAAAATGACTTCCTTATCACCCACCGAGGATAGCGTGTGACTACCGGCTGATCCGCCGGGCCCAATACGCTCGCCTGTATCGGTGATAACAAAGGGCATAGGACCACCGATCACGGTTTGTACGTTGACCGGTACAGTGCTTTGAATTGGCATTATCGTGGCGCGGATCGGCAGCAAACGGCCAAATTGCTGCGAGAAAGCCATCAGCAGGTTTTCCCATCGAGGTAGCTCATCTTCACTCAGCGCGCCGCGCACGATGAACTCCGGCTGCCGCTCAACTACTTGCAGCTTTTTTCCGAGACCTGCTGCTGTCATCCTCTCCTGCAGCAAGGCTGGTAACTCTTCTGCCATCCGTAATGGGGCTTCAGTGCCGCGCAAGCCCGGCACGCGGCTGCGAAGAGATTCGGTGAGATCATCTTTCACTGACTGCGAAATTACCGTACCGTTTAAAACTGCAACGCCGTTCCTGACATCGGTGACCTCGAACAACGTTTGTGAGGGGTCTTGCATGGATTGTGCGGCTTTGCGCGTCTGCACAAGCAACTGCTGATCGACATACAGCTGGACTGCAGGCGTATTGACGATTTTGCGGATGGCATCGCGCACAGCAGATTCCATGGCTTCATCGCTCACGTAACCAATAATCTCCGGCTTGCCATCGCGACCCTGCAGTACGGACATATACCGGCCGGGGGCAACTTCGGCTAGTCGCTCTTTCAATTGGGCGAGGGGTGCGTCGCTCCTCGCGGCCGGCGCGACCGGGCTGACGGGTTCCACCGGGCGGCTTGCCAGCCAGCTCGCACCACCTACGCCAACAACTGCGATCGTCACCAGCACTGTTACCGAAGTGATTAGCATCAGCTTGGCGCGTCGACGTTGCTTGTCAGTTTCCGGTTTCTGCTTATCTGCCAGGGTGGAGGATTCTGCAGTATCTAAATGCTTAGGAGGCTCGGCATCATCGTTGTCAGGTGCCGGGTGGGGATGTGTCCCGGGCTGAGGTATCACGGCGTCCAGATCTGGCCACGGAGCGTCCATTTCATCGATCGCGATCCAAACGCCGCCCAGCTCCACCGGCATCCCCAATGCAAGCGCGATGTTACCGTCGACAGATCTGCCCTGTGCATCGGTAATACTGCCATCCATTGGCTCGATCGACGGACGGTCACCGTCGAAGGCGAGCCGGGCGTGGATGCCCTGCATACGCGGCCCCGATAGCATCACTGCGCAATCTTCATCGGTACCAAGAAGGTAGTCGCCCGGCGAGAGCGTCAGCCTGCTGCCAGACTGCGGCCCGAACAGCACCCGCAACTCAAGTTGCGGAAGCATGCTTTCCAGGTGAGGTTCGATTTTCATTAGGGTATCGTGTGAACTCTGTCTCGAGCCAAGCTACAATCCGATCGTCGATTGATTAATGGTTTTTCTATGTCTTTACAAACCGAGTCGCGCAGTGAGGCGTTCATCGTCAGGCCACACGGTCTGCTGAGTATGGAAGTCGCCCATGAGATGGAAGAGTTGCTGGAAATAGCGCTCAGCGATGGACTACGAAAAGTGGTATTTGACTTCAGCGAACTGACCATGATTTCCAGTGATGGTCTGCGCGTGATACTGAAATCATTACGCCGTTTGCGCGAGCTGGACGGTAACGCTGTGCTGGCGGGTGCGGGAGAGCAGGTGCGCAGTGTGCTCGCTGCCGGCGGCTTCTTTGCGCTACTGGATGAATTTGAGTCTGTTGAGGCAGCGCTTGGTCTACCAACCGATGACGATAGCGCGCTGTGACCGCACTCACGATCAGTATAAAGCCGCGTCATAGTTCTACCCTCGCCAGCGGCTGTATATTCACCTCAGGTGTCAATTCCTGATAAGACAGCACAGGCAGCTCGTAAAGATCTTGTTCTATAAGTTTTCTCAAGTAATTTCTGACCATATTCATCGCAATACCAAATAACCACGTAGATAATTTTGAATCGCCTCGAAAGGTAGCAATAGTGCGTGCAGCTTCCACAAAAGCTTGCTGCGTTATGTCGGCAGCATCATCGGGGTGATCGATGTACTTGATCACAAATCGGTACAGACGACGCTGGTGCTGTGCGATAAGCTCTCTGAACAGGCGCTCTTGATCTAATTCGGCAGGTGCAACGTCGGCTGCAGATTCAAGGATAGAGGTAGTAACAGGGCGTTTATACAGCGTCGATCTGGCCTCAGCTGACGCCGACTCGTCGTCGCCCGCGCTGTTAGTTTCATCAACCTCTTCCTCGTCAACCTGATTGAACAGATCAAAGCTGAAAATGGATTCAGCAGTTGCGTCGACTGTCGTATCGACTGTCTCGGTTTGAATCTCGTTCATGAGGCGGCTCCTTAGCGCAGATGGTTGGTAGCCAATCGCACTATCAGCAGCATCCGATGAGTCCTAAGCCAAGAACTTGGACAAACCATCAGAATCCACGCATTTCTCGATCGAAACATTTCCCAAGAGGGATTTATTAGGCCTAAATCGATCAAAAAATGCGGAAACTACCTAATTCGTGGGATTGACAAGCGGAGCGTAGGGGGGCAGGAAAAGTGAGCAAATTGACATGCCAAATCAACCACTCTTAATGCGAAAAAGTCATTTCTGAGTCCTTGGTTGCGCTTCCTTTTCCTGCGGAAACAGACTGCCTCGTATAATTCAAGGCTTTGTCTTCGTTAATCTGCGTCCGATGCGCTACCACTCCACCCGCGGTCACCCATCTACCCCCGGCTTTTCCGACATCCTGCTCGGTGGGCTTGCCCCCGACGGCGGTTTGTACTTGCCTGAACACTATCCGCGTGTGTCGGATCAAGAGCTAAGCAGCTGGCGCCGGCTGCCGTATGCCGCACTGGCTGCCGAGCTGTTGAAGAAGTTTGCGTCAGATATCCCCGCTGCTGACATCGAGGCACTAACCGCCAAGACCTACACCGCGCAGGTCTACTGTAATGGCCGTCGTGATGAGGATCCCTCGCAGATCACGCCGCTTCGCAACTTGGAGCAGAGTGAGGGTCGCCAGCTGTTATTGCAGTCACTGTCTAACGGGCCCACGTTGGCGTTCAAGGATATGGCGATGCAGCTACTCGGTAACTTGTTCGAGTACACGCTGCAGCGACAGTCCGGTGAGCTGAATATTTTTGGTGCGACCTCGGGAGACACAGGCAGCGCAGCTGAGTACGCCATGCGCGGCAAGCAAGGCATTCGGGTGTTCATGCTGTCGCCGCACCAAAAAATGAGTGCGTTCCAAAGCGCGCAGATGTTCAGTTTGCAAGACCCGAATATTTTCAATATCGCTATTGAGGGCGTATTCGATGATTGTCAGGATATGGTCAAGGCCGTATCAAACGATCTTGTATTCAAAGAACAGCAAAAAATTGGAACGGTCAACTCGATCAACTGGGCGAGGGTGGTGGCGCAAGTAATTTACTACTTCCGCGGCTACTTGGCCGCCACCAGCAATAACCAGCAGCAGGTATCGTTTACGGTACCGTCGGGTAATTTCGGCAATATCTGCGCGGGGCACATTGCGCGCATGATGGGTCTGCCTATCAAAAAACTGATCGTCGCAACCAATGAGAATGACGTGTTGCATGAGTTTTTCCAAACGGGTATCTACCGCGTAAGGAAATCCGCAGAAACACTTCATACCAGTAGCCCCAGTATGGATATCAGCAAGGCATCGAACTTTGAACGCTTTATATTTGATTTGCTCGATGGTGATAGTGCCCGTGTAGCAGCGCTATTTCGAAAAGTGGAGACTCACGGTGGTTTTGATTTATCCGGCCGCAGCGGCAGTGACGGCGACGAATTTGCCAAGGTCGGAGATTTCGGTTTTGACTCGGGTAAATCAACCCATGCAGATCGACTGAGTACTATCCGAGATGTCGACGTACGCTACCAGCTTACGATCGATACCCACACAGCAGACGGCGTAAAGGTAGCCCGCGAGCATTGGGAGCCGCAGGTACCCATGATCGTGCTCGAGACCGCATTGCCGGCCAAATTCAACGAGACTATTCGTGAGGCCTTGGGCCGTGATGCTGAGCGTCCTGCGGGCTTCGAACATATTGAATCACTGCCGCAGCGCTTTGATGTAATGGCGCCCGATGTTGCTGCGATCAAGCGCTACATTGCGCTGCATACTGGCCTCTGAGACTGACTGAAATAAACCGTCGTAAAGACTACGCAACCGAAAAACAATGACGACGAAAAAGCCCATGTTAAGCGTGCAAGAGGCGCTCGACTTTTTGCTCCATTCAGCGCGCCCGGTGAGCGATATTGAGCAGTTATCGACGCTTGATGCGACCGGCCGGGTGCTCGCCGCTGACCAGCTATCGCAGCTGGATGTGCCGCCTATGGATAACACGCAGATGGATGGCTACGCGGTACGCGCAAGTGATTGCGTTTCTGGCTCGGCAGTTCTGCCGGTTTCGCAGCGTATACCGGCAGGGCATGTCGGAGCGCCTCTGCAGCCCGGTACTGTGGCGCGTATCTTTACTGGAGCGCTGATTCCCGAAGGGGCCGATGCGGTGGTGATGCAGGAGCAATGCGCATTGGATGAGGCGACCGGCAAGGTCACGGTGCAGCATGCGCCGCGCTCTGGTGAGTGGGTTCGCAAACGAGGTGAAGATATCCGCGCCGGCAGCACCATCCTCACGCGTGGCACGTTACTGCGTGCACAAGAGCTTGGTCTCGCGGCCTCAGTAGGCTTGGCCGCCTTGCCGGTGTATCGGCGGTTAAAGGTCGGGGTATTTTTCACGGGCGATGAGCTTGCCATGCCGGGTGAGCCGTTAAAGCCGGGGGCGATCTACAACTCGAATCGCTTTATGCTGCGTGGACTACTGCAACAGCTTGGCTGCGAAATCGTCGATCTTGGAAACATACCCGATTCACGCGACGCCACGCGCGATGCGCTGCGTAAAGCGGCTGACGGTAATGATTTGATCATTACCTCGGGCGGTGTATCGGTAGGCGAGGAAGATCATGTCAAACCAGCCGTGGAAGCCGAAGGTAAGCTGAACATGTGGCAGATCGCCATTAAGCCCGGCAAGCCGCTCGCCTTCGGCGAGGTGCGTCGGGCAACCACGGAAACACCTGCGTATTTTATTGGCTTGCCGGGTAATCCTGTCTCCAGCTTTGTCACCTTCCTGATTTTTGTGCGGCCGTTCATTCAGGCGCTACAGGGGGCGCAGGTAAAACCACCGGCTCGCTACCCGATGCGTGCAGACTTCACCTGGCCCAAGCCGGATCGACGTAATGAGTTTTTACGCGTGCGAATCAACGATGGCGGCGGTCTTGATCTCTTTCCGAATCAGGGCTCGGCGGTACTGACCTCAACTGTCTGGGGCGACGGTATCGTCGACAACCCACCGGGTCAAGCGATACAGCCGGGGGATACCGTACACTTCATCCCGTTCTCTGATCTGCTTCACTAAGATGCAAATTCAACTCAAATTTTTTGCCAGCCTGCGTGAGGCGCTCGGTACCGGCGCGGAGTCAGTCACACTGCCACCTGATGTCACCACCGCTGGAGACGTGCGCGTATTTTTGCGTGCTCGAGGCGGTGTGTGGTCCGAGGCCCTGGCCGATAGCAAAGCATTACGTTTGGCATGTAACCAGCAAATGGCCACAGCTGATACGCCGGTCAGTGAAGGATGCGAACTGGCATTCTTCCCGCCTGTGACGGGAGGTTAAGCTTGGCGTATTCAAGTACTCCGCAAGCCGTTCACTCCCTATGAGCGTACGCGTACAAACTGAAGACTTCGATCTCACTACCGAGATTGCGCAGCTGCGTATGCACGCGCCTAAAGTGGGCGCGGTAGTGAGCTTCATTGGCACTGTACGCGACCTGAACGAGGGCGCGCACGTGGCCGAGATGGAGCTCGAGCACTACCCCGGCATGACAGAGAAAGCGCTGCAAGCGATCGTTGATCAGGCGAAGTCGCGCTGGGATATTGTCGATGCGTTGGTGATTCACCGTGTCGGGCCACTGAAGCCGCTTGATCAAATTGTGCTGGTCGCGGTCACTTCAGCGCATCGTGGCGAAGCATTCGATGCTTGCGAATTTATTATCGATTACTTGAAGACCCAGGCACCCTTCTGGAAAAAAGAGCAAACGCCGTCCGGCGCGCGCTGGGTTGATGCGCGAGTCACTGACGATGAGGCAATGGCGAAATGGGATCCCTCCCACTAAGCTTGGCCTCGATAGCGCTGGGCGCCACCCTCGGTGCCTGGCTGCGCTGGGGATTTTCACTCTGGCTGAACGCGCGGCTGCAGAGCCTGCCGCTGGGAACCTTGGCCGCCAACCTGATTGGTGCCTACCTGATCGGTATGGCGGTCGGTTTCTTCAATGATTGGCCCCAGCTATCGCCTGAGTGGCGGCTACTCGCCATTACCGGCTTCCTGGGCGGTCTGACCACCTTCTCAACGTTCTCCGCTGAGGCGGTCGCGTTGTTACAGCAACGGGATTACCTTGCTGCCTTGCTGCATTCGGGAACGCATCTGCTTGGCTCGATCGTGCTCTGCATCGCAGGATTAGCCACTTGGCGTTGGCTCAGCGCATGAAGGGTGCGTGGGAAGGGTTGAATTTCGCGCTCGGGGCCCAATAATCCATGTCATAGGAATAATCACTCGGAGCCTCTGACATGCGTGTCGACAAGTTCACCACCAAACTGCAAGAAGCGCTCTCCGATGCCCAGAGTCTGGCAGTCGGCAACGATAATCAGTACATCGACCCCGTTCATTTACTGGCGGCGATGTTGAATCAGGAAGATGGCGGTACCCGCTCACTCATGCAGCGTGCCGGGGTGAATGTGGCTGGCTTGGTGAATTCAATTAAGTCTGCACTTGAGCGCCTGCCAAAAGTAAGCGGTAGTGCTGGTGAGGTGCAAGTAGGTCGTGAGATGGCCGCGCTACTCAATCTTTCAGACAAAGAAGCGCAGAAGCACGGCGATCAATTTATCGCGAGTGAGATGGTGCTGCTCGCGCTATGTGATGACAAATCGGATGCCGGTCGCGTCTCACGTGACAACGGTCTGAATCGCAAGGCACTCGAAGCGGCGATCAAAGCCATCCGTGGTGGTCAGCATGTGGATTCACAAGAATCCGAAGGCCAGCGCGAGGCGCTGAAGAAATTCACCATGGATCTGACAGAGCGCGCTCGGCAAGGCAAGCTCGACCCGGTGATCGGGCGTGATGATGAAATCCGACGCGCTATTCAAGTGCTGCAGCGTC
>SXGQ01198716.1_pt1 | contig 12905 bp, 8 predicted proteins | sample 3178371 | NCBI WGS metagenome assembly SXGQ01 (sample SAMN11356859, study PRJNA531348) | freshwater metagenome | isolation source: freshwater sample F1-20 | place: China: Fuxian Lake, Yuxi | collected 2017-12-25
AGCCGCGGCCACCGCCGCCGCCACCACCGTAGCCGCCACCGCCACCGCCGCCGTAGCCGCGGCCACCGCCGCCGCCACCGCCACCGTAGCCACGACCGCCGCCGCCACCACCACCGCCACCGGCGCGGGGCGTGCGCTCACGCGCTTCGTTCACGGTCAGCGGACGACCGTTGATTTCCTGGCCATTGAGAGCCGCGATCGCCGCCTGCAGTCCCTCGTTGGTCTCCATCTCCACAAACCCAAAGCCGCGTGAACGTCCGGTCTCACGATCGGAAATCACTTCGGCGCTCCGCACGGCGCCGTGCGGAGCAAACATCGCCTCGAGATCGGCGGACGTGGTGGACCAGGGGAGGTTCCCCACGTAAATCTTCCCAGCCATAAAAACTCAACCTCAATGAAACGGGAACTGGATCACGCACCCATCGACTCAAGCGACCTTCGCCGAACCACAAACCGCAGTTCCCGAACGGGGACGAGTGCGGACGAGAGTCAGTCGAACTGCCAAGTTATAGCAGTTGCGACCGGAGGCCACAACACCGGGGGGGGGGCCGGCCGGGGCGGCCGATTGACCGGCCCGGCGCCAACCCCCGCGGGGCCTTCCGCCGGGTGCACAGGCCCAGGGGGCCTTGTTCCCGGTCGCCACGGCAGGCCGGCGATTGCAGCTTTGCCTTCGACCCGGCTATTCTGCACCCCTTTTGAGTCACCATGGCCATGTTCGACTGGATCAGCCGCCGCATCTTCAAAGCGGTGCACGGCAACAACCTCGTCTACAACACCTGCTGGGAGGATCCCCGGCTCGACCGGGAGGCCCTCCGAATCGGGCCCGATGACGAGATTCTCGTGATCACCTCGGCCGGCTGCAACGCCCTCGACTACTCGCTCTGCGAACCGCGTCGCGTGCATGCCGTCGACATGAACCTGCGGCAAAACGCCCTGCTCGACCTCAAGAAGGCCGGCATCAAGGGGCTCGAGTTCGAGGACTTCTTTCGAATGTTCGGCGAGGGGCGTTTGCCCGGCGTCCGGCGGACCTACGAACAGAAGCTCCGCGGTCTGCTGCCGGCACCTTCCAAGACATTCTGGGACAGCCGCATCAAATGGTTCGACGACCCGAAGCGGTCGTTCTACTTTCGGGGCACGTCCGGATTCTTCGCGAAACTCGCGAAGGTCTACACCGACAAGATCATCAAGATCCGGCCGCACCTCGACCGTCTGCTCAATGCGTCGAGTCTCGAGGAGCAGCGGCAGATCTACGACACGCACATCCGGGACAAGTTTGGCAAGGCCCTGCGTTTCGCGCTCAACCGCGACACCACGATGGCGATGCTCGGCGTGCCGCGGGCCCAGCGGCGACAGATCGAGGCGACCTATTCGGGCGACCTGGCCCAGTTCGTCCAGGACTGCCTGGAGGGCGCCCTGGTCGGCCTGCCGATGAAGGACAACTACTTTTGGCGGGTCTACATGACCGGCTCCTACACGCCGTCGTGCTGCCCCCAGTATCTCGTGCCGGACAACTTCGCGCGGCTCAAGGCCGGGCTCGTCGACAACATCACGACCCACACCGACTCGGTGCAGGGTTTCCTGGAGAAGCACGACGGGCGGATTTCGCGATTCGTGCTCCTCGATCACATGGACTGGCTGAGCGACCACTTCTTCCCGCTGCTCGAATCGGAGTGGCAATCGATCGTGGATCGGGCGGCACCGCGGGCCCGGCTGATCTGGCGAAGCGGCGGCTTCAACACCGATTTCCTCGATCAGGTGCGGGTCAACGTGGCGGGAGCATCCCGCGGCACGCGGGAGATCCTGGATTACGATCGGGACCTTGCCGCCCGCCTGCACCCGCTCGATCGAGTCCACACCTACGGCAGCTTCCACATCGCCGAGCTGAACGTTTAGTTCGGACGACGCGTCCCGCCCGCCGACACCTCCGTGAGATTCACGTTTGCGCGCCGCACGCCACCCCCGCCGCCTCTGCTTGACCGGTGGACTGATCGCGATCTCCGTCTGGTTGGGGCAGCCATGCCGGGGCGGGGAGGCCGCCGTCACCCCACCCGCCCGCATCGACTTGGCCGCACGTGTCGCCGAACAACTCGACAGGGCGGGCGGCAACCGCGCCGAGTTGGAGCAGGCCTTGGCGGCCGCCCCCGACGAGGACGAACGATACGGGCTGCAGTTCCTGATCGCGCACATGCCCGAGCCCGACCTGCAGAGCCTGTCGGCGAAGTACCTGCTGGCCAACTCGTCGCTCGCCTGGCAGGCCCGCCGGGAGCTTCCCTGGGGGCCGGCGATCCCGGAACGGATTTTTCTGAACGACGTGCTTCCCTATGCGAACATCGACGAACAGCGGGACGACTGGCGGGCGGAGATGCATGAGCTCTGCCTGCCGATCGTGAAAGACCTGCGGGCTCCCGCAGCGGCGGCGCACCGCTTGAACCTCGAGTTGTTCCGGAAGCTGAACCTCGGGTACTCGACGCAGCGGCGCGCGGCAAACCAGGGGCCTGCCGAGTCGATCGCATCGGGCAAGGCCTCGTGCACGGGGTTGTCGATCGTGCTGGCGGACGCCTGCCGATCGGTGTGCATTCCCGCGCGGCTGGTGGGGACGCCGCTGTGGGCCAACAAGCGGGGCAACCACACCTGGGTCGAGATCTGGGACGGCGGGTGGCACTTCACCGGGGCCTGCGAGGCCGATCCGCAGGGTCTCGACCGCGGATGGTTCGTCGCCAGCGCGGCGGAGGCGCGGGCGGATTCCTTCGAACATGCGATCTACGCGGCCAGTTTCGCCCGCACCGACGTGTATTTTCCGCTGCCCTGGGCGATCCACAACACGTCGGTTCCGGCCGAGAACGTGACGGCTCGTTATGCGGTCGGCGAGCCGCGGACGGGCACGGCGGTACGGCTCTTGGTGCGGGTGGTCGATGCGGCCGGTGAGCGGGTGCCGCGTGACGTGCGGGTGTTTCGCCCTGGATCCGCGGAGCCGTTCTGCACGGGCCGTTCGCGGGGCGAGACATCGGATCGCAACGACATCGTGAGCTTCGAGGTGCCTCCCGGCGAAGAACTGTCCGTGCGAGTCGATGAGATCACGACCAGCGTGCGGTGTGCGGCCGATCGTCCCGAAACGGTGCTCGACGTTCGCGTGCCGTAAAAGCAACGCCTGCATTTCTCAGGAGACACGATGAGCGAATCGCTGAAACACTGGTGCTTGGCGTGTGGCATGCTGCTGGCAGCCGCGCTCCTGGCCCGGCCGGCCGGTGCGGAGCCGGCTGCCGTGGCAGAGGCGACCGCCGACGCGGAGAAGAGTGCTGCGACCCTGAAGAGCCTGCGGAAAGCGCTGGCCGATCGTGAATTCGACCCGGCGGGGCTGGCCGATTTGGAGTGGGCGAAGGTTCCCCTGACCCGCGCCGACGCCGAGTCGGCCCGGGCCAAGCTCTGGGCGTTCCAGGCGACGCGGCTGAAAAAGGCGCGAGAGGCCGAATACAAGGCCCGTGAGCTGTGTGCCGGCGATCTCAAGATGCCGTTCTTCCACTCGGTGCACGGCACCAAGCCCGCCGGCGGGCGGAGCCTGTGGATTTCCCTCCACGGCGGCGGGGGCGCGCCGCCGCACGTGAACGACGGGCAGTGGGAAAACCAGAAGCGGCTCTATCAGGTGAAAGAAGGGGTCTATCTGGCTCCGCGGGCACCGACCAACACCTGGGATCTGTGGCACGCGCCGCACATCGACGGGCTCTTCCGAAGGCTGATCGAGGACATGGTGCTCTTCGAAGACGTGAGTCCCGACCGTGTCTACGTGCTGGGATACTCGGCGGGCGGCGACGGGGTCTACAAGCTCGGCCCGCGGATGGCCGACTGCTGGGCGGCGGCCGCGATGATGGCGGGCCATCCCAACAACGCCTCGATGCTGTCGTTGCGCAACGTGCCCTTCGCCCTGCAGGTGGGTGGTGACGATGCGGCGTTCAACCGCAACACGGTGGCCCGCGACTACGGCGTGATGCTCGACAAACTTCAGGCGGAGGATCCCAAGGGTTATCTCCACTACGTCAAGATTCACGATGGCCTGGGGCACTGGATGAACGGGCAGGACGCCGCCGTTCTGCCGTGGATGGCCGAGCACAGTCGCAATCCTGTTCCAGACCGGGTCGTCTGGGCGGAGATCAGCCAGGCGAATCCCCGGTCGTATTGGCTCGCGGTTCCCACCGGCGACACGCAGCGAGGAGGCCTCGCGATGGTGCGACGGGAAGGGCAGACGATCGTCGTGGAGAAGAGCGAAGGGCTCGCGCGGCTGATCGTGCGGCTGGACGATCGGCTGGTCGATCTCGACGAGCCGGTGAAGATCGTGCAGGGCCAAAAAACGCTGTTCGAGGGGACGATTCCCCGGACGATCAGCGGGCTCTGGAGTTGCCTGGCCGATCGTGCGGACGAATCGCTGATGTTTCCGGCCGCGATGACCGTAAGCCTGGAGTGAGAAGCGGCTGAGCGGGTGGCCCACCTTGCCGCGGAAGGACGATCTGCGCAAGGGTTTCAGCGGCAGATTGCGGCGCGAAATCCCGTAAACATCGCCCCCCGCGCACCAAGGGAGGCTTGTCCGGCTCGATAATGGGTCCTCGCACTCATCGACCGCGACTTGCCGAGTTAATTCAACAGTCTCGACCATTTCCTGCGCTACTGCGCCCGGCCTCCCTTTGCGCTGGAACGGCTCGTCCCGCCGCCGCGGAGACACCGGCGCAGGGATCACGGGGTCTTTTCGCCGAATCACGCGCTCGGGCCCGCCGTCACGGCGCTGGCCATCGGGAGCATTGGCAAGCGACAAGAGGCCGCGACGGGCGGGCATCCGGGCGGTGGACATGCAACCGAAAGCTGCTGCGATGCGACTCACCCATACCAAAAGCCCCGCTCGCACGACACGTCGCGAGACTGGGGCGAGCTCCTGCAGATTCACGCCGATCGGGCAATCTTTCAGTTCTCGGCCGACGAAGTGCCCGTGATCGACATCCGCAGCCCCTGAGCGTTGCCGGACGCGAGGCACCAAAGCCTTGGAAACGGCGAACTGAGAGGCGGTCTGCGCCGAGGCGAGGGAAACGCCACCCCAGGGCGGTGTAGGACGCTCGGGCAAACCGGCTCCGGACGGCCAAACCGCCCGATCGCGCTACGGATGAGCTGTTTGTCAGCCCCGAGACGGATCCGAAGGTGCCATTGACCGGGCTACCCTTGGGCAGCACCTACGCGATCACCGAGCGGAACGTCGAGGTCACGGAGCGGGCGGTTCCGATCCGCGAAGCCCGCACGAAGAGTGCCTGAGCCGGGGGCGGGTGCCCCATCCGCGGGTCGCGGCTGTGAGAGCTGCCTCGCTGCGTGACGTTCATCGCGGTCAGCACGCTTTGCGATTGGGCTTCCAGATGTCCACTCGGCCTCGCCTCGTTGCCGGAGGGCGTGCCATCCCCCTATACTGGGGCCCCCGGATGGTTTCCGGTGGCTGCATTGAGGAGGGAAGGCGATGAGTCGTGTGCTGCTGCTCTTGGTGGCGTTGGGGCTTGCGTGGGGCGGGCCGGTGTTCGCTCAGGGCAGGCGGGAAGACGGCGACACGAAAGGCGGTCACCCGCTCGCCGAGCGGAGCGGAAGCCTGGAGGACCTGCTCTTCGAGAAGGACTGGCCGGTCGACGGGCAGCCGCAGGTTGCCTTGCCCGAGTCGCCGCCTCAATCGCAGTCCGGGGATGGCCTGAACAGGCCCGATGAGGCCGGCAGCCAAAACCCGCCGGCAGCCGACGTAGGGAATCAACTGCAGGACCTCATCAGGGAACGCAACGGCATCGTCGATGGTGGCCAAAACCTGCTCGCTGTCCTGCAGAAGTTGAATACCGAGGAACAGAAGATGGCCATGCTCGTGAGGCAACGGAGCCAGGCCCAGGGAAATCTCTCGGCCGCCACACTTGCGCTGAATCAGGCTTTGGCAATGGGTGGCGCGGCACCGCCAGGAGCGGCGGAGAACGCTCAAAATCGGGTGAAGAACGCCACCCTCCACCTTCGAGAGCTGATCGAACAGTGCACTCGGCAGTCGCAGAAGATGCAGCCCCTCTACGCCCGAGTCAATCCTGCGATCGGCCCCTGGTTTGCCTGCTATGGCAAGATGCGAGCGCTCTTCAGCCACGATCGCCAGGATCCGAATCGGGGCGTGGTACTACCCATCCTGGAAGCCGAGTGCATGCGCCGGGGCGACTTTTGCGAGGGCCGCGTGCTCGCCGCGATCGGCTGTGTCTACGACGGGCGGCCTGATGCCGCCCGTGATCACCTCAAGGCAGCGTGTCAGGCATTTGGTCCCTGCGACCTCTTCAAGTCGGTGTTTGCGAACGACTGCTGTCACGGCTACCTCCTCCTCGGGCTTCCCGACGAGACGCAGGCTTGGACGAAGTGGGTTGACGAAGTCGATGCCAAACGCCAGACCGCCGCCCGATGTTGGCTCGTTGGGCAGGCGGCGATGCTTCAGTGCAAGGACAACAACGCCTCGGTCTGGTTCGGCAGGTCGCTCTCGAAGTCGAGGATGCTGGCGAAGGAGAAGCCCGCCCCCGCCTCGCCCGTGCTCGTGGGAGACGCCGCCTTTTTCTATCTCACCTGCGCGAACCAGAAGGTACGAAATCCAGCCAAGGCGAGAGATCTGATCGCCAAGGTGCCGACCGACGGGACCTGCTGGCAGATGCTGCGGGCCCGGGCTGCGCTGGCGGCGGATGCGGGCGAGTGGAAACCGGCCGTCGAACTCATCAAAACCTGCGGCAACCACTGCCCGCCCACGATGCAAGAGGAAGTGGCTGCTCAACAGAAAAGCTACGAGGCCGAGCAGTCGTGGCTGCGAACGCGGCCGAAGTAGCAGAAGATGCAGCCGAAGGTGGAAGTGGCCCCAGGCTGAGCGATCACGCCGACTGGCGGCCTGAGGCCATGTCGAGGATGGGGAGGCGGATCGTCATCGCCGTGCCGCCGCCCGGGGCGCTCCCTTGGCAGGGCAACCCTGGTGATAGAAACTGATTCCATCAGTGGGGGCAGGTCATCAAATCGTCGACCGTGAGCCTGAAAACGGTTGCGGACGGGCCATTGACCGGGCTATCCTCCTCTCATGGTGTCGAGCGATGCGTGAGGATGCTGACCGAGCCGAGGCGACGCAGGAGTCGATTGCGGGCTGGGGACGGGTCTGCCCGCAACGATGCGACGTGTATCGCCCGGCGAGCCCCAGGGAGACCGTCCGCATGGCCGGTCATTCCCCGAAGACGAAGACCTTGATCGCCCGCGGGCTGGGCCGCGCCTATGGCGACTCCGCCGTCAATGACCAGGGAGCGGTGTTCGAGCAGCGGGGACTGTCCAGTTTCATCGCCTTCGATGCCGACACCGGCCTGCTGGAATGCGAGGCGGGCGTTTCGCTCGCCGACATCATCGATGCCTTCCTGCCGCGGGGCTGGTTTCTGCCGACGACGCCGGGCACGAAATACGTCACGATCGGCGGCGCCATAGCCGCCGACGTCCATGGAAAGAATCATCATCGCGTCGGTTCATTCGGGGAATTCGTGGACGACCTGTGGCTGATGCTGGCTTCGGGAGAGATCGTGCGGTGTTCACGGCAGGAGCATGCCGATTTGTTTTTCGCGACGCTCGGTGGCATGGGCCTGACAGGCGTGATCGTCACGGCCCGGGTGCGACTCGTCCGCGTGCCGAGTGCGTTCGTCGTCGTCGATTCCACCAAGACCACCAGCCTCGAGGAGACGTTGGCCGTCTTCGAGCGTGGCGATGCAATGCATGAACACTCCGTCGCGTGGGTGGATTGCCTCGCCCGGGGCCAGACGCTTGGCCGCGGTGTCGTGATGCAGGGAAATTGGGCCGATGGAGCGGACGTCGGCCCTCGAGCTCGCGAATCACCATTTCACCTGCCGCGGAAACGCCGATCGCGGGTGCCCTTCGTGCCCCCAGTCACACCGCTCTCACGGTTCACCGTCCGGGGATTCAATGCCTGTTTCTACGGGCAGCATGTGAATGGTCGGAGGGTGATCGACTGCGACACCTTCTTCTATCCACTCGATGCGATCGATCATTGGAATCGCCTCTACGGGCCGCGCGGATTCGTGCAGTATCAGGCCTTCTTCCCGCGAGACACTTCTCGGGCCGGACTCCGCGAACTGTTGACCCGCATCGCCGAAGCGGGCGCGGCTTCGTTCCTGGCCGTGCTGAAAAGCTGCGGTGACGCGGATGGGGGACTGCTCTCGTACCTGGAACCCGGACACACGCTCGCCCTCGATCTGCCGTATCATCCGCGGACGACACCGGCCTTGTGCCGTGATCTAGACGCCATCCTCCTCCGGCACGGGGGCCGGCTCTATCTCGCCAAGGATGCGCTGACCGACGCCGCCACCTTCCGTGCGATGTATCCGCGCCTGCCGGAGTTTCAGCGGATCAAGCAGCGGGTGGACCCGGACTGTCGTTTTTCCTCGTCGCAGGCCCGCCGCCTCGGGATCGTTCCATGACGCCGCCGCAGAGCCAGACATTTCTCATCGTGGGGGCTAGCTCCGGAATAGCCCGGCCGCTGTGCTCGCGGTTTGCGGCGCGAGGGTGGACGCTGGTCCTGGCGGGCCGAGATGCGTCCGAGTTGGAACGCATGTCGAGGGATCTGGCGGTGCGGCATGGCGGCAGCTTTCCCTTCGTCACCTTCGATGCGCGGGATGCGAGTCAGTCGCGAACGCTCGTCGCACGCGCCGCGGCGATGGCGCCGACGCCTCTGGATGGCGTGGTGGTCTGCCATGGCATGCCCCCCCAGCAGGACTCGGGCCTCGACGAAGCGAGCGTGCGAGGGATGTGTGACGTTAATTTTCTGTCCGTGGCGGTGATTCTCGAGGCAGCGGCGGCCCAGTTCGCCGACCGCGGGAGAGGAAGCATCGCCGCGCTCTCATCGGTGGCGGGTGACAGAGGCCGCCAATCGAACTATGTCTACGGGGCCACGAAGGCCGCCCTCAGCACGTATCTGGCCGGGCTGCGGAACCGGCTCCAGCCGCACGGCGTGTCCGTGCTCACCATCAAGCCGGGATTCGTCGACACCGCCATGATTCGCGGAATGAAGACGCCGCCGTCGCTGCTCGTGGCGTCGCCAGACCGTGTCGCGGCCGACATCGAACGAGCGATCGTGCAACGACGGGACGTCGTCTACACGCCCTGGTTCTGGCGGTGGATCATGACGATCATCTGTGCCATTCCCGAGCCCATCTTCAAGCGACTCAGGCTCTGAGCGGCGTCAGCCCGCGAGGCGGGCCATGCACGACGCTGCCGCGATGATCAGGCCGGCCAGAGCGGCGACAACCAGGCTGGGTCTGTCGGTGATGGCGAAGACGACGGGATCATCGTCGAGCTGGCCGCGCCTCGCCAGGAGCCATACGCGGGTGATCCAATACAGCACCAGCGGGCACAGCAGCCACAGAAGCCGTCCTTCACCGTAGATGGCATGCATTTGTTGGCTGTTCATGTAGAGCGCGAGCACGAGCACCGCCACATACCCGCTGGCCGGCCCGAAGCTTGCGAGCAGATCCGCATCACCGGCGCCGTAACCACGGCCGGCGACGGTCGCAGTGCCCTGATCCGCGGCCGCCCGCAGTTCGACATAGCGCTTCACGAATGCCAGCGACGTGAAGAAAAAGAGGGCAAATGCCAGAAGCCAGGGGCTCAGTGGCACGTTCGTGGCGGCGGCCCCCATCTCCAGCCGCAGGCCATACATCCCGGAGAGCACGACCACGTCGATGATCGGCTCCGATTTGAGGAGCGTCCCGTAGAACCCGTTGATGACGATATACGCCACGAGCATCAGCACGCACTGCGCATTCAGCGTGGCTGCCAGAGCGAGGGCCGCCGTGGCCAAGAAAAGAGCCAGGGCGATCCCGAAGCCCGGACTGAGATCACCGGCGGCGAAAGGGCGAAATCGCTTCCGCGGATGGAGCCTGTCGTGGGCGACGTCAAGGATGTCGTTGAAGACGTACACAGCTGACGCGCATGCGGAAAAGGCGATGAACGCCGTCGACGCATGGAGGAAGGCGACACGGTCGAACCTGTGAGCGAGCACCATGGGGACGAAGACGAGCAGATTCTTCGCCCACTGATGGGCACGAACGGCACGAACGACCGCCCCCCAAGGCGACTGCATGATTACCGCGCCTCTTCGAGGAGTCCCGCCGCGGCCATGACCGCGGGGTCCTGCGGGGCCTTGGCCTGTGCTCGGAAGAGATGCCGCCGGGCGGTCGGCTCATCGCCCCCCAGGGCGGCCGCTGTCGCGGCGTTGCACAGGAGCAGGATATCGTCCGGCTCGAGGGCGAGCCCCTGCTCAAAAGCCACCAAGGCGTCGGCATGGTTGTCGCAGGCCAGCAGCGCGTTGCCGAGGGCGTTCAGCGACGTTGCCGAGGCCGGTGCGCGGCCATGCAATGAACGAAGGAGCAAAGCCGCCTCATCCGCCCTCCGCAGCCGGGTGAGTCCTACGGCGAGGTTGATCGTGGCATTCGTGACCGCCTTGCCCTGCATCTGATCGGCCGACTCCGCCACCCGCAGGCACGTCTGAAAGGCTTCGCACGCACGTTCATCCTCATGCTGCTTCAGAAGGAACAGTCCGTGGTCGTGGGCGATGTCGAGCTGCTGGAGCGGGGCGGCCGGAAGCGCGGCGGCCTGGCAAAAGAGATCGTCGATCACCTCCGGGGCCGCAGCGGAGTGCTTGTCCAAGACGATGGCGAAATTATTCCATTGGGCAGCACTCGTCGGGTTGTGTTCCAGCATGGCTTGCGCCAAAGCAGGGGTGTTCCGCCAGGACGGGAGTTGGCGAACGGTGAGCACGGTGGACGAGAAGAAGATGGCTGCAGCGGCAGCCCAGCCGAACGTGCCGATGAGAGGCGGCACATGGTGCCGGGCGGTGACACATGCGGTTCCGGCGGCGACGAGCAGGCCGGCCATCGGTATCTGCAGGTGGCGGCACGCCCATGCCTGGCTGCCGAACGGGACGAGCCCGATCGTCGGAGCGAGCGTGACGACAAACCAGAGCCAACCGAAGGCGACACCCGGCCTGCTGCGGGCGACTGCCAGAGCGGCCATCGTGAGCGAGCCGATCAGCAAGGCACCTGCAAGCGTGACGCCCAGCGGAGCGGGCTCGTGCGAGCGGAGATACAGAGGCGAGAGATCAAACGGGCTGACGAACATCCATACATACGCATTCATCGCCTGCACGGCATGTTCCAAGCGGCCCAGCAGCGGCACCTCGGCACCAATGGCCCCTGCCGTATCCTGGGCGCGGTAGCCGATCACCGCCGTCCCCATTGCGAACACCAAGAGGAAGGATTTCTCGCCGATCAGACGCCACAGGTGGCCCGCTGACGTGATCCGCTTGAGCGGCCACCAATCCGTAAGCAGCATGACGAATGGCAGCGTGACTGCCGTGGCCTTGGAGAGCATGGCGGCAACGCCCAAGGCGTTCCATGTCAGCGTCGCCGTGATGCCGCGCTGGGCGTCCGCCACGGAGTGGGCACGGACATACGCGGACATCGCGCAGAAGAAGAAAAGGGCCGAGAGCACATTCTTGCGGGACGTGATCCAGGCCACCGACTCGATCTGCGCCGGATGGACGGCGTAGAGGGCTGCCAGAAAGAACGCCATTCCGCACGCAAACATGATTCGTCGGAGGAACACGAAAAACATGACCGTGCCGCACGCATGCAGCATCACGTTGGTGATGTGGTGGCCGCCGGCCCAGAGCCCATACGCCTGACAATCAGCCTGATGTGTCATCCATGTTAGGGGCCAATTGAACCAACTGGCAGCACCAGGCTGCTGCTCAAAGCCCCACGCCCAACGCAGGCCGGACCACGTCAAGCCGTCGCGCACGAAGGTATTGTTCAACACCACTTCCTGGTCGTCATAATCGACGAAGTCGAAGGTGGCCGTGATTGCGAAGACCGCGATCACCAGGGCTGCCAAGGCGACGGCGGCCATGGCATCCCCGCGAAAGCGGTCGAAGGTCGCAAAAAGCCGCATCGCTTCCTCTTCATCCTGCGGGCTGGCGAAACGCATCAGGAGCATATCGCGCTTGAATGACTCGTCGGAAGCCGCTCACAAAACCCACACACCGACGCTGTGGCGCGTCGCACGAAGCACCTCCGGATTCCGTCGAGGGGCAGCGAAAAAGGCCTCCGGCGGCCAGAACGCGAACGATTCCGGTTGCTCGGGCGGGAGCACCGAAAGCGCCCGCGACCTGAATTGCTGCGCGACGAGGGGCCTTCTGGCGGGGGGCGGCATCCTGCGAGTAGTGTACGGGCGATCACATTCCCCGTCCGCCCGCCGCTCTGCCCATGGTCGCTGCCCTCTGCGGGTTTCCCGCGCGGCCCCGCCTCCGGCCTCATGCCAGCCCCGCGCCGGCACGCCGCTACGAGCGTCGGCGCCCCGAGAAGACACCGCTCCACAAGATCGTGTCGGAGCATCTTGAGAGCTGGCTCGAGTGGCGTGACCAGGCGGAGCGGCCCGTGCCGGGCTACGTCGAGGAGGAACTCCGCGGCTATCTCGAGTGCGGCATCCTCTGCTTCGGGTTCGGCCGTGCGCTCTGTACGGGCTGCGGCCAGGGGTTTGTCATCGCGTTCTCGTGCAAGGGGCGCGGGGTGTGCCCATCCTGCAATGGCAGGCACATGGCGCAGACCGCCGCCCATCTTGTCGATCACGTCATCCCGCCGGTACCCGTGCGACAGTGGGTGATCTCCGTGCCGAAGCGGCTGCGCTGCTTCCTCGCTGACCGGCCCGAGACCGTCGCCGCTCTCACGAAGATCTTTCTTACAGAGATCGAGCGGCTGCTCTGCGCTGCCGCAGGCGTGACACCGGCAGCCAACACGCCCACCGCCGCCCACCCGCGGCTCGGCGCCGTCTCCTTCCTG
>SXGQ01679469.1_pt1 | contig 12905 bp, 15 predicted proteins | sample 3178371 | NCBI WGS metagenome assembly SXGQ01 (sample SAMN11356859, study PRJNA531348) | freshwater metagenome | isolation source: freshwater sample F1-20 | place: China: Fuxian Lake, Yuxi | collected 2017-12-25
ATTGAGGTTGCAAGCAGTTGGCATCCAGAAAATTACACAGAAGAATTGCAAGAAGATTACGGACAGTTGCGCGATCTTGGTCATGATGTTGTTTGGCTTGATTGCGATGCGATGCGCGCCGAAGTGCACTCGCCTGTGTTCACAGGCGGACTATGGACGAAAGACTCGTCTGCGTTAGTTGACCCGGCGCGTTTGGCTTGGGGTCTCAAGCGAGTTGCGCAAACACTTGGCGTAAGAATCTATGAAGATACGCGCGCGGTCGAATTGAACGACACCAAAAAAAGAATCGAAGTCAAAACACCGCTGGCAAAAATTAAGGCAAACCGCGTCGCGTTGTCGACGAACACGTTCAAGCCACTGCTGCGCAAAGTAAATAAATACATCGCGCCCGTTTATGACTATTGCCTCGTTACTGAGCCATTGACCGCCGAACAACTCGCTAGCGTCGGCTGGCAACACCGCCAAGGGCTGGCCGACTGCTCGAATCAGTTTCACTACTTCAGACTCACGGCAGACAACAGAATTTTGTGGGGCGGCTACGACGCGATTTATTACTTTGGTGGCCAGATGGACAAAGAACTCGAATCACGACCCGAATCTTGGGCGATGCTTTCGCGACAGTTCTTCACGACTTTTCCACAACTTGAAGGTGTGAAGTTTTCACACATGTGGGGGGCGCCGATCGACACATGCGCGCGCTACAGCGTGTTTTGGGGGACACAATTTGATAATCGTGTCGCTTATGCGCTCGGCTACACAGGGCTCGGGGTCGCCGCGTCGCGTTTTGGTGGCGAAGTAATGCTTGATCTGCTCGCAGGCAATTCGACTCGAGCCACTCAAACCAATTTTGTTAAAACAAAGCCACGCGCGTTTCCGCCTGAGCCGTTCAGGTTCATCGGCATTCAGGCGACACGATGGTCACTTGATTACGAAGATCGCACGGGTAAGCGCAACTTGTGGCTTCGCCTACTCGATCGCCTGGGCTTGGGCTTTGATTCATGAACTTTGGAACTTATCTTCTAGCCTGACAGCATGAACTTGCAGTCAGTGGCCGATGTCAGAAGCGCACTAGACGAAAATAATTATCTCGCTAGCGACGGTTTAGCGACGGCAGTTTTTTTGGCGATTTCACTAAATCGGCCGTTGTTGCTTGAGGGTGAAGCAGGTGTCGGCAAAACAGAACTGGCAAAAGTTTTGGCGACGATTCGCAACAGCGAACTGATTCGTTTGCAATGTTACGAAGGCATTGACGCCACCCAGGCGATGTACGACTGGGACTACTCGCGACAGTTGTTGCACTTGCGCACAGTCGAGGCAACAGGCGAAGCGACTTCGATCGGCGCAGAAAAACTCGAAGGCCAGCTCTACAGCGAGCGATTTTTAATTCGTCGTGCGCTGTTGCAAGCGATCGATCAACACTCAGGTGTTTCGCCCGTTCTATTGATCGACGAAATCGACCGCGCTGACGACGAGTTTGAAGCATATTTGTTAGAAGTGCTTTCAGATTTTCAAATCACCATCCCCGAACTTGGCACATACAAAGCAACGACGCCACCGTTGGTAGTTTTGACTTCGAATCGCACCCGCGACGTGCACGACGCGCTCAAGCGTCGCTGTCTATATCACTGGGTCGAGCACCCTGATTTTGATCGCGAAGTTGAAATCGTCAAGCGTCGCGTGCCGCAAGTCGCCGAGACTCTCGCCCGCCAGGTCGCGGCCGCAGTCGAAGCGTTGCGCAAAATGCAACTTTATAAACCACCAGGTGTCGCCGAGACGATCGATTGGGCTACCGCTCTTGGTCGCCTTGGTGTCGGTGAGCTCGACGAATCTGTCGTGCAAGCGACGCTCGGCGCCGTGCTCAAATATCGCGAAGATCACGAGCGAGTGCGAGACAACGGTGTCGCCACATTAGTCAAACAAGCATTTGAACGGGGCTTGTACAGCAACTGATGACAGCACGGTCAGCTCAGTCATTGGCCATGTCGCCCGCCCACAAAATGGCGGTGGCGTTCGCCCGTATCTTGCGTGGCGCCGGCATCGAAGTGCCGCTCGATTCGGTAATTATTTTTGTCGGCGCGTTGAGCAAGGTCGGGCTCGAGAGTCGCGACGATGTTTATTGGGCTGCATATGCAACCCTCATTCGCCGTCACGAAGACACAACTATTTTTGATCGTGCATTTGCCGTATTTTGGGATCAACTAATCGCAGTAGACACGTCTGCATACGAACAAGAGACCGAATCTGTCACGTTGCTGATCGACAGCGAAGACACAAACAACGACGAATCAAACACCGAACCAATCGACGACGATGAAAACACGATTGCCCTGCGCTTTTCAAGCGTCGAGTCGCTGCGAGAAAAAGACTTTGCCGCATATAGCGACGCCGAGTTACGCGAAGCCGAGCAATTTATGTCAAGTTTGAAACTTGCTGGGCCACCAAAGCGTTCGTTGCGACTGCAAAAAACAAACCATAAAGGCTCGCGACACGATATTCGCCGCACGATGCGTGCGGTATTGCAAAATGATGGCGAACCAATCGAGAGATATTGGCGCGAACCAAGCACGAAGTTGCGACGACTAGTGGTGTTGCTCGATATTTCGGGCTCAATGGAGCCCTACGCTCGTGCATTATTGCGATTCATGCACGCTGCGGTAGTCGGTCGTCAACGCGTTGAAGCATTCACACTCGGCACTCGCCTGACTCGCATCACCCGCGAACTCGCAAACCGTGACCCTGATCGCGCTTTGGCACGAACATCTGCGCACGTCTCAGATTGGAGCGGTGGCACACGACTCGGCGAATGCCTGCAGAACTTCAACAACAATTGGGGCGTTGGTTCGCTCGCACGAGGCTCAATTTTTGTGATTCTTTCTGACGGCTGGGATCGTGGCGAGCCTCAAGTACTCGCCGAACAAATGTTGCGCTTACAGCGGGTTGCATATCGCGTGATCTGGGTTAATCCATTGAAAGTTAGCCCTGGCTATGCGCCTCTGGCCCGCGGCATGGCGGCTGCAATGCCATTTATTGATGACTTCGTTGAAGGGCACTCACTCGAAGCGTTGCGCGAACTAACTGCAGTTATTGCTCGCGAGTCGCAAGAGTCGAGCAAAACACGAAAGGTCGTGAGCCATGCGTGAAATTTTGGTCGACATAGATCGTTGGCGCGCGCAGAACAAACGCATCGCCGTCGCGCGTGTCGTCGACATCGAAGGTTCGGGGCCGCGTGACCCAGGCGCGGCGATGGCGGTCAATGAGGACGGCGAAGTATGCGGTTCTGTGTCGGGCGGTTGTGTCGAAGGTGCCGTTGTTGCCGAAGCGTTAGAAATTTTAAACAGCAATAGCCCGGGTCGACTCGTTAAGTTCGGTTATTCAGACGATGAGGCTTTCGCCGTTGGCCTGACATGTGGTGGCGTCGTTCATCTGTTTATTCAGCCGCTGCAATGGTGAACCAGACCTCATGATTTATTCAGCGCTCGCCGAACGTATTCGCAAAAACAAACCTGTTGCGTTGCTAACCGTAATCGATGGTCCGAACATAGGAGCAACACTTTTGGTCGCGCCCGACCAAGACAAAATCAAAACGCTTGGCTCTCTCGGCAACGCTGAACTTGATCGTGTTGCGTCGCGCGATGCACTCGGCGAACTTGAGGCGGGTCGCACAAGCGTGCGCAACTATGGCCCCGCAGGTCAAGTGACGCCAGAAGATCTGCACGACACCCCGATTGTGCGAGTGTTTGTCGAGTCATTTTCGCCTCCACCGATCATGATTATTTTTGGAGCAGTTGACTTCACCGCGGCACTCGCCCGCGTGGCGAAAATTTTGGGTTACTACGTTGTCGTCTGCGATGCTCGCGAGGTGTTCGCCACAAAGCGACGGTTTCCGATGGCTGACGAAGTTCTCGTCACATGGCCAACACCCGTGCTCGCCGAGCGCGGCCCCGAACTTGGTGCGCGAGACGCGATTTGCATTCTCACCCATGATCCAAAGTTTGATGTGCCAGCCGTTCAGGGCGCCCTCGCAACATCTGTCGGTTACATCGGGGTGATGGGCAGCCGTAAAACACATGCAAAACGGCTCGAACGTCTTGCCGAAGTCGGTATTACAGAATCGCGAGAACTTGATCGCCTGATGTCACCAATTGGGTTAGATATTGGCTCACGCACACCAGAAGAAACTGCGATTTCGATTTGCGCCGAAATTATTGGCAAGCGGGTCGGTCGAAGCGTGCCATCACTTTCGAAGAGCGACGGCCCGATTCATAAGTAACTATCTATAAAATTTATGCGGTCGGGTCGACCCATCGCACCCAGTTGACTCGTGACTCATCAATCATGTGCACCTCGACACTGCGACCATTCGTCGGAGCTTGAATAACCAAATTTTCGAGTCCGAGCGACATTGAGATGTGGCCCGGATACCAAGCCAAGTCGCCGAGCTGAACCTCGCTCGACTTGATGCGCTCGCCAAATGCATATTGTTGCGCAGAGCCACGAGGCATTTTGACACCTGCATTCAACCACGCAAACTTGATCGATGCCGAGCAGTCAAGTGCTTTGCCCGGCACATCGGCATTTGTCTTGTATGGCACGCCTAGTTGCGTCAACGCTGCGAACAATGCTTTTTGTCGCGCGAGATCAGATTGAAGCCACGCAAGTTCTAAATCTTTGTTGCTGATTTCAAGATGTTCGGCAACGATCAATGCGATGCTTTTTATCCAGCGTGAGGCAACATCGCGTTGTTCGATGGCGCTGATTTCATCGGCTGAGTCAAGTGCCTCAACAGCGAGTTGCGCCTGCATCGCAACCCATGCCGATTCGATCGCAGGCATCGGTTTGGCTTCTGCGGTCTGAACGCTGAACGGGCCAAAATTTTGCGAAGTGGGCAAAAAACCAAACGAAAGTACTAGGACCAAAATTGCGAAGCTCACAACTGCACGACCAAATTTGGGTCTGAAATTTGGGTAATACGAAACTTGAGCTGACATGTTTTGTTGTCCTTTCGGACCCGCCATATTTGGCAGGCATTCGACTGTTTTAAGGTCTCCGCCACAGAGAACCCCAGTTCGCGCCTTACTTGATACTTGCGATTACCTTACGCAAGCCGTGTCACAGGGTAACTGGATCGTGCCAGTTTCAGCGAGACATTAGACACATATAACCACAATGCATCGTGCATAAATAACTAAACTTATAACCCATGACAAATTCACTTAGATCACTATCTGCCAAAAGCGCGAAACAACAAAAAATAGTTGCGACCGAATTGCGCAAACAAAGAATAAAAGCAGAGTTAAGTCAAGACGAATTGGCCCAACGCGCGGGCATCGACCGAAAAACGATCAATCGCATCGAAAACGAACACTTTTCTCCGACGCTAGACACGATTACGCGACTTTGCGTAGTGCTCAAGATCACTCCAAGTACTCTCTTTGGTAGTGGTCGCAGCTCAAAAAAATAAAGCTACAGCAACTGCTGTTTTGCTTAGCGCCGGTAGCGGCACTCGATTCTCGGGTTCAAGTCACAAACTTTTGACACAAATATTTGGCAAAAGTGTTTTTGCTTGGTCGTTGCAGAACTTGCTCGAAGCCGAGTTTCAACAAATTATCGTCGTCACTGGCGCCGTCGACTTGAGTGATGAAATAAACAAAGCAACCGCCAATTGTTCGAACAATCAGACAAATATCTGCGTTATAGAAAATAAAAATTGGCATGACGGCATGGCCAGCAGTTTGCAATGCGGTCTGGCCGAGGCGCAAAGTCTTGGCGCAAACAGCGTTGTCGTCGGTCTGGCCGATCAACCCGCTGTAAAACCAACATCTTGGCGACGTGTTGCCAACTCGCAATCACCGATTGCCGTTGCGACATACAACGGGGTGCGCGGCAACCCCGTGCGGTTGCATGCCGAACTTTGGCCGCTTTTGCCGACAACGGGCGACGAAGGTGCACGAAATCTTTTCAAATCGCACAAAGACCTGCTCGAAGAAGTTGCCTGCGATGGCTCTGCGCAAGATCTCGACACGACGAACGATATTGATGGCCTATCGAAGTTGCTGAACAAATGACCAACGCTTCGGCACAAGACATCGCTCGTGTCACCGAATTGATCGGCCGCAAACCTCAAGGCGAATTCGAGGTCGTGGTGCGCGACAAAACCGGCGACCCGGTGGTTGTCAGAAACGCGCCACTGTTGTTCGACGGCACACCGATGCCAACACGATTTTGGTTGGTTGGCAAAAAAGAACACATGGCGGTGAGTCGCCTCGAGTCTGCGGGCTGTATCGACATCGCCGAGAGCGAAATCGACCCAGAAGAACTTCGATTGACACACGAGCGATACGCCAAAGAACGCGACAGCGCAATACCGAGCGAGCACGTTGGTCCACGACCGCATGGTGGTGTCGCTGGAACCCGAGTTGGGGTCAAATGCCTGCACGCCCACTATGCAAATTGGCTAGTCGACAAAACCGATGTCGTCGGTCAATGGATCGACAAGCGACTTCAGCAAGGCTGAAGACTATAACTAGTGTGCGAATTTAATGGATAACGCATTCGCGTCGCTTGCGGCAATTGATATCGGCAGTAACTCAACAAATTTGCTGATCGTCGACCATGTCGGCAAGACACTCGAGCGAGTTGTTCGCTCGACTCGACTCGGGGCAAACGTTGGCCGAACGGGTGTGCTTGGCGCAGAGGCGATGCAACGCACGCTCGAATGTCTAGGTGAATACGAATCGCTCATCAAAAAACACAACGTCTCGCATCGTCGCACCGTGGCGACAGCCGCGTGTCGAATCGCCAAAAATACCGATGATTTTTTTGCCCAGGTCAAAAAAATTTCGGGTGTCGAACCAGAGTTGATTACTGGTGAGCAAGAAGGTGCTCTATCATTTGTCGGCGCGACAAGTTCGCTCGCCGACAAAAAATCTACGCTCGTCATCGATATCGGTGGGGCTTCGACAGAACTGATGGTTGGAAACGAATCTTTAGATTTTGCCGTCAGCCTGCCGTTTGGCGCCGTCAACATCACCGAATCAGAACTGCACCGTGACCCACCGCGACCAGAAGAGTTGACGAATGCGATTTCTCTAGTTGCCGATGCGGTCGATGACGCCGCTCATAGTTATCCCTTGATCGCTCAGACCGAACGCGTCGTGGGTGTGGCCGGCACGATCGTGACGATTGCGGCGGTCGAAATTGGCCTGAAGGTTTTTGACCCGAATGCGTTGCATGCGATGCGCCTGACACGCGAAGCAGTCGAAGATGTGTTTCGTACACTTGCGACCGAGCCGTTGCGAGACCGTGTTTTTAACCCTGGTTTGCCGCGCGACCGAGCCGACATTATCGTCGGAGGTTGCTGTGTTCTCGTGGCGGTGATGCGACGGCTGCAGATTTCTGAAATTATCGTCAGTCAATTCAATTTGCTCGACGGGCTAATCTCTGAACTGCGAAAGAAAATGTCTTGAGTCACTCGTCGAGTTCTTCACCGAAACGGTTTTTGCACCCTGCCGGTGCGCCCGTTGCCCCGCCACGACTTTATGGTGGGCGAATAATGATGCGTCCGTTGGTGACCCATGATTTTGAAGCGTGGAGCGAGGTGCGATTGCGAAACATCGACTGGCTGACCGTCTGGGAGCCGCGCCGATCAGATTTTATTGCCGACCCGGCCACCGATCGCGATGCGTTCGAACGGCGTTGCGTGGCGCGCGATCGCGAGCGCCAAAACGGCACGGCTTACACACTCGGGTTATTCGTAAATAACTTGTTGATCGGCGAGGTCAACATCAATAACGTCGTACGCGGCGCGATGCAGACCGGCACAATTGGTTATTGGATCGACCGCAAGCACGCGGGCAACGGATACGTCGCAGAGGGTGTCGCGGCGATACTGAAGTTTGCATTCGACGATCTGAACCTGCATCGTCTTGAAGTTTGCATTATTCCGCGAAATGCCAACAGCAAGCGAGTTGCCGAAAAGTTAGGTCTGCGCCTCGAAGGTTTAGCCGAGCGCTTTCTCGAAATCAACGGCGTCTGGGAAGACCATTTGCGTTACGCCATCACCTCAGAAGAATGGCACGAACGTCGCGACGCGATCACCCACCAGTGGCTCACCACCCACAAATAGAATTACGAACCAAACTAGTTTTTAAGTCGCTTATAGCCAGCTGGGCAAACCGCTTTTGGCCCGGTGAAAGTTTTCACTACATTCAGCCGTTTGCACCTGACTGTTCGCTGCACGACTTCGGCTGGAGCTGCGTTTAATGCTGGAAATTTTGAAATGAAAACATCTAGCTCACCAATACCTGGTTTTCCGAAAATTCCGCTGCCAATAGTTCCTGCAATGACAACTGTTTGTGCGCCATCCACCGCAATACCCGCCACACCGTCGGCTCTCTCAGAGCCAAATTGTTTAAAACTTAAAGACTTTCCATTTGCATCAATAACAAGCAAAAATGCGTCTAACGAACCCAAGTTTGGCGTGGTGTCAAAACTTCCAGTCGTCGAACCCCCAACAATGATTTGGCCAGCGCTATTCGTCGCAATTTTGGCGAGTCCGTCGTCGCCAGAACTGCCGAATTGCGAAGCCCATTGATAAAGACCAGTAGATGTCAACTTCAAGACAAATGCGTCTTGCTTACCCCTACTCACTGCGCCATCAACAGTTTCTGAAGTGCTACCAACAGCAATAATTTCATTTTGACTATTTACCGCCACGCCATAACAAATATCCGTGCCGAAAGTACCAAACTGATACATCCACCGTTGTAAGCCCGAGGTCGAAAAAGAGCCGACAAATGAATCTCTTCCACCGTACGACTTGACACCAATCGCACCGTCCGTATATCCACAAAAGGTAGAGTTGCCGGCATTGTCAACTACTACGTCGACAATTGTGTCAGCGTATTCACTACCGAATTGTTGCAACCAAAGACGATTTCCAGAAGCGTCAATTTGCGTTATCCATGCCTCACGCGATTTGCCAAAGTTGCTAAATCCAGGAAACTCTCCGTAAGTTGTGCCAACGACGGTCGCAACACCGCGAGCGTCGACTGCAAGCCCTCGCGCCCGCTCGATGACGTCCGTCGATATATGCACAATCCACTGCTGAACACCAGTTGAGCTGAACTTTGCGACAAACCCATCACGCTCACCTTTATTTACGTTGCCCTCCATGCCACCGTATGTATCACCCGAAACCCAAACTGTGCCCGATTCATCGATTGCAACCGCAGTCGCATAGTCATCTTGGGGAGTACCGAAGCGCACAAGCCATTGTCGTTTGCCTTCAACATTGAACTTGGCTACAAAGGCATCAAGCTGTCGATTCGGGTTACCGTCAATTTCACCATCGGTAGTCCCGACTATTGCAAAACTTCCGCTTGTATTTTGATCGAGATCGATCAGTGTTTCATCTCTTGTTGAACCAATAACTTCGGTGAATTCTGAGGTAGAAAAATCAGCGATTGCGGCATCTACTTTCTGCTCGTTGCCAAGTGCCGCAATTATTAATCCGAATGCCAAAGATGACGCAAAAAAGCAAGATAAAAATTTAGCCCGAGACTTCATTCTATTTTTTGAGGCGGGATTGCAGGGCGGCGAGGCGCTCGGCGAACCAAGGTTGACGGGTTGTCCACACTTGTGGTTCTAGTTCTTTGGCCACGGCTTGTTCGTGTGTGGCGACATTTGCCATTTCTTGAATCGTGCGTTTTGTGAGAATAGCCAGTTCGCGCGGTGCGCTGGCTGCACGCGTCGCCAATGCGTGAGCAACCGACATCAATTCGTCATCGGGCACGCACTTATATGCCAGACCTACTCGCTGCGCCTCAGCGCCGTCGAGAATTTCACCGAATACAACGGCGGCCATCGTGGCTTGCGGGCCGGCGATATTGCGAAACATCCATGTGTGCCCGCCACCAGGATGCAAGCCAATCTGCAGAAAACGCGTGTCGAACCTTGCGCGAGCACCTGCGATGCGCACATCACAACACAACGCCAAGTTCATACCAGCACCAACTGCGGCACCATTGACTGCCGCGATCGTCGGCAATGGCGTGCGTGCAATTCGCAAGAACCCTTCATAAATTTTTGTCAGCGACACGCCATCGGCCTCGGCCAAGTTGCCAAGATTTGCACCGGCACAGAACGCTGGGCCGGCACCTGTCACGACAAGCGCGCCAACTTTTTGGTCGGCTTCGATATCGTCCATCGCAGTCGAAATATCGGCGACCATCTCGGCGGTCATTGTGTTGCGCTCAGCCGAATTATTCAGCGTCAGCGTGGCTACGCCATCTTTTCGTTCAACTTGAACCAACCCCATGAGCATTTAGTTTGGCACATTGTTAGCGTAAGTACCGCATGTTGGACCATGTCTTTAGTGACGCAATCAGTGCCTTGCGCGACGCCTTTTCGAACGCGTTTCTCGAACGACAAGCGTTCGATGCGCACTTTAACTCTGATGTATTGCTCGGCGATCTCGTCTGGGAGACGAGCTATGGCCTGCCTGGAGAGGGCCGGCCACCCAGGGTTGTCGCGCACATCACGCTGACTTGGCCAAGTTGGAGTCAAGCAATTTATCGATCTTGGTATACCGACGAGATTTTTCACGAAGCACCAGAAATTGAAATGGAGATCGTGTTTCGTGTGCAACGACTCGCGGTGCAACCCGATGCAACAATTATTGAAGACATTGTGCCGATCAAGAGCCCGCAAATTGGCAAAGAAAAATTGTCGCGCGAGGGTATCACCGTCGAGATCAATCAACCGACGCCGAGCGACAAGAAGATCACTCGCAAACTTGATTATGCGATCGAGGTTACATATCAGGGCAATTATGAACTTGCCGAAGAAACCCTGCAAGATGGCACGAGCAAACTGCTCGACGAGAACTTCAGCGCCCTTGGCAGTTGGATTGCGACAACTCTCGTCAACCTCGGCGATTTAAAACTCGCATTTTTACCGGTCGAAAGCGACTAGATAGTTCGCTGCAAAAGTTCTAGAAACTGATGAACACAGTCGGCCAGACTCAACTGTTGTTCTTCGAGTGACCTATCTTCGGTTTTCTGCCAAGAGTCGATGACCAACAAGGTTGGCAACATCAGAACACTGGAGAGATGTTTTACTAAACCTGCACGACGCAGCTTTTTATGCGAGTAGCCCGAGTATGAAACGACGTAGGCCACATTTCGAGAATCGATAAACCGACGAAATTTTTTGAAATACGAACACTCGCCGTAAAAATCAAGAACAAATGGCGACCAGCCGTCTGTCTTGCCCAAAACGCGAACTTCGTATTCGTCGAATCGTTTGTCACCTTTCGCGATGGTGTCCAGGCCTACAAAAAGCAGATGTGCCGTTGCGGTCGCGAAACTTGGGTCATCATCGCAGACGACAATTTTCTTCACTCTCTCACCACAATTCAGACACTAAGACTGCCGTGTTGTGCAGTTTTCACACCCGACCAGAACGCTAAAAGAGTACTATTAGTAGTACAGAGTTTGAAGTTTCTAGTCGCGCAGGTGTGTCGGCACGACGGTCGTGAGTGGCACCAAGGGCCTTGGCCCCATATGTGTAATCACTTCAGAAGCCACGATTGAGCCGATTTTTCCGCATTGTTCGATTGGTTTACCACGCACAAAACCATAGAGAAACCCTGCGGCATACATGTCGCCGGCCCCTGTCGCGTCGACCACGCTGTCGACGGGCTCGGCGTCGATTATCACCACTTCGTCGCCATCGATAACAACCGAGCCATGCTCGTTGCGTGTGACGGCGGCAAACTCGCAGTCATCGCGCAAGCGATGGAGACCGTCGTTTATCGATTTAACTTGGTATAGCGCCTTGAGTTCGTCTTCGTTTGAAAACAAAATGTCGATGTCGTTCTTCACTAGTGACAAAAAGTCTGAGCGATGACGATCAACACAAAACGAATCTGAAAGTGTGAGCGCGACTTTTCGTCCGGCTGCGTGCGCATATTCGGCTGCCGTGCGAAAAGCGTCTTTCGCCGCATCTTTGTCAAAAAGATATCCCTCGAGCAACACGACAGCCGCGCTTTGCACTGCCGACTTAGAGATGTCGGCTGCGTCGAGCAACGAGGCCGCGCCGAGAAATGTGTTCATCGTGCGATTGCCATCGGGTGTGACCACGATCAAACACCGACCCGTATCTTCTGTCTTGCAGGTCACCCCCGGAAAAAACTTGACACCAACTGTGTCGAGGTCATGGTGAAATGCTTCGCCGAGACGATCGGCCGAGATCTTGCCGATGAAACCTGCCTTGCCACCAAGGCTCGCCAAACCATATGCCGTATTCGCCGCCGAACCGCCACTCATTTCGGTGCGAGAGTGAACGAGTGAATGCAAATGCTTCGAGCGTTGAATATCGACGAGGTTCATTGAACCTTTGACGATTTTTTCGCGCACCAAGAAACCCTCATCAACGGTTGCCAAAACATCAACGAGTGCGTTGCCGATGGTCAAGGCATCGAGGCTCACGCCATCGACATTTGTGAGATTTACAGGTGGCACGCGAAGAGTTAATTCGCTTGGTTGCGAGAAATCGCCGTCAGTTCGCCCTTAGACAATCGCTGTTGCAATTCACGCTTCAAAAATTTGCCGGCGGCATTGCGCGGCAGGGGCTCGTGCATCACGATCACGTGAGCGGGCACTTTGAACGCAGCGATTTTGCCTTCAAGAAACTTCCACAAATCTTGCGGATCAAGTTTTGCACCCGCCTTCGGCAAAATCGCGACGCCAACCTCTTCACCGAGTCGCTCGTGAGGCACGCCGAAAACTGCAGCCTCGTGCACGGCTGGGTGGTCGTAGATCGCGCTTTCAACTTCGGCACCGTAAATATTTTCGCCAGCGCGAAGAATCATGTCTTTAACGCGGTCTTCGACGTAAACAAAA
>SXGQ01445323.1_pt1 | contig 12902 bp, 10 predicted proteins | sample 3178371 | NCBI WGS metagenome assembly SXGQ01 (sample SAMN11356859, study PRJNA531348) | freshwater metagenome | isolation source: freshwater sample F1-20 | place: China: Fuxian Lake, Yuxi | collected 2017-12-25
CTTGGGCTTCTTCCCGCCCTCGGGCTTCGCGCCGGCCTCGGTCTTGCCGTCTGCGGCGGCCGCCTTCTTTGCGCGCTTGCGGGCGTTCGCCGCCTCGCGGACCTTGCGCTCGGCCTCGGCGTCGGCCTTCGCGGCGGCTGCGTCTGGCTTGTAGTCGTGGGGTGCCGACCGGCCCGCGTTGCGCCACTCGTCGACGACCTTGGACGCGGTCAGCGGCACCCAGCGTGGGCGCAGCAGCTCGTGTCCCCAGCGGCGGCTCTCGCGGATGGGGGTGTTGCCGTTCATCGCGGCGAGGTCGTAGCCGTAGATGTCGGTGTAGAAGACAGGCCGCCCGTCTGACCGAAGATCGACCGTCATGTATTCGGTCACGAGGTTGATGGGGGCCTTGAGATCGAACGGCATTTGTCCCGAGCTCTTCAGCGAGCGCGTGACCTGGTCCTCGTCGAAGCCGGCCTTCAGGAGGACGAAGCGGGCAAAGTCGACGGCCTGATCGACGCGCATGCAGCCGTGGGAGAAGTCGCGGCGGCGCTCCTTGAAGAGGTGGCGCTTGTCGGTGTCGTGCAGATAGACGGCATTGGATTCCTCGAGCAGGAACTTCACCTTGCCGAGCACGTTCGTGTCGCCCGAGCCCTGGATAAAGACCTCGGTGCCGTCGGGCAGCCGCATCTTCTTGATCTTCTGCTTGTCGAGATAGCCGGGGTCCTTCGCGACGCTCGACTTGAGCTCGCCCTCCTCGACACGCTTCGGCAGGATCCAGGTCGGGTTCACGATGACCTGATAGAGGCGCGTCGCGAAGACCCCCGTGCGGTTGATGTGGCCCTGCACGAGGCGGGCCTTGTCGTCGTCGAGGCGGTTCGTGCCGACGATGACGCGCTGCTGCCGCGTCGCCTTCATCGCCTCGTAGACCGTCAGCGTGAAGGCTGGGATGTTGACGCGGATGAAGTAGTCCGTGAAGTGGTCGCGCGGGCTCTCGCGCATGCGCTGCAGCGTGATCTCGAACTGCTTGACGCGGCGCGCGAGTGGGACGATCAGGGACGTGATCGTGACCTCGCCGATCGTCGCCTCGGGCTCGAGATCGTGTTCGTCCTGATAGCGGCGAAGGGCCTCCCAGGCCGGCCCCGCGAGGACGCCGTCGACCGGACCGTCGTAGTAGCCCTCGCACGCGAGGCGCTGTTGCAGCTTCTCGACCGTCTCGCCCTTCTGGTTCTCCCGGAAGCGCGCGCTCTCGGGCAGTTCGACGCAGCGCGCGTCAGCCGCGTAGCCTCGGTAGCGGCCGAGCAGGTCGCGCATCGGTTCGTAGACGGGATGGCGGGGGTCGAGCTCGGCGAGCGGGTCCGGTCCACCGGAAGATGCAATGACCGTATCAAAGAGCGCCTTGATGTCGGCCTCGTCGCGCTCCATCGCGTTGTCGTCCTGACGCAGCACGTGCGGGTGGGCCACGCGGATGAAGCGGAAGTCGAGGGCGAGCTGGAGGAGCGCCTTGAAGAACCGTGTGTCGCCGACCGCGTCCGTGGCGAGCGGTGCGGTGCCCTTGTCGGCCGCGAGGCGCTGGGCCACGGCGCTGATGACCTCGGGGGTCAGGTCCGAAGGAGCTGCCCCGAGGCGCGGCCGGAGCTCCTCCGCGGAGAGCTCGGGCGAGGTCAGGATGGCCTCGGCGAAGGCGGCGCCCGGGCTGGCGTTCGGGTCGGATGGCGGCACCGCGTCGAGCGCGCCAGCGAGCTGCTCGAGGGCGGGCAGATCGTAGGCGTCGGCCTTCAGCCCGTGCGTGTCGAGTTCGCGGACGCGGCTGACGACGGCCTGCGCGACAGGCGTCGCACGGCCCTGGCGCACGAAGCGGCCGAGCCCGTGCTTGCGGTGGAAGCTGCGGGCGAGGGCGATGCGGTTCTTCGCGCGCCCGAAGACCTGTTCGTAGGCGGCCTCGAGGCCCTTGGGCGGCGATGCTGCCTCGTCAGCGACGTGAAGCGAGCCATGGGCCGTGACGAGCGCTGTCAGCACCGCCTCGTGCTGCGTCGGGTCAAGTTGTCCCGAGACAGGCGGTCGCGAGGCCGTCGTCGCGTCGGCTGTCGCACCGGGAGCGGCCGGGGTTGGGGCAGGTGTCGGCGAGGCGGCGGCGAGAGGGCCCGCGTCGGCGCCTGGCTCAGGCGTTGGGCTGACCGCGGCGTCGGGGCGCAGCGCGCCGATGATGAACCACGTCGTGACACCGACCACCGCGCCCGCGAGCCCCGTGCCCGCGATGAGGAGGCTGCCCGGGCCCGACGCGGTGCGAGCCCCGACACCGGGATGACGGGCGCGCACGAGGTTCAGGTCGAGCACGGGGCGGGCGCTCTGGTGGGTCGCGGGCGTCGCGGGGGCGCCTGGCGGCTCGTCCTCGAACGGTGATGCGGGGGTGGTCTCGGTCGGCACGACAAGCACGGGCCGCTCGGGACGCCCCGCGAGGCGGGTCGACGGGGGTGGCTCGGCTGGCGGCGGTTCGTCGCGCGACTGCGGCCGGCTCGTTCTCGGCGGGGCCTCGGGGGCGGTGGGCGCCGACGGGGTCGTGGCCACAGGCGGAGCAGGAGGCGCGCCGACCGGGGCCGGCGCGGCGGCATCGCTCGGGGCGGTTCCGGACGGATCGGGTGCGGCCATGGCACGTGCTGAACACGGGGCGGGCGGCACGTCAACTTTCCGCTGTCACGCGCGACCGCGAGGGGGATCCTTCCGCGTTCGGTCCGGGCGCTACTCGTGACCTGGTTCGTCGGGCATCAGACCGGGGTCGTCGGGCATCAGGCCGGGGTCTTCCGAGCCGCCACCGGGCTCCTCGCCCGGGGCGTCGGGTTCGGGCTCGGGCTCGGGGCTGGCCTCTGGGGCCGACGGCGTCGTCGCCATCGCCGGTGTCCCTCCGGGGCTTGTCGGGAAGGTCGGTCGCCCGGGCGAGATGCTGCCGCGCAGGCCGCCGCTCATCGGTGACGTCGGGACCGGACGGCCACCTCCGACGGCGGGGCGATTGATAGCCGGGCGCGGGCCGCTGCGGGCCGAAGCGGGTTCCGGCTTTGCGGCCGTGCCCTCGGCCTCGCCGTCACCCTCGGACGCGTCGACGTTCATGCGGCGGTTGCCGCCACCGCCGCTGCCGCCAGCGCGGACGCGCGGCTTCTCGGTGGTGATGGTCGGCTTGGCGAGCGGCCCGGACAGCGTCAGCCCGAACTGCCCGTCGGCCACGTGCCCCTTGCGCGTGAGGTCCTCGAGGATGAGCTTCAGCGCGCCGTTGGGGCGGACCTTCTTGCCGGGCGCCTTCGGGTCGTCGACCTCCTTCCCGATGAAGGCCTCGTCGATGAGGATGGCGAAGTGCGCCCGCAGCGCGGCTTGCGCCATCGAACGGCCGGGCGGGAAGGTGATGGCCGCGCGCTGGCCGATGGCCATCTGCAGGTCCGGTCCGGTCGTCGAGACCTCCTCGAGATGAATGACGGTGGCGTTGCTCGTCTGCCGCCGCTTGTCGGTCTCGCCTGCGCCCGCGCCGGCCTTGCCGTCACCAGCCCGGGCCTTCAGCGTGACAAGGCCGAGGCTTACATCCGTGAGAGCCTGGCGCATCTGGTTGCGCTCGACAACGGGGTCGTCGATGCGTGTGTCGGCGATGGCGAGCTCGATGGTCCCGGAGAGCCCGCCGAGATCCGGCGTCAGCTTGCCCTCGGGCGAGCTGACGGGCACCTGGAGGTCGATGGAGCCCGACAGGACGCCGCGCACGTCGAAGCCGGTCGTGGCGGCGAAGAGGCGCTCGGAGCCGAGGCTCACGTCGCTGATGCTCGCGACGCGCAGCTCGGCCATCCCCTCCTTCGGGATGATGAGGCGCCCGCCCTCGAGGCGCCCGCCCATGAGCTCGCCCTCGAAGGTGGCGTCGACCTCGCCGCCGAGCAACCCGCCGAGCGAGGCCTCGACCGAGAGGCGCTCGGCCTGCAGGATGCGCCCGACCATGCGGTCCTTGCCAGGGGTGTCGGTCTTCAGCGCCACGTCCTTGAAGGCGATTTCGACCTCCTCGAGCTCGATCCCGCCCGGGATGAGACCGAGCAGGCTCAGCTCGCCGATCTTCACGTCGGTCGCGCCGAGCGCCTCGGACATGCGCACCTCGACCATGCGCGCGAGCGCCCCGGTCGGAAACGTCAGCCGCACGCACAGGAGGAGGAGAACCAGGAACGCGAGCGACCAGCCCGCGACGCGGAGGGCACGCTGCATCACTTGTCTCCCGGCGAGGCGTCCTCGGTGGCCGACTCCGGCACGTGGTAGAAGGTCGAGATGACGACCCGCGTGCTGCGCCCAGCGACCTTGATGTCGCGCGGGTCGCGCTCGACGCGCAGCTCTGTCACGAACAGCCCTTCGGGGAGCTCCTCGATGCGCTCGAGGAACTGGTAGAGCGCTGTCAGCGGGACGCCCTCGGAGAGCTTCACCTCCTGATCGTTCTGGAAGTAGCCCTCGGTCGCCTGGCGCGCGGCGTTCGGCCGGGGCTTGCCTCCAAGGTTCAGCTGCCGCACCTTGGAGGCGGCGTACTCAAGGTATTCCTTCAGGACCCGCGGCGTCGGAGTGCCATCGGGTGGGGTGAAGGTCACCTGCGCCGCGACTCCCGCGATGGCGGTCGTGAGGTTGAGCTCCTTGCGCGCGCGAGCCGCCTCGCGGTTGGCGACGAAGCGCTTGCGGGCCTCCATGAAGGTCGTCGTGTTGGCGTAGAGCTTGCGGAGCCCCGCCTGCCCCTCGGAGATGCTCGCCTCGAGGGCGCTGACGCGGCTCGAGAAGCTGTACTGCAGGAAGCCGAGCCCGAGGACGAGCACGAGGCCGACCATCAGGCTGACTAGGACGCGCTCGCGTGGTGAGAGGCGGGCGAAGGCCTGAGTGAGGTTACGCATCAGGGCTTCTCCTCGGCGGTCTTGCCACCCGCGGACGCGCCTGCCGTGCGCTCGGCCGCCGCGGGGGCGCACTTCAGCTCGGCCTTGAGCGTGAAGTCGCGCCAGTTCGGGCGCTCGCGGTTCGACGTCGCCTTCGTGTCCTGGCGCTCGACGGACTTGAAGCACGGGACCTCGGCGAGCTTGGCCTTGAAGGCCTCGATGACGTCGATGTCGAAGGCGGTGCCCATGATCGTCACGCTCTTGCCGTCGGTGTTGAAGGCCTGCAGCTCGAGTTGCTTCAGCTCGGTGATGGGCTGAGTGCCAGGCTGCGCGACCCCGTCGTCGTCGAACATGTCGTCGGGCAGCAGGCCCTCGTTGACCTCATGCTGAACGCGGGTGACGGTGTAGAACGCATTGAAGGCCGTCATGCCGGGATAGAGGTCGCGGGTCTCGTCGGCTGGAGGTGCGTCGACGAGCTCGGTCGCGATGCGGAAGCGGTCCCGGATCTCCGCCTGGTCTGCGGCGAAGCCCGGCTCGCCGAGCATGAAGCCCATGTGCTCCTCGAGGCGCGCGCCGAGCAGCGCCTCCTGGTCTTCGAGGGTCCCGATGAGCACCCACTGGCGCACGAAGTTCAGCACGAGCAGCAGCCCGAGGAAGGCGGCGATCCAGCCAGCCTTGGCCCGGATGGCCTCGAAGTCCGAACCGTAGCTGAACTCGCCTGTCCGCAGGTTGACGCGGTGGGCGTCGTCGGCCTCGAGTGGCTCGAGCGCGAGCGCGGCCGCGAGCGCACCCGAGCATGACGCCGCCGGGTTCGAGGCGACGTCCGCGCCCCACAGGCTGTCGTTTCCATGTGGCGTCGCGCGCTCGGCCGGGATGCCGAGGGCGTCGCTCAGGACCTCGGGCAGGCCTTCGAGGGCCGCGCCGCCACCGATGAGGGTCGCGGCCCGAATCGGCAACCCCACGCGCGTCGCGAGCGCGTCCACCGACACCCGAAGATCGCGCAGCAGCGGCTCGAGGGCCGCCTGAACGATGGCCGAGGCCTTCAGCACCTGTTCGTCGGTCTCCCCTTCGAGGGCCTCGGGGTCCGCGGTCACCGATTGGTGCTTCCACGCCTCGGCGTCGGCGAACGCGAGGCCGAGGTCGCGCGCGAGGGCCTGCGTCAGCTGAAAGCCGCCGCGGGCGATGGTGCGGAACGCGACGAGGCGCCCGTCGCGCACGACCGTGGCCGTCGTGGCGCGGTGACCGAGGTCGATCAGCACATCGGCCCGTGGCGCCCCATCCGGGCTCGGGCGGGCGGCCGGGTCGAGGTGCGGGGCCACGTTCTCGACGGCCGCGGCCGCGAGTGTCACGGTGCGCGGGTCGACCCCGGCGGCCTTGGCGCGGTTGATGAAATCGCGCAGCTGCCCACGGTCGATGGCGGCGCAGAGGAGCTGGACGCCAGCCTCCTTGCGCCCGACGACCTGATAGTCGTGGCTCAGCTGGTCGAGCGGGCGCGGGATGAGCGCCTCGAGCTGGAAGGGGAGGACCTGCGCGATGCGCTTCGGGTCGGAGAAGGGTAGCTCGAGTTCGCGCGTGAGGACCTGGGCCCCAGGCACCGCCGAGGCGACCGTGTCGTATTCAAGGCCCTCGAGGAGCGCCTGTACGGCCGGTCTTAGCCCGTCCGCGAGCGGCGCGCCGGCGGCATCGACGGGCAGGTGGTGTTCGCGGAAGGCGACCACCGAGGTCTTGCGGAGGCTCGACTCGACCACGGTGGCCTTGACGGACCACGCGCCGATGTCGAGACCGAGGATGCGTTGGGCCATGCGAGACTCGCTACTCGTAGTGGTAGTGGACGAGCGCCCCGGAGGCGGTGTCGACGATGGTCACCATCTTGCGCCGGGAGTCTGCATATACCCCCTCGGCCTCGATTCGTACCATCTTCGTGCGCACGCCGAGCTGTTGATTTACGAGGTTGGCGTTGATCGGGAACTGCACCGCGGCGCCCATGGCCGCTGGGAGCTCCTGAAAGAACTGGGTGAAGCGCGACATCGACGTGAACGGCGTCGAGTAGACCTGCTTCTTCAGGTTGCGGCAACTCTCGAGGGCCACGAGGGCCTGATCCATCGCCGAGAGCCCGGTCGGACCTGGCTGGAAGCACACGAGGGCGCGGGCCGTGTTGTCGGGGATCGACTGGCAGAGGATGCCTTTCAGGACGGCGAGGTCCGCGTCGTTGACGTTGACCTTTTCAGTACCAAAGACCGTCAGCTTGTCGCGCACGCGGCAAAAGACGTCCGGGCTCATCCCCTCGACGAGCTGCAGCTCGCCGACCGTGTCCATGCGCGCGTTCTTGCTCTTGTAGCCGTAGCGCCCGTAGTCGGGCTCGGAGCCGCCGCTGACCGTGAAATTGCCCTGCGGGTCGAGGTCGCTCTTCGACTCGTCGGCGTCGGTCCAGTCGATGACGTTGAGGATGAGGTCGGTGATGGCGTCCTCGGACTTGAAGAAGCCCTGCGTCACCATCGGCTGCAGCAGGCCCGCGAGCTGGATGTAGAGCTGCCCGGCGTTCCGCTGCTGGCCCTGCTGCTGCTGGTTCGCGGCCGTCATCGGGTCAAGCGGCGTCGCGGGGGCCATCGGCATGCCCGGTGTCCCGCCCGCGGTCGCCGTGGCCGTGGTGATGACGTCGGTCGCGGCGCGGTTCAGGCTGACGCGGGCGTCCTCGGCCGTGACCTTGCAGGTGAAGGCGGGCTTGTCCGGGTTCTTGCTCGGCGCGCCCACGGCGGGCTCGGACGAGAAATCGATCAGCTGGGTTCCGAAGAATTCCGCCTTGCCGGTCGCGAAGATGTTCACGAAGTCGCACGCGCGCTGCCACACCTCGATGTTGGCGGACGCGCCGCGCCCCATGAGCTGCATGAACTGCTGCATCTGCGGGAAGTTGCGCTTGGCATTGACGGCGAGCAGCGCGATGCGCGTCGCGGAACGGGCGTTGAAGTAGGCCTGGGTGGAGGCCTTCAGGTTCCCCGTCATCCAGAGGTTCGCGCGCGTGTTGTAGGTGAACTGGACCGAGAGGCTCGCGAGGATCGCGGTGACCACGACCGTCAGCAGCAGCGCCATGCCGCGGGCCTTCCCCGACCGCGTCTGGCCACGGCACGCCTCGGCGACGGCCTCCCGGGCGAGCGTTATCGCCCTGGGCACGGAGCCGTCGTGAGCTGGCGTCGGGCGCCTTTCGGTCGGGAGGGGGTGCTGCATCGCGTGTCAGGGACCCTCGAAATCCATGGGTTTGCGTGGCAAAGCTGGTTCAGTACCAGAGCGGCTCGGTCAGCGGGATCTCGACCTGCGTCTGCATCACGAGGTTCGGCGCGTCGTCGTTGTCGAGCTCGAGCGTGATGCGCACGCGAGAGGGCAGCACGAGCCCGTCGAGCAGCTCCTGTGTGCGGGCCGCCACGTCGACGTCGACCTGCGTCTCGAGCGCCGCGCCCGCCACCGCGGTCGCGACGGCTCCGAGCGGGTTGCCGCCAGCCGCGGCCCCGTCCATGGCCGCCTCGGCTGTCGCGGCGCCGACGTTCTCGGCCTGCTCGCGCAGGGACTGCAGCTCACGCAGGCGAGCCCGCATGAGCTGCGCGTCGTCGATGCGGACCTCCCACTCGGTCGTCCAGTCCTCGCGGGACTTGTCGAAGTACGCGATCCGAATCGCGCGCACCCCTTCGACGAGGATCTCCTCGCGCCCACCCCGCTCGGGCCGGTCATCGATGTGGTACTTCACACGCCGGATGAGCGCCTCGTGCTGCTGCCCGCGCGGACGATGCAGGCGGTACTCGACCTCCATCTGGTCGCTCTGCCGCACGCCGCGCGTCGCGGGCTCGTGTGCGCCGCTGTTGAAGACGAGGCGCTCGCCCTCGCCGAGGAACAGGGTCTGGGTCCGCTTGTCCTCGCTCTGATGCAGGCTCACGAAGGCCATCGTCAGCTCGCGCCGGATGCGCTCGAGGGCGACGCGACCGCTCTGGAAGCGGTCCTGCATGCGCATCGCCTCATCCTGGGTGCGGACGGTCGTGAAGACGATGCCGTAGGTCATCGCGCCAAGCATCGCCATGATGGCGACCGCCACCATGACCTCGATGAGCGTCATGCCGCGCGCGGAGGTCTGCCTCATGGCTTCTGTCCCTCCACCGCGGCGGCCGCCGGGACGGCCGTGATGAAGGTCTCGATCTCGAGCTGCTCGCCTGTCCGTTCGCCCTCGCCCCAGCTGAGGCGCACGACGAGCTTGCGGGTGCTCGCGGCCGCCTGCTCGATGATGAGCGGGATGAACGACGTGATGTTCGCCGTATTGCTGCACATCGCGCCGAGGTTGATGCCGCAGACGCGCGTGAAGTTCGGGTCGAGGAGCGCCGCGAAGGCCGACATGGCGCTTGGCAGCTGCTGGCCGGCCGCTTGCAGGTTCGCGAGCGCCATCGCCGGGTCGACGGGCTGGTTGCCCTGAGGGCCACCCGAGCAGAAGGCCTGCATGAGGGGCGAGGTCGTCATGCTGTCGTGGGCCTCGGAACCGAGCGAGCTCGCGCCGCCGCCGCCGGCATCCAGGTAGAGCATGTCGTAGTCACAGCGGAAATTTCTGAACTCGCGCGGCACCTCGCAGGTCTTGCCCGTGACCTGGTTCGTCGGGAAGCCCTCGAGCCGGTATTCCTCCTCGATGTCGAGGACGACCGAGTCGACGAGCTGCACCGCGCGCGTCAGGTTCATGACCTCGACCGAGCGCGCCATCGAGTCGCCAGAGCTCGTGCTGAGACCGGCCATCAGCAGCGCGAGGATGGCCATCGCGACCATCACCTCGACGAGCGAGAAGCCGCGGCTGCGGGCGGGCGCGGTCAAAGGACCTCCCGGTCGAGCTGGTCGGCCGAGCGCACGTCGAGCACCTTCGGGTGGCGCGTGATGCGGCCGAGCGCGCTCAGCTCGAGCGTCATGGCCGCCTCCCAGCGGCCCTCGCCACGGTCGTCCTCGAGGCGTTCGCCGACCCAGACCACCGCCCGCTCGGTGTAGCCCGTCGGATAGAAGTAGATCGCGACCTTGCCCTCGCTTTGGGGGGTCTCGTGGTGGGCAGTCAGCACGCTGGTGACGTTCGTGTCGGGCTGGAAGTCGCCCGACAGCAGCTCGGCCCGCTCTTCGCGGAACGACGTCGCTGGCGCCGCGGCCGCCTCTTCGTCGTCGGAAGCAGGCACAGCCGCCGCGGTCTCGGCCGCGTCGGCTGTGCCAGGCGGGTCCGCGTCCTCGGGGAGGAAGCGCGAGCACGGGTCATCCTCGTCCGCGACCTCGGTCCAGTAGCGCGCCCCGTCGAGGTCAATGACGAGCCGATGGGTCTTGTTGAACGTCACCGCGAGCGACGCCACGTACCGCATCGCCCCCGAGAGCACGTTCGCGGTCGTGCCGACGTCGGCGCTTCGGATGCTCGAGACGCCGAGGATGGCGACGCCGGCCATCAGGACGATGATGGCGATCGAGACCATCAGCTCGATGAGCGTCAGGCCGCGCTCGGCCGCGCGTGCGGGTCGTCCCCCGCGGCCTGCGGCGTGCGTGCCGCCAGGCATGGGCGCGGCGAGCGTCATGCGTCAGTTCTTCCCGGCGTCGTTGCAGACGTCGTCGTTGCCGCCGATGGCGCCATCCTCGCCGCCCGAGCACAGCTTGTAGTTGCGCGTCCCGACAACGTTGTATTGATAGGGCTTCTTCCACGGGTCCTGCAGCTGCTCGGCCTTCAGCGTGCCCGCCTCCACGAGCGCCTCGAGGCTCTGCGGCAGCTCGGTGTTGCGCATGTAGTACATGTCGAGCGCCTTCGAGATGTTGCCGATGGCGGTCTTGGCGGCGTCCTCCTGGGCGCCCGCGAGGGCTGGGATGACGCCGAAGGCGACCGCGGTCCCGATGATCGCGATGATGGCCATCACGACCATGATCTCGACGAGCGTCATGCCGCGCTTCGCGGTCTTGCGGAGACGACGGACAAGGGAATGAATCGATTCGGTAAACTTCATGGCACTGCGCTCCTGGAGGGTCTGGGACGGGTTTCGGGTCGGCGCCTCAGGGCTGGCGGGCGAGGCGCGCGTCAGGGATCGGAAACAGATGAGGATTTGGCGGGATTCCGGGTGGATCGTCGGCGACGGCCGGCGGGACCGAGGCGGCGTCGCGATCCTCGAGCCAGCCGTCGTCGGCCGCGCGGGGGCGAGACTCCGGACCAGGCAGGACCATGGCCGCGGCCACGATGCCGCCCGCGAGGAGGGAGGCCACCGCGATGATGATGCCGACGTCGCGGCGCGGGAGACCAGAGCCCATCAGCGCCCCACCGCGTGCTGGTTCAGCTCGAGCATCGGCATGATGATGGCAAAGACCATGCCGCCGACGATGAGGCCCATCATGACGATCATCGCGGGCTCGAGCAGGGTCGTCAGTCGCATGACGCTCTGTTCGACCTGCATCTCGTAGGAGTCCGCGACGTTGCCGAGCATGTCCTCGATCTGCCCCGAGCGCTCGCCGACGCCGATCATGTGACAGACCATTGGCGGGAACTCGCCGGATTTCCGGAGGGCGTCGGCGATCGGCTTGCCCTCCTTGACCGCGTCGCGGGCGGTCTCGACGACCGACCCGAAGATGACGTTGCCGACGACCGACTGCACGATGCCAAGCGCTCCGAGGATCGGCACGCCCGCGTTCATGAGCGTCGACAGCGTCCGCGCGAAGCGGGCGACCGCCATCTTGCGGATGATCGTGCCGAAATACGGCAGCTTCAGCAGGGCGCGGTCATACACCGGGCGACCGGCCTCGGAGGCCTTCCACTTCGTGAACCAGTAATACATGCCGCCCATTGCGAGCAGCAGGAATGGCCAGGCCGCCGCGACGAAGTCCGAGGTGCCGATGAGCATGCGTGTCAGCAGCGGCAGGTCCGCGCCCATCCGGTCGAAGAGGTCCTTCATCTGCGGGATGACGAAGACCATCATCAGCATGACGATCCCGAACCCGAGCACCATCATGATGGCGGGATACATCAGGGCGCTCGTGAGCTTCGAGCGCAGGCGGACCTGGGACTCGGTGACCGAGGCGAGGCGTTCGAAGACCACGTCGAGGGTGCCCGAGGTCTCGCCCGAGCCGACCATGTTGACGTACATCTCCGAGAAGATCTTCGGGTGCTTGCGCATCGCCTGCGCGAGCGTCGAGCCTTCGGAGACCGCGCGCTTGATCTCGGACAGGACCTTCTTCAGCAGCTCGTTTTCGAGCTGCTCAGCGCAGGCCCCGACCGCCTCGACGAGCGGGATGCCGCTCTTGACGAGGGTCGAGAGCTGGCGCGTGACCTCCGCGAGCTCGAGCAGTGACACTCGCTGGAAGGCGGCCCCGAACTTGACCTCGCGCGAGCCGGCCTGCTGTTGACCGGCGCGCCGCGTCTCGGCCCCGCCGCGCGACTCGATGTACTCGGAGATGAAGACGCCCTCCTTGAGGAGGCGCTCCTTCAGCGACCGCGGACTGTCGGCGTCGAGGACGCCGTTGACCGGCTTCCCTTTTGCGTTCAGGCCTTTGTACTCGTAGATCGGCATGGATGTTCAACCGCGAAAAAACAGGTTGTCGGTCATGTGATGCATGTGTCAGCGCGACAGCTGACGCAGCGATCGTCAGCGATCGTCAGCGATCCTCGGCGGTCACGCGCATCACCTCGTCGAGCGAGGTGTGGCCCGCCATGGCCTTCAGTGCGCCGTCGTCGCGCAGCGTCTTCATGCCGCCCGCGACCGCCGCCTTCTTCAGGAGGTTGGCGGCGGCGTTCTGCATGACGAGCGAGCGGACGTCGTCGGTGACGATCATGAGCTCGTGGATGCCCATCCGGCTGCGGTAGCCCGTCTGGTAGCACTCGGCGCAGCCGACGGCCTTGAAGAAGGTGCCTTCGGCGCGGGTCTTGTCAGGGTCCTTGAAGCCGATGCGGACGAGCTCGTCGGTCAGCGGCACGTAGGGGACCTTGCAGCTCTTGCAGAGCTTGCGGACGAGGCGCTGGGCGAGGATGGCGTTGACCGACGAGGCTGTCAGGAAGGGCTCGACGCCCATGTCGGTGAGGCGCGTGAA
>SXGQ01069906.1_pt1 | contig 12899 bp, 6 predicted proteins | sample 3178371 | NCBI WGS metagenome assembly SXGQ01 (sample SAMN11356859, study PRJNA531348) | freshwater metagenome | isolation source: freshwater sample F1-20 | place: China: Fuxian Lake, Yuxi | collected 2017-12-25
CTGGTGCATTACCACCATTGGAAGCACCTGAATTGGGTGAGCCACCCCCTCGGATGCCAGTATTTGGATTATTTGTGTTGGATGCAACTCCATTCTGAACGCCAGAATTTGGGTTTCCGGAACCAGGGGCACCACCTTGGCCTTTCCCACTTGCGCCATCCGGAGCCTTGGTTCCAGCACCGCCCGCACCAAATGGGCCTCCTTTGCCACCACCGAAGGTTTTCATCATTGAAGCCATGCGATCAACTTCCTTGTCCAATTCAATTTTTTTTTCTTCTGGCGATAATGCGAAAAACTTGTTCATTTTTTCAGTCATTTGGGTGCGGAACCGGTCCTGCATCATACTGTCGGCTTTTTCTTTTTGCGAATCAGTCATTTTTTCACGGAGATTTTTCATGTTTTCGAAGTATTGTTTTCGATCTTCCGGACTCATTTCCCGCATCTTTTCCATGCTCATTTCTGCAGTTTGTGCCTGATACTCGCGCAAGGGTGAATTACCCATATAAGAATAGAGCGAATATGCAGCCCCAATTAACACTAAGGCAAGAATCCCCACGAGAACAATATTTCTAGGATTGGAAAAAAATGGTTTTTCATCAGTATTTGAGGAGGCTGTCTCATCAGGTATTGCCATTTTAAACTCCCTTGGTCAGAAAAAACAAAAACCATCCATTAGTTGGTAAAAAGGATGGCTTTGTCATTTATCATTCTAATTTAATTATAACGCTTAACCGCGTTTGCCACCAGATGGCGGGGCAACAACAGGTGGGCCTCCACCAGATTTACCACCACCTGTGGTGGTAAGGCCCATCTCCGCTCTTATTTTATCCCGAAGTTTTTGATATTCCAATTTTGCGGCACGGTATTCAGGTGTGCTGTTATCCAAACGATCAGAAGTTCTCTTGTTCCGGGATTCCGGAGTGGATGGAGGTCTACCACCCTGCTGAGGTGTGGCAGCGGCTTGGTTACCACCACCAGGAGGGCCGCCTTTTCCACCACCGGGAGGACCACCTCTGCCCGCACCTTGGTCACCACCACCACCGGGAGGGCCACCGCCAGGAGGTCCGCCTCTAGAGCCGCCTCTTCCGGCGTCACCATTACCACCTTTACCACTACTCTTGCCCCCACCTTGTGCACCAGCTACTTTCTGAGCGTTATTGGCCTGGGCCCTTTTGGCTTCAAATTCCTTGCGTTTGGCTTCCCATTCAAGCCTACGTTTTTCGTCCCGGTTAATCTCATCCACCAATTGTTTTTTCTGCTCCGCCTTGGTCATTGAAAAGAACGCATTCAACTTTTGCATGTCTTTCTTTTCGTACTGTCTTTCACGGGCATCATTTAGCTGCCCTCGTTGGTCAGGTGTAAGCTTCTTTTCAAGGGAGCGGAATTTTTCAAAACGAGCTTTCTGGTCATCCTTGGAAAGTTCGGAAAAATCCACATCTTCATTCACCATGGCCATTGCGTCACGAAAAGGCTTTTCGCTCCACCAGGAGTAACCTCCATAGGATACACCCGCCAATAAAAAGGCTAGAAGAATTGTCAGGGTTATCTTTTTGGAATTGGACATGCCCTTTTCAGCATTTTCAGGAACATCTGCTACAGCCATAGGAAATCTCCAAGAATTAATCAAGACCCTGGTGCGACGGTGATTTCGTTCGAAACATGCCCATCGGCATATACAATGTTTCGGCCTCTTCCTGAGCCAGCAGCACCGTGATTATCATCCATGTCGAAAACCAGAACAATGTTGGCGGTGCCGCGTCCATCGGTCATCAATTCCTCCATGCGTCTGCCATTGATATGAGGCATGGATCTGGAATTGTAACCAACAGGTTTTGTGTAAGGCATAAAGGAGGGTTTATCGCTGGGGTACTCATAGCTGTATTTGATATTGTACTTGGAAAATCCAGTTGCAACATCAGAACCAGCGGCAAAGGTTGCTGTGGTATTATCTCCACCAACTATCACTTTCATGTAAAGTGATGTGAATTCCCTGGCTCCACCCGTGTTCATGTCGGAAGGGCATAAAAATGCCTTTGTGTTTTTTTCGATGTAGTCAAAAATCTTTTCCCCAAAGAAAACCGGGAAACCAATGTTCACATTTTGATATTCCTTGTTTGCGGGATCATACGGTGTGCCATTGGTTTGTGAAGCAGGGTTGGCGAAAATATTTCGTTGAAAAATCCTGTGTGCTTCAGGATACTGCTGAGGTGGATTTTGCCTGTACATTTCCATCGCCAAGCCGATTTGCTTCAAATTATTCTGGCAATACATCTTGGCGGCGGTTGATCGAACTTTTTGCACCGCAGGTAAAAGCAAACCAATTATGATCCCAATGATGGCAATCACCACCAAAAGTTCGATCAGGGTAAAACCCAGCTTTGGGTTTATCATTCGTTTCATCTTGAATACCTTTTGGGCAGGTTCAAACAACATTTACACTTAAACTATCATTCAAAGGTTAAATAATACTTGTTATCCATGTTATTTTACAATACTAGGCATTAAAAAGTGATGAGTTCGAACAGAAAACTTTAAACTTATGGTGAACATCTATCAAATTATTGGGTTTTTATGCTGTTAACCATTGATAAATAAGGCTTTACGGCATGCAATTGATTTGTGTATCATTCAACTCATAGGGTGTTTTCGTTTCTCCTAATGGAGGAAGTAATTGCATGCATTTCATTAATCTTGATCGCAGAATTTTTTTAGCGAATATGTCGGCTTTGGGTATATCCACACTGCTCAATGCTGCCCCAATGAAAAGTAACTTTCCTTTTTATGCCATGGATACAGGATTAAGGGGACCGGATGTTCCCTCGTTGGAAAAGAAAATCGCCCTGCTTGCCAAGCTTGGGTTCGCTGGTATGGGTTGGACCTGGAATGCATCAGAGGCAGAACCTCTTCTTAAGTTGCTTGATCAATATAAACTGCAACTCTGGGCGGTGTATCTGGCACCGTTTATGGAGGATGCCCCTGATAAATCCCTACTTTCCTTTATCTCTGGCTTGAAGGGCAGACCCACCCGAATCGAGCTGGCACTACGCAGCAAAAAATACAAGCCCTCTGACTCCGAGGGCGATCAAGCCGCACTGCGGTATTCCATGCCTTATGTCGAACAGGCTAAGGACTCCGGACCCGTGATTTCTTTTTATCCCCATCGCTCATTCTGGCTTGAAAGGGTCGAGGATGGATTGCGCCTTGCTTCCAGGGCCAACCTCCCAAATTTGGGAACACATTTTAATCTGGTTCACTGGCGCTGGCAGAATGGTACCGATGAAAACAAAATCCTTGAGATGGGCAAAAAACACATCCTTTGCGTCACCATCAACGGTATGAAAGATTCAACAATCGTTTCACTGGAACAGGGGAACTATGATGTTGCATCTTTTCTTTCCTCGGTCCATAAATCGGGCTGGACGGGACCCATCGGTTTACAGTCCTATAGTGTTCCGGGAAGATCAGAGGATCATCTTGGAAGATCCATGAAAAAATGGCGGGAAGTTACCAGCAACTGGTGATATTTACGGAGTGACTAATGAGCGATAAAGCATTGAATGATGAGAAATTTGAACTTGGGCTTAGTTTTCACCAGCAAGGCAACCCCGACCAGGCGGAATTGATTTACCGTGAAGTCCTTAATGGCGACCCCACCCACAAGCATGCGTGGTCGAACCTGGGCGCAATCCTTTCCAAGAAAAACAAGCTTGAGGATGCGATCAATTGCTATCGAAAGGCGCTCGAAATTGACCAACAATTCGGGGAGTGCTGGTTCAACCTGGGTAATGCGCTTCGCAAAGGCATGAATCCCGCGGGCGCTGAAGCCGCATTTGTCCAGGCGCTGAAATGTAACAATTCGCTTTTTGGAGCTGCGGTTGGCCTGGGACAGGCCCTTTCCGAGCAGGGCAAGTTTCCCCAGGCGGTCGAAGTATTCAAGCAGATCATCGCCCAGAAAAACGATGATCCTGATCTTTATTCCCACCTAGGAAATGCCTTGAGGATGCAGGGGCTTCGGGATGAGGCCATGCAGGCCTATCAGGTGATGTTGCAACTGAAGCCGAATGACCCGAAAATCCGGCATCAATTCGGCCTAGTCATGATGGATGTCGGCAGGCTGGAGGAAGCTTTCGCGGAGTTTAAAAACGCGCTTGGTTTAAAACCGGATTATCCGGAAGCCCACAATTCCATGAGTATCGTGCTGCAGATGCTTAAGCAGGACGACACCGCACTTTCGCATAATCTCGAGGCGGTAAGGCTGAATCCAAACTTCACGGAAGCCTGGAACAACCTTGGCAACCTTTATGGTCTAAGTGGAAAACCCAAGGAAGCCATCGATGCGTTTAGAAAGTCGATCGCATTGCAACCCCGGGCCATACCTTTCCATAGCAATCTTCTTTTGAACCTGCATTATTCCCCGGATATCACCGGAGAGGAACTTTACAAGGAGCACCTGGCATGGGCTGATGCGCACCTTAAAAATTATCCACCCGTGCAGCCATTTGATAACAACAAGGAAGGCGACCGCAAGTTACGGTTGGGAATAGTCTCGCCTGATTTTCGCAAGCATACAGTTAATGCGTTCATGGAACCTTTCTTGGATTCCCTTGACCGAAATAAATTTGAGATCTTCGCCTACAGTTCCGTCATCAGGCCTGATGAGATGACAGAAGTTTACAGGAAAAAAGTGGATCATTTCAAGGATATCAGGGCGATACCTGACATGCAGGTATCCGGGATGATAAGGAAGGATCAAATCGATGTGCTTCTCGATCTTGCAGGCCATACCGCCGGAAGCAGGCTACCAATCTTTGCCTTGAAATCCGCACCCATACAGATCACCCAATTCGGTTATCCCGATACCACGGGTGTCCCGGGTTTTGGTTACCGTATCACTGATGCCTTTGCGGACCCCAAGGGTAGTACCGAGGCGCTTCACACCGAGGAACTTGTTCGCCTTCCGGGATTGGCATGGTGTTACCAACCTCCCGTGGATTCCCCCGAGGTGCCCAAGCGTTCGCCCAAGGCGGGTGCGATTATTTTTGGTTCACTCAATAATATGGCGAAGCATAATGGCAAAGTACTGTCGCTATGGGCCAGATTACTGGGCGCGGTACCGGGATCGAAATTACGATTGTTGTCGGGACCGGGCCAGGAATCCATCAAGATGGTCAGGCATGCCATGCAGACCGCCGGGGTCAACCCGGACCGGGTGGAGTTTCTTCCCCGCATGGAGAAAAAGGAATATTTTGCAGCGCTTGGTGAGATTGATATATCCCTGGATCCTTTTCCCTACAACGGGGGCATTACTTCATGCGATACCTTGTGGATGGGAACGCCCCTTCTAACGCTGGCTGGAAAAACTTATGTGTCGAGGCAGGGTGTTGCGATTTTAAGCAATTTGGGACTTGAAGATTGGATTGCAAAAACACAGGAAGAATTCATTGAGAAAGCCAAAAAAGCCGCGAGCGAGGGTGCTAGGCTCAGTCTGCTAAGAGGCAAATTAAGGGAGACTGTCAAAAAATCCCCCATTTGCGATTGGAAAGCCTATGGAGTCAAATGGGAGGAAGCGGTTCGCAAATTATGGAAAAACTGGTGCGCAGGTAAATGAGCCCTGATCAGTTTATTTTTGAACATCGCTTGTAAGTTTTGGAATTGGGGGAAACTCGTCTTTAAAGTCCCTCAATACCTTGTGCATGAGGTAGTTGAATTGATTTTTAGGATCAGAACCCTTGGGGGGAATTATGACAGATCCTGCTAGAGGCACCAATACGGTTCCCGCACTATTTCCTTCATTTTGTAATTTGAAAGCGGGATGATATTCAGCAAATTCACGAAGCTGGTCCGGGCTGGCAAATTTAGGCGCGGCCTGAAGTCGCTTGACAATCATTGTCCCATAAGACCCGGTTGTTAATACAACCGGATCGGTGGTGCAATCTTTAATAATACCAAAATCGAGTATGAGGTAACTTGGCGTCATCAAGGGCGGTGCGAGTAATAGGCCGGTATTATAATCCCAGAAATAAACCGCACCTTCCGAGGACAAAGTGATTGCGATTTTTTTCGCTTTCGAATCTATGCCATTATCCCATAGTTTGATTCCAATCACGGAACTACTGTGAAGCATCGCCTCATTGAATGGGTTGCCATCAGAGAAATTCCAAACCCGGAGTGTGTTGTCCTCACTGCTGGACAAGATTTTTCCGTTCACATTATCAATCAAAATCGAGGAGACCTTGGCGGCATGATGCGGGTCTTTGGGGTCCTTGCCCCATTTCATTTTCAAGGACGCCATGTCCCAAAGCCTGATGAACATGTCCTCTCCACCAGACACAATGGATTTGCCGTCCTTGGAAAACGCCATGCTGGCAACTGAACCCTTGTGCGCGTCTTTTAAAAACACCTTGTTGACAAGGGATTCATTTTTTATCCCAAACACGGATATGCAGCCATCAAAATCGCCAAAAGCAACAAGGGAATCATCCTCGCTAAAGGTGACCACGCTGCAATTGTTAAACGCATCATAGTCAATTTTTTTTCCATTGTTTGAGTAGAGTTCATAGGTTTTACGACCATCTCCGATGGGGATTTCTATCATGAAAAATTTTCCACTGGATGAACTTGTGAGTCTCGTCTTCTGATGTTCGATCATGGTTCGTTGAAGAATTTTTTGTTTTTTGCCTGAATCCCTGTTCCAAGTTTCAACAGTACCGTCCTTGCCAAGAATTACCAGGGTTCCGGGTTCCAGTTCAGCCATGGAAAGCGCGTTCTCATGGATTGTCAGGGCGGATTTTTTGAAATCGTCCTCATTAAAATCCAAATACCTTCCCTTGGTTTCATTGAAAACCTTGGCAATTGATTCGGTGGGCGTATAAGTGATTCTCGGGCCGCTGCGGTAGTAAATGCCCCCTGCTTTCCCAATGATAAATTGATCCAGTTTCTTGTCGAGGGATACAGAAACTTGATTCCTGGGTAGCATGTCCCAGAGAACGCAGGTGTTATCATCACCTCCCGCGATAAGTAAAGGTGCCCGCGGATGGGGTGTGATGAATCGCATGGTCGCGTTGTAAACAAGGTTGCTGCTTGCCGGCCTGCCGGTTTCCCTGAAAGAAATGCGCACCGTGTTGTCATCCGACCCCGTGATCAACCATTCGGGATCATTTGAGAATGCAAGGCAGGTTACATCGCCATCGTGCTGGATCTGGTATTTATACCCACCGTTGTCGACATTCCAAACCACAGCCCTGTTATCCACCCCGCCCGTTGCAAGTAATTTTGAATCCTGGCTGAAAGCCAGGCATAGTATGGAATCCATCTGGGATAGTGAGTGTTTGAGGGTGAAGCTCTTGTTTTCAAACCGCCAGACTTTGATTTTTCCGTTGGCATCGCCTGCTGCTAGGGTGCGGGAATCGGGGCTGATCGCCATGCAATTAAGGTCGCCTTCTACACCATTAAGCTTTTGGATTTTACCACCAAGGGCGGCATGTACTATCTCAGTCTCAGACCTCGCGATAATGCCCTGGCTATCCGGTGTGAAAATAAGCTGTTCAATCGTGCCCATTCCTGATTCGATTTCAAGGGTTTGCTGCAGTTTGTCACCCTCCATGCCTTTGCTATCAATCGACAGTTTGGTTTCATGTGCATAAGCTACCGAATTGGTTATATTGTCAACCACGATTGTTTTGATGCCCGATGCCACCTGCTTTATTTCCTTTTGATCCTTCCAATGCCAAACATGAAGATTGTTGTCCGTGGTTAAAATTAGAATTCGATCATCACGAAGGAAGCATACATTCCTTAAACCTGCGTTTAATGAATCGGGAAAGTTGTATTCCGCAACCGTGGTGGATTTTTCTAGGGTGGTGGGAAATATTCTGGGGTCATGCACCCTGATGGATTTGTCCTCGCCATAACTAAGGTAATATTCACCAGAGGGAGACCATTTGCTCCCCTGTACTCCTTGGTCGTGGACCACATAAGAGCGAATCCAGATGAAATCATCCATCAACGCGCCCATGCGCAATCTTTTCATCTGGTTTTTATCAACATCACCCGCATCCTTTAATGATGCTGCGAACCAGACTGCAGCCTTGGTGATGTCGTTTGCGCGAAGCCTTTCGAAACCCAGGTTTTCCTGCAAACCCGCGAGTTTCTTTCGATCGTTTGCGATTCTTAAGTTTATTCCAAAGCCCACAATACCAATGAGAAAAATAAAAAACACCAGGCTTGCAGCGATAGCAGGATTACGGTAGCACCATTTGACCGCGACCTCATGCCATGGGGCCCTTCTTGCCTTGATGGTTTTGTTTTGCAGGAAGGAATTCAAGTCCTGGGATAAATCGAGCGCGGTTTCATATCTTTTTGATGGTTGCTTGCTAAGGCACTTCAAGCAAATGGTTTCGAGGTCCTTGGGAATGCCCGCACGGAGAGTCGAAGGTGCCACGGGATCCTTGAAGCTGACCTGTCTGAGAGTTTCCATGGCGGTGGCGCCCATGAAGGGAGGCCTGCCTGCGAGCATTTCATAAAGAATAACCCCAAGGGCGTAAACATCAGACATTGGGCCGATACGGCCAAGGGCGGGATTGGCCTGCTCAGGTGCCATGTAGCTCGGGGTACCCACCACGCCCTGGGTTTTGCCCTGCCCACCCTGCTCTTCCTCAAACTTCTTGGCCAGGCCGAAGTCGGTGATCTTTGCGACTGTTTCACCAAGGTGTTCAGATGTAAGGGTGAGTTCATCCTTCTGTGGTTTCTTACCCCCTTGCATGAGAATGTTCGCTGGCTTGATATCGCGGTGGACTATGCCGCTTTTATGCGCGACATCAATGGCATCCGCAAGAGTGGCCACCAGCTTGGCGGCATCCCTGGGCTGTACCAACCGCCCGGAAATCATGTCTTCCAGACTTGCCCCGTTGACCAATTCCATGACAAAGTAAGGTATGCCGTCAAACTCATTGATATCGTACACCTGGATGATATTGGGATGGTGCATCATGCCCAAAGCCTCGGCTTCCTTTCGAAGCCTGGCTTTTAAATCACCTGACAACTTACCAGCACTTAATAATGTTTTGATTGCCACGGGTCTGCCAAGTGTGGTTTGGCTTGCCCGATAAACCACGCCCATGCCACCACGGCCTATCTCGCCAATTATGGTGTACCCCGGAATGGTTGGCTGAACATCACCAGCCTGCATTTTGTTGGCAAGTTCCGTGTTGAATCCAACACTTATGGTTTTGATCTGGGCTTCATTGACGAATGAATCCAAGCCAATCGTTTTATCCTGGGAAATATCCCGTTCCTGGGAACCTTGTTGAATGTGGAGGATTGTCTTGGAATTAGATATCGCACTTTTAAATGCTTCAATCAGGCTTGGGTTCGCCGCACATGCCTCCTCGGGAGTCAGGGTGTTGCCAGACTTTGTCTGCTCTTCATACTTTTTGAGAATTTCCTGCAACTCTTTGCTGTCTAACATGGTCAATAATCCAATAGATGTAACTTGAGCCTATTGAATATCATAACCAGATTTAACGATTAAACAGCATGAATTCAGGAAGCCCTGCCAGCGACGAAGATTCCCCCTTCAAAAGAAGGTGAAAAAGCAAAGAAGTTGAGTGGGAAAGGCTGGTCAAGGGAATTGAAGGTGCTGACATTAGGTCCGCCACCGATCCCCGCGCCGGTGATTATATCCGCACTGGTGGAAGTGGCGGACATCAGGCCGGTGGAAACACGAACCCCTCCTGTGAACCCTACCGCGTACGCAAAGAAGTTTTGAACCATGTTGGCGCTGTTGTCAAAAACCCTTACATTAGGTCCGCCACCCGCCCCTGCCCCGACTAGAATTTTGTCGAATGTACCGCCTCCGATGTTCCCTGAGCCAACATAAACCCCTCCCAGGAATGTGGTGTCATAGGCGAAGAAATCTTGGATGACAGAAAGGTTGGCACCAGAAAGCACCTTGACCCTTGGACCGCCGCCCGCCCCTGCCCCGATGATTATGTCGTAATTCGAATCACCATCTATCAAGCCTGCAGCAAGGTTGACGCCACCGGTGAATGTTGGTTCGAAGGCGAAGAAGTCCTGTAGGATTGAACCATTAAGGCCACTGAACACGGTGACCCTGGGGCCACCGCCAGGGCCCGCACCCACCATTATATCGTCATATCCATCGTTGTTGATATCCGCGGAGGCAATGGTGACACCACCGGTGAAGGTGGATTCGAATGCGAAGAAATTATAAAGCACGGTGGTATAATCAGCACCAGAGAAGACTTTGATGTTGGGCCCGCCACCAGGACCGGGGCCCGTGACGATATCGACAAAGCCATCGCGGTTGACATCTCCCATGGCCAAGGTCAAGCCACCGGTGAATGCAGGGCTGTAGGCTTGAAAGTCCGCAACGGGTTCATTCGGATTGGTTACTGTTGAGTCGTAGACATGCACGGAAGGTGTGGAGAATGAGCCATTACCCGCTCCGGGGCTTGCTGCAAAATTCGTTGTCGTCACCCGATTGCCAACCGGAGTTCCAACAATGAGATCAATTGCACGGGCAAAGGCGGAAACCCTTGCATAAGAACCCGTGGAACCAAAAACACCATCATCTGTTCCTCCACTTACAATTCCAGCAATGGTCAAACCTGAAGAAGTGCTTATGAAGGCAGGGCCACCTGAATCACCAGCGCCCACTGCGGTTTCAACCAGAGTTGTACCGCTAAATACCCCTAGGGTTGAAGGAATGCCGTAATCATTGGTGAAGGTGTTTTCCGCGGAAGTGCCATCATCAAAGTCATAGGCGAGATTTCGGAAAAAGGCGGGTCCCTCGGTTATATTATCGGTGGCTTCAAAGGTATTGGTCCCCACTCTTTTGGTTCCGGAAGAACCATCTACTTCACCGGTTGCGCCATCTCCCGTTTGGCCATACCCCACCATGGTGAAGGTCTGTCCGATTTCATCATGAAGGCGGTAGATATCATAACCTTGAATGCCAGATGGAACGACACCGTTGATTCGAATAAGTGCCACATCATTGGGGGCTATGGTGTTGTCGTTGTTAGGAATATATCCATTGACAATGAACACATCGGCATCAGTGTAAACAATGCTTTGGGTGCCGGAGCTGGTTACAAAATCGATGCTGCCAGAAAGTTTGGTGCCGTTATTGTTGGTGACGACATGAGCCGCGGTTAGGATGAAGGTTCTATCAATTAATAGGCTGCCAGTACCTATGAATGCCTGTGCACCATCAATTGCATTAATGAGAACCACACCATCATATTGTGGAGCAAGGGTGGTGGGGGCATCAGCAAACGCGCCAACCACCGGGACAGTGCGGTCTTCGAGAAATTCTAGGGATAGTTTTTTTGATAGGTGTTTTTTTTGAGTACGCTTCATATTGATTTCCCTTAAGGAGCCTAAAATCTTTCCTACTTGCCCTACTTTACACATTGCTCCTTGTTTTACAAACCCCATAATTAATAATTCGACTAAATTGGGTTAAAACTGATATTTTCATGGGATTAATTTTCGTAGCTCAGGATTAAATCGACTTATTGGCTATTAAGCTTCAATAGCGGACTTAATTGGAGGGGTTTAAATAACCCGATAGCATTGCTTTGATTCGAATGATTAACTGGATTTAAATTCTTAATGATTAAGAAACTTTACCTGCGACAAATAACCCGCCACTAAAATTGCTTGAATAAGGATAGAAATCTAAAAATAGATTTATTCCCAAATAACCATGTAAAGCGAGAAAATCTGAAGGGGAGGAAGAAACGGGATTTCCCGGGCCAGGGGCGGTAATGATTCCAGGTCCATTCGAACCAAAGATGGTTGGAGCAACCCGAACTCCACCCATGAACCCAGGATTATAGGCAAAGAAATCTTGGAGGATATTTTTGTTGGCATCATAAACTCGGACATTCGGGCCACCACCCGCACCAGCGCCCACAATGATTTGATCAGAAGGGCCGCCATATAGGTTCCCTGCAGCAACATTAATTCCACCGCGAAATGCCGCATCATAAACAAAGAAATCCATTACCACACCAAGCGAAGCTCCATCAAAAACTTTTAATCTTGGACCACCGCCAGGTCCCGCACCAACAAGAATATCCACTTGTAAATCTGAGTTGATTAAACCCGTAGCAATGGTAACGCCCCCGGAGAAGGTGGGTTCGAAGGCAAAGAAATCCCGCAGCACAGTCAAATTTTTGCCACTAAAGACTTTGATTCTTGGGCCTCCCCCTGGGCCAGCCCCCACAAGAATATCCGCATAAAGATCGCCATCAATATCTGCAGAGGCAACTGTGACGCCGCCAGAGAAGGTAGATTCAAAGGCAAAGAAATTGTAGAGAACAGTGGAAAAATCTGTACCGGAAATCACTTTAATATTTGGGCCACCACCCGGGCCGGGGCCAGCGATAAGATCTATCACCCCATCGTGATTGACATCGCCAAGTGCGGTAACGACTCCGCCAGTAAAATTGGGACTATAAACCATAATATCTTTAATGATGGTTTGTGGATTAAGGCCGGAGGCATCATAAATATGAACATTAGGGGTGGAATAAGAAAGCGAAGTGGAACCCGGGCTAACTGCAAAAAGCGGACTCGAAGTAACTGCAGTTACAGGTCCGCCTGTTAATCCATCAATCTCATTGGCAAAGGCGGAAACCCGGGCATAATTGCCTAGCCCTGCAAAAGCAGAATTATTTGTACCAAAACTATTAGTAAAACTAACTACACCAGCAATCAAAAGCCTGCCACCGGAATTGATAAATCCTGGGCCACCAGAATCTCCTCTAGCAAAATCGGTTTCAATGAGAATGTTGGAGCTGGTAACTCCGGTGTTAGATTGCACAATATAAATATTTTGCAAACTATTGCCAGCAGAGGTACCGTTATCA
>SXGQ01161180.1_pt1 | contig 12898 bp, 13 predicted proteins | sample 3178371 | NCBI WGS metagenome assembly SXGQ01 (sample SAMN11356859, study PRJNA531348) | freshwater metagenome | isolation source: freshwater sample F1-20 | place: China: Fuxian Lake, Yuxi | collected 2017-12-25
CAATGAATCTGCAGGACCGGGTTGTTTTGAATCCAGATGTATTAGCTGGAAAGCCCGTCCTTCGTGGCACGCGACTGGCGGCAGGTCATGACGTGAATTGGGACTCGGAAATCTCTCCGGGTATCACAGACACGCAAGTGATTGAGTTGGCAATCCAGCAAGATCGGATCCTTGTCACATTTGACAAGGATTTTGGTGAATTGGCGTTTCGATGATCATTGCCCGCAATCTGCGGAATCATCCTGCTCCGACTGCCTATGGACGACTTGAATCGTCTGATACGGATGGTTGTTGAGGAATCGAGGGTTCGAGTTCGCAAGCTGCCATCATTGTGAAGGGGTTTCTAAGCTCTCTGAACAGCAGCTCGCCTTTGTGAACAACAGATTTTCCGCTGTTGATTTCCATCGCGGACTGCTCAGGCAGTGCTGTGGATGGAAACAGCACATTCCCTGGTGCCAGTTTCAGCAGCGATACGACCTCCAGCGTTTGGGGCCTGTGACCGTCCCTGCCGCTCCCGCACACTCAAGGCGCCACCGCTCTGCAGTCCAGCACAGCGCATGACGACAATCAAATCTGATCAGAACTCCGCAAGCAAAACGCGGCCGGGCCCAGCCCGCAGGAAGTGCGTTAAACCTTGCGGCGCCACTCCGGGGGACCTCGAACCCGTTGATTCCGGCAGCAACGAATGTACTGTTTCCGGCACGGGACTCATTTGGGGTAAGTCCAGAGGTTTTGGGACGAGCGATGTTTGGCGTCCTGGAAAAGCCCCGAACTTCCGCGCAGAAACGCAAAGACCCGCTGGGGTGAACCAGCGGGTCCTGAGCGTTGTGGTCACGTTGCGGTGACCAAGTCGATGGAGGCGGTTTCCTGGACTCGCAACGGGGCCCGTAAATTAGGTCTTGGCACGCCGTAGGTGGATCCAATTGAAGTTAACTTAGGTATCGCTTTTCGATGATCGTGACTTCTCGAAAAATCCCCAGTATTCTTCCGGTGCAGAGATGTCGCTGGTCCCTTTACCCATATCTTCATTGGTTCGTCGCCGCTGCATCGGCCAACCATGTCCATGCCCTTGCATTGTATAGAAAACCACAGGTGCTGCTCCGTCCCATCGCTGGGCATGGACCCGGCAGCCATCCCTGGGATCCTTGTCAGGCAAGTCCCATTTCTTCCCCTCGCTGTCGCACTTGTTCTGCTTTCGCCAATAAGCGATCGTCTCCTCGGCACTCATCTGGTCTCGATTTCCACCCCAAGGTTTCATCGGATCCTCGGTACCAAGCAGCACAATAATCGGCACTGGCTTGGTAGGCTTGGGCCACTTGGTCTCGGCTGCCCTTGGCAAAGTAGCCACCATGACTCCTGCGGCAGCGAATTGTTCGGTGCATCCTGCGCCAAAGTGCTGCTAGCGCTCAGGGAGATCGCAATCATGGAGATCCCGAAAAGTTGAGTTCTTTTGCGGTCCATTTTCCGTCCGTTCCCTATGTGCTAGCCGTAAGGTTTTCTGCGGATGATTCGCAGCCCCGGTAAGCTGCTTTCTATTATCGTGCCGCGATGTTCTCGTTCCCAAAGACCATCACTTTGGGTGCCGCAGGTTGATACGCTGGCCAGTCGGGTAACTGCTTGCCACTAGGATTGCCATCCTTCATAAAGGCCATCCAGTAGTCCATCATCGCGGCACTGATTTTTCGTCCCTGCGCGGACTCCTCGACCGGCCCAGTGTCATCCTCACGCCCCCCCGCATTTCCACCGCGTCCACCCCGTCTTGATTGCATGGCTCTATCCGCGACCTGTTCATTGCGAAATCCATACTGAGCCGCAATCGACTGGCCGATCGTTCCGAACGCATAGGCAACCGACTCACCATGCTTGGCCGCAAAACGAGCGTCGCGCGACTGCGGTGGCACGTAAGTCAATTGGAACATCCAGACCGGCTGTCCCACGCGCACCATCTGGTCCGCCAGTTGCTGCTGAAAACCAAACGCCCCGCCCGTAGCGACTTCATCGCTCAGCTGCCGCGCTCCCGACTCGCCATTGGCCGCTCCAATCAACACCGGGACCTTGGCCTGCTGGCCCTGAGCAAACAGTTCGGCAGGCGTCGCTTTGACCAGCCGCCCATCGATGATCGGCTTGACGGGCAAGTCCAGTTCGCGAATCACCCCCACGTTCGCCGCCATTTGGCTAGCTGCTGCACGCCGCAGTTCCGCGCTCGAAGCCCGCGCACCCAGTCCAAGCTGCTCCACCAAACGCACGCCCGCTGCCTCGGCGTCAGCCAGTGTTTGAATATTCCTGATCCCGCCACTGCTATGGATGATCGCTTTATGGAACAGCCCGTTGGCTTCCGGAATTCCCATCAAGAACAGACAGCTCGTCCCGCCCGCCGAGGAACCGGAAATCGTGACATTCCCTGAGTCGCCCCCGAAAGACCCAATGTTGTCGCGCGTCCAGCGCAGTGCCGCGATCATATCGAGCAGACAGTAGTTGCCGAGCGGCTCGTCGGGTTTGCTCTCGGCCGTGAGCGACGGATGAGCAAACAGACCGAGCGGCCCGAGCCGATAGTTGATCGAGATCACGATCGCACCACGCTTAGCTAATTCCGATCCGTCATATCGCGGCTGTCCACCCGACCCTTGAATGAACGCACCGCCGTGAATCCAGAACAAGACAGGAAGCTTCGAATCCGCGGTCGCACTTACTGGCGTCCAGATGTTGAGGAAGAGACAGTCCTCGCTTTGAGCACTTCGCGGGGCAAACGTTTCACCCTGCAGTGATAACGCCCCGAACCGAGTCGCCTCGCGTACGCCCTGCCAAGGCTCGACCGGACCAGCAGCCTGCCAGCGCCGCTCACCCACAGGAGCCGCCGCGTACGGGACGCCGCGGAAGATGCGCACATCACCCACCAGTTCACCCACCAACTCTCCAGCCGCGATCCGCAGTGGCGCAGTCTTGGCCCTGACTTGATTGGTGCCTGCACCGCCGCCCGCTGGACGGTTTGGGGTGGATGAGCCCCCCGCACCCGGCACGGCAGAACCAGGCAGATTTCCGCTGCCTCTCCCCGGTCGACTCGCGCCGCGACCGGGCTGGCCCATCTGCCCTGACTGCCCGCCTCGCCCAAACTGGCTTCTCAGATCGTTCATTCCTCCGAACTCAGTTTTGTTCAGCGTCCCGTCACCATCGGCATCGAGCCGATCGAAGAGTCGATCAGCAAGTTCCGGCCGACTGGAGAACGCCGCCGAACCGCTGAGTTGTTGTTTGAACGCTTCTCGAGAGACCTTTCCGGAGTCACCGGCCAGCGATTGAAAGTCGGCAGCGCCCAGCCCGCCGCTCATCGCTCCGCCAGGGCCTGCTCCTTGTCCGCCGCGCAGTCCCGCACCGCGTCCCGCGCCGGCACCAGCACCACGGCCCGGTTGATCCTCCTCGCCCGCCGGCTCTTCTTCCTGCATTGGCTCTTTAGCATCCGCAACGTTCCCGGCCGCTTCATCCGCAGCGGGTTCGGCCAGTTGTTCCTCGGCCGACTGCTCTTCCGCCGTGCGGCTGGAACTCGCCGACGCGGCAGCCGCCGCTGGCGACTTTGAGGTCTGAGCGTCCTTCCGAGCAAACTGTTTCGTGAAAAATTCGATCATTGTTCGCCGCGCGGTCAATTCTTCTTCCGCTTCCTGCGGCGACTTCTCCCCTCGCAAGTCGCGAGCCGCACTGACGGTTCGGGCCCAGTAGAAGCCATGCGGGCTCTTCTCCGCGGTATAAACCTGGACTTCCTTCTTCGCCGCCTGCATCTTGTTGATCATCGGCTCGATCAACACATGCGGCGCTTGATCGTCGCCGCGGCTGGTCAGAAACAGTGTCGGAATCACAATCTTCTCCGCGTTCGCCTCGATCGAAGTTTGCGTGAGGAATTCCTTGATTTGCGGGTCCGACATCCGACGACCCTTTTGCATCCCGTTAAGCAATCTGCGACCATTGAGCATCAGGTCTTCTGTCGCTTTTGCGGGCACTTGAGACAGCGGTGGTTGGTTCGCGTCACCAAGCATGTAGACCAGCGGGTCGGTCATCCAGGGCGATCCGGCGGCGACACAGAGAAACTCCTTGCCCATCTTCTCCGCGGCGACCAGCGCGAGATGTCCGCCATGGCTCCCCCCGACAACGCCGACGCGATTGGAATCAATCCTGGGGAGCTGCTTCGCAAAACGAATTCCGGCGACCACGTCATCCTGCTCCATTCCGAACAGTGCTCCATTGCCTGCGCGATAGCTGATGGCGAGGATCGCCCAGGGTTGTTCATTGAAAGCGGAAATCGTCGGAGAAAGATTGTTGGGTGCAGCCATGGTCCGAATGTACCCCAGGTCGCGATTCCCTTGCCTCCGTGGATGGTGACGAGCATCGGGAACGGGCCGTTTCCTTGTGGCATCGAGAGGACGCACGGGATCATTTTTCCATCGCTCGAAGCGTACTGCATTTCGGTAACGATGCGATTGCCGATCGTCTCCGATTCGCCTGAGGGAGTCCTTGCCCCAGGCTTATTTTGCATCTGCTTCATCTTTTCGCGCACAGCCCGACGCTCCGTATCATCGATCTGCCCGTCGCCGTTGGTGTCAAAACGTTGAAGAAGCGATTTGTCAGAGGTGCCTCCGCGCGACGGTCGATCCTGTGAGAAACCTGAAGTGGCCAAGAGACACGAACTGATCAGGCTTAGGCTCAATAGATAAAACGGTTTCATCGTGACTCCTTGGTGAATTGTTAATGATTACGGAGTTGCATTGGGAAATCGCAGCTTCCGCAAGAACTCCCTCAACAGATCCGAGCGTCTACCGAACCCGGTCCCTCGTTCCAACACGTCTGCATTCGGTGGAAGGTGCGTTCGCACCTCGTAGAACGAATCTTCGCGATTCTGTATCTCTTCTAAAGAAAAACTGATAACAACCAGGACGCGTTTGGCCCTGAGTCTTTCCAAGCTCACGCGACGGATGAGACCCGATCGTGTATCAATTTCGATTTCAACGGTGCCGTATTTCGAATTGCTCACTTCGGGACGCGGAGATGCGAGGATGGTTTGATTGCTATCTTCCCGGTCGGTGTATTTGAGGTCGTAGTCTCGAAGGAGAGATTCAAGCAGTGTTGTGACATCCAAAGTTCGAAGATCACATACATCCTGCAGGACATCCGGAATCTCATTGGCTTCAAAAATTGCCGCGGATTTGCCGGAAAGGGTAAACCATACTGCTCCCTGAGCATCGCGCCCCCAAACCAATTGATCTCCAGATGAATCGAAGAATTGTACGAAACTGTTTCCACGTACCCAAAGCTTCGAGTCCGCAGGGACCGCTCGCCCTGGTAAACGTTTTCGGAGTGGTCGGCCTTCGGCTTCGACCTTTACGGCATAGCAACGATCAATCGCCGTCCGGTATTCGGCAAGTGTTCTTTGCACCAACTCGGCGGGGCTCGCCACGACATTTGGCAGCAAGAGCATCGAGATCAACAGCAGGCAAGCAACGGTTGCTGAGGAAGCCCAAATCCAAGGTTGAGCAAGCAAGCGAAAGGGTTGCACAAGAGGCTGCTTTGAGGAATGATCGACCTCAGAGTAATCCAGCGCAGCGTTGAGTGTTAAGGAATCAAATGCCGCGGACTTGGCCAGCATCGTATGCAGCAAAGCACGATCACTAAGGAACTCCAAGGCCTCTGGTGTCTGCTCAAGCGATTCCTTCAATCGAGTTCGCTCTCCCTCAGGCAAGTCACCATCAAGCCACTGGTCGATCTGTTGTCGAAGCGTATCGGGGATCATTCGATGGCCTCCGATGCTAGTCGGCGCTTGATGCAGTCGGCCAAGGCATCGCGAATACGAAAAAGAGTGACACGAACCGATGCAGGTGTCGATCGAATCGCCTCCGCGATTTGGTCGCTCTTCAGTCCATCGTGATATTTCATACGGACCAAGGCTCGCGATCGATCTGGAAGTTCCTCCAGGCAATGTTCGAGCGCTTCGCGCTGGGCTGGGACCGCTTGCTGACGTTCCGCCAATGCCTCGGCGTATTTGCCTAACAAGTTATCGTCGAGGAGTTGTGGTTGCTGGCCCTGGCTTCGGTAGAAATCGATGATTCGGGATTTCGCGAGCCATAGCGCCCATGCGAGAAAGGGACGGCCTTCGTCAAATTCTTCGAACCGACGGGCCATCGTCAGAGCGACTTGCTGTAGAAGGTCCTCACGGTCTGTGAAGGAATTTACCGCCCCAGCGATGTAGGCCCGAATCGCATTCTCTGAGGTCAGCCAGTGGCGGGTCATCTGTTCGCGTATTTCTGATTCTCGATCTGTGTTCATAAGAGGTAATGCCGAGACAGAATGGAAAATGTTAGCAACAAAGTTGACTTTTTTTCAAATTTCTTCTTCGGATTGGAAAGCCGTGATTTTTGGGCCGAAGATTTGACGAAGAAAGGATAACGCGCGAGTATCGACGGAATCGTGCGAACATGGAACCAGGAGCATTGGTGAAAGGGTATCGTTAGCCTCTCGACCCAAAACCCGGCGACTCCATCTCGAACAAAAGCCGCCCCCGTTCGCACTCCTGCAGTTGGACAACCGGCTTGACCTCGATGTGGCGCGGGTCCGGTTGCTTGTGGTCGATGGCAGGTGGATGCGATGTCGATCCCAGCCGCACTTGTCGGCGGAAACAAGGTCGTCGTTTCCGTACCAGTCCGATTCTATCGGCGCAACGGTCGTCAGATGATCTTGGCTGACAGTATTGAATCAGAGTCAGACTTGGTCGAGTCTGGATTGCCAAATAACGCTCTTCTCACAGCCATAGCTAGGGCGTACTCGTGGCAGGATCAACTGGAGTCCGGTGAGTTCGAGGACTTGGAAGACATCGCTAAAGCGAATGGCGTCGACCGCAGCTACGTCGGGCGTATGCTGCAACTGACCTCGCTTGCGCCGGATATTGTGGAATCGATCCTGGCAGGTCAGGCGTTCGCAGACATCAGTCTGCCGCATTGCCGGAAGGGCATTCCGGTCGTTTGGGAAGAGCAACGGCGAACATTGATCGCGGCGGATTGAACGCGAGTCCCCATCGCTTCAAGCCGCATTCTTGCGTTTCTTCACAACGAGTTACAGAACCTTAGGCACTTCCACCATTTCTGTAGAAGAGACAATAGACCGGCCAAGATTCGCACTTGACCACCGAATCCTACCGTATACACTGTGTATATGAACAAGCACAGTTGGATTACTCTCTCGCAAAGTGACCCACGGGCGCTGTATTTGCAAGTAATTGAGCAAATTCAGCGACGCGTGGCGGTGGGGGATTTGCCGCCAGGGACCGAGCTGCCGTCGATTCGGCAACTGGCGGCTGATCTTTCCGTCAGCGTAATCACCGTAAAACGGGCTTATCTGGAGCTGGAACGCGAAGGGACCATTACGACACGGCACGGCAAGGGCTCCGTGGTTTCCGAACAACCTGGCTTGCAGTCTTCGATAGCTCAGCGGGAATTGGATGAGCACTTGAATAAGGCGGCCCAACTGGGGTCGCTGCTGGGACTATCAAAAACAGAAATGCAACGGCGCATTGCCGAAGCATACGAAAAATCGCAAAGGAAACAGAAATGAGCATTGCTCTTGAGCAACCGCATCAAAAGACGGCTGCGGCCTCGCTGCGAGGCATCGCCAAGTCGTACAAACACTTTCAGCTAAGAGATGTCGATCTGGAAATCGAACCGGGAACCGTCAACGGGTTGATTGGCCCCAACGGTGCCGGCAAGTCCACGGTTATGCGAATCATGATGGGGCTGGTTACGCCGGATCACGGAACGGTTTCGGTGCTGGGCCAACCGATTTCGTCACGTGATGCAAATGCCAAAAAGGATATTGGCTTTTTTTCTGATGACATGCGACTTTACAAATCGGAAACGATTGCCTTTCACATGCAGTTTGTACGTTCATTGTTTCCAGGCTGGGACGAAGACTACGCACAGCAGCTTCTCAAGCGTTTCGGGCTGATCGCGCAGCAAAAAGTGAAAGGCTTATCGCATGGCCAGCGGGTCAAAGCTCTGATGCTGCTGATACTCGCCCGGCGTCCCAAGCTGTTGATACTGGATGAGCCTACCAATGGACTAGATCCGGTGGCCAAGCAAGAAGTTCTTTCGGAGTTGATGCAAGTCGTCAGCGATGAGACGCGAACAATTTTGTATTCGTCGCATAATACCCAAGACGTCGAACAGATCAGCGACACAATCACGTTTATCGATCGCGGACGAGTGATAGCCAGCAACAACCGGGATGAATTTCTCGATAGCTGGCGTCGATTCAAATTGCAGGCACCACAGGATTGGAAAGCGCCGGCCATCGACGGTCTGCGGCCGGAGTCGACTTTCGGAAATTTGCGCGTGATGACATTGGATCGATTTCAGGCCAAGGTTGAGGATCAGCTTCGATCGTCGGGCGCGACCTTGGAGTCATCTGAGGCAATGACATTGGAAGAGATTTTTATAGCCGCCGTTTCACGCGGACGAGAGGAAAAAGAATAATGAACACGCAAGCGATCCAGATCCTGTTTTTGAAAGACCTGTTCCTTAGTCGCTGGCCAATGTTCGGCTATTTAGTGGGCGGGTTATTGAGTGTGATCGTGACCTGCCTGCCGGGTGAGGCGGCTGGTTTCATTGGCTTTATCTTAATGGTCACCGTGACGATCGCCGCCGGGATTCACTTGATTGGTGTTTTGCTGCTGGCCGAATCGGTCGATATGACGCGGACCTTTGTGATGAGTTTGCCGGTCAGCTTGCTTGATTATTCGATCGCCAAAATTTCGGTCGTGCTTACTGCGTTCTTGATTCCTTGGTTCGGGATGTTGGCCGGATTGACGGTGCTAACGTTTATCATGCCGGAAGCCAAGGCGGGAGTGTTAGTGTTCCTCGTTCTGTTATTCCTTTTTATGCTGGCAGGATTCTGTTTGCAGTTAGTCACGGCAATCGTGACGGAATCCGTAGGCTGGACGATTGTTGTCGTCGTTCTGGGAAACGTTTTGTTTAACCTGTTCGCAAAATCGCTCAACGATCATCCGGCGATTTCGAAATTAGCCAAGAGTGACGACCTGTCGTGGCCGCCAATCGTGTTACAGATCATTGCTGTCGAAGCCATCGTGATTCTGATCTCTCTGGGCTTTGCGTTCGCAATGCAGATTCGCCGAAGGGATTTAGTTTGATCGCGCCTGTGTCCGGCAACTCGTCACGGATTCATTATCTCGACAACCTGCGGGCACTGGCGATGATGCTGGGAGTTTACCTGCATGCGGCTTTGGCTTATGCGGAACCTTCGCGGTCGATTTGGATTGCTACCAATCCCAAAGGAAGCGTGGCGATTGATGCTTCGATCTGGTGGATTCACCTGTTCCGAATGGGTCTGTTTTTTCTTTTATCGGGTTATTTTACCAAGCTGATAATCGAGCGCAAAGGGATTAAGCAGTTCCTGTGGAATCGCGGGATTCGAATAGGGTTGCCCTTCGTTTTGTTCTGGCCGTTATTGACGGTCGCCATGATGATTGTATTTGTATTTGCCTTTGCTTACGTCAAAGAACCTCAAGGGCTAATGGTGGTGATTGTCGCGGCAAGCAGGGATCCTGAAGCTGCGAAATCTTCGACACCGTACACCACGATGCATTTGTGGTTCTTGTACTATCTGCTGATGTTCTCCTTGATCGCAGTCGTTGCCAGCCGCTGGACCCGCTTGAAATTCGATTGGTTGTTTGAGCGCAATTGGTTGCTCGCGCTTTCACCGCTGGCTTTGGTTCCTGGCGTGATGGGCGGCGGGCTTCCCATTGCAGCACCCGAGTCATTCATTCCAACTTGGTGGCCATTTGCCTTTTACGGAATGTTCTATTGGGCTGGCTGGCAGTTATACGGCCGCGAGAAAGTGCTTGATCGTTTGCAACCCTGGTGTTGGCAATTCGTCTTGGCAAGCTTCGTGTTATTCATACCCCATTATTATCTGCTGCCCAAACTCGACATCGGGTTGATCCAACAGGCAACCGAAGCGCGACCGCCAACGCCAAAATTGCTTGAGGCCGTTTTGGCGTCGTATTTGTCAGTATTGTTGACGCTTTCGGCGCTGCTTGTTGGTCAAAAAGTTTTGGCTCGCTCGAACGCTTGGCTCAAGTTCTGTTCTGATTCATCGTATTGGGTATATCTGATTCACTTGCCGATCATTCTCTTTTTGCAGACGCTGTTGATTCCGGTCGCGATACCGGTTCTCGCGAAGCTGGTGTTTGTTGTCGTAGCCACGTGGCTATTTTGCATGGCGACTTATGTCGTATTTGTGCGATACACGCCCATCGGCTGGATGCTTAACGGTAAGCGGACTTTTCCGTAATGCGACGTTTGTCAATTTATGAACCCGGAATAGAGAGCCGAAATCCATCGTCAGGTCAGGTCAGGTCTGATCTTGGCCGATGGCGTCGAATCGGAATCCGACTCCAGCTCCGTGGAATCTGCCGTCCCCAACAACGCATTCCTAAATGCATTAGCCAAGGGATATGTTTGGCAGGAGCAACTGGAATCGGGGCAATTCGAAGACCTCGAGGACATCGCCAAAGAGCAAGGCGTCGACCGCAGCTACGTCGGGCGAATGCTGCTACTGACCTCGCTTGCGCCGGATATTGTGGAATCGATCCTCGCAGGACAGGCCTTTGCCGAGGTCAGTCTGCAGCATTGCCGGAAGGGCATTCCGGTCTTCTGGGAAGAGCAACGGCGGACATTGATCGCGGCGGATTGAGTGCGAGTCCCCATCGCAACAAGCCGCATTCTTCCGTTTCTTCACGACGAGCGACGCCTGTCGCAGTCGCCTCTGGTCCCGGATCTTTCCGTTTGAGAGCCGGTGAGACTTCCTCGGGACGCGATGGTCAGGTTTTCATATCCCGCCACTGGCGTTTCAGGCTAAAACCTCACGCCTGTTCGAAATCACGAAAATGCCGCGTTTTGCAGGGTTTCTGAGCACGGGACGTGTTTAGGGGTCGTCCCGTGGTTTCGAGCCTTTGGCCCCGATTCGAGCCTTTTTGGGTGGCGATGGGTGTCGAGCACGTCCCGTTGTTTAAAGACGCTCGACGTTCGCCGACTCGAATAAGCCTCGAATTTCCGCGTAGAAATGCAAAGACCCGCTGGGGTGAGCCAGCGGGTCTTTTTGCTTCGAGCCACCTTGCGGTGGTCGTGTTAGTGGAGGCGGGGGGCCTCCGCTTGGATAGTCGTAAGTGTTGCAAACAAGGGACTTACGGCATCTGCACCCCAGCTTATCTGACCCGTTATCTGACCGGAATTTTTCTTCGGTCAGATAGAGCGCATCGCGATGGGGGTTGGAGTCGCCTAGAATCCAACCCCTGTTCTGCGACTATTCGATTGGCGTCTTCTGGTCCCAATTCATCACGAATCCAGGTCTGAACTGCGAATCGAGATTCACCGCGATCCAGGCCCCAACGTCCTTCACCGACTCCTCGCGAAACGACCGCCGACACGCGCTGCAAACGTAGATGAACCTGGGGGATCGCCGGAAAAAGGCGGTCCAGGGTTCTCCGAAATTGGCCAGAATGGTCGGCCTATCGCAGTTCCGGCACGAGATTGCATTCTTACGTCGCCACGCTGATTTCAACGCTGCCCACGGAATTCGGTTCGGCTCCAGGCCCGCCCAGGAATAGCCCGACCATGTTTCGGGTGCTGCCGTCCAGTCATCCGTCTGGAACAAGAACCGCCACCGCCACTTCATCAAGAAATGGTCCAGCGGCCAGTCGGTGGCGAGCTTTTCCCCGAATAGAAAATTGTCGCCAGTGTGCGAGGTCACGATTTCCTTCTTGCGGTCCTTGAGGAAAACCTGAACATCGTTACGCGCAAGTTGGTGCTTCTTAAAGAATGGCCGAACATCGGCCAATCCAGTCTGGCCCCAATAGCTGACGACGATATTTCCTGGGGACTGCTCGATCAGGTTGAGGCCGCATCGCCGGGTCACAAGCCGGAGAATGCGGTCGCCGTCTTGTGTGGTCAATTTCCTCAGGCCCTCTGACGCGCGTACCAGGACCGGCAGGTTGACGTTTTGCAGGCACCATACAACCGGGTCGGAGATTTCCCAGGAAGCTCCTGAGTCGGCGTGAAGGAACCAGAACGACTCGTCAGGCTTTCTGGAAAAGAAGTTCCAGTGAAAGAAAGCCGAAGCCAATGCCGCAGCCGTGGATCGGATGAAGTTTCGGCGGGATGAAATCAGAAGGTTGTGCATGGCGGTCCTATGTCATCCGGTGAAAATTCGCTGCCGCCACAGCAAAAAATGGTGCGGCAGTTTTTTTGATCCGCGTTTTTTCGGCAGTTTTCGCTCCACGGGAGGCACACAAAAAAAGACAGAGCGACATGGTGTACGGTGACGGCTGATGGAACCTTCTGGCGGGGAGGTTTTTGCTTTGCAATTCCGAGTTTTTAACTTTGGTCTTTTCCCGCGCCGAGGTTCGACTTCAGGTGTACGACCTCAGAAGTTCTCCAGGTCATTTTGAAGGGCATATTGCTGGTCGTAAACGACTTCGCCTTCGTTGTTTTTCTTGCCCGACATGACCATTCCAGCGAACGTCTGATGCGTTTCAATGCCAAGCTCGGCGGCGGCGTGCATCAGCTTGCTGATTTCGTGGAACCCGGAGACACGAACAACGCCCGACCACTCCCACGACATTTCGTCCGACGAAGCCAATCCGTACTGCTCGATGCCGACCCTAGGCAGAGTGGCAGACCGGACGGTGGGCAATACAGCATCAAACATGACCACATGACTGGCTCCCGTGCTAACCAGATGGGCCTCGTTGCCGGTCAACATAATGAGATCGCCGACCGATTCAGCACCCATCGTCACCGCGTACTGGCGCAGTTCCTCAATGATGCCCGTCACTGCATCAATTCCAGCAGCA
>SXGQ01175913.1_pt1 | contig 12898 bp, 10 predicted proteins | sample 3178371 | NCBI WGS metagenome assembly SXGQ01 (sample SAMN11356859, study PRJNA531348) | freshwater metagenome | isolation source: freshwater sample F1-20 | place: China: Fuxian Lake, Yuxi | collected 2017-12-25
GCTTTGGGGCGAAAGCATTCTTTTATCCCGAAGACATGTTGCTGCCATGGTTGGCCAAACGAGTTGGGCGAGCGGTTCGTTACACCGAGTCCCGCACCGAAAGTATGAATGGTCTTGGACATGGTCGCGGCCAGATTCAAGACATTCGTATTGGTGGCACGCGCGACGGAAAAATCTTGGCGTACGACATGCAAGTCATTCAAGAAGCTGGTGCATACGCGCGTTTTGGCGCGTTCTTGCCTTTCATGACTGGTCGCATGTTGACCGGCACGTATCACATCCCCAACGCGTACATGTCGTCGCGTTCAGTAGTGACGAATACAGTTCCGACATTGGCTTATCGAGGTGCAGGTCGTCCCGAGGCCGCGGCAGCAATTGAACGTGCCGTTGATTTGTTCGCTGCTGAAATCGGCATCGATCCGGCGCGAGTTCGCGAAGTCAACCTTGTTGCCAAAGATCAGTTTCCCTATACCAACGGCACTGGAACGACATACGACAGTGGCGACTATCCAGGCTCGCTCGAACAACTGCTTGATGTTTCGCACTACGCGCAACTACGAAACGAACAAAAGCAACGACGAGCAAGCAATGATCAAGTTCAGCTCGGTCTTGGTCTTGCGGTCTATGTTGAGATCACCGCAATGTCGGGTGGATCAGAATTTGGCTTTGTTGAAGTATCGACTAATGACGATGGTGAGGCTCAGGCCAAAGTCATTACTGGCACCACTCCATACGGTCAAGGTCACCGCACAACGTGGGCGATGTTGGTGAGCGATCGTCTCGGTATTCCATTTGAAAACATCACGGTGATTCATGGCGATACCGATGCGGTCAAGAGCGGCGAAATCACTGGCGGATCTCGATCAGTGCAAATTGGTGGAACAAATGTGTGGCGCGCTGCAGGAGTAGTGGCCGATAAGGCTCGACAGATTGCCTCGCGACTTCTTGAAGCATCAGTTGACGACGTTGTTCTTGAAGACGGACGTTTTCATGTGGCCGGCACACCTGCTGTGACACGCACGTGGGCTGATGTCGTTGCAACTGCCCAAGCAATGGGTGAGCGACTCGATGGCGAAGGCGACTTCGCACAAGCGTCAGGAACATTCCCGAGCGGCGCGCATCTTGCAGTAGTAGAAGTTGATACCGAAACAGGCAAGGTGAAATTGCGCGATATGTATGCGGTCGATGACGCTGGACGCATTGTCAATACGTTGCTCGCCGAAGGTCAGGTTCATGGCGGACTTGCCCAAGGAATTGGTCAAGCCTTGTATGAAGAATTCATCTACGACGCTGATGGCAATCCGCTCACTGGCAACTTTGCCGATTACGGATTTCCGAGTGCCGCCGAAGTGCCAAGCTTTGTGACAGTGCACATGGAGTCACCATCGCCGATGAATGACCTAGGTGCTAAAGGAATTGGCGAAAGCGGAACGATTGGCGCAACGCCGGCCGTACAAAACGCAGTCGTTGATGCACTAAGTCATCTTGGTGTGCGCCATATCGATATGCCGTGTACAGCAGAACGAGTATGGCGCGCACTCGAAGCAACTAAATAGCGTCGCTGCCTTCTTCGCCGGTACGAATACGAATGATGCGATCAACATTCGTGACCCAGATTTTTCCGTCACCGATCTTGCCAGTCGTGGCTGCGGCCTTGATGGCTTCAACAACACGGTCAACTTCTGAGTTATCAACAACGATCTCAAGGCGAACCTTAGGAACGAAATCGATTTTGTATTCGGCGCCGCGATAGGTCTCGGTATGGCCGCCCTGACGACCAAAACCGCGAACTTCGCTGACTGTAATTCCTTGGATATTCGCGGCCTTCAGGGCGTCTTTAACGTCATCTAGTTTGAAGGGCTTCACGATGGCGGTGATGAGTTGCATAGAGATCAATCCTCTTGTCGTATCGAACGTGTTATGAGATAGATGAGTTATGAGTTGGATGAATAGTTACTGAGCGCCGTGGTAGGCAGTTTCGCCGTGTTCGGCTAGGTCGAGTCCGGTTGATTCTGTCTCAGGTGATACTCGCACACCGATGGTCTTCTTCAGCACCACCATGATGCCGTAGGTCAAGACGAAAGACCACACAATGGCGGCTCCATTGGCAATTGCTTGCTCAATGAGTAGCTCGGCTCCGCCACCGTAGAAGATGCCTTCATCGAAAGCACCCTCAAAGAATTCGGGGTTAGCGAAAAAGCCAATGAGTAGTGATCCAACGAGTCCACCAACAAAGTGAACGCCAACCACGTCAAGAGCGTCGTCGTAACCGAACTTGTTCTTGAGACGCACTGCGTAGCAACAGATTGCGCCGGCGATGAGTCCAATCAAAATTGGTGCAGGTCCAGAGACAAAGCCAGCGCCGGGTGTAATGGCAACGAGGCCAGCCACAATTCCCGATGCAGCGCCGAGGTTTGTGGGATGACCATCACGCAGCCATTCGATGATGATCCACGCGAGTCCAGCGGCAGCACCTGCCAAGAAGGTATTCATGAATGCTTGAGCAGCCTGGCCGTTTGCGGCGAGTGCCGAACCAGCATTAAATCCAAACCAACCGAACCACAAAATGCCAGTGCCGATCATGACGAGTGGCATCGAGTGCGGGGGAGTTGGTGCAGTGCGACGCTTGCCAAGCACCATGACTGCGGCGAGAGCCGCGATACCAGCGTTGACGTGAATTGCCGTTCCACCTGCGAAGTCAATGGAGCCGCGCTCGGCCAACCAACCTCCGTACACCCATTTGAAGACGGGGACGTAGACCAAGATGAACCAGATGGGCACAAAGATTGCCCATGCGGAGAACTTCATTCGATCGGCTACAGCACCAGAGATCAGTGCCGGTGTGATGGCGGCAAACATTCCGAGGAATGCGATCGTGGCTAATGACATTCCGTCGCCAGCTGCCGTGATGTCTTTCAAAAAGAACGAATCGAAACCACCAATGAAACTGTTATCAAAAGGGGTTTGAGAAAGTGAGTAACCAACGGCGACCCACAAAATCGGGATGATGAGAACACAGTAAAAGTTCATCATCAACATGTTCAGTACGTTTCGACTTCGGTCCATTCCTCCGTAGAAAAATGCGAGGCCGGGGATCATGAAAAGTACGAGGGCTGCTGATATCAGCACCCACGCCATATTGCCGCTGTCCATTGGTTCTCCTGATCGGTATGTGATCTTGTGTCAACTCGGGGCATGAGTTGATTCAGGAACCATACGAAACTCAGGTTGCTCAATTGTTTCGGCAATATAAACGACTTGTGCGATGAAGATTTGCACGATGAAGATTTGCACGGGAAAAAGGATGTCCCCGAGTCGACAGCGAACTGTCAACTCGGGGACTGCCCCTACCGGAGAGGAGAACCTTCTCCGTTTGCCGCCAGCGGATAGACCAGCAAGCTCTTGTCTTGCTTTCAACTAAATAGCGTCAGGACCTTCTTCGCCGGTGCGGATACGAACGAGGCGGTCAATGTTGGCCACCCAGATCTTTCCGTCGCCGATTTTTCCGGTGACTGCTGAAGCTTTGATTGCTGCAATGACTGCGTCAACGCTGCCATCATCAACGACCAACTCGAGGCGAACCTTGGGCACGAAGTCGATTTTGTATTCGGCTCCTCGGTACGTTTCGCTGTGGCCACCTTGACGACCAAAGCCTCTGACTTCACTGACGGTGATGCCCTGGACGCCGGCTGCCTTGAGGGCATCTTTCACGTCATCCAATTTGAAGGGCTTCACGATTGCGGTGATGAGTTTCATTTTGTTGTGTTCCTCTCTGGTTTCTCGTGGTCGACTTATCGCAAAACCATGTCATCGTTGACATAGCCAGGGACCCCGTGCTCGTGACGGTCGAGGCCTTCAATTTCTTCGATTTCGTCAACGCGAAGTCCGATTGTTTTCTTCATCACGAAGAAGAGAATTCCTGTTGTGACAGCTACGAATGCTCCGATAGCAACGACGCCAATCAGTTGACTCACTAGTTGGTCAGTGCCACCGCCGTAAAAGAGACCCTTCTTGACAATCCCGTCGGCTTCTGTGGCCGAGAAAAGTCCCACTGCCAAGGTGCCGAACGCTCCACAAACTCCGTGGACACTAATTGCGCCCACCGGGTCATCGATGCGCATGCGGTCCCAAAAGATGACCGAGTACACGACGAGGAGTCCGGCAATGGCTCCGATGATGACGGCGCCAAGTCCATTGACAACCCAACAGCCCGCAGTGACTCCGACCAGTCCCGCTAGCAGTCCATTACCGGCCATAGCGACGTCTGGCTTGCCGTTCTTCAACCACGTCACCAACATTGCGATGACCGCACCGGCTGCGCCAGCGAGGGTTGTATTGACGGCAATCGTTCCGACAACCGGATCTGCTCCGAGCCACGAGCCAGGGTTGAACCCGTACCAGCCGACCAAAAGAATGAAGCAGCCGAGAATCGCGAAGGCGATGTTGTGGCCTGGAATCGCACGAACTTTTCCGTTCTCGTCGTATTTACCTTTGCGGGGTCCGAGAGCGGAAGCGCCCATGATTGAAGCGACACCACCAGTCATATGCACGAGTGCGCTTCCAGCGAAATCGTGGAAAGGTGTGTCGAGTTGGAACAACCAGCCGCCGCCCCACTGCCAACGCACGACGATTGGGTAAATCACCGCTGAGATCACTGCGCTGTAAATGATGTACGACTTGAATTTTGTGCGCTCAGCCATTGCGCCAGACACGATGGTCGCGGCGGTCGCAGCAAATGCGACTTGGAAGGTGAAAAACACAAACTTGTCAAGAGTGCCGTAGGAGAAAACTCCATCACCGGCCAGGAACCATCCGTCGCCGCCGATAAATCGACCCAGTCCGGTCATGCTTCCGCCAAAGGCAATTGCATAGCCGATGGCAAAGAACAGCAAGGCACCAATACAGAAGTCCATGAGATTCTTCATGAAAATATTGGCAACATTCTTGGCTCTGGTGAGGCCAGCCTCTACGAGGGCAAAGCCCGCTTGCATGAAAATGACTAACACTGCGGCGACGAGCACCCAGATGTTGTCAAGGGTTGCCTGTACCTGAGCAACGGGGTCTAATTCTTCTGCACGAGCAATCGTCGGAATTGCCATAGCTGTTCCAGTGGCAATGAACGATCCAAGTGCGAGACGTAGGGTTTTTTTACGCATGATTCTCCTTGGGGTTGGGTAAGTGAATATGCCTGACCCTGTCCACGCTGACTAGGACGATGACCGATTCGGGTCACCTGGCAAACCCAAAACTAGGAGGTTGATGTTTCTCGAGTGTCCGTGAATTGTTACGGCAGTGTGAGCGATGTGTTCGGAAGTTAGAACTAGACGAGACCGTTGACGGCTACATCAAGAGCTGCGCGGTGATTCTCAGAAACTGTGAGCGCCGCGACAACATAAGCCGAAAAAGTAATGTATTCGTCCCCGACCAAAAGCTCAGCAGGGATTGAAAGATCTGGACCGTGGACGGCGTCTTTCATTGATTCACTAAGCGACAAGATGTGCATGATGTCATCGGTTGACTCGGGCATCATCAAGGTTGCGGTGCCAATGGCCTCATGGCCGTTATCAAATAACGAGTCGATGAAACAAGCCAAGGCCACGATTTCAATGAGACCGACACGGTCGAGAGCGCGACTCAGCAATGGGTCTCGGCGTGGGTCATCAAGGTGCAACTTCAAAGCATGTAGCGAATGAAGATGGCCGTTTAACCCTTGATCATGAAAATTCGGTTCGGCGCGACGACGTTGCATTGCACGACCAATTTCGGGAATCCGCAACTCAACATTGTGACGATCAATAATGCGCCACCATTCGTCGGCATCGTTATTGAGAAGTTCTTCAATGAGATGTGACGTATCAACCGACGTCCAGACCTCGACTGGAGTTGCTGTCGCTAGGTCGTCTCGTTTTGCCAGTTTTAAGCGAATCAGTGGTGGGGTGATCACAGTCGTCACGAGGACCATTAGCAAAAGTGCGCCGTAAAGTTCGTCATCAAGGACTCCCTTTGACAATCCAATCGATGCGAAGATCAGTCCGACTTCGCCGCGTGGCATCATTGCAATACCGATGAGCAACTTGTCACCGCCAGAACGCCCAGTGCCGAGCCCAGCAACCAGTTTTCCAATGATTGCCACAACGGTGAGCGACACCGCTAGAGCCAGAACACTGGGTTGGAACATCGCTTCGAGATCGGCGTTAATTCCGATACTGGCGAAAAAGACTGGAATGAAAATATGTCCGAGAGGGTTGAGTCCTTCAGCAATGCGTTCATGTTGAGAACTTCGTCCGACCGCAAGACCCGCCATGAAGGCACCAATGATGAAAGCAAGTTTCGCCTGATTGGCCAATAGTGAAAAAGCCAGTGTGAGAGCGAAAGCAATCGACACGATTGTCGTCGTTGATGTCGCAAGTCGATCAATACGCGTAAACAAGCGGGGGATGACATAGATCGCGAGCAAGCCCGTGATGAGCAGAAAGCCGACTGCTAAACCGATGGTCTCAAGTACAACTCCGGCACTGATTGAGCCCTCGGTGACGACTTTGACGACCACAGTCAAAATGACGAGACCCAAAACATCGTCAGCGACTGCAGCACCTAAAACGATGCGCGATTCGCGCAGCGCGAGGGCTCGTAAATCACCAAGTACCCGAGCTGTAATGCCAACGCTCGTGGCAGTGAGGGCTGCACCGATGAAGAGTGCAACTTTGGCGTCTTCACCAAAAGATGCAGCAACACCGAAGCCAGCAGCGAAGGGAACAGCGACACCGATGATCGCCACGATGAAGGCCGGCTTGCCAACCTTGGCCATTTCGCCGAGGTCCATTTCGAGACCAACTTGAAAGAGCAACAAGATGACGCCGATTTCTCCGAGCAGTAGAACCATGTCGGCGACATCAAGATGCTTGATGGGATCAATCAGACCAAGAACACTTGGGCCAATAATGATGCCGGCCACGATTTCGCCGAGCACTGCCGGGATTTTGATTCGCTCGGCAAGTTCGGCGGCCAGACGCGCAACAAGAATAATGATGAGCAAATTGCCCAAAATAAGGGCGAGGTCGTATCCCTCGGTGGACGCAGCAAGCAAACTCATCAGCGCATATTAGTAGTCACCAATGCTGAGAAGAGCAATGACAGTCAGGCAGCGATGAGATGGTTTGCTTGCTCGAGGTTGTTGACATTAAGCATCCAGCCTCGGCCACGAACGGTGCGAATTGACTCGGGACCAAGCGCCTTGCGAATGGAGACCAAAAGTGAATCGCAACGGCGATCGTTTAAATCGGCGATTCCAGCCAAACGTGACAACTCGCGACGACTGACGACTCGACCGGAACAGGTAATGAGGGCTCTCAGAACCGCTGACTCCTGGGGTGGCAATGGGGTCGCAGAAAGTGCAATTGCCGCGTCGACGGTTGTTTTCATGTCGGCAACCCTAGAAATGGCGGATTTCCCAAATGTTTGACTTTTGTGAACGCCGTGTGAACCGTCAAGTGTCATGCTTCGTGACGCATTTATTGTCGCTCGGGTTGGGGTCGGGCTGATACCTGCGAGAGAATGGCTACATGGAACTGAATTACCCCGCCGACGCCGAAGCTTTCCGTGGAGAAATCCGTGAATGGTTGGTCGCCAATCTGCCTGCAGGTTGGGGAACCCCCGGATTTGAACTGACTGGCGAAGCTCGCAAGAAGTTTGTTGAAGAATGGCCGTCGAAGTTGTTCGCTGGTGGTTGGATCTGCGCAACTTGGCCCAAGGAGTACGGCGGCAAGGGACTGACCACGATGCAAGGCGTTGTGTTGTCCGAAGAGTTTGCTGCCATGAAGGCGCCTTTGCGGGCTGACTTCTTTGGCGACACTTTGGTTGGACCGACCTTGTTGCAGTGGGGCACCGAAGAACAAAAGAAAGAGTTCTTGCCCAACATCATGAATGGCACCACCCGTTGGTGTCAGGGATTCAGCGACCCGAACTCGGGATCTGACTTGGCATCACTCAAGACCGCAGCAGTGCTCGACGGCGACGAGTGGATCATCAATGGTCAAAAGGTATGGACCACTGGTGGACACCACGCCGACTATTGCTTCTTGCTCACTCGCACCGATCCTGATGCACCGAAGCACAAAGGTATTTCGTACCTTTTGGTGCCGATGCGTCAAGAAGGTGTTGAAGTACGTGGAATCGTTCAGCCCGACGGAACTGCAGAGTTCTGTGAAGTGTTCTTCACCAATGCACGCTGCCCCAAGGACAATGTTGTTGGTGGAGTAAACAACGGTTGGAAGGTCACCAACTCAACCCTCGCATTCGAACGCGGTATGAGCGCAACGACTGGCTACCGTCGTTTCGAAGAGGAATACAAGATGATGGTGCGCGTTGCGACCGAGAATGGCACTATCGAGCAAGACGATATTCGTCAGCGTTTGATGCAGTACTACACCAAGATTCAAATCTTGCGCATCAACGGTTTGCGTTCATTGACCGCAACATTGAATAACTCAAAAGACCTTGGTGTGATGGCACTTGGTGCATCAAACAAAATGTTCTGGTCCGAAATGCATAAGGCCGCGATGGAATTGGCGCTCGACATTTTTGGCGCACAAGGCATGTTGGTTGATGCTGGTCCCGAAACTGGCTCGTGGCCGGGCGTTGCACGCGAAAAGCGCCGCGAGGGTTACCCCGTGAGCCCGATGATGTCGGCGTTCTTCTTCAGTCGCTCTGAAACAATTTGGGGTGGCACCAGCCAGATCCAGCGCAACATTGTTGGTGAACGAGTTCTGGGCTTGCCCAAGGAGCCGTCAGCCGGTTGAGCGAACGAATGGTGACTCCGCGGTTCCTATTGGTGACCGCGGCAACACTTGCGTATTACACGTGTGTCGGAATTCTGATTCCGACGTTGCCTGTTTTCATCAAGAACGGTCTCGGCAGTGGCGAAGCCATGATTGGTGCCGCTGGCGTTGTCTTTAGCGGCGCTGCAGTTTTGTTTCGACCATTGCTCACGTGGGTAGGTAATCGTTGGGGTCGTCGCACGATGATGGTGACGGGATCATTGGTGGCAGCAGTTGCCGCTCTCGGACTAACGGTTGTTAACGAGGCGTGGCAGATTTTGCCGTTACGCGCATTGATGGGTGTGGGTGAAGCTGCTCTCTTTGTGGGGGCGGCAATTTTGGTGGTTGAACTCAGTCCCGAAAATCGCAAAGCCGAAGCAGCGAGCTACTTGTCGGTTGCGGTCTTTGGCGGACTATCGGTTGGACCGATCATTGGCGAATTTGTCATGGGTGACGTTGCCGAATCAGCGCGCGGACTCAACGCCGGACACTTCAATGCTGTGTTTGTTGTGACTGCAGGAGCAGCTGTGCTTGCTGCCTTGGTGTCATTGAGTGCGCCGGCCTTTGTTGGTGAACGCCCCGCACGTATTCGCCGCAAAGTGTCTTGGTTTCACAAGCGTTCACTCTTGCCCGGTGCGATCTTGGCTGTTGGTATGGCGGCGTGGACGGCCTTCACTTCTTTCGTTCCGACATTTTCGAAATCAATCGGACTCAGTGGTTCGGCGCAATTCTTTGCGCTCTACAGCATCCTGTGCTTGTTCTTGCGCTTGTTCGGGGCCAAGACCCCAGAACGTATTGGACTTCACCGCAGTGTAGTGATGGCGATGTCATTCTTATTGTGCGGCGTCACATCGGTTGCAGTTCTCGGCAATGAGTTTGGTATTTGGCTCGGCACAATCTTCTTTGCACTTGGTGTTTCGTTCTTCTATCCCTCGTTGTTGGCGATGGCTGTTGAAGGCAGCGACGAAAACGAACGCGTTGAAATTGTTTCGAGCTTCACCAGTTTCTTTGAGATCGGTGGAGTGATAGGCGGCCTTGCACTTGGTCTTGTCGGCGAATTGTTTGGCGAAAGATCAACATTCGTTGGAGGAATGGTCTTTGCATCCCTCGGCTTGTTGTTGATCGCGAGAACTCGTCAAAAGAGTTCACCATCTTTTGCGGTTTAATGCGCGGCTTTCTCTTGGGGACTTGGTGCACGACCTTTAAGTTGGCGTCCCGGAACGAAGATAGCCACAATCAGCGAAAGCACAACAATGGGTACTGCCGCGCGAAAAACTGTCGTGACCGCGTGAGCGAAAACATCTAAAGCTTCTTCGCGCATGGGTGAATCAAGTTCTTTGATATTGCGCGGTGCCTGAATCAACTTTTCATCAATTCGACCATTCAACTGCGCATTAAAGATGGCTCCGTAGATTGCGAGACCAATCGCTCCACCGAGTTGTCGAACAAAAATGACGACTGACGAAGCCGCTCCCATCTCGTTGGGTTCAACAGCGTTTTGTACAGCAAGCGTGCTGGTGGGGAAGAGGGCGCCCATTCCGGCACCAATAAAGAATGACGCGGTCATTGCAAGGTAAAGATACGCGTGAGTCGACCCGAGCAGTGACGCCATGATGAATCCAATTAAGGCCAGCGCTGCACCAACAGCTGGCCATATTTTGTATGAGCCAGTTCGTGATGTGATGCGTCCGATGATGGTTGCGGCTCCGGCAACAGCAACTGCGAGTGGCACGAGCAACAGCCCCGAGTTCGTTGCGGAAACGCCGGTGACACCTTGCAAGTACAAGGGCATGAATGCATTGGCGCCGTAGAACACTGCGCCAACCAAAATCATTAACGGCACAATGACCCGCACGACGTCAATTTTCATTAAGTGCAAAGGAACGATGGGTTCTTCGGCTCGAATTTCCCAACGAAAGAATGCAATGCCGACGACGAGTGCCGCGGCGAAGAACGCAAGTGTTGGTACAGAGAACCAACCGTATGATCCGCCCGTCCATGACAGACCAAGAATCAAACATGACACCGAGACAACAAGAAGTGTTGCGCCGACGTAATCAACTTTGCGTTGCAATGGGGTGAAGGGCAATCGCAAGGCCTTATTGGTGATCATCAAGGCGATGATTCCGATGGGCAAGTTGACCAAGAAGATCCAGCGCCACGAGGTGTTGTCAACAATTGCGCCTCCGATCAGCGGGCCGAGCACGCTACTGATCGTGAAAACACTGGTGATGAATCCAACGTACTTGCCGCGTTCGCGCGGGGGAACGATGTCGCCGATAATGGCGAACGAAAGTGAGAACAATCCACCGCCGCCAATTCCTTGAATTCCGCGGGCGACAACTAGTTGCCACATTGATTGTGCGAGTCCGCAAAATACCGAACCGACGATGAAGGTCACAATTGCGATTTGAAATAAACGGCGTCGACCGTATAGGTCGGAAAGTTTTCCAAACAGTGGTGTGGCGGTTGTGCTGGTGAGCATGTATGCAGTGCCGACCCAGGCGTAGTACTTGAGCCCGCCAAGATCGCCAACGATGGTGGCTAGGGCGGTGTTGACGATGGTGCCGTCAAGTGCCGACAATCCCAAACCGGCCATGACGCCAGCGAAGACCATATAGATCTGTCGCTGACTGAGATTGCCAGCGTTGAGTTCGGTGGTGCCAGGTGCGGCAGGTGTAGTTGACATCATGACCTCTCTTACTTGTACGGTACAACAACTCTGCGGTTCGGTCCGTACTTCGGGGGACAGGGTTTTGGTCACTCAGTGACAAGATGACGTCGTGAGTTCGACACAACAAGTAACGACATCGACATTGATCAGTTCTGGTTACAAGAGCCCCATTGGACGTTTGACGCTGGTGGCTTCGGCCCGAGGATTGCGGGCGGTTTTGTGGCCGAACGATGATCCGAGGCGGGTGCCCGGAGTGGCTGACGCGAAAAAGGGGAGCAACTCGGTCATTGAGTCAACAATTCGCCAGCTCGATGAATACTTCGCCGGCACCCGACATGAATTTGATGTGCCGCTCGATGCCGTGGGCACTGAATTTCAACACAGCGTGTGGCAGGTGCTGCGGTCGATCCCGTATGGCGAAACGATGAGCTACGGCGAACAGGCCACGGTTCTGGGTGACCCGAAAAAGGCTCGCGCTGTTGGTACTGCCAACGGTCGTAACCCAATCAGCATTGTGGTGCCATGCCATCGAGTGATTGGGGCAAACGGTTCGTTGACAGGTTTTGCCGGTGGCATGAAAGCCAAGAAGTTCTTGCTTGACCTTGAGAAGAAAAACGCGCCGGCACGTTTGCCCATTCGTCAGGCCAACGAAGATCCGCGACTCGCCGAAATGTTCTCGAAAGGGCTCACTGGTCCGAACGGTGATCCGCTCAACATTTTCGGGGTGCTGGGCAATCACCCTGACATGTTGAAGCGTTGGCTGGTGTTTGCAACGCATGTGTTGTCGAAGAACACATTGACGGCGCGTGATCGAGAATTATTGATTTTGCGTACTGGTTGGAACTGTCGCTCGCGCTACGAGTGGGGTCAGCATGTCGAGATTGCTTTACGTTGCGATATCTCGGCTGCCGAAATCAAAGCAGTGAAGAAAGGTGCTTCGGCATCAACTTGGTCGCCGATTGACAAGTTGTTGTTGACCGCAGCCGACGAATTGCACAATGAATACGGGCTTTCGGATGCAACATGGCGCAATCTGGGGAAGCATTATTCAAACGAACAAGTTCTTGACCTCATCGCGATAGTTGGCAATTACCACTTGGTCGCAATGTTCTTGAACAGCACAAAAGTGCCCATTGACGCCGGTATCCCCGACGATCCAGATTTGCTGTAACGAAAGTTACTTGCGGCGAGATTTCGCGATTTGCTCGCGACGACGGCGAGCTTCTTCTTGCTCGGCAGCCTTACGAGCCTTGCGCTGTTCTTTGAGTGCAAGACGTTCGGCATCGTCGACCTTGAGGGGAGCCAATGGCGTCATTGCCAGAACCGGGGCTGGCGGAAGCTTGATCTCGTCGTCGCTCTTGAGCAAACGTGTGATGATCGGTGAAGCGATGGCCTCACCAGTGACCAC
>SXGQ01390560.1_pt1 | contig 12898 bp, 11 predicted proteins | sample 3178371 | NCBI WGS metagenome assembly SXGQ01 (sample SAMN11356859, study PRJNA531348) | freshwater metagenome | isolation source: freshwater sample F1-20 | place: China: Fuxian Lake, Yuxi | collected 2017-12-25
CGCGTCGGCGGGCGATTGGGTGCCGAACACCATGAAGGCATTCTGCTTGCGCCAGGTCTTCAGCCCGTCCTGGGCCAGGTCGGTGAAGGCGGGGTCGCCCAGAACCTTCCAGAACTCGTCGATGTCCAGAACCAGACGGCGGCCGTCCACCCGTTCGGCGATGCGATGGAAGAGATAGAGCATCGCCGGCGTGCGGACCTCGTCGTGGTCGAGCACCTCGGTGATGTCGAAGCCGGCGAAGCGGGCCTCGAGGCTGAGGGCGTCCTCGTCATTGTCGAGCACCCAGCCGAGAGGCCCGCCCTTCACCCAGCGTTCCAGGCGCGCGCCGATGCCCCTGGCGTCGGCCTGGCCCAGCAGGCTGCGCAGGGCCGCGATCGAGCGCCGTTCGCGCGGCAGGGCTTCGAGCGCGCTGACGCCGTCGTCGATGGCGCGCGCTTGGGCGACCGTCAGCGTTTCGTCCGGTCGGGCCACCAGGGTGCGGATCAGGCGCACGAGGAAGGCCCGGTTGGCGGCCGAGGGCGACAGCGCCTTGAAGGGGGCGAAGCCGGTCGGCTCTCCGTTGCGAAGGGCCAGATAGGTGCCGCCGCTGGCCCTGACGAAAATCTGCTGCGCGCCGAACCGCTCGAGCTGGGCCAGCATGAAGTTCTGGACCACCGTCTTGCCCGAGCCCGACGGGCCGCAAATGAAGGTGTGTCCCAGATCGCCGACATGGAAGTTGAAATGGAACGGCGAACCAGCCGTGGTTCGCAGCCGGGCGACCGCCGGTCCCCAGTGGTTGCCGTCCGCCTTTCCGACCGGATGAGCATGCAGCGGGGCCAGGGCGGCGAAGTTCCGCGAGGTGATCGCCGCGGGCCGGGTCCGCTTGGCGAAGACCCCGGGAAACTGGGCCCAGAACGCCGCTTCGAGACCGAGGTCTTCGCGCGCGACGACCAGGCCGGAGTCCGCCAGAATGGCGCGCGCTTTCGAAAGATGGTCAGCGAGATCGGCAGGCGTGTCGCCGTGGACGAGAACCGAGGCCTGGTGCTCCCCCATGACGAAGCGGTTGCTGACCAGATCGTCCAGAGCGTCCGATAGCCCCTCGATCTGGGACCCTGCGCGATCCCTCGCCGACACCATCTGGTTCTGCTTGCGCTCCATGACGGCCCGAGCCGCCGGTTTGGAGAGGAAGGCGAACGACTGAGCCATGACGAAGCCGAAACGGGCATTGAGCAAGGCGTCCCAGAGGCCGGGGCGTGTCGTCGCCGGGTATTCCTTGATTGCAAGGATGCCGCCGAACCGCTCTCCCGCCGTGTCCCTCAACTCGAGCGTCTCCCGCCCGAAGATGGCGCGAACAGTGTAAGCGGCGGCGCCGAGGTGGCCATAGACCAGGGGTGTGGGAGAGCGCCGACCGGTCAGGATCAGGGCCATGATCTCCATAGGCTCCGAGAACCAAAGCCCGTTGCGCTCGAAGAGACCCAGCTGTCTGGGCGTGTAGCGATCCAGATACTGGGCGAGGTCGCGCCCGGCGTCCTCCAGCCGTCGGACCTGCGCCGCCATCATCTCACCGTCGTCCCGGCGAGCCCGCCGCAAACGTCGCATCAGGGCGGCGGCGCGGTCGGCGCCATCCCGCCCCGGGTGCAGGACCAGGGTGACGAACAGTTCGTTCACCCAGAGCCGGCGGCCGGCCATGCGGGTTTCGTAATCCGCGGCCAGTCCGGCGGCGAAGTCTGACCGATATCCCTCGGAGGTCGCCGGGGCGACCTCCCGCCGGACGATGTGGTGCCAGATGGCCAGCCGGTCGTCGGCCAGGTTGCGCCAGGCCTGGTTCAGTTTGACGTGCCAGTCGTTGAGGTCGCGGGCGTCGGCGGTCTCGAAGCTCGCGCCGTCGATCTGGAACACCAGCATCAGGGCACCGCTGTCGAGGGCGACGACATGGTCGTTCACATGCCGGGCATAGGGCAACTGTGAACCGACCTCGGTCTCGCGCCTCAGACGGGTCGGGGAGATGCTGTCGTCAGCCACGGAAGAGCTCCGACGGCCGGTAGCGACGAACAAGGGGCAGGGGCGAGACGGAACTGCCGCCCCAGAGGGCGCCGTTGCGGCTACGTCCCTTGGTGTCGACGTAGACAAAGAGGAGGCGAAAGGCGTTGTGGTCCGCACGGCAGATGGCGCGGAATACCAGATGGAGGGCCGGCGCGACCAAAAGGTAGAGCAGGCTCCCCCCGACGAGGAAGACCACGCCGGATAGGATGACGTTGACGCCCATCGCCTCCATCGGAACGCCCATCACCATCGCTGGCCGTGTGCAGGCGAGGAACAACGGATCCTCCGTCAGGCGCTCCTCAGCCATGCCCGCCTCCATCGGCGAGCCAGACGCCCGTGCAGACGAGCGTGATCCCGCAGACGCCGCCGCCTATCAGCTGGGCGAACCGCTTCGGTGCGATGAGCCCGAGCCCCAGCGCCAGGCACAGAGCCAGAAACGCCGAAACTGTCCCGATCAGGAAGAGCTGGCCGGGCGAGGGCATCAGGACCCGCCCGTGATCAGATTGACGATCTCAGCGGCCCCGAAGACCACGACGATGCCGAGGACGACGATCGCCGCCCGCCGCAGGTCGAAGAGGCCGAACATCCAGAGAATGCCGACAACCACAACCGCGAGGACGGCCAGGAGACGGGCGGTGTTTCCCGTCAGCATGTCGACCACGTTCTGAAGCAGACCCTCGACGTTCGCCGAAGCCAGGGCGGGCTGGGCTGTTAGGGCCGTCGCGGCCAGGGCGATGGAGAGGGTCGCTGCGAAGGAGCGGGTAGGGCGGCGCGCGGACGCGATCAGGCTCATCGGGTTCACCGTTCGACTGAGATAGAAAAGACGAGGAGGCCGGCAGGCTGGCGGCCGAAGATGTCCCATGCCGGCGCCGGCAGCGTCGGATCGGGTTCGGTGCGGTCCGGAGCCACCAGGCTCTGGGCGACAGGCGGCGCGGCCAGACGCAGGCGAACCGCCGCGGCCTCGACCTTGGAGACGTAGCCATTTCGGAACCCACGTTCGGCGTCGCCGGTGTTGTAGCGGGACAGGGCGATCCTGAGTGCGGCCTGGCGGTCGGTGGCGGTGTCTCCCGACACCTGGTAGCCGGCCCGCAGCACGGTCGCCGCCGCCGCCAGGTTGCGGCAGGGATCAAAGGCGTCCTCGACCGAGAGACGCAGCCACCCCAAATTGCTGCTGTTGATCTGGGCCAGGCCGAGATCGATGTTGGCGCCGCGGGCCAGGAGGGCCCGGGCGACGCGCGCCGCTTCGCTCGCGTCGCGGGCGCGCGCTGGCGCTATCCCGCCTCGGTTTACGCCGATCGCCAGAGGGTCGAAGCCGCTTTCGACGTGGGCGATCGCCGCGATCGTTTCAGGCGCGACCGAAGGGGCGCAAGCCTGCGAGAGGGCGAGAACGGCGGCCAGTTCGAGCATAAAGCCTCCTTGGAGAAGGCTTCACCTCACCAGAAACGAGGCTTTGCGGGCCACCCGCGAAATCCCCGTGGGAGATCTACGGTAGGAAGGACCGGGGTTCGGAGACATCGCGCGTGACTTTGGCGAGACGCGCGACGGCCTGAATTCGGGTGCGCACGTTCAGCGCCTCGCAGGCCGAAGCTAGATGCTCGTCCACCGTGCGCGGCGAAATGCCGATCTTCTCGGCAATCCCGGCCGAAGAGAGGCCCGTGGCGGCCAGCAGCAGGCACTCAAACTGTCGATCAGACAGGGCGTCGATCGTCGACGCGGGCGAGCCCAGCGATGTCGGCGTGAGGGACATGCCCTATAGAGGGCGCTCGAGGCGCGTCTGGAAAGACCGTGACCCTGGCGCCGTAAACCTACGGTGGGTCGTCTACGCCCGGTCTCTCGGTCAGCCGGCATCGTCGCGTGTCGGGCGCATCAGCCGGGCGCGACGCTCCTCAAGCCAGGCGTCAGCTTCAGCATCACGATGCACAGACTGGACGGCCAGATCCCGAAGCGTCTTGGTGAAGGTGTTGATCAGGGTGCGGGCGTCGAGGTCGTTGATGGCGTCGCCGGCTTCCTCGTCGAACTCTTGCAGGACGACGACCAGGATGGTCGCAAGTTTGTTGTCGGCGCACCGCAAGGCGAAGTCCGGGGAACCCAGCGCGAGGGCCGCCAGGATGCCGTGAGGATCGCTGTCGGTGACCTCAGCGAAGCGATGAATCCGTTCGATGTTGATCCGGCCCGCGCCGGACTCGAAATGCTCGTACGACCTCAGGGCCATATTCATTCCCTGGGCCACGTCGATCGTTCGCATGCGTCTGTGCGTACGGATGAGGCGCAGGCTGGAGGAGAGGACGGCGTTCGGCGTCAGGGGGTGCTGGGAGTCCATCTGTCGGTCTATGCCCCGGCCATCCACATCACGCGAGCTACACTCCCTACCCCTACAGGTTGAAAAATGCATCAGCCATGCGTCAAATGAAAGCGTAGAAATATCAACGACGTAAAAGCTGCGGTCATGGCGCAAGATTATTGCGGAACTCATCCTAGACGCTACTCACCCGCGCGCGCGCCCCTTCACAGGGCGGTCGTCTATCTACGGGGAGGGCGGCCGTATCCGCCGCGACCCGGATGAGGCAGCGTGATCCCTTCGGTATGGCCATGGCCAGTCTGCGAACGGCGATCGAGGACGGTCTCGCGCCGGGTCAACACCTGTCGGTCGCGGACATCGCGGCCTCGCTCAAGCTCAGCACAAGTCCCGTGCGAGAGGCGCTCTCGCGATTGTGCGGCGAAGGTCTGATCGAGGATCGGCGGGGCCTCGGGTATTTCACCCGCGCGGCGCCGTTTGAGGACATCGTCGGGCTGCTCGACCTGGAGGCCGCCCATGTCCGGCTCGCCTCCCGCAACTGCGCGGTCCCGGGGCCGACCGATGCGACCGATGAATCGGTTGATCGATGGATCGCGGATGTCGTCGCTCGCTGCGAAAGTCAGCCCCTGGTCGAAAGTCTGATCCGGGTCCGACGCCGGCTCGCGCCCCTGCGACGCCTGGGCGAAGCGATGATCGATACGGAGACGCCGGACCAAGGCGATCGGCTAGATGCCTACTATGCGCGGTGGCGGATCGCCGCCAGCCTCCTCGCCGCCCGCATCCGGCGGCTTGATCCCGACGAGTCCGAATACACGCGCAATATCGTTTGAATCGATTTGGGATCGGGCGCTGATGGTTCGTCGTCGACCTTCTGTCGACCTTCAGAAAGAGGAGACGACTATGACCACCAAGAGCATCTCGCGCCTCGTTCGCCTGGGCGCCGCTCGTCAGCTCACCCGCGCTGGCGTCGAAGGCGAGTTCGTCGAGCTGAACGGCATCGAGCGCTACGACATCACGCCGGGCGCCTGAGCCGAAGGGCCGTCCGTAAGGGCGGCCCGAACGCCCGGCATGCCCCGAACGCGGCGTCGAAGATCAGGGGTGTCACGACAACACGGAGGATGGCGATGAAAGCCACCAACCGAGTGCTGCGGCTGGGTCAGGCGCGACGCCTGACACGCGCCGCGTTGGACGGCGAGCTGGTCGAGCTCAACTCCCACATGAAGTGGGACATGCCGGTCGGCTGACTGCGGACGGGCCGTCATCGCTGACGGCCCGATCTGCCGCCCCGCGCTGCTCAATCACAGTAAAACTCTGGTTCCGGACCGCCGCATGCAGACCGCCATCCCCAATCCTTTCCACGGATCTCTCGAACGCGGAGAGCTCGACGCATCGGTTCACGCGGTCAAGGTAGGCTCGGACCTGGTCCTGCTCGATCTGGCGACAGACGGCTATCTCCTCGTTCCCGAGTGCGGTGATGTCCGTGTCGAGGGGGCGACCGTACTGGCGCCGATGGATTTGATGCTGGAACTGGCCGCCGGCGAGCTTCTTCAATCTGGCCAAGCGCAGCGCCATCGCGCGCCGCCACCTGCGATACCTTCTCGTCGGCTCCCGGAGGCATCGGTTGGCAGACCCACCGTCGCCGACGTGGCGACATTCGCCATGCTTTGGGCGGATACGGCACGCCGCAAGCCTACGCTTCAGGATCTTTCACGGCGGGTCTCCGGGCGACATGGTCGGCGTGACGATCTTGAGGCTATCGCGGCGCGCGTCAGCCTGTTTCGTCGGATGCTTCCCTATGCGCCGACCGTCGGCGCGTGTCTGTTTCAGGCCGAGCTCCTGCTTCGGTTCCTGAATGCTGCAGACCTGGACGCGGAGTGGGTCTTCGGCGTCAGGGTTTGGCCATTCCTGGCGCACTGCTGGCTCCAGGTGGACGAGCACTGTGTGAGCCAGTCGCCGGACACACTGACGATCTACCGCCCCATCATGGCGATCTGACCGTGACAGCGGACTCCTATGTCGTTCTGGTGGGGGATAGCGCCGCGGCGCTGGAGGCGCTGTCTCGAACCATCGCTCGCCGCCTCGCCGGTTCGGGCTGGAGCCGACGATTTGCCCATCCCTTCATTGCCGTCTATGCGCCCGCGACTTCCAAGGTCGATGCCGTCGCGGCGCTCGACGGCCACGGCGTTTTGATTGGCGAGATATTCGATCGCGCGGGTCGTCCACTGTCGCCCGCGGAACGCGGCGTCCTGGCCTGTCGCACTCTCGATTCAGAGCGCGCGACAGACATCGTGTCATCCCACTGGGGGCGCTACGTGCTCGTTCGGCGGACCTCGGCCGATGTCGCGATCCTGCGAGATCCCTCCGGGGCCGTCGAGGCGGTGACCTGGCGAAAGAACGGCGTAAGCGTCATCGCGCCAGACGCCCCGCCCGCCCTGGATTGCCTCATGCCCGATGATCTCGCCATCGACTGGGGCTCGGTCAAAGGGCTCATGGGAAGGAGCGGCGGCTATCGCCACGAGTTGGCCCTGTCTGGCTTCACGCCCGTGGCATCCGGCGAACTCCTCAACATCAGTCAGGCCAGTGTCCGGTCCCGACAGATCTGGTCACCGTCCGATATCTACCGGACGGCGCTGGAGCGGGGCCGACCGGATCTTCGCGAGGTGGTCGATCGGGCGGTGCAAGCCTTGGCGGGACAGCGCAACTGGGTCGTCGAAGTCAGCGGGGGTCTGGACTCGGCGATCGTGGCCGGCGCCCTCACGGACCGCCAGCGGGCCCGGGTCACGCAATGGGTCAATCATTTCGTGGACGATCCGGAGGGCGACGAGCGCGAGTTCGCGCGGCCTGTCGTCGAGCGAGACGGCTACCGACTCACGGAGGTGAAACGGGAAGGACTGACGCTTTCGGCAGCGCGTCTCGCCAGGTCGGCGGACAGTTTCCGTCCCCCGGTCAACGACCTCGATACCGACTACAACGAAGACATTGCGGCGAGGGTACAGAGTTCGGGCGCCTGGGGCTCCCTCACGGGGCAGGGTGGTGACGTGGTCTTTTTCCAGATGCCGACCTTCCTGGTCGCGTTCGACGAGGTGCGGGAGAGGGGCCTGCGGGCGCGGGCCGAAGTCCTGCGTGGCGCCGCGCGCTGGACGGGCCAGTCGCTCTGGCCGAACACCTGGCTCAGGGCCCGCCGAGCTCATCACACGCTGATGCGTGACCGGAAACACCCGTGGCTCGACGACCTCAAGGGCGTGCCGCCCGCGAAGGCGATGCAGATACTAGGGCTAGTCAACGGCCAGGCCTATCAGGGGAGCGCCGTACGCAGCCGCCATGGACCATGCGTCAACCCGCTCCTGAGCCAACCGGTCATGGAGGCGGGTCTGGCCTGGTCCTCGGTTGATCTCGCCTGGGGTGGACGAGACCGTTACGCGGCGCGAGCCGCTTACGCGGACGCCATTCCGCCCTCCATATTTGACCGGCGGTCGAAAGGGGAACTTGGGGCCTTCTATGGTGAAGCTGTGGCCCGGAACCTCGACTTCCTGCGTACATATCTGCTCGAAGGCGAGCTGGCCGGTGCGGGACTTCTGCCACAGGGCCTCGCGAACGACATGACGCGCGAGGCCCTCGTCTGGCGAGGCGGGTTCTCCCGGCTGCTCACCCTGGCGTTGACGGAGGGATGGCTGCGGCGATGGCAGGCGAGGATCGCGGCGTCTCGGGTTTGAGATACCGATCGAACCAGTCGATCACCTGTTCATAGTAGATTCGCGCGTTGCCCGGGTTGTGGATGCTGTGATCTTCGCCGAACAGATAGGTCAGCGCGGCCGGCTTCCGGAGGCGCACGAGCGCCGCATACATCTGCTCGGCGTGGGCCCCCAAGAAGTCCAACTCGCCATGAAACAGAAGCACCGGCGCCGCGATCCGATCGGCGGCTTCAAATGGGCTACCTCGTCTATAGCGCTCGGGATCGCTCCAGAAGGATTGAAGCATGCCCGCTTGCCCGGTCTCGAGCCAACGCGCACCGCTGATCGCGTCTATGGTGTTGTCCCCCTGCATCCGCTGGTGCGGTGACATCGCAGAGAGAGACAGGGGCAGGTTATAGGCCCCGTTGACGGCGATCACCGCTTTGAAGCGCTCCGACTGCGCGGCGCTCATGACAACCGACCACCCGCCGAAGCTGTGACCCCATAGCCCGATCCTGTCGGCGTCGATCGAGCCGTCGACGGCCGCCGCATCGACGACAGCGAGGATCCGGTCCGCGAGGCCGGCCGAGGGTTCGGCGTTCGCAGGCAGGTCCGGATAGATCACCGCATAGCCTGCCGCGACCAGCAGTCCCCCGTTCAGTGTCATCTGAACAGCCTCGGGAGTCATGGCGCGAGGCGCAGTGGGGTAGGTCTTGCCTGGATAGGGAATGACGACAACCGGCGGGGGCTGGGTCGTCCTCTCGGGGAGATAGACCCAGCCTCGCGCTCCGTCCGGTCCGGTGATCAGGCGACCCTGCGGAACATAAACGGTGTCCAGTTCCGGATTGAGACGTCTGACGATCTCGGAGCCTAGCGCGCTACGGACTTCCAGCCGGTTCGAGGCGCGGCCCTCTGCTCCTATCCCGACGCTGATCTGTCGGTCCCAGCTGACGCTGGCTCCGGGCGCCGCGTCGACGCAGGGTGACGGTGAGGGTAGAGCGTCCGCGAGCACACGGCACAGCCGGCCGCCGTCTCCTACGATCTCCGCCTGGACGGCGCCCATCGGATCCGTCGCGCGCCGATGCCCCAGGATTCCCGAAAGACGGGCCAGATTGCCTGTCGGGCCAAGGTCTTCCGCCGACAGATCATGTCGAAGGCGAAGGATGCGGCCGCGATCTTCGATAAGAGCCGCATCTTGGCCTTGGGCAAGCACACGGCCGCTTTCGCTCAGGCTGTTGGCGACGACGGCTTCCGTCCCACGTTGAGTCCACCACCCGAGTCGCCCGTCTCGTGTCCCGCGAACGACTGCTCCCTCGCCGAGCCAGGCCGCATGCGCCGTGGGGCTACCAAAGACGTCGGGCGTCGTGTCGGGCGCCACGCCCGTAGGCGTTCGATCCCGGACCTCGCCCGAGGGCGTCACGGAAAGAAGGCGGGCAGGGGCGGGGCCGATGCTCGCCACGAGAAGCTCCGAGGAGTTCGCAGACCAGCCGAGGAGACTGGTGGAGATGTCTGCAGTTTCTGGCGGGTCGATCGACCGGCCAGTCACCGTGTCCACGAGGCGCAACGAACGCGCCCTGCGAAACTCGGTCGAGACGTCGAGTCCGGGGGGAGGGGCCAGTGGACCGTCTCTCAGCACGGCGACATGTCTTCCGTCCGGGGAGGCTTCGAAATCGAGGAAGTCGCCTTCCGACAGGACGACCGCTGCGCCCGTATTGGCATGGACGCGCCACAGCCTGCGGGTCTCGCGCACCTCCGCCGCCGCGCCCTGTGCGACGGACACGAAGGCGGGCTCTCCCCGAGCGGCCTGCGCCCAGAGATCGGGGAGGCGTCTCTGTGTTGCGTTCTGCATCGCGAGGCGAGGCGGCAGGGCTCCATCCGGCACGCCGAGCACGAGCAGTTCGACGTTCGAGATCCATTGGACCGAACGCCCCCATGCACCGCTCTCGGGAGAAAGATCGCTCCAGGCGACGGCGCCGGCCCGCAGGTCCACGATCCCGAGCCGGAACGTCAGGTCCTGGAGGCGAAAGACCACCAGCCGGGAACCGTCCGGAGAGAAGGGCCCCATGGTGTAGCCGGCGCCGTCGTCCATCGGCAGCAGGGGGCGGATCTCCGACGGCGTGTCGACATCGAACCGGTAAAGTCTCGCATACCGGAGAGCTCCCTCGGGCTGCAGATCGTAGCGCGGGAGATCGCCTCTCGCTCGGCGCTCCTCAAAGACGGCCACGGAGCCGGACGGATCGATATCGATACGTCCAAAGCTCTCGAGGCCGAGCAGTGTCTCGATCGTCAGGGGTTCCGAAACACACGGTGACGGGCAGGCGAGGGCGAGCGCGCCTAGCGCGCTGATCAGCTTGATGCGCATGATCGGTCACCAGCGCTTGGTGAGCTGGAGCGAGACCTGTCGACCGAGCGCGTTCGTATTGGCCCCGTCGAAAGCGACCCCGTTTGGCGAGTCGTAGAAGGGCGGTGCAGCGTTGGCGAGGTTCAGGATGTTCAGAGCCAGGGAGAGGCCTTCGACCCAATCTGCCGCGAAGTCGTAACGGACCTGGCCGTCAAAGGTGGTCCAGTCGTCAATCTGACGGTTCGTCATCGGGTCACGGCCCGCGCCGACGTAATTCGCGATCAATCCCAGCGCCAGAGGACCACGCACCCATTGCGTCCCGACGCGACCACGCCATTGCGCCGGGAAGTTCGGGTCGCCGAGAAGATCTTCAACGGGCGCGGCTGTTGTGACCTTGCGGTCATTGGTCAGCAGATGAGTGACCGTTCCATCGATCGTCGCCTGCCAGCCCGACAGTTCGAACCGGTAGCGCGCCGAAAGGTCCACGCCTTCGACCTGGAACCCAGCGGCGTTGACGAAACGATTGTCGACGATCACGCCATACGATGTCGCCGGGAAGACCGTCGGGTTGAAGTTGCCCGGATGGTCGAGCAGCGCCTGCACGAGCGCCCGGTCTTCGGCGGACGTCGTCGGCGAGACATAGCGAACGAAGGGCGCGAAGGACGGATCGGTCAGGGCCTTGGCGAGATTCTGAATGATGGGATTACCGATGCGGTCGTTGAACCGCGTCCGGAACCAGTTGCCCTCGAGCCGAAGGCCTTCGTAGGCCGCCGGTGTCCAGACGAAGCCCGCCGTGGTGGACTCCGCGGTTTCCGGTCGGAGATCGGGGTTCCCGCCGTACTGGATGAGTGTCAGAACGTTCCCGCCGCCTCTGCTCAGGAACGAGGGGCCGATCTGGTAGGCGCTCTGGAGTTCCCTCAGGGATGGCGCACGAAATGACGTACCCCACGAGGCACGCAACATCAGATCGGGCGATGGGCCGAACAGCAGGCCCACCTTGGGATTGCTTGTGCGGCCGACCCTCTCATGGTCTTCCACCCGGCCTGCCAGCGACAGCTCCAGCCGCTCGATCCCGGCGCGGGCGTTTTCCGGACCGACAATCGGGATCCGGAGTTCGGCGAAGGCCGAGGAAACATCCCGCTCGTAGGACACGGGTGCGGTCACGCGAGGCGCGGTGCCCGACAGGAAGCTCTCGCCGCCGGTTTCGAACTGCTCAGCACGGAAGTCCAGGCCGAAGGCGGCCCGCAAAGGCCCGCCGGGAAGCTCAAGGATTGTGCCGTCGACCTTCACGTTGAACGAAGCGACCGTGCTTGCCCAGTCAGTGTCGGTGTAGCCGGAGCCGATGTGCGCGAGGATCGCTGCGGAGTTCGAGGCAGGGGCGCCGAAGGGGTTGAAGAAGCCGTTCGCCGCCGTCGTGAACGGCGTGGTCGGGATGTCTGCACGAGCGCCGAGGGCCTCCTGAAGGAAAGTCGTCTGGACCCGGTTTGAAAGACGACGGCTGGTCGTCTCCTGCGCGCCACTGGCGTAGGCAGAGACGTTCCAGCCGACGATTTCGCCAGAGACGCCCAGCGCCCCGCCGAGGCTTTCCGTACGACCTTCCGAGCGCCCCGGACCCAGGTCATTGATCCAGGAATAGGCGATGTCGTGGGATGCCGAACCGTTTGGCGAAACGAAGTAGGGGTTTGCGCGCGTCACCGTGAACACGCCTGCGTCGGCGCTCGTGTTCAGGAAGAAATCCCGCTCGGTGTAGCGGACGTCGCCATCGATGCTGAACCCGGCGGGCAGGTTTTGTCGGGCGGCCAGGAAAAGGCTCTGCCGCTCTTGGCGGGGCAGAAACCACTGGCCTTCAAGCTGATTGGTCCGGTTGATCCGCCCGGCGACGAAATCGCCGGGCGTCAGTCCAACGCCAGTCTGCCCGGTCGGGATGGCGAACAGCGGAAGATAGGTTGCTGTGGCGGCGTCGAGGCGGACGATGTTTCCCGGAGCGGCGGTGAGCAACCGGTGATCGGTGCCTCCGAGCCGTCGCAGGTCGGCATCCGCAGTCGCGTCGCGGTCCGCCCCCCTGAGCTCACCGCGGTCGTGATACTCGTAGGCGGCGACCAAACTGCCGCTTCCCCAGTTGAGTCCGCCGGCGTGGGAGAAGAGGATTTCTTCCGCTCCGCCGTCGCTCGTGCCTCCCACCCTGATGCGGGTCTCAGCGCCTTCGAAACGGGACTTCAGGATGATGTTGACGACACCCCCTACAGCGTCCGCGCCATAAAGCGCCGACGCGCCGTCGAGAAGGACGTCCGCCCGGGAGATGGCGCTGGACGGGATGTTCGAGATGTCTGCGAAGTCCCCGGCGTTCCCGGTTCCAGCGACGCGCCGGCCGTTGACAAGGACGAGGGTCGCATCCGCGCCGAGGCCGCGAAGATTGACGCCCGTCGCAGAGCCGACATTGCGCCCGGAGCGGTCGGCTCCGGTGTTTGTCGAGCCTTCATGGGCCGCCCCAGTGAAGTTCTGCGGCATGGCCGCCAGGGTTTCGGCGACGGTTCCGCGCCCCTGTCGATCGACATCCGCCTGGGTGAC
>SXGQ01811033.1_pt1 | contig 12898 bp, 5 predicted proteins | sample 3178371 | NCBI WGS metagenome assembly SXGQ01 (sample SAMN11356859, study PRJNA531348) | freshwater metagenome | isolation source: freshwater sample F1-20 | place: China: Fuxian Lake, Yuxi | collected 2017-12-25
CTGCTGGATGGGCCGAAGACCCTGCCGCTGAGCAGCCAGCTGCTCTTCGGGTTCTCCACGATGAGCGACACCGGATCGGGCGCGCCGCCGAACAATGCGTACGGCGGGAACGGATTCCTCGGGACGGATCTCGAGGGGCAGCAGAACCCCTCGAACTACTCGGTCCAGCGCATCCGTATCGGCACCAACGTGACGCCTCGCGGTCCGGGACCGGTGACACCGACCGTGAGCATCCAGGGCTCGACGGTGACCTTCACCGGCAAGCTCCAGGAGGCCTCCTCGCTGAACGGTCCGTTCACCGAGGTCCAGGGCGCCAAGAGCCCGTACACGATCCCGGTCGGATCCGAGATCCGGTTCTACCGCGCCTCGAACTGAGGTGGGTCTGATCCAAACACAGGGGCCGGGCATCACTGCCCGGCCCCTTTTTCATGGCAGGGATTCGAGTCCGGTGGACGGCACGCGGAGCAGGAAATGGGACCCACGCCGAGACGCCGAGACGCCGAGATGCGGAGGAGGAAGGAGGACTCCGGGATCCGCACCCCGGTGCGTGCGAGCCCCCAAAACACCCTCGACTGGTGTGGCCGGGACGGCTACGGGCTTGGCGCGATTCCTCGGACGCGTGGGATCTCCATGAGGGTCATCACCACATCACGGGAGTAGCCTCCGTCGTCCTTTCGGTCCGGTCCCACCGACCAGACCGAATAGCCTCCCGCAGGCAGCCGCCTGTAGCGCAGGGGCAGCCCGTCGAACGGGTCCTGTGGAACCCCATCGGCAACTCCGCCGGGAAGCTCTGCAAGAGAGGCCGAGAGCCTCCCCTCCCGTCCCAGTCGGCTCCTCTCCACCGCAAGCACCGTCCAGGCAACCCGGATGCGTGCCATGGTCTCCGCCCCTTTGCCGAGGGTTGCCTGCGGTGGAGGCAGCAGGATCGCCGAAAGGATGAGCTTTTTGTCGAGCGCGGTGGCGGCATCGGGAACCTTCATGCGGGCTGCGGCATCCAGGGCCTGCGGATAGGACATCGAGGCCAGCGCCACAATTTTCGACATGAAATCGAGGGTGAAGGCGAAGTCCTGCTCGAGGTGGCCGTCCGAGCGGTAGCTCTCCAGGAGCTGGGGTGCGACGCCGCTGCCGTTCATGGCGGTCGCCTCGGCGAGCTGCCCATCCGAGGACTGGAAGAGAGCCACCAGGTTGGCACGCTCACCCAGGAATGCCCGCCGGAGGGAAACCGCCTGTTCCGCGTCCTGAAGCGCTGTCTGCAGGCGGAGCAACTCCGCCTCCGTGAAGGCTCCCCGACCGAGGGACCGCTCCAGCGCGTCCAGGGTTATGCCGAGGCAGGACAGCTCCACCTGCTTGGAGATCAGCACGGGTTCTTCGTCCAGGGATCGGGCCAGGCGGAGTCCAGCGAGGAGGGCCGCGGTGGCCGCCTCCGTCCGCCCACGCTCCGCCTGGGCCACAGCCTCATCCCCCAGGAGCAACGCGCAGGTCCTGAACCGGGTGAGATGGCGCAGCAAGGTCCTCTGGCCGTTCCTCAGATCGATCGGATACCGGCTGGATGGGTGCCCGGCGGCCTCAAGCAGAAGGTCGAGGACCTCTTGGTTGTGGGCCGTGGAATTTGTTCCATGGGTGTCGACGATTTCGAATGCCCGCATGTAGAGCCGCGCTCCGTTCTGGCCGGTCGGGGGCTCGACATAGATCCGGTTGAGCTGATCCAGCGTCACGGGCTCACCCGCTGCGGCAATGCAGGCGAGATGGTTGCTGACCGACAGGGCCTGGCCACCGACGGTGGCGGTGGAGGTTTCCGACAGTCTGCACCCGCCCGGAAGGAGTGCGAGCAGGGCGGCACCCACGGAGAGAAACTCCTGACGGATCTGCGGTCTCATGGGTCTGTGGGTCCTGTGGAAATCGCCGGCGGTCCGATGGCACCCGCCAGCTCGATTCCGGACTGAACCGTGGAATGCTGGGTTGCCCCGGAGCGTTGCACAAGCCCCCGAGAATCCTATTCACTGATCGTCACCGAGGACTGGTTCTGGGTCTCCAAGAGGCTCTGGATCCTCTTGAGATCCGGGCGTCCGTCCGGAAAACGGAGGCGCTCATCGGAACGCTCCGATGGCTCCGCGATGAGGTTCGAACCCGAGCCCTGACGGCTCAGGATCTCCCGGATGGCACGTCGTCGATCCCGTTCCGAAGCGAGGAAATCAACACGCGTCCCCGGACTCCTGGGCTGTGCCTGCAGACTCCGCGCCGCCACGAATCGGACCGCCCCGTAGTCGTCGAGGAGGGCCGTGGACAACACGGGGGCCACCCAGGCCCCTCCGCCCACCTTCAGGGCCGGCTCCCAACCCAGATGCCATGCGGCGATGATCCGCTGGGCGGCATTGCCCCGGACGAGTGTGTCCGCAACGGCGGAGATGGGCTCCCGCGACACCAGGGGTGCCGCGGGCGGCCGGTGGTACCAGCGGCTCAACCACTCCTGGGTCCACTCGAGTGTGCGGTCGATGTGGCAGAGGTTGCACGCGTTCGGGGCGCTGCCGCGCTCCACCGGGTTCACGGTCGGACTGCTGATCTGGTGGTTCCGGATCGCCTTGAACAGCGCATAGCTCGTGTGCGGCATGTGACAGTTCAGGCAGTCGCTCCCCGCGGATCCGGGACCATGGTGGGTGTGGTTGACCAGGTTCTTCGAGTAGGTGTCCTCGCGATGGCATTCAAGGCACGAGGCCGTGGGGCTCCGGTCGCGTCGGAGCTGGTCGTCCGGATCGCTGGAATGCATGGAGTGACAGGTCAGGCACGACATGCCACCGCGGACATGGCACCCGGTCTCCCGCTGGGCCGAGAACTCTCGCCCTCCGGCAAGCATCTGCCCATCCGGCCACCATCGATTCCGGAAGAACTGGGGGTTCTGCCGGAAATCCGCCCAGGCTGACTCCGGGGAACCTTGACGTGGGAACCGTGGGTAATACCGGGTCCGCTCCAGCACCTCGCCCGGGCGGTACAGGATCCCTTGCTCGGCGAAGTCGAAGGCGAACTCGTCCTTGTGAAGGAAGACCCCATGGCATTGACCGCAGACCTCGTTCGAGCGCTCCGGAGTGAGGTCGGTCGGGTTGATGATCCTCTCCGCAACCGGCTTTTCTCCCTTGGGCAGGGAACGTCGCAGGTCCACATGGGCCCCGCCGGGCCCATGGCAGGACTCGCAGGAGATGCCCAACTCGGCCACCTGGGTCCGGAGCTCGCCCGACGGCCGGTCGAGTCCCGGATTGCCACCGGTGCTGTGGCACTGGATGCAATGGTGGTTCCACTGGGTGACGAACCGCTCGGGATCGTCCGGCCCATGGACGAATGCCGCCTCCCGGGGTGCCCATTGTCGCGTCTCGCGTAGGTATACCAGCGGCAGGGTCTGCAGGATCCCCGGGTGCCGTGGGCTCGGTACCCAGTAGGTCTGGTAGTGGTGGGATCCTGTGGCCATCACGACCGGCAGTCGGACCCGGGGGAGGTTGGGCGGGGGATTGGTCTTCCGTCCCTGGACCCAGTACATGAGCAGGTCGGGATCGGGACCCTCGGACAGAAAGCGGTCACCCTCCCGGGTGAGGCGATAGCGGTAGCCGCCCGACTCGATCTCGGTGCCATCGAACGGACCAAGAACGGTGGAAGGATCCATCCGCTGGGTCATGGTGCGGTGGAAAGACCGGTGCCAGCTGGCGTGTTCCGAGGGGTGGCAGTCGATGCAGGAGGCGGATCCGACGTATCCGGCTGGGACCTCTGCGGCCGGGGCCTGGGGATGTCCCTGGAGGGACAGGAAGGCGGGGAGCGTGACCGCGGCACCGGGGGTGGGGATCGGGGGCTTCGTAGCGGCGTCCGCGCCGAGCCCGGGGAACGGGGAGAGCAGGGGCCCAAGGAAGGCCAGGAGTCCGAGGAGCGGGCGGAGGGTCCGAGGAATCATGGGAGGGCCAGGGGAGAGGGAGTGGATGAAAAAAAGGGGCGGTCGGAACCCGGTCCGACCGCCCCGTGATGTCTGGAATCAGAACGAGGCGATCAGTACCGGATCACGAGCTTCCCGCCGTTGATCTCGATCTTCTGGATCGTCTGGGCCGGGGTGATGGTGAGGAAGCCCCGCTCGCTGCCGAGAGGCAGATCCGCGGTGATCACACGGTTGGTGCTGTCGACCACGATGTTCTGGAGTGCCGTGCCGCCGAACCCGTTCGGGGAGGCGCCGGAGACCTGGATCTCAGGTCCGGCGGTGACGGGCAGCAGCCCGTTCCCCGCCTGGCCGCGGGCGAAGGCCGTGGCGATCTCACCGTCGGTCAGGATGCGGGCCCAGAGGGCGACCTCATCGATGTCGACGTCGTGGAACACGGAGCCGCCGTCGGTGTAGGTGCCGGTGCCGTCCTGGCCGATGTTCAGGTCGAGCGCGGGGTTGGCATCGAGCGACTGACCGTTGTTGGCATCGATCGCACGGGAGTCGAGCTTCACGCCATCGACCCAGGTCTCGGCGCTGCCGGCGCGGTCGAAGGTGAGCACCACGTGCTTCCAGGCGCTGTTGGTGAAGACGCCACCGGCGCTGTCGTAGTCCTTCCGGGTGCCACCCTCGGTGTTGAGGTTCCACTGGATGCGGGAGTCACCGGCGGTCGCGGCCACGAACCCGACGTTGCCGCCGCTGTTCCAGTTCTTGTTGCCGATGAAGGAGGGGTCGCCGGTGTGGGAGTTGATCCGGGCCCAGAAGGACACCGAGAAGTTCTGCCCCGTACCGAGGGGCAGCTGCTTGCCGAGGCTGACGTAGCTGAACTCGCCGGCCTGGGTGGTGCGGACGTTGACGGCCTTGCCGACCTTGCCGGCGACGAAGGACGGCGTGCCCTTGGCGGTGCCGTTGATCCCGGCGCCGGAGGCGTCATTGAGGCTGTCCTCAAACGGCAGGTAGGTGGCCAGGCCCTCACGGAGGCTGTCATGGCCCACGGGGTTGGCGGAGACTTCGATGTTGTCGAGGGCCCACCACCAGTTGTTGCCGGCATCGATGTATCCGAAGCGGACCGTCATCGACTTGGCACCCTCGGGGTTCTGGACGGGGATCGAGACGGTCTCGTTCTGTGCGTCCGGATGGAACGTCGCGTCGGCGCTGTCACCGGTCCAACGGAGCACCTCGACCGGGGCCTGGTTGTCGAACTGGACCCAGACGATGGCCTTCTGGGGCGCCTCAGGGCGCCAGCTCGAGTCGAACTTCAGCAGGACCGAATTGGGGGCGATGCCGGCGAGGTCCACCGGGCGGCTGATCAGCCAGGTGTTCAGGCTTCCGGGCTTGGTCCGGGGCTGGTCGTCCCACTCGTCACCGTCGGCGATGGCGATGGCGCCCTGACCCTTGGTGAATTTGGTTCGGGTCTGGTCACCGGCGGTGGATGCCCACCAGGCGCGGTCGGCGAAGCCCCAGCCCGCCCACTCATAGACACCGTCGGTGTCCGGATTGTCGAGACCGAGGGTCCCCGTGTTGTCGACACCCCAGCCCGTCGGCGGGGTCTTGGTGAAGACGGCGTCCTTCTGGCCGCCGGAACCTGTAATCACGCCTTCCTCCTTGTTGGGTCCGAGGGCGAGTCCGTTGAAGTTCTCGGTCAACAGGACCTTGGAACGGGTGCGGGCGACCACGGTGAGGGAGGCCGGATTGGAGGTGTTGGTCGCACCGGCGTTGGAGACGATGACCGCGTAGGCGCCGGAGTCGGCGAGGGATACCTTGCCGAGGAGGAGGGTGCTCTTCGTGGCGCCCACGATCGGGGTGCCGTTCCGGAGCCACTGGTAGGCGATCGGGAGGTCACCCGCGGTCAGCACGCTGAACGCAGCGGTGTTGCCCTCGATGACCTCGATGGAGGCCGGCTGGCCGGTGATGGTGACCGGGATGAGGCTGAGCTTCGGCTCCGGAACCGTGCGGGTCCGATAGGCCTTGAGAGCCCCGGTCTGGGTGCCGCCAACCAGCGCCTTGGTGCCGTTCGGATTGATAGTGTACCACTCGACGGAGGCCCCGCCGCCACCCTCGTACCAGACGAGGCGGAAGCGGTAGACGCCGGCCTTGGTGACAGCGATGTAGAACTCGGTCGGACCGTCGCCGCGTCCACCGTCGAATCCGCCCAGGACCTGGTAGTTCGGGGTCTCAGCGGTGCCGACGGACACCTGGAACCCGTCGTCCGAGCGGACGACCATGGTGTAGATGCCCGGGGTGGTGAACTCGAGGAAGGCGATGGCCTGTCCGGCGATGTTGTCGGTCGACGGATTGCCATCCGGCAACGTGCCCGGGATGCCCGGGATGTAGTCGTCCGCAACGTCGAGCTCGGCCTCACCGCCAGCCCGGAACAGACCCGCGCCGCCGCCGTCCTGCTCGAAGTTGATGGACCCGATCTCGAAGAGACCCTGGCTGTTCGCGCCACCGAGGTTGGCGATATTGGCCCCGAGTGCGCCACGGAGCTGGTCCTCGGCGAGGGCCGTTGAGTTGTCCCGACCCGTGGCCAGCTGATGGGTGGTCCAGAGCATGCCGGGATTCGCGCCCGTGCCGACATCGGTGGCGAGGTCCGCCGACACGGTCTTGTAGTCGGCGGCGGTGAAGGTGGCGGTGTCGACGACCTCCTGGTTGCCATCCGTGCGGAAGGTCACCGCGAAGGTGTGCTGGCTGTTCGGGGGCAGCGGGGTGGCGATCGCATAGGTCACGACCAGGCCGGTCGTGGTATCCGTGGCGAACGGAGTGACCGAAGCCGCGGTGACCGTGGTGCCATCGAGCTTGATCGTTGCGCCCTTGGTGGCGTCGACCGCGAAGTAGCCGGGGCTCGTGATCACTGCAGTCACCAGGGCCGGGGTCGCGGTGACGGCGGTGTAGCTGGGGGCGATGAACTTCCCGCCGTCGGTGACCTCGCGGCCGTCGACGGTGGTGAACTTGACCGTCACGTCGTGGCTCTTGCCCGGGGTGAAGATCCTGGGCGCCTGGTTGTAGGAGAGGAGCACGAGATCCCCGTCACGAGCGATTGTCACCGGCGTCGCAGGAGTGCCGTCGATCGACATCGTAATGGGCTTGGTCTCGTCGACCTTCTTGCCAAGGGCCTCGGCGACGCGGGCGCGGACCGCGACCCCGTTGCCGGAGACTCCGGTGACCAGCGGCGGGACACCGACCGCGATGTTGTCGACCGCCCACCACCAGTCGTTGGCGGCCTCGACCATCCCGAAGGTCAGCTTCAGGGTCTTGGCGCCAGCGGGGTTCTTGATGGCGATGAGGAACGGCTCGTTGGTGTTCGAGATCTCGTCCGGGTTGGCGGTGTCCTGCTTGGTGACATCCGGCTTGAAGTTCGGATTGTCCGAACCGTCGTCCTTCGTCTGGGTAGATTCCCAGCGGATGATCTCGGTCGGGGCTCCAGCGTCATAGGTCAGGCGGACCAGGCCGGTCTGGTTGTTGATGGGGGAGCCATCCTCGGCGGTGGGGAACTTGGTTCCACCATCGTCGCGTGCCTCAGGCCTCCAGGAGGAGTCAAATGCCAGCACCAGCGTGTCGGCGCCGTAGGCCGAGATGTCGATCTCCCGGGTGGTGATGAACGAGTTGAACAGTCCCTTGGTGTGGGCGGCATCATCCCACTCGTCGGGATCGGCGATCATCACCGTGCCGGTGCCGAAGGTGAAGTCGGAGCGGCGCTGGTCACCGGCGGTGCGGACCCACCAGTCCTTGTTCGCGAAGCTCCAGCCGGCCCATTCCACCACCCCGTCGGTGGCGGCGTTGCCGATGCCCAGCATCTGGGAATCGTCGATGACCCACCCGGCGGGCGGGGTCTTGGTCCAGACCTTCAGGCCTGGCGTGGCCTCCTCCCGGTTCGGGCCGAGGGGGAGGGACTCGAAGTCCTCATAGAAGGCCTTGCTGGACTGGGCGGAGACGCCGCTGGCCAGCAGGGCCGTGCAGGCGACGGCCCACGCAAGGCGAGCCGTCGGATTGGTTGCAGTATTTTTGTTCATGGCTGTGATCTTGGTAGATCGGCACCAGCCTATCTGACGGTCCATCCCCTCCTTCAACCCTGCGGACGCCCTGCGACCAACATGTTGCCCTGCCGTCTCGTCCATGCCGCAAAGCATCGATCCAGTGAACATCCTGGAACGGTAGGTGATCGAGGGGTCCGTCAGACCCCGGGCTCCATCGATGGACGGTTGGCCTGATGCGCCGGACCGCGCCGGCGTCCGCCTTCCAGAAGTGGGCGAGGTCCTATGAAACCGCGTGATCCGTGTGGAGGCAGGCGGGTCCCCCAATTCCACCGTGTACCGGGAGTCCGGATCGCGTCACTGATCCGTCGAAACATTGACACCCGAATGCCGGGCGATCTTCACCCCGTGGCAACGTCATCGAAACAGGGGTGCTTCCAGATCGGACCGGTGAGAGGTCCCTTCATCTTTGGCGTGGATGCAATCAGGGCGGATGCGAAGCCCCGACTCAATCCAACCACGTCCGGTTTCACACTGATCGAGCTTCTCGTGGTGATCGCCATGATCGCCATCCTCGCCGGGCTTCTGCTTCCGGCCCTCGCTAAGGCCAAGGAGAAGGGCAACCAGGCCGCATGTCTCAACAACCTCCGACAGATCGGCATTGGGACGACGATGTATGCCCAGGACAACCGGGATGCCTTCCACTCCTTTCTCGATCCCAGCCGGAGGGCCCAGGTGCCCAACCACGGGCAGTGGACGCTCACCCCACGCCATCAGGAGCTGCTGGATCTGAACAATCCCAACCAGGTCCAGATCGCCTACTGGGGGGTCGCCTACATCAGCTACTTTTCGGGCAGCCGGAGGACCTTCCGCTGTCCTTCCGCGAAGGTCGTGGACGAGTGGCGTGAGATGGGACTCGCCTACCCGCACGAGTACTGGCTGAACTCCAGCTACGGTATCAACCGGTTCGTGGCCCTGCGTCCCCCGGACCCCCTCACTGCGGAACCTGAGACCGCCCGCAAGGTCACCGATCTTTCCAGCCCGTCATCGACGGTCTTTGCGCAGGATTCGGCCGAGCAGCGGATGGAGGGGCCCGAGGACTCGCTCGGGATCTTCCCCGGCTACCAGGAATGCCTGGTCCAGTGGAAGTACAAGCTCGCCCTCTACTACCCCGGCAAGAGGATGGAGTTCGAGTGGTTCCGTCACAACCGGCAGTGCGGAACCCTGTGGGTTCCCGGGAACGCCTCGGGCATCCGTCACTCCAAGGGCGTGGACTACCGGTGGTATACCGGGGAGACCCCGACCGAATCCCCGCGCTGACGCCTTTTGAAGCTCTGAACCCTCATCCCATGAAACACCTCATTCCCCTGTCATTCGCCGTGGCCCTGGCCTCCAGCCAGGCCAACGCTGCGATCACCGACCACCTGGTCGGGCACTTCCCATTCGACCAGGACGTCCTGGACGCCTCGGGCAGGAACAATAACGGAACCGCGGTCGGCACTGTCGGTTTCGGTGCCGGTGCTGTGGGCGCCGGCGCCGTCAAGCTGTCGTTCAAGAAGGACGGCAGCGCCTTCAACTATGTGACCCTCGGGAGGCCGGCCGACCTCGACTTCGGAACCCAGACCGACTTCTCGATCAGTCTCTGGCTGCGGTTCAAGGATTTCGTGTTCGATCCTCCCTTCATCTCGAACAAGGACTGGCTGAGCGGCCAGTACCAGGGCTGGATGATCGCCACCGGAACCGATGGACGGCTGCAGTGGAACTACGGTGGTGCCCCCGGCCAGCGCAAGGACTACGACGGCCCTGCGGGCACCCTGAGCGACGGGGAGTGGCACCATGTCGTGATGACCGTCCTCCGGGCCGGCGAGGTGGTCACCTATCTGGACGGAGCCATCGTCGATGAGCGGGATGTCTCGGCGAGTCCCAACACCCTCGACACTCCGGCGGGTCTCTCGGTGAACATCGGACAGGATGGAACCGGGCGTTACACGGACGGCAACAGCGTCGAGATCAACGACCTGATGATCGACGACGTCGGGTTCTGGCGCCGTGTGATCACCGCGAGCGAGGCGACCGGCATCTTCCAGGCGGGCAAGGCGGGGCGTTCCCTGACCACCGTGGTGTCGAGTCCCGAGCTGCCCATCCTCAACCGGCAGCCGGAGAACCAGTTTGTCTCGGCCGGCAAGAACGCCTCGATCCGCGTCATGCCCCGTGGCACCTCGCCGTTCACCTATCAGTGGCTTAAGGACGGCACCGCCGTCCAGGGTGCCACCAACGCGGTGCTGAATCTGTCGAACGTCCAGAAGGCCCAGTCGGGCCAGTATTCCTGCCGGATCTCCAATGTGGCCGGATCGATCGAGAGCGCCTCCGCCGAGGTGGCTGTCGATGCCGGTCTCCCGCCGGCGATCGAGGAGGCCCCTCTGAACGCCACCGTGGCATTGGGTTCCAGGCTCTCCCTGAGGGTCCGTGCCACCGGGGTGGACCCGATCACCTACCAGTGGCTCAAGGGCGGTGCTCCAATTGCCGGGGCGACCTCCGACACCCTGCAGTTCGCAAGGATCACGTCGGCCGACGCCGGTGCCTATTCGGTCCGGATCACCGGCGGCAATGGCCTCGCCACGACCACCCCGGAGTCGACCGTCACGATCGTCAGCGACATCCGCCAGGGACTGGTGGCGCACCTGACCTTCGATGAGGACTACCGGGACAGCTCGGCCCGAGGCAACCATGGCCAGCCCGTGGGCAATCCTTCCCTTGTCGACGGATTCATCGGAGGGAAGGCCCTCCGCTTCTCCCAGTTCAGCGCACGGAACGAGTTCAACTATGTGACCCTTGGGCAGGCCCAGGATCTCGAGTTCAGCGTCGACGCCGACTTCTCGTTCTCCTTCTGGGTCAAGTTCAGCCGGTGGCAGCGGGATCCCGCCTTCATCTCCAACAAGAAGTGGAGCAGCGGCAACAACATCGGCTATGCCCTCGCGACCGGGGCCGATGGCCGCTTCCAGTGGAATTTCACCGAGCAGGTCGGCGAGCGCCGAGACTACGACAGCGGCCCTGGCATCCTCAGCGATGGCCGGTGGCACCATGTCGCGGTCACCTTCCAGCGGGGCGGCGAGGCCAGCGCGTATGTCGACGGGAGGCTCATGGATCGGCAGTCGCTTCCGACGACCGGCACCACCATCAGCCCGGGACTACCGACCCACATCGGACAGGACGGCACCGGGACCTACACGGACAACGGGACCGTGGTGATGGAGGACGGCACGATCGATGATGTTGCGATCTGGCGGCGTCCGCTGACCGAGGAGGAAATCCTCGCCGTCTACCGCAAGGGAACGTTCGGTGCCAATGTCCAGGAGCGGGGACTCGACGACCTGCTCGTGGCGTGGCTTCCGATGGACGGCGATTTCTCGGACCGGTCCGGGAATGGACATTCCGGAGCACCCGTGGGTGCCCCCCGCTTCGTCGAGGGACGAAGCGGATCGGCGGTCGCCGTCACCTCCCTGAAGGATGGTTCGTCCTTCAATTACGTGACCCTCGGCGCCCCGGCCGGGCTCCAGTTTGGCGCTGCAACGGACTTCTCCGTGGCATTCTGGACCCGATTCACCAACTGGACAGGCGACCCGGTCTTCGTCGGAAACAAAGACTGGCGGAGCGGCGGCAACCAGGGCTGGGTGGTGGCGACAGCCGGGAATGGGCGACTCCAGTGGAATCTCGGTGATGGTGACGCCGGGGGACGCACGCGAGTCGACTACGACGGCCCGGCGGGAACCCTCAGCGATGGTCTCTGGCACCACGTCGTCGCCGTCTTCGACCGCAAGAATGGCGCGGTGACCTACCTGGATGGGACCTCGGTCTCGACCAATTCCATCACGGCGGACCTCGGTTCGATCGACGCTCCTGAGGGTCTCCTCCTCAACATCGGCCAGGACGGCCGAGGGGCCTATACCGACAACAACGCCGTGGGAATCCTGGACGGCGTGATCGACGAGGTCGGACTCTGGACACGCCCTCTCTCTGCGACGGACGTGAAGGTCTTGCACTCCCGCGGCACGGCGGGATTGGGCATCGATGGCCACCCCCCGGTCGTGGTCGCCGACCTGCCGCGTCTCACGGTGGAACGCACGCCCGCCGGTGTTCGGATCGTCTGGCCCACCGGTCAATCGGGTGTGGAACTCCAGTCGGCCCCGGCGCTGGGTGATGTGCCCGTCTGGCAGACCGTTCCCTCCAGAGTGGAGGGCTCTGTGAATGTCGCGGAGATGGCGGTCGAGGCGACTCGGTTCTTCCGGCTCAGAAGGCCTTGAACCGTCGCATGGGTATGCCACGCCGGGGCCACAGGCCCCGGCGTGGTATGACCCCCGGGGCGGTCGCTGGCTAAACGAGCCCTGGGACGGTCTTGGGTGAGGCCGGTGGGGGACCGGTGAGAGGCCGTGGGACACCGGCACCACTCCACTCGGCGCGGGGACCGGTATCCTGGGTCGGCCCCGAGATTCGCTCAGGCGTGCTGTGGCGCGGTCGACACCGGGAGGCCGTGTTCCCGAACTGGAATCGGATCTCCGCACGCGGGTCCGCCCTGTGGTTCGGGAGCAGAGGGGGACTGTCTCTCCAGCGCCACCGTCTCGAACCCCGATTCCGTGAGACGGATGAGGTGGATGGAACCCTGGAAGTCCTCGACGAGTGCGGTACAGCTTTCCACCCAGTCACCGCAGTTCAGGTAGAGGATGTCGTCGACCCGGCGCATCTCCGCGCGGTGGATGTGGCCACAGATGATTCCCGACACCCCGGCCTGGCGCGCCATGTGCACCATGCCCTCCTCGTAGCGGGTGATGTACCGCACGGCACTCTTGGCCTGAAGCTTCAGCTGGGCGGATACCGACCAGTATCCAAACCCCAGACGACGTCGGACCCGGTTGAAGTGCAGGTTGAACTCCAGGATCCAGTCATAGAGTCGTGATCCGACCCGCTCCAGAAGCCGGTTGAAGTA
>SXGQ01827567.1_pt1 | contig 12896 bp, 2 predicted proteins | sample 3178371 | NCBI WGS metagenome assembly SXGQ01 (sample SAMN11356859, study PRJNA531348) | freshwater metagenome | isolation source: freshwater sample F1-20 | place: China: Fuxian Lake, Yuxi | collected 2017-12-25
GATTGCTTTGATGATTGGAGCAATCAATTCCTCATAAGTGATCCTATAAGCATCTTTTTCAGAGTCATGTCCAAGGCCATCAAAATTGATACTTAAATCTTCTAGTGCTTGTTTTAATTCTTGGGCAATAAGACCGTAGTGCTTTTTTTGACTAGCTAGTGATCCATCTTTCTTACCGTACTCATATTTGCATTCACGAACATAGGTTTCACGATTATCCCAATTGAATGCTACTGGGCGTAACTTCTTGATTAGGCTAATACCAAAATTGTCAGAGAGTGACTCTATATTAGTCTTGTCTCTACAGTCAGATACTGTAGACCAGGCTACGTAAACGCAGTTACATACGCTGTTACTTGAGTTACCCCATACTGTGTGATTAGAAGCGGATGTTGTACAAGCAAAGCATCCTACAGCAATGGTGTTATTAATACCGGTGTTAATGGATGCTTGAGCATAGTTTCCAACAGCTGTATTTCCTTGGCCTGTTGTATTTCTACCTAAAGTATAATAACCTACTGCTATGTTTTGTTGTCCTGTTGTAGTATTTCTTAATGCAACACCCCCTATTGCTGTATTAGAACATCCTGTTGTAAGAAGACACGCGGCACCATTTCCTACTGCAGTTACCATACGAGAAGTAGCTGATTGTGCTGCTCTATATCCTACAGCTGTTAAACCATAACAAGATGTTATAGATGCTCCAGCATTAGCACCCACTGCAGTATTTTGAGTCCCAGTTGTATTAGCTCTTAATGCACAAAAGCCGACTGCTGTTATACACGAAGATCTGGTATTTTGTAGAGCACATCTACCTACTGCTGTATTACTATTTCCTCCAAGATTTTCAAATAAAGCATCGTGACCTACTGCTGTGTTTGATGATCCTGTAATGCTTCTGTAAAGAGGGGATTGTCCTACTGCTGTATTAGACGTACCTGTTGTGTTGTTTTTTAACGCTGCATATCCTAAGGCAACATTATAGTTTGCACCTGTATTAGATTGTAATGCACTAGATCCAACAGCAACGTTGAAAGATCCTACATTATTTCTTAGTGCTCCAGAACCCATTGCGGTGTTATTACCACCTGTACTACTAATTAATGCACACCAACCAAAAGCACTATTATCATTTCCTGTTAGATTGTTTCTAAGTGCACAAAGACCAAATGCAGAGTTACGTGTACCTGTTGTATTAAGAGTCATTGCAACAGCACCAACAGCTGTATTGCCTGCAGCTGTATTTGCTCTCAAAGCATCTGTACCTATTGCTACAAGACCTGTATTTGTTGTATTAGCACATAGAGCCGCATCACCAATACCAACGTTTGAGCTAGCTGTAATATTTTCTTGCATTGCTCTAAAACCAATAGCAACGTTTACTTGACCAGTTGTATTAGCACATAATGCTCTATTACCTACAGCAGTATTATATCCTCCTGTTGTATTAAACCTTAAGGCATCTCTACCAAAGGCAACATTTTGAACACCTATTGTATTAGCTCTTAAAGCAGAATAACCAACAGCAGTGTTGCTAGCTCCGGTTGTATTTGCAACAAGCGCTGCAAATCCCATACCAACGTTTCCACCACCTGTTGTATTTGATTCTAAAGCATATTGACCAACACCTACGTTTGCATTTGCTAAGTTATTTTCAAGTGCTTGATCTCCTAAAGCAACGTTTCCTGTTCCTGTTGTATTATTTCTAAGAGCTAAATTTCCTAAAGCTACGTTTCCTGTACCTGTTGTATTACTCCTCATGGTACAATAACCAATAGCAGTATTATTAGATGCTAAGTTCCCACATAATGCTTGGAATCCAACGGCAACGTTATTGCATCCTGTAGTATTACGATAGTTAGATTGTTGGCCGATCATTACGTTTCTACAACCTGTTGTATTATAATATCCTGCAGTAATACCAATAGCAACTTGAGATGTACCTAATGTATTGTTAGCTAAAGCATTGTCTCCTACAGCTGTATTTGCAGAACCAGTAGTATTCTTTTTTAAAGCACCACATCCAAAGGCTGCATTATTTCCTGCTGTTGTATTACTGCTTAAAGCACAGAAACCAACTGCTGTGTTGTTGGAGGCTGTATTTGATGTTAATGCTAAATGTCCAACTGCCGTATTATTAGATCCTACAGTGTTACTTGATAATGTGTCTCTACCGATAGCCGTATTAGCAATACCTGTTGTGTTACCTTGTAAAGCAACAAATCCCAAAGCGGTATTATCAGTACCTGTTGTATTAAATTGTAGTGATTGTAAACCTACAGCTGTATTTCTAGTACCTGTTGTATTTACTGGAAGAGCACAATATCCAACTGCTGTGTTGTTGGAGGCTGTATTGAGTGCTAAAGTACAAAATCCTAAAGCTGTGTTTTTAACAGCGGATGTATTACATCTTAATGCACAAAATCCTACTGCTGTATTATTGTTTGCTGTGTTACAATACAACGCTTGAGAACCAACTGCTGTATTGTTAATACCAACAACATTATATTGTAGAGCACTTCCTCCAAAAGCAGTATTATTATTACCAGTTGTATTTTTATATAAGCTATATTGTCCAACTGCCGTGTTTAATCCTCCTGATGTATTTGCCTTTAATGTTGCTCTACCAATTGCAATATTATTCGAACCTACAGTATTAAGTAACAAGGCATTAACACCAACTGCAATATTTCTTGTGCCTGTTGTATTACTCTGTAGTGAGGCAAGACCTACTGCTATATTATCTGATGCTTTATTTGAAAATAGCGCATTTCTACCAATTGCTGTATTAGATGTTCCTATCACATTTGAATATAGTGCATGCTGGCCAATAGCAGTGTTATTATTACCTGTAGTATTACTCAGTAATGATTGATAACCAATAGCTGTGTTATAGCATCCAATGGTATTCAATACTAAAGCACTTCTACCTACTGCAGTGTTATTAATACCAATTGTATTGTCTCTTAATGAGTATAAACCAACACCTACGTTTGCTGTACCAGTGGTATTGTTTATTAATGATCTAAATCCTACTGCTGTATTATTAGCTGCTGTATTATTTCTTAATGCGCCATAACCTACTGCTGTGTTGTTTGAACCAACACTATTGCAATATAGAGCATCTTTACCAACTGCTACGTTAGCATTAGCAGTGCTATTTTTATACAAAGCAGCAAATCCTAAAGCAGTGTTACATTTACCTATAGTATTATTCTGTAGAGCGGCTCCACCTAAAGCTATATTTCTGTCTCCGCCTGTATTTAATAGTAGTGCATTTTGACCTACTGACGTGTTATTATTTCCTGTGGTATTATCTCTTAATGCTTGAAGACCTACCGCTGTGTTTGATACACCAGTAGTATTATTTCTTAATGCACAGAATCCTACTGCTGTGTTGTTTGATGCTGTGTTACAACAAAGTGCTTGATAACCTATTGCTGTATTATTAGCACCTACAACATTAGATTGTAATGCACTTTTTCCAACTGCAGTATTAAATGTTCCTGTTGTATTAAACCTAAGTGTTTCTCCTCCTACTCCTACATTACCATTTCCAATTGTATTAGCTTGAAGTGAACAAAATCCTATAGCAGTATTTGATATCCCTGTTGTATTAGAGGCTAATGCACAAAAACCTAATGATGCTAATTCTACACCAGTAGTATTATTCCTTAATGCACAGAAACCTACTGCTGTATTATTTGATGCTGTAGATTTATACAATGACTGGTATCCTAGAGCTGTATTATTGCTGCCCACTAAATTATTTCCTAATGCATTCGAACCTACTGCTGTATTAAAAATACCAGTAGTATTAGAAAGTAATGCTGAATATCCAACAGCGGAATTACCGCAACCTATGGTGTTACATCTCATTGCAAAAGCACCCATAGATGCATTTCTTATACCTGATGTGTTTGCTGTTAATGATTCAATACCAACTGCTAGGTTTTGGTTACCAGTAGTATTATTTCTTAATGCACAGAAACCTACTGCTGTGTTGTTGGATGCTGTATTGCACTGCAAAGCAGAAATACCTACAGCTACGTTATTTTGTCCTACTACATTCCCATATAAAGAGGCACCTCCAACAGCTACGTTACTCTTACCTGTTGTATTATTACGAAGTGCTTCTGAGCCTATTGCTATGTTTGCAGCACCTGTAGTATTTTGTTTAAGTGAAAATACACCAATACCAACGTTACTATCACCTATTGTATTTTGTTCAACTGCACTTGTACCAATTGCTATATTATTAACACCTGTTGTGTTACAAATTAAAGCAATTCTACCTACTGCTACGTTGTCACTACCAATGGTATTGGCTGTCATAGCATTTTGTCCTATAGCTACGTTACAGTTTCCGGTTGTATTATTTACAAGAGCACTATTACCTATAGCTACGTTTCTAGTACCATAGGTGTTACTTGCCATTGCAGATGTACCAATAGCGGTGTTATTAATACCTGTGGTATTAGCTGCTAGTGCTTTATAACCTATAGCTGTAACAGAAATACCAGTAGTATTATTTCTCAATGCACAAAAACCAACTGCTGTGTTATTATTTACCGTATTATTAGCTAATGCAAAGAAACCTACAGATGTATTATTGGATGCTGTGTTTGATGCAAGTGAATATTTACCCACTGCTGTATTATTAGCACCCACCACATTCTGACCTAAAGCATAATGTCCAATTGCTGTATTTTGAGCACCAGTTGTATTAGAGAATAAAGCACCGTCTCCAATAGCTGTATTGCAACCTCCTATTGTGTTTGCTCTTAGGGTTTCTTTACCTATTGCTGTATTAACTGTACCAGTAGTATTACATCTTAAAGCACTAAAACCTACACCAGTGTTATTAGAAGCAGTATTAGTATACAATGCATTTCTACCAATAGCTACGTTATTAGTACCTACAATATTGGCATTCATTGCATAATGTCCTACAGCTACGTTGTCTGAACCTGTACTATTAGATTCCATTGTTGCTCTACCAATAGCAACGTTTCTATTACCTAGTGTGTTAAGACGTAGTGCTGAGTGGCCTAATGCTACGTTACAACCTCCAGTTGTATTAGTTGTTAAAGCAACGTGTCCTACTGCTACGTTATTATTACCAGCAGTATTATAGAATAATGCACTTGTACCAATAGCAATGTTTGATGCTCCAGTAGTATTAACTCTTAGAGAGTTAACTCCCATTGACACATTATAGTTACCTGTAGTGGTATTAAGTTGAGAGTAGCTACCAATAGCAATATTATTAATACCTCCTGTATTACTTGATAAGGCATCTCTACCTACTGCGGTATTGTTCTGTCCTGTTGTATTATTTCTGAGTGCAACAAATCCAATTGCTGTGTTATTTGTTCCTGTAGTGTTACTTCTTAATGAACAATATCCTATTGCTGTGTTATTAGAAGCCGTGTTTGTAAATAAGGCATTAAATCCTAATGCAGTATTGTTACTTCCTTCTGTATTACATCTTGAAGCATAAGCTCCTACAGCAGTATTTCTTATACCTGAAATGTTGGCTGCTAATGATGCTCTACCTACAGCTACGTTTTGATTTCCTGTAGTGTTACTAATCATAGAAGAGCGGCCAATTGCTGTGTTACTGCTTCCTATGGTGTTTCCAATTAAAGCACAATAACCGACAGCAACGTTTCCTGCACCAGTTGTATTAGTAGATAAAGTATTATAACCAAGTGCTGTATTTGCACCACCAGTAGTATTATTTCTTAATGCATAATGACCTACTGCAGTATTATTAGAAGCAGTATTACATAGTAAAGCTCTACTACCAATAGCTATATTACAACTTCCAGCTACATTATAAAATAAAGACTGAAAACCCATTGCAACGTTACAGTTTCCTGTAGTATTTAATACCATTGCACCATATCCTAAAGCTGTATTTCTAATACCAGTAGTGTTACCTTCAAGAGCTCTAGAGCCTAATGCTACTTGATAGTTACCTGTAGTGTTTGAAAGTAAAGCATGTCTACCAACTGCTGTATTGTTGGAGGCTATGTTACTTTGAAGTGCACTTCTACCAACAGCAGTATTATTAATTGTTGTTGTATTTGATGATAATGCGTTTAAACCCAAAGCCACATTACTTCCACCAGTAGTATTAGCTGCTAAAGCAGAAGTACCTAATGCTGTGTTATATTGTCCTGTACTATTAGATGTTAAAGCACTTCTACCAATAGCTGTGTTAAAGTTACCTGTTGTATTAGCTCCTAAAGCACCTTCTCCTACTCTAGTGTTAGTAGCTATGCTACCTCCACCTTCACCTATGTTAACCCCATTGACAACAATGTCTTGGTCTGAATTAAATGACCCAGTTACACTAACTGAACCAGTAAACTGTTGAGTGTTAGATAGGCTATTTCCAAATATGTTAGATCCAGAAGAGTAAACTACCGATGAACTTACGGTTGTGACCACTAAGGTCTGAGTGGTAATGGTCCCGGTTACCAGGGCATTAGAAGCAGTTAAATTTTGCCTGACTAGTAGACTGTCTGCTGAAGAGGCAGTTGATGCAAAAGAAGCAGAGGCAATCGAGCCTGAGATAGTTATACCACCTGTTGCAGTAATGCTACCTGATACTGATATACTATCTAGTGATATGATGCCATTACGGGCAACAAATTGATTTGGCATAATTTACTACTTTAGTTCCCTATCCCTAAAGTAAGGATTTATAATAAATATAGAAGAAATGAAGTACTAGATCAAGAAATCTGAACTACTCTGTAAACCCTACCAGAAGGGTCTTGACTCTGTAGTTCATCTGCCTTGGCTTGTGCTTCAGGCTCATTGTCGTACTTGTAGATAGGGTCTCCTGGTTGTAGGTGTGCTACCCAGATTTGATTATTGCCAGGAATAAATTGCATTTGTACTTCGAAAATCATAGCTATTTGTTTTCAAGTGTTGTTAATCTTTGTTTGATCTCTTCGTTCTCTTGTATAAGTTCTTGGATAGACTTAATGATCGGGGCTATCAGTTCTTCGTAAGTGATCCTGTAGGCATCTTTTTCTTGATCATGGCCTAGACCATCAAAGTTGACACTTAGATCTTCTAGTGTCTTCTTGAACTCTTGGGCAATAAGACCATAGTGTTCTTTTGTAGAAGCCAGGCTTCCGTCTTTTTTACCATACTCATACTTACATTCACGAACATAGGTTTCACGGTTGTCCCAGTTAAACTTAACAGGACGGAGTTGTTTAATCAACTGTATACCGTACTTGTCAGAAAGAGGTTCGATATTAGTCTTGTCTCTACAGTCAGATACTGTAGACCAGGCTACGTAAACGCAGTTACAAACGTTGTTTGATGAGTTGCCCCAAACGGTGTGACCTGTTGTGGCAGATGTTTGTGCACCACATCCAATAGCTATTGTGTTATTTATACCAGTATTAATAGAACATTGTGCATACCAACCCACTGCGGTATTAGCATTACCAGTTGTATTTTTACCCAATGCATAACGACCTAAACCTGTATTACAAGCACCAGTTGTATTTCTATATACTGCACCTGATCCTACAGCTACATTACAACCACCTGTGTTAAAACGCATAGCGTTAGATCCAATACTAGTATTTTCTGCTCCACCTCCTGCACACATTGATTGATGTCCTAATGCTGTATTTGCCACACCACCAGTTGTTCCACATAATGCAAGATTTCCTACAGCTGTATTAGCTATACCAGTAGTATTACATCTTAGAGCACTATTTCCAACAGCCGTATTACTTGATGCTGTATTAGCGGTTAAAGCACCATATCCTACTGCAACATTATTAGTTCCGACTACGTTGGCTGATAAAGCGGCAGCACCAATAGATACATTGTAACCTCCAGTTGTATTGTTTAATAAAGAATTAAAACCGACAGAAGTATTAAAACATCCTATTGTATTTGAACATAATGCTCTGTTTCCTAAAGCTGTATTATTGCCTCCTGTTGTATTACTTCTTAATGCACAGAAACCAACAGCTGTGTTGTTTGATGCTGTGTTACATACAAGAGCAAGAGCACCTACACCTACATTACTATTTCCTACAGTATTTCCTACTAATACATCTTTTCCTACTGCAACATTGTTAGCACCTACTGTATTACTTTGTAATGCACTTGCACCTATAGCTGTATTACAGCCTCCCGTAGTATTACAAAACAATGAATAAAAACCTAAAGATGTATTTTGTCCTCCTATTGTATTAAATCTTAATGCATTACCACCAACAGCTGTGTTACCACTTGCTGTATTACATTGAAGAGCTGATCTACCAACTGCTGTATTAAGAGAGCCTACAACGTTGGCATATAAAGCACCTGAACCTACAGATGTATTATCTATGCCTGTTGTATTATTATATAATGCATTTAATCCTACTGCTACATTATTAGTACCTATAGTATTTTTTCTAAGAGAAGTTTGTCCAACTGCTGTATTTGCATTACCTGTTGTGTTTGCATATAATGCAGAATGTCCAAAGGCAGCATTATACTGACCTGTTGTATTAGAGAACATAGCAGCATCACCAAATGCATTATTTCTTGTTCCTGTTGTGTTAGCTGTAAGTGCATTTCTACCAAATGCATTATTAAGTGTACCAGTAGTATTATTTCTTAATGCACAATATCCTACAGCAGTGTTGTTTGATGCTGTATTTTGACGCAATGCGTTATCTCCAATAGCAACATTATTACTACCTACTGTATTAGTATACAATGCATCTGTACCAATAGCTACGTTACAGTTTCCTGCAGTATTGTTTTTTAGAGCATCTGGTGCCATTGCTACGTTACGAACACCAATTGTATTGTTTACTAAAGCAAATCTACCAATAGCTGTGTTAACACCACCAGTAGTGTTTGATGCTAATGCTTTGTATCCAAGTGCTGTGTTTAAACCTCCAGTAGTATTACTCCTTAAAGCACAAAAGCCTACTGCTGTGTTGTTTGATGCTGTGTTATAACGTAAAGACTGAAAACCTACAGCGGTATTATTTGTTCCTACTATATTTGCTGCTAAAGAGGTTCTACCTATAGCCACGTTATTTGCTCCAGTAGTATTGCTTGAAAGTGATGCCACACCTACTGCTGTATTATCAGTGCCTGTAGAGTTATTAATTAAAGCGGCATTTCCTATCGCAACATTGTACCTACCAATACTATTTGCTCTGAGTGAACATAAACCTACTGCGGTATTAGAATCTCCTGTTGAGTTGTATCTAAGAGATTGTCCTCCAATTGCTGTATTAGATGCTCCTGTTGTATTATACTGTAAAGCAAAGTGACCTAATGCAGTATTGTTGCTTCCTACTTGGTTAGAACTTAGTGCACTTCTACCAACTGCTACGTTTGCTGTACCAGTAGTATTAGCAAATAATGCACTTCTACCAACTGCTACATTATCAGATGCTGTGTTAGAATATAAAGCTAAATGACCTACTGCTGTATTATTTGAGCCACCAATATTACATCTTAAAGAAGCGCAACCAATAGCTATATTACACTTACCTGTTGTATTTTCTAACAACGCTGCACTACCTAAAGCTACATTATAAGCACCTGTGGTGTTAGCTCTAAGTGAGTTTGCTCCAATAGAAGTGTTATCATTACCAGTACTAGTTCTAAGAGCACAGAAACCAAGAGCTGTACTTGATACACCTGTAGTATTGCAAGCTAAGGCTAAATTACCAACCGCTGTATTTTCTACACCAGTAGTATTACATTGTAAAGAAAATGATCCTAAAGCAACGTTTCCTGTACCAGTAGTATTACTCTTAAGAGCATTAGTACCAATACCAATCAAATTACCACATGTATTTGCACATAGCGCATCTACACCTATAGCTACGTTATATCCACCTACTGTATTAACAAGTAAAGCACCTGTACCAATAGCTGTGTTATTATTACCACTTACACCATTACGAGCTGCGTTATAACCTATACCAATGTTTTGAACCCCTACTGTATTACATAGTAGGGCATTCATACCTAAAGCACTGTTTCCTGATCCTACAGTATTTTTGTATAATGCGTTTTGTCCTACAGCTACGTTTCTACCTCCTGTTGTGTTTTTAACTAATGCAAATGCACCAAATCCTGAGTTGTAGCAGCCTGATGTGTTAGCATTTAATGCACATAAACCTAATGTTGAGTTAAAATTACCTATAGTATTAAGCTCTAAAGCTCTAGTACCTACTGCTACATTACTTAAGCCTGTGGTATTAGCACATAATGTCCTATAACCAACAGCAACGTTAGCATTAGCTGATGTTGAAGCAAAGTTAGAAAGATACAAAGCTTGATGCCCAATAGCTACTTGTGCATTACCGGTAGTATTACACCTCATAGCATTACGTCCTACAGCTATGTTATAACCTCCAATTGTATTGAAAGCCAAAGCTGTGGTTCCAACTCCTACGTTACTGTTACCTGTGGTATTTTGGAACATTGCAGTACGACCAAGCGCTGTGTTAAAACATCCACTTGTATTAAATGACAAGTTAGCATCACCTACTGCTACGTTACTATGACCTGTTGTATTACGGTATAGTGTGTATTGACCTACTGCTACGTTCTTGCATCCAGTAGTATTAGCTCTTAAAGCATAAGCACCTACAGCTACATTGTCTCTACCTGTAGTATTTACAGCAAGTGCACAAGCACCTACTGCAGTGTTACATCTACCTGCATCACAATTTAAAGCAAGAGAGCAAAAACCTACCGCAGTGTTACCTTTGCCTGTAGTATTTGCATAAAGTGCTTTATAACCTAAAGCTGTGTTTCTATATCCAGTAGTATTGACTGGTAAAGCACAATTACCTACTCTAGTATTAGAAATCAGACTTCCTCCGCCTTTGCCTATAATAACATTATTGACAGTAATATCTTGAGCTGAATTGAATGATCCAGTCACTTCTACAGACCCTGTAAACTGATGAGTATTAGTCAACAAGGACCCAAAGATAGTAGATCCTGTAATGTACTCTGTAGAAGACGTAATTACTTGAGCAACTATGGTTTGAGCAGTCAAAGTTCCGGCTACTGTGAAACTAGTGGCATAAGAAGCGGTCTGGGCGTAGGAGGCCGAGGTGGCATTTCCAGAAAAAGAACCACTAAAAGAGCCAGTGTTAAAGTTAACCCCGTTATATATAAATGACCCGGTTATTTCAGCATTATGTATTATCATCTTTTAGTCGTCATTTAGTATAAATATTTTCTATCGAGGCTTTAAGCTCTCTATTTCTAGCTCTAATTGCTTAACTTTGTTACTTAGTTCTTGGATACTCTTGATCATAGGGGCAATCAATTCTTCGTAAGTTATACGGTAAGCATCTTTGTCTTGGTCATGTCCTAGACCATCAAACTGAATCCCTAGCTCTTCAAGAGACTGTTTAAACTCTTGAGCAATAAGACCGTAGTGATGTTTTTCACTGGCAAGTGACCCGTCTTTTTTGCCATACTCATACTTGCACTCTCTAACGTATGTTTCACGGTTGTCCCAGTTAAACTTAACAGGACGAAGTTTGTTAATAAGATCTAGACCAAATTTATCAGAAAGAGGTTCGATATTGGTCTTGTCTCTACAGTCAGACACCGTAGACCAAGCTGCATAGACACAGTTACAAACGTTGTTTGTACTGTTACCCCAAACAGTATGACCTGTTGTTGCTGATGTTACAGCATTACATCCTACGGCTATAGTATTGTCTACACCGGTTGTTATAGAACATTGAGCATATCTACCTACTGCTGTGTTGCCTGTACCATCTGTATTAGAATCTAATGCGCCTCTTCCAATTGCAGTATTATGTTGTCCTATTGTATTTAGAATAAGAGCATATACACCAACAGCAGTATTGTTAGTTCCTGTAGTGTTATCTCTTAATGCTCTCCATCCTAATGCAGTATTACTAATACCTGTTGTATTAGCTCTTAATGCACAGAAACCTAAAGCTGTATTGTAGGTACCTGATGTATTGCTTGCTAAAGCACAAAATCCAACTGCTGTGTTATTTGATACTGTGCTGTTAAGTAAACTATTTGTACCAATAGCTACGTTATTTGTACCTATAGTATTACTATTTAAAGCATTTACTCCAACTGCAACATTATCAGCACCTGTTGTATTTCCTATTAAAGAGTCTAAACCTATTGCAACGTTATTTGTACCTATAGTATTTGAACCTAAAGCTCTATAACCAACAGCTGTTAAATTTGTACCAGTAGTATTATTCCTTAATGCACAGAATCCTACTGCTGTGTTTTTGGATGCTGTGTTAGTGAATAATGCTAATGAACCTAAAGCTGTATTCTTTACTCCTACAGTATTATTTCTAAGAGCACTATAACCAACTCCTACATTATAAATACCTGTTGTGTTAGCACACATAGTTGTTCTACCTAGTGCTGTATTTAAACAACCTGTTGTATTATACCTTAATGCATAAAATCCTACTGCCGTGTTGTTAGATGCTATATTTAAACGAAGCGCATCAAATCCTAAAGCTGTATTATTAGAACCAACTACGTTACATAATAATGAACCACCTCCTACAGCAATATTTTGTATTCCTGTTGTATTAGAGTATAAAGCAGCTTGACCAACAGCTGTATTATTATTAGCAATTGTATTATTTCGTAGGGTATTATCTCCTACAGCAGTATTACCTAATCCTACAGTATTTGCTGTTAAACTACAACTACCAACTGCTGTATTTCTTGGGCCTGTTGTTGTACTTTCTAATGCTCTGGTACCTAATGCTGTATTTCTATATCCTGTAGTGTTATCTCTCAATGCTCTATAACCAACAGCTACGTTAGCATTAGCAGATGTTGAATTAAAATTAGATGCGCAAAGA
>SXGQ01421432.1_pt1 | contig 12895 bp, 12 predicted proteins | sample 3178371 | NCBI WGS metagenome assembly SXGQ01 (sample SAMN11356859, study PRJNA531348) | freshwater metagenome | isolation source: freshwater sample F1-20 | place: China: Fuxian Lake, Yuxi | collected 2017-12-25
GCCCCAGACCGCTTTGATCCATTCGCAGTCAGGGTAGGACTTGGCATATCTGCACAGGTACGTATCAAGGTGAAATAATTCTCGTTTGGATTCAGCTCTTTCGGAATCTCTGGTGAGCATGGATTAACCCGCTTTGTTGGATTCTTAGGCAAGATTGATAACCAATAACGTTGGTTCTCAGAATTATTCTGAATATAATCTTTTAGCATTTGTATCTCGTCCATGTCAAGGGCTACATCGGCGAGAGCTTCACGCATTGTAATAGGTCGAGAAATTGGTTTTGGTATTACCTCAGTGTTTAGATTAAACATGTGAAGTCCAACCTTGTCAGCCACATCTTGTCGAACACATACAAAGAAAGTTCTTGGTCTTTCTTGAGGTACACCAAAGTCACATGCGCTCAAGACCTTGTATGTGACTAGGTAGCCAGGTGGCACACGCTCGAACTCTGATATAAACTCATTCAGCTTAGCCGTCGCCTTACCTATGGTTAATCCTCGGACGTTCTCAGCGATAATGACCTTTGGTTGGATGTCTGTGGCTATGCGGATATACTCGAGAAACAGATCCTCGATATTATCAACCTTCTTACCGTCGCTGTACAGCTTGGTCTTATTCCAATTCTTATGGCGCTTGCCTGCGAGCGAGAACGCGGAGCAAGGTGGTGACCCATCCAATATGTCAAGCTCACCTTGCTTGACACCAACAGCATTCATCAGGTCAAACCCAGAGAGACCTTTGATGTCACCTGGAATCACCTTGGTGTCCGGAAAGTTGTGTGTATACGTGCGAATCGCCTCTTCGACAAACTCATTGATGCAAAGGACCTTACCGCCAGCCAGTCGATAACCCATCGATGAGCCACCTCCACCAGCGAAGGTAGAGATGACTTTGAACCTCTCGCGAGCCGATGACTCGCGAACGTCTTGCATGGTATAATATTGATACTTGTCGATCATGAGCGATATGGTTTCAGGACATTCTCGTAGATGTTACCTGCGAGAGTAGCCATCATCTTTGGAGCCACCATGCGACCGATGCGCTCGGCTTGCTGGTCAAAAGAACCTGTGAGCTGGTAATCATCAGGTAGACCCATGACTCGCTTTAGCTCGGCTACCGTCAGCTTGCGGTTCTTAGCGTAGTGCAGCACACCGGAAACACCACGCTTCTGACCAGCCTGAGTCACCGTGGGGCTAGGCAGGTGCGGAGCTGGACGGATCATGTTAAATAGCGAAGCCTTTGGGTTCACGTCACGGAACTCAGGCATTGATGGCTTCGTGTGCTTGCTCGGGCTAAACGGCAGCATCTCGACCCATTTCTTCTGCCAGCAGTTCTGAACGTAGTCCTCAAGCATCTTCTCCTCCTCAGGATCATTGACCAACCCATCAAAGGCATCGCTGATCGATATGTGCTGAGGTGTGATAGGATGCGGAAACACGATATGATTTGCATTGAACATGTGAATGCCGACCTTGTCCGCAACATCATGTCGAATGCAGACAAAAAAGGTACGTTCGCGGCCCTGAGGAGTACCGAAATCGGCTGCGCTGAGGACCTTGTAAGTTACATGATAACCAGGCTTGATAGAGCTGAATGCATTGATGAACTCATTTAGCTTCTTGGTAGCCTCACCCATCGTGATACCTTTGACATTCTCAGCCACGATGATCTTCGGTTGCATCTCCTCAGCAATCCTGATGAACTCTAGAAACAGATCCTCAATGTTCTCGACCTTCTTACCATCGCTATAAGACTTCTCTTTATTCCAACCCTTCTCGCGCTTACCCGCGACTGAGAAAGCTGAGCAAGGCGGAGAGCCATCTAGGATGTCCAACTCACCTGGCTTCAACCCTGCTGCCGACAGAAAGTCTTGACCTGTCAATAGCTTGATGTCACCCGGCAATACCTTCGTGTCAGGGAAGTTCGTGGAGTAGGTCTTGATAGCCTCTTCCACGAACTCATTTATGGCGATCACCTTGGCGCCGGCAAGCCGATAGCCGGTGGAGCTACCACCTCCGCCAGCGAAGGTGCTGACAACGGTGAAAAGCTCACGCGCCGAGCTATCTTTGACATCTTGGACAATATATGGCTGATATTTGGTCATGTCGATTATATTACACCTTTTCCTAGCAACTGTCAAGGGCTAAGTGAGAAGATGCTCTAGGGTAGGTGTGGTATCGCGCTTATTTGCCCAGTCCCTACAGATGTCCATCACTCGGCGCCTGTCATTGAAGTTGATCCTAGGGTTATATAGTAGACTTTCAAATAGGATATCGACTCCACCACCTAGCTGCAAGTTGATATGCTTCTTCACCTTACCGATGCGGTCAAACTCTGGCTTGAACGCCTCGACCACGTGGTGCTTCTGATACGGCTTGTTCAGCTGTAACCAGTCCATCGAGTAGAAGAAATCCTTTACCGGTTGTGATAGGTAAGGCGTGATAAACTTCTTACCATGCATCTCAGCGATTCGGTTGTGCCAGTTATATCCAGCTCGAGCACCGTCAGAGAAATATGCGTCGCGGAACTCGTCGAGCTTCTCCTTCGTCTGCGAGTAATGCAACACGGCTTTCTTGCTAATGCCGTAGTATCCGTCAGCAGCCCAACCGCTCAGCACATCATATTCATCTATCTGTGGGTATAGATGCAAGAAAGGGAAGCAACATTCAAAGTGCGTCTTTTTCACGCACTTGATATGTTGAGCTAGGTAGATGAAATCTTCTTCTAAGCGATCTGTCCTGATATCAGCCACTGTGCATTTCCAACCCATGACTTCAGCCGCGTGCATAGCCTTGTCAGAGTCATAGCTAGTCTGTCCATCTAGACGGAATGTGTAAGCATGTAGCTTTTTACCTAGTCTCTGCGCCGCGAAAGCCACCGATAAACTATCCACCCCACCAGACAGGAGAATAGCGCATTTATTATCATTAGAGGCTCGTGCCAGCTCATTACAGAGCAGCTTGTCTATCATTCGCTTTCCTCACACGGTCCATCTTTAGCTTCCGACGTTTGGCTTGATCCAGATGATATCTATTAGCGCGATCCGTGAATATCACACCGTCGAGGTGATCAATCTCATGAAGGGCTACCCTAGCAGTCATACCCTGAAAATTATGGGTGATCACGTCTCCATCTAACCCAGCATAGCGGACCCTGACCGTATTAGGTCTCTTGACCTTGATGAATAGACCAGGAAAGGTCGAACACTGTTCTTCATACGTCGCAATCTCATCACCGACGTTGACGACAATCGGATTGAATAGAGGCATGATGCTCTCTGGATCATCCGGGTTACCAAACACGAACACCCGCGCCATGATACCAAGCTGAGGTGCAGATAAACCCAATGTCTTCAATGAGCACATTCGGACTCGCAGGAGATGATATAGCTCCTCAGGTGGCATCAGAGGTGATGAGAAATCGAACTCTTCGCTCCTAGTCCTAAGGAGAGGGTCATTAGACCTTAGCAGCTCCATATGTGTATTCCTTCACAAGCTGTTTGATACCATCTTCAAGAGATACCTTCTGTCTCCATCTTACACTATCTAGCAGGTGCGTGTCAAGGAGTTTCTTGGGCATCCCATCAGGTTTAGATGAGTCAAACCTCAAGATACCGTCCCACCCTACTATGTCTGCGACCTTCACGGCTAGCGCAGCTATCTCGATGTCTTCGCCGCTACCAACGTTGATCTCAGCAGCATCTATAGAAGTAGCTGTGACTATCGCATCAGCAGCATCGGAGGTATGCAGGAACTCTCTGCGAGAAGCACCTGTACCCCAGATAGTCACCACATCGGATCGAACATTATGAGCATCGCAGAACTTCTTTACGAGAGAAGCTAGGACATGCCCACCTTCACCAAACGTGTCACCAGGACCATATAGGTTGCACGGAAGCATCGATTTGTAATCAAATCCTTTTGCACGGGCCATCCTTACAGCTTCTATGACGTGCATCTTTGCTAGAGCATATCCAAGATTAGTAGGTTCGAGCGGACCAGAACCAAGCATGACTTCGCGCATCGGCTGAGCACAGTTCCTTGGATATACGCATGAGGATGATACATTGTAGAAGTGCTTGATGCCGTGAGATATGCAGGCATCGACCACATTCATACCCATCTGTGTATTCTTGATCAAGAAGCTGATTTGGTTTTCAACATTCTTCAAGATTCCACCGACGAGACCGGCGCAGTGAAAGACTCGGCCTGGCTCCTCGCTACCGATCACTAGATCAATCTCGTCGATTCGAGTCATGTCGCAGTCCGCACTACCTAGTGCAGTCACAGGTCCATCCTGCTCTAGTCTCTTGACCAAGGCTCGACCCAGCATACCGGTCCCGCCGAATACCAAAGATTTCATTCACCAAGCACCTTGTCAATTACCCGCCTTGCACACCTGATCTGATTACCCAAGTCACGATGATCGTTACCCAAGAAGAATCCGTCCTTGTCTAATCTCTCCGCATTCGTCAGCTCACCGAATACTTTGTGCTGGATCCTACGAATTACTGGTTGATTCACAAAGTTACCAGTCACTATCGGTCTTGTCTCCACGCCTTCAACTCTTAGCGCATCGATGATGTCCTTGCGGCGACCGCTATGCTGGTGAGGTAAAACTACGGCAAAACCAAACCAGCTAGACCTCAGACCGTTAGTCTCTATCTGGCGATAGTAACCTGAGAACTCACGTTCAAATACCTTCGCGTTCTCCCTGCGGTGCTCTATGAACCTATCCATCTTTCTGAGCTGAACGGATCCGATGGCACCGCTCATCTCCAGAGGTCTGAGACAGTAACCAGGTAGAATGAACTTGAAGCTATCTTCGAATGGATCACCTGACTTCTGGTACAGAGTCTCAGTCCTGAGATCGCGCACCCAACCATGAGCCCTAATAGACCTCATGTAATCTGCGAGCACATCGTCATCGGTGACAATCATCCCACCTTCCATGGTTTGGAGATGGTGACTAAAAAAGAAAGAAAACGTACCGGCAACGCCGAAAGTGCCTGTCTGCTTTCCATTTAGTGTGGCGCCGTAACTCTCGCAGTTATCCTCGATTAGTATCATCTTGTTAGACTTGCACAGGTCTCGAAGCACATCGAGGTTGGCAGGCATGCCTAGCAGGTTGACTGCAAAGACCGCTCTGGTCCGACGAGTGATTGCCTTGCGGACGCTAGTCACATCGATATTGTAGTTTGCATCTACATCTACGAACACAGGAACCAGACCTAGCTGAGTCAGCGGGAAGTACGTTGTGCTCCAACTGACCGCAGGAACGATAACCTCGTCACCAGGCTGTAGGTCATAAGGCGCATGGACTAGGGCAGATATCATGACAAGGTTTGCCGAACTGCCGCTGTTTACCATGACGGCATTACTTGAGCCTACCTTTTTGGCAAACTCGTCCTCAAACTTTCGAACGCACTCACCCATCGTGTATCGACCCTTGGTCATTACCTTCAGGATTGCCAGCTTCTCGCGCCAACCCCAGCTGTCGCTTGCAAGTGAATATCTCATTCCGATTCTGCTCCTACTATGCGAGAGAAGTTCTTGTGCTTCTCAAACCTCAGTATGTCTTTGAACTTGTCTTGCAGGATCTCACCCTTGTGGGATATGATGAATGTGTTCGTGTTCTCCAGGGTCTGCATAAGCTTGAGGAACTCATCACACCCGTTGGAGTCTAGTGATGCATCGAATACCTCATCAAGTATGAGCAAGTTAGTGCTGGCGCTATTCTTCATCTTTGCGATTGCGCGCCATGTAAATAGAAGGGCAAGGTCGATTCGCATCTTCTCACCTTCGCTGAACGAGTCGTAGGTGAAGTCATCGCGATGACGTGATAGGATCTTCTCCTCGAACGACTCATTGAGGTCAAACTTGACGAAGAAGTCCATAGCAGCCAAATACTTGTTTACAAGAGCATTGATGATTGGTATGTACTGCTTGATGATTCTGGATTTGATGCCAGAGTCACGCAGGATCACGGTGGCGATCTCGAGTAGCTCCTTGTGCTTCAATGCGTCGACCTTCTTACCGTTTGTTGCCTTCAGACGTAGGGTCAAATCCTCTAGTACGTCTGAATCAGGCTTCATTTGTGGCTTCATGAGGTCTGTGATCTGTCGCAGCAAGGTCTTGATCTCACGCTGGTCGGCTGTGATCGACTGGAATACCTGAGTCTTTCTCGCGTGCAGCTTGTCAATCTCCTTAAGCTTCACGTTAGTATTACCTATAGTGGTGCTTAGGAGATCGATGTTTTCAGATAGCTTGACAAGAGCTTGGTCCAGATCCTCGATGGTTTTCTTTTTAGATTCGATCTTGTCAATCTTAAAGGTCTCGCTGATTATCTGGCTGCATGTCGAGCAAGTATCGTTATCGACGTAGAACTGCACCACGCGCTTCGCTTTGCTACGCTTCTGGTCTATAGACTTCTCAAGCTCGCGTAGCTTCGTCATTTTCTCGCGGAGCGCGGTGATATCGGGCATATCTTCGCTAACCTTAGCAATCTCATTATCTATCTCGAGTGACTTAGCCTCTTGAAGCTTCACCTCATCTTGCAGTCGTTCTATATCCGCGTTTATTTTTTCTACAGTGCTCACACGGACCTGCTCATCATATTCATCTCGCGCCTTCTGGATTGATATCATGTCCTCGATTGATAAAAGTTCTTTTTCCAGGGCAGCTAGGTCTGATTTATTATTGCTTACCCTTTCCTTCAGTAATGATGACATTGTGGAGAACATGCGGATATCTAGCAAATCCTCGATCACTTCACGGCGAGTCGAAGTTGATAGCTGCATAAACGGTAAGAAAGATGCTGACCCAAGTATGACTATCTGTGTGAATGATTTAATGTTCAATCTGAGAATATTACGCTCGAGCATCTCCTGCTGGTCACGAATGGCAGCTAGCTGATCGAGCATCACACCGTCACGATGAATCTCGAATACATTCGGCTTGATGCCCCGCCGCACCATGTAAGATGCACCACCGACCTTGAACTCGACCTCGACTAGACCATCTCTCAGATTGATCGAGTTCAGCAGCTGATCCTTCTTGATCTTGCGAAACGGTTTACCAAATAAACCGAAGCACAGCGCATCTAATATCGTCGATTTGCCGGCGCCGTTCGACCCAATGATCAGCGTATTCGGAGATGTATCTAGCTGGACCTCGGTGAATGCATTGCCAGTAGATAGCAGATTTTTCCATCGAACTTTCTCAAAATGAATCGCCATCAGACAGCAGACTCCATCGATAGCGCCTCATTATATAAACCGTGCATCAGCTTCTCGAGGTCACCTTTATCAACACCGATCTCTAGGCCCTGGATATATTTCGATAGGATTGTCAATGTATCCTCGGCCTCACTCACAAGCTCATCATCAGATATGGCATCCATGTTCCTGTGGTCCTCGACTATCGTGACGTCGAGCGCACCTTCCTCATAGACCTTGCCCATAAAAAGATCAAACCAGTATGGATTATTCTTTGTCTGCACGATCACCTTGACCTGTTTACCTTTCACATTCGGGAAAGGATCTAGCAGCTTCTCCAGCGTAGTGCCCTCGTCATTGTACCACACCTTCTGGAACATCTGGTATGGATTGGCGATGAACTCAAGCTCACGAGTCTTAGTATCAAAGATGTGAAAGCCTCGCGCATCACCCCAGTCTGACCAGATCATCTCATAAGGAGAACCTAGGTAGTGAATATTACCCTTGCGAGACATGTGGTGATAGTGACCAGAGAATACCATATCAAACTTGTCGAACATGGCTGGCTCGAAACCTTCGTGAGAAGGCATACCGCGGTACATGTCGAAGCCCTTCACCTCGAGATGACCCATCGAGACCTGAGCCTTTGTTGCACGGATCAGGTCCACGCTCTGCTGGTAGTTTTCTTGGTTGATCCAAGGGAGAAACAAGACGTCGCACCCACCGATCGTTACCTCTTCTGGATCCATATACAGCTTGATATTTGGCTTACCTGCAAATAGCTCCCGCATCGCATTGATGTCATTGGTATTCTTATAAGGAATATCATGATTACCAACAAGCACATGCACGTTGTATCCATCGAGCTTATCAATGAAACCTTCGCGCATACGGCGAAGGGTGACATAGCTGATGAACTTGCGGCGATCAACGATATCACCAAGGTGCAAGATGGTCTTGATCCCGAGCCTCTCTAAGGTCGGGAAGAATACGTCTTGATAGAACCTCATGAAATATTCGAGGAACTCTTGACTATCGTTACGCACACCAAAGTGCGTGTCGGTTATAATAGCAACTTTCATACAGACATCATATCACAGCTTCATCACTACTGTCAATGGTTTTCTTTTTCTTCTTGCGCTTTTTCATACTCTCATCAAAGCTGGTCATAAACCTTTCCATCTGCTCTTGAGACCACTCGCTATAACTCACCTCATCATTAAACCGAGCGCCTGACCTCTTATCATGCTCTTGAACCTCGCTGGTCTCATCCATAAGATTAGCTCGTTCTATGGCCGCGTACTTCGTATACAGGTATTTCTTTTCCTTCTGAATGCGACGAATGAAGGCGAAGTAAATGATTTGGGTGAAATATGCGAATGGGTTTTGAGACTTGGCTGGGTCGAAATTATCGATGTACTGCAAGCAGTTTTCGACACCATCTGAGATCATCTCATCTCGAAAGGTGTAATTAGAGAAGTTAGGCTTGTATGCTAGATGCGTGGCAATCTTCATTATGCACTCCCCAATGTAGACCGGAATGCGTGGCTTGGATTCTCCCGCAAGAGATGCCGCGGTGACACTCTTTCGGTACTCAATCATGGCTGCGTACAGGTCTGCGTTCTTCACGTAGTGATTTTTGCTTGACATTTGCGAATCTCCGTGTATAATAGGCCTTGCCGTCTACAGGGTATACTATTACTCTTTTAGTCGAATCGTATGCATCTCATACTTGAATCCTTCTTGATTATACATCTTGATGCGCTCGATCAAGTGGTTCAACGTATAGTTGCGAGAAGTCTTTGATGACATGTCATCTGCCACATCAAATAGGGTGCATGACTCTTTATCATCTCCCTTGCGAAGGCCTCTACCTATCGACTGCAGGGTGCGGATACGACTCTTAGTCGGTGAGGCAAAGATGATATTATGCAAGTTCTTGATATTGATACCTGTGCTAAAGGTACCGTAAGATGCCACGATGATGTTATCGCTCGTAGACTCTGCCATCGCACGGATGGCCTCACGGTCTTCTGCCTCAGTGTCACCTGCCACGAAATACACAGACCTACCCTCACCTTTAGCCTTGATCATATCGTGTAGCACCTGACCATGCTTCTCAACCAAGGCATATAGCACTAAGGTATTACCTTTGAGGGATAGGGCTAAGTTACGAATGAAACGATTGCGTGCATTACTAGACACGATGCGTTCTATCTCATCTTGGTAAGATGCATCACGCGGCATCGATTGGTCATGTTTCAGAACCAAGACCTTGATCGATAGGTCCGCCACGTGCCCAGCATCCATGAGCTCCTTGGTCTTGACCAGACGTTCCACGCGACCGAACAGACCTTCAAGTACCAGCTCATTGACCTCTGCACCGTCTAGGGTACCGGTCATGCCGAAGCGATATTTTGTGGTTGGCATCTTTGTCATTATGCTCACGAGGCTCTTAGCCTTGAATAAGTGAGCTTCGTCACCGATAACAGTATCAAACTGTGAGAAAAAACTTTCACCCATATCATAAACCGACTGCCACGTGGATACAGTGACACCGTCGGATGCGACCTTCTCTTGTCCACCTCTGATACCATGGATCGGACCTAGGTAACCGTAGTCTTGAAAATCCTTGACCATCTGCATTACCAGAGATATCGTAGGCACCACTATCAAAGTCTTACCACCAAACCACTGAGAGATAAGGTATGCGACCATTGACTTGCCACTAGCTGTAGGCGAGATGAGCATTGCGCGTTTCATCCTGATGGCAAGTGCCAACGCGCGCACCTGATAATCTCTAGGTTCTACTGGCAGCTTCAGGTCATCGATAAACTCTTTTATCTCAATAAGCGATATCTCATCTTCTGCGACCAGATCATCATCTGCTGTGACGTGGTACCCGCCACCCTCTAGGAAGTCGCGCACATTATGGGCTAGCCCAGCATACATTGTATAATTGCGAGCATTGAACAGTCTTACCTTACCGTCCCATACTCGGCTACGAAAAGCTGGCATGAACTTTGCACCTGGCACTTCAAAGGTGAACCTCTCTGACACCTCCCTAGCGATAGAGGCTGAGCATTTTAGCCGCATTATTGATTCATCTACCTTATGCAGGTGCACAGGTTCCGTCAACGCATCCCCACAGTGAGCTTTCTCCACTCTATGACATTCTTGATCTGGAACCCACGGCTGTTTATAGACCGCATTATTTCCTCGAGGACCATGACGGCCTCTTGGTGAGTACCAAGCATGGATTCTAGCTTGACCATCGCAGGATCGTTCGTGATGCGATCTTCGATGTCACCTCTGATGACGCGCTCGAGGAATTGCTCTCGACCTAGCTTGTCGAGCTCATCTTGCGTAGCCTTACCTGTATAATATGACATGAGGAGGCGGGTCAGCGTCTTTTTGCTAGCCTGCATCTCTCTGACCTTGGCTCTCTCCTTAGAGAGGAGCGCGAGGTACTTCCCGTGCAGGATAGGAACCTTGATACTCTCCAGGTCCAAGTTCAGATCGTCTATCTTGGTGTCGACAGCCCAGCTGTCAAGTATTTCTTGAGTTTGCATGATCTAGCCACTATACCAGGTTTCCACAGGAATGTACAGGGTTTAAATTGGCTGCAACGAATATTTTCTGTAAGAGAAAGTCGCTGTCGCCTCTAGGTAGTCTACATCATTAGCCATAGACGTGAAGCGTAAGGCTGATAGAGATGTAGGAAATGCATCCTCAAAAATTGCATTGAGACCAGGATTCTTGTGGCTCGTCAGCACGGTCAATGTAGCATCTGATGTCAGAGTCTGCATCTTACCGATATTGTCTTCCATCGCTATCGGTGATGAACGAGAAAGATCACGTAGCTGTTGCAGCGAGTTTGGGTGACCCAGACCCTCTAGCCAGTTGACCATCTCGATGTAGTTTTTCATATCCTCATCAACACGGAACGTGATGGTCAAAGGGTCATAGACCAGCTTATCACCCGGTCTGACCAGCGTACCTACTGGGATCGCTGTGATTACAGGCGTCATGCTGATAGCAGGGATGTCGACCGACTGGCAGAAGTAGTTGACGGTCGGTAGGCGACGCAAAGTGAACCTGAAGCCAAGCGGCGATAGGTAATTCAAGTTTGTGGGTTGATCGGCCCTAGCGTTCATTGTTGCCCTCCGTGATACTATTTAGGCGGATCTTGAGATCGACCCTATACCGTGCTTATGCATCGACGTGCCGTCCCTGAGGGATGAGGTGACCGATCCGTATGGGATGCTTCGGTCTCGCGCGTATTCTTTAAGACCTACCACGACCTCCATGCGACCGTCTAGGTATGTGATGACATATTGCTTCGAATTGGCACGTGCTATGTTCTTGCGGGTTTCCTCCGTGCGCTTCATGCCGCGGTGAGCATTACCGATCTTGCGCTTTGTCTCCGGAGATAGCGGACCCTGGGTACCTAGCTTCACACCAGATTCGATGAGTGCATGTATGGTAGCCGATCGTTTCGCATTAGACTCAGGAGATTGAGGCTTGCCGATCTTTGTCGCTGCAATCTTTGCGACGTGGTCTGGGCTGAACTTGTAGCCAAGCATCTCCTGCTTCTCGCGAAATCTGGCCTTCTTGGCCTCTGATATGGCGCGTGCCTTCTCTGAGCTACATGGGTTGGGTTTACCGAGCTTTGATTGGGATATCTTCTGGCCTACGGTTAATCTTTTTTCTTCAGGGGCCCACCAGTGATTCTGTGATCCTAAGTTGATATTATAATATCTAACATCTTTCCTTGATTCAGTCGTCGTATTCCTAGGTGTGGTCTTGCTAGGATCAATCATCTTTAGCCAACGTTCTTCTTCCAGCAATAGATCCTGTCTATTTGTATAGATTCGGCTAATAATTCTTCTCTTGAAATCTTCTGGGCGTCTATTATAAGATTGGCGCATCATGCGCGATGAGCAAATATAGCCATCATCTTCAATTCCCCAATGCGAACCGATATAGAACCTATAGTTCTTTCTGTCAAACCAGATATAGATGAAACCATATTTTTCGGGATACATAGACATATGCTGGTGCTCCTCTATTAAGCATTAGAGTCCATGGGTGTTGCAGCACCGCGATGGACATTTAAAAACCCTGGAAGGTTTCCCCTCCAGGGTTTATTTATAATCACTTTATAGAAAAGTGATACCTCACATCAAGTTTGTCACGGCGACAAAGCGGTAATACAGGTTTGCCTTCGCATCGCCGAATGAACCGATTGTGCCGTCAGCTGTAGCTGTAGCAAACGGGTTGGCCACTAGACCATAACGAGTCTTGAAGCCAATCTTCGGCTGGAAGGTATCCTGACCGATAGCACGCACCATCTGGAGCGGCACATACGGGCAGTAGAACAGACCGGCATCGAAGGCGCTTGAGCCCTTGTAGCCAACTGTCAGATACTGCTTGCCTGTAGATGATGAGAAGTATGGGTCGATATACACACGGATGCGACCGTTCAGAACACCGGCAAAAGTATTGCCTGTGTCATCAACCTGCAGGTTAGCAGATAGCGCAGGTGTGTAGTCGAGCACGCCAGCCATTGACAGAGCTGAAGCAACGTCGGATGAGCAGATCATCACGTTGCCCTTACCGCGACGGGTAGCCTTCGCGATTTGGTTAGCTTCACGCTCGATCTGGAATAGCAGACCC
>SXGQ01797823.1_pt1 | contig 12895 bp, 13 predicted proteins | sample 3178371 | NCBI WGS metagenome assembly SXGQ01 (sample SAMN11356859, study PRJNA531348) | freshwater metagenome | isolation source: freshwater sample F1-20 | place: China: Fuxian Lake, Yuxi | collected 2017-12-25
CGAACGTGAATTTTCCAGATGATGAACGACAACCATCGTTGTAACTCCGCAAAATTGTGAAAGATTCAGGGTTTTGAGAGTAACATAGGAGAGTTACCACTTGTCATGACAGCCATGGCGCCGACCTCCGGAAACAACAAGAAAAGCACTCCCTGGGTTCTCATCGTCGAAGACCACCCCCTCATCTCCATCAGCCTGCAGGACATCGTCAAGGAAGGCGCCCGGCAAGTTAAGGTTAAGATCGCCGGCTGCATGAAAGACGCCATCGAGATGGTCAAGGATGACCCGCCCGTCATGGTCATCATGGACCTTATGCTGCCGGACTCTGACAGCCACGATATCATTGAGTCGCTCGAGCTGTTCAAGGCCTCGCAGATTTTTCTGACATCCGGCGACGAAGAGCTGCTGGCACAGACTGTGGCACGTGCGCCACTGCACATCCCGGTCAAGCACTTTCCCAAGTCCCTGGGATATCTGGAGACCATTGATCTGATCCGCAAATCGCTGGTCGAACAAGGCGGCACACAAGCGGTCGGGCCCGACGAATTCTCCACCGTCATCAAGACACACGTGGCACAGACCAGCATCGGCATCGGCGGCAACAAGAAGCCGCTGACAGCCAAGCAGGTTGAAATCATCGAATTGATTGAAGCGGGAATGACCAACAAGGAGATTGCGCGCGCCATCAACCTCAGCGTTGAAACCGTCAAGGACCACGTGCGCGAGATTCTCTACCGACTGGAGGCCAAAACCCGGACAGAGGCCATCGCCGTCTACCGGCAGGCACTGCGCAGGGCCCGATTCACCGAGGGCGGCACAGAAGGCGGCAAGGCCTGACTCATGCGCCTGCTGCTGCTGTCGCGGATCAGTTCACTGGTGCTTGCCACCAGCTTTGTGCTGAACCTGTTGGCAGTGCTGGAACTGCGGGACGTACAGAAGGAGGAGCGGCGCATACAGGCCGTTGGGCAACAGGCGCTGACAGAGGTAGCGCTGATCCGCGCCGAATTGCTGGCCATGCAGAAGTTTGTCGCGGTGTATGTGGCCACCAGCGACTCGCGCTGGCTGATTCATTACTACGACATTGCCGACGTACATGCCGGGCGCAAGGCATTTGTGACCCAGCCCGCCCCCACCTATTGGGACAATCTGCTGGCGGGCATGGGTGCACCCATACCGACGCAGGACAGGACCGGGATTGCGCTGCAGGACCGGATGATCGGTCTGGATATCGCAGGCGACAACCGGGTGCTGACACTGAATCTGCTGGAGTCCAGCCGCCGTCTGCGCGAACGCGAACGTATCATCTTTGCAGCCACCCAAGGCCTGTATGACGTCAAGGCCCAGCGCTTTGTCAGCGATGCACCACCCAACCCCGCCTATGCCACCAGCGTCATGTACAGCCAGGCGCATCTGCAATTGGGCAATGAAGTGGACGGCTACCTGAACACGCTGTTTGACGACATCCAGAAAACGCTGCAAGAGCGCAGTCTGCTGATGCAGGAGCGCACGTCACAGGCCGGTACGTTGCTGCTCATCCTGTCGCTGCTCTCCGGTCTGCTGCTGTTGCTGTTCATTTACCTGCTGCGCATGGGCATTCTGAAACCCCTGGAAAAAATGGCCAGCACGTCTGGTCGGGTTGCTGAAGGCGATTATTCGGCGACCATTCCCGAAAGCCGCGTTGTCGAGGAAATCGGCGTGCTGGCTGCTGCCATGAACCGCATGATTCGAGCCGTGCGCTTTGACCTCATGCAGAAGGATCTGGCACGCAAGGCCACCGAAGCGATGTACCGCGCAGAACAGGCACGGGAAAAAGCCGAACTGGAAACCCGGATCAAGAGCCGTTTTCTGGCCAACATGACGCATGAACTGCGCACACCGCTGAATGCGGTCATCGGCCTGTCGCAACTGTTGTTCAAGACCGACCTGACGCTGCGGCAACGCAACTATGTGGGCAAGGTGGTGGATGCCGGCAAATTCCTGCTCGGACTGGTCAATGACATCCTGGATTTTTCCAAGGCCGAAGCAGGCAAGATCACACTGGAATCACAACCCGTGAACGTGGCCAAAGAACTGGAAAGCGCATTGAGCCTGCTCTCATTGCAAGCTGAGCAAAAAGGCATCGCTCTGGTGGCAGACATCGGCATCCCCCGCAACACCTGGGTGCTGACCGACAGCCTGCGGCTGCGGCAGATCCTGACCAACCTGCTGTCCAACGCCGTCAAATTCACGCATGCTGGCGAAGTGCGGCTGATCGGTGAAACCGCGCCTGCTGACGGTGGCACTAATGGTGGCGCCAACACTGCTGTAGATGCGCAGACCGCAGGGCTGACAGCAGCACAAACCCTACACCTGCGCATCCAGGTGAAAGACACCGGCATCGGCATGAGTCGGGAGCAAATCGCGCAGGCCTTTGAGGAGTTTCATCAGGCGGACCAGAGCACCACACGGCTGTATGGCGGCACAGGGCTTGGCCTGACGATCGTCAAGCGGCTGGTCGATGCGCTGCAGGGGTCCATACAGATCGAGTCGCAAAGCGGGCAAGGCACGACATTCAGCCTGGAGTTTGCGTTGCAGGCCTGTGAGGCGCCGGCGGAAGAAACATCGGCAGTCGACCAAGCAAGCGCCCCTCTCCAAACTCCTGAAACCCCTGAAGCACTTGAAACATCTGAGGCCCTCGACTCTCTTGAACTCCAGCCCCTTGTCGAGGGCAAGCTCAAAGGCCTGTCCATCGTGCTGGTCGAGGACAACCCCATCAATCAGGAAGTGGCGCGCGACACACTGGAACTGGAAGGTGCCACCGTCACCGTCTGCGAAAACGGCAAGGAAGCGGTTGATTATTTCAGCCAGCCCGATGCGATGGCAGATCTGGTCTTGATGGATATCGAAATGCCCGTCATGGACGGCTATGCGGCGACCACAGCACTGCGCCGTCAATTCGACGCAGTCAGGCTGCCCATCCTGGGCATGACGGCACACGCATTTGAGGAGGCTCGCGACAAGTGCCTGCATGTGGGCATGAACAATGTCATGACCAAGCCCTTCGATATCGACCGGCTGGCTGGCTGGATACGCGAGAACCTGAACCGCGAGCGCAAGGCCGACCGCATCCGCAACACCTGAAACCAACCGACTGCCCGACACCATGAACGATACCGTATGGCTTGCCCTGTCTGATCTTGAGCGTACCTTCGCAGGCCGCAAACCGCTGATACGCAAACTGGTCAATGTCTTCATACAGACCTACGACACGTTCACCGACGACATGAACACGCTGGCTCAGCAGGGCGACAGCAAGGCATTTGCCGTGCAACTGCACTCATTGAAAGGGGCCAGCGCGTCGCTGGGAGCAGAGACACTGCGCAGCCGTATCGCTGCGCTGGAGGCTGATTTGAAGTCGGGTGCATCCAGCATGCAACAGGTTCATGCCGAATTGGTTCCCTTCTGGCCTGCCGTCATGCAAAATGCCCGGGAAATACTGAATGGTCTGGGTGAGTAAACCCGGACGGGGTTGGAGACACCCATGAAACACACACAGATAACAATTACCCTGCGGCTGATGCTGGGGCTGGCCAGCGCCTTACCGCTGCAGGCTGCCATGGCTCAGACGCATTCAACCAGCGGCTTCATGACTCTGAGCTATTCGCTGTCTGACGACTCCAACCGTTATCTGCGCAACATCGATGACAAAGGCACACTGCGCAACGGGTCCATCATCGGCTTTCAGGTTGACAGCCGCTTCACAGACAAGATCAGCACCACCGTGCAGGTTGCCGCATTCGAGTCGGACCGCAAGGAAAACGCCACCCGTGTGGATCTGAAGTGGGCCAATGTCAATTACCGGCCGAGCAACCAGTGGCTGATGCGGGCAGGCAAACTGCGCAACAGTCTGGTGCTTGATGCGCAAAACCTCGATATCGGAGCAACCTACACACCGGCGCGCCTGCCACCCGAGGTCTATTTTTCCACCAACCTGCTGGAATACTACGGCGGCAGCGTGACGCGCTACATTGAACTGGGACGCCGGACCGAGTTGTCGCTCGAAGCCTTTGTCGGTCGTACAGACACCAATATCCGCCTGATATCGTTACCCAAGTCCCCCAACAGCCAGGTGCGTTACGTCAATACACCGCTGGACCTGGCCGGTGTGAACATGCGCATCGATTCGGGCGCGTATTCGGCGCAGGTCAACCTGTCACGTTACAACAGTGACGACCCCGGCTTCCCGCTGACGGTCAATGCGCGGACGGTTGGGCTACGTGGCCCGATCGGCCCGGTCATCGGGCGCTTTGAATATTTCAATGCGGCCTACCCACGCTCTGCGGGCAAGCCCACCGTGGACAGCAGCGCCCTGATCGTTGAAAAAACTTTCGGCAAATACACACCGTACGTATCGCTGGCTGCATCTGACTATCTGGAGGTCGGCAGTGGGAAAAACAATTCCACCGCACTGGGCGTGGCCTATAGCCTGGCACCGCTGTCCAAGCTGAAAGGAGAGATCAACCGCATACGCACCGGCGCAGACTCTTTCCTGTTTGACAGCATTCCGGCTGACCGCGAAATCAGGGTCATGACCCTGTCCTACAGCACCATATTCTGAGAACCAGGACATGTTGCGCGCACTGCGTCACCTGATGACTCTGCTACTGCTGCTAGGCGGCCTTGCATCGGCTCGCGCTGAACTTTACATCGTCTCAAAGACCGACATCACCGGCCTGACCGAACGGATCACCGAGCGACTTTACACAGGCAAGCAGATTGAAGTGAATAACCGTTCGCTCATCCCGCTGAACTATGTGGTCGACAGTCCGGTCCGGCAAAAATTCCTCACCATGGTCATCGGCAAAACCGAAACCGAATACACAGCCTACTGGGCCACACGCCGCTATGTCGGCCTGGGAACACCGCCCGAGGAGGTCCGCGACCGCAACCGCATGCTCAGCGTGCTGGGCAGTCGCGACAATGCCATCGGATACATCGAAGCCACACCGGAGGAGGCTGCCGAACTGCGCAAGCGCTTCATGGTCCTGCTGGTTCGAACCACAGAAAGCCGTACAACCGAAAGCCGCGCAGCACAATGACACCGACACGGATCGAGATTGCCCACCCGGAGGGCGGGGTACTGTCTGCGCTGAACTGGCACATGACATCACCTGACCATTTGAATGGCAGCGTTGAGGGATTGACTGCACCACCGGCAAGTGCCGGATCAAAAGCGCAGGCGGGTCAGTCGGAGCCCAGGCCTTTGCTGGTTTTTTCGCATGCAACCGGATTTCATTCGGCCACTTACGAGCCCTTGTTCAGGCGGCTGTGCGGGCACATGGACATCATCGCGCCGGATGCACGGGGTCACGGTTACAGTTCGCTCAATGCCCATCCCCACAGCCTGCGAAGCTGGAAGCGCTACTACGGCGACCTGGCGCATGTGGTGGACAGCATGGACCAGCCTGTCTTTCTTGCCGGACACAGTATTGGCGGGCTTTGCAGCCTGGCTGTGGCCGCAAGCAGGCCTGAACGTGTGAAAGGGGTCATTGCCATGGACCCGGTAATGCTGGATCCGTCGCAAGGCATTCCGTTTCGCCTGCTGCAGTGGGTTGGGCGCAGCGACCGATTTCCGCTTGCGGCCGGTGCAAAACGCCGCCGTGCGCAATTTGCATCGCTGGATGAGGCCTACAATACTTACCGCCAACGGCGTTCATTTGCCACGTGGCCCGACGAATGGCTGCGAGCCTATGTGGATGGAGCGTTTGCGCCATCAGGACCGGATAGCGTGCAGCTGCGATGCAAGCCGGCATGGGAGTCGCGCACATTCGCCATGGGCGAATGCTGGCCGTGGCGCTTTGTGGGCAGTATCAAGGCGCCTGTCAGTTTGCTGGTTGCTCAGAAGGACACCACCTGCAGCCTGCGCTCCCGGCGTAAGGCACGCGCGATTCATCCACATTGGGACATCATAGAACTGGCAGGCAGCACCCATTTTCTGCCCATGGAAAAAACAGCGGATGTTGCCCGGATCGCAATCGATTTCGTGAAGGCCCATGCCGGCTGATTTGCAAGATTGAGTGAACACGCTGGATTAGGGTGATATCGGATTGACGTGCGGTCATTCAGTACAACACAATGAATGTCTAGCATGAGGTACAACTGTTGCACGTCGTCCACTGCAGTATCTGAGGCAGATCCCAGCCATGATAGAAGCACCGCTTTGCCCCAATGAATCCGAACGCACCGCCGAACTGGAAGCACTCGACCTGGTCGTGTCGCCACCCGAGCAGAATTTTGATCGCATCACGCGTTTGGCCCGCAGACACTTCGGCGTGAATGTGGCACTCATGTCCATGGTCTACAAGGACATGCAATGGTTCAAGTCGGCCTGTGGACTGGAAGACAAATCAACACCGCGCAGTGTCTCTTTCTGCGGGCATGTGGTGGAAAAAGGCGAACCGATTGTGGTGCTCGACCCGGCCCACGACCCCCGCTTCCATGACAATCCGCTGGTGGTGGGTCGACCCAGAATCCGGTTTTATGCCGGCGCGCCGGTGTATTCACCGCGCGGCATCATTCTCGGTACCCTGTGCCTGCTGCATGATGCAGCCCGCGAATTTGATGAACGCGATCTGGCCGATCTGAAAGACTTTGCTGCGCTCATTGAAACCGAGATTCAGGCACGCGTCCTGCGCGATAAAGTAGCGCGATAAAGTAGCGCGATAAAGTAGCGCGATAAATCCGCTCAACACAGCGGCACATCACAGCAGCGCAGCGCAGCGGCACAATACCGCTGCGCGACAAAACTGGTCAACCCGTCGAGCCATCCCCGAGTTGCGCCTCGAGGGCCTCACGCACGGCAGCCAGACGCTGACTGCAGATCTCGTAGGCGGCCAATGCAGCCTGTACATCGGGCAAGAGCGCATCGATATCAAGCCGGTTGTCGGCAGACCGCAGCTTGTTGGCAATCGCATCAAGCCTCGCATAAGCCTGGTTGAAGCTATCCGGATCCAGGGGTGGGTAAGTGGCTGGGCTGGTGCCTGGGGTTTTGTTTTGGGTCATGCGCTTCCTCTGCTTTGAGCATCCATGATCGTTCAGTTTTTCAAATCGCGGGCATCGCCGGTCCGGTTACCATCACCGACACCGTCCATTGAATTCGCATCATCAGTCTGCGGTTTCATCCTGACCTGTCCATCCCGCATGCGCAGGGTTACCGTGGTCTTGCCGCGCACATGCGCCGCATCGGTGACCGCCTGTCCGTGTGCATCCAGCACCATGGCATAACCGCGTTTCAACACATCCACCGGGTCTTGCGAGCGGACAAAATCATGCAGTGATGTCAGTCTGAGGCTGGCTGTTTCCATCTGCAAACGCACCGCCTGCGGCAATGCATGGGCACGGATCTGATCCAGCGACTGCTGCATCAGCGCCACCTCACGCCTTGCATGTTCTGCAACCATCATGTGCTGCCGAAACACCGCCTGCTGCGCCTCCGACACAGTCGACCGTGCACGCGCAACAAGGTCTCGCACATGGTCTGACGCAAGACCTGCGCTCTCTGTGAGTCTGGCGCGGGCGGCATCATTCACCTGCGAACGCAGCAGGAGCAGGCGGCTTTCTGCCATCTCGGTCCGCGAACGCGCCTGATCAGACACCGTCAAAATGTTCCGCTGCAGCAGGTCTGAGGCACGCTCCATCTGCTGACGCACGCGCGTGCGGATGTCACGCATGTTGACGATGATGCGCTGCAGGCGCGACATGACGGTAGACTCGATAAAGTCGATCACCATCGACGGGGTAGGCAAACGACGACAGGCAATCTCGTCGATGATGGTGCTGTCCCTCTCATGACCGATGCCGCACAGCACCGGCATGGGCATGTTGCAGATGACTCTTGCAATATCGATTTCGTTCAGGCAAGCCAGATCCCATTCACTGCCACCGCCGCGAATGATGACCAATGCATCAAACGACTGCCCCTGTGCGTGCAAGGCCTCAATCCTGCGCAACGCATCGCACACAGCAGACACCGTCTGGGGCCCCTGGAATGTGGCTGTAAAGTAGACAAAATCGACGATGCCGCAGGCACTCAAGGTATCGGCCCGACTGCGAAAATCTCCCAAGCCCGCTGCATCGGCGGGGCTCAGCACCGCGACACGAAAAAAGTCCGACGGCACACCGATCTGGCGATTGCGGTCAAACAGACCCTCGGCCTGCAACTGCCGGCGAATCTGTTCGAGCCGGGCAGCGAGTTGACCGACCGTAAACTCGGGATGAATATCATCTACGACCAATGTGAAACCATGCACGGCATGCGACTGCGCACGCACTTTGACCATGACGGCCTGATTGTTGGCCAGCGACATGCCGGTGGCCTGACGGAATCGCTGTTCAATGGCCCCGGCAACACCACGCCACATGACGGCGCGACACTTGGCCAACAGTTGACCACTGTCATCGGTCTGGGCAAGCGTAAAATACACATGCCCGCTGCCATGTCGTCGCAGCTCTGACAGCGTACCGGTGACCCACTTCTCTGGCAGTGCGTCGATCACGGCTGAGACGCTTGCCATAAAATCCGATAGCGGCACACTCTGGGGCGTGGTGGACAATGTTTTCTGCATCCACTGGTGCGGAATATCAACCTCAACGTGCGGTTCACCGAAAGCGGTGAAACCCTGCTTCTCATAGAACGACAGGGCATGCTGCTGCGCGCTGAGCTTCACGCTGGCAAACCTGCGTTCAAGCGCATAAGCCACACAAGCCTGCAGCAGCGCAGTACCGATGCCTTTGCCGCGATACTCTGCCAGCACGGCCATGCGACCGATCTTGCCTTCGGATGTCATGCGGGCGCAGCCCACTGCTTCGCCATCAAGCAAGGCAACCCAATGACCGGCAACCGCGTCGGCATCATCCCATTCTTCCTCCTCCGGAATACCCTGCTCGACGATGAACACGGCGCGGCGCACTTCGCCGGCCATGCCGGAGAGTTTGCGCCAGGAGCCGGATACGATCGACAATTCGCCGGGAAGGTCGGAATGTTTGGCCATGAACGGGATGGGCTGCTTTACTGGTTGCGGGTCTGCATGAGCGCATGCGTGTGACCATACGGGTCTGATTGTAGCGGTGTGCGAGAACAAAATCCTGCCGACAAGTTCCGTCGATTTAAGAGATATTTACAATTGCCATGCGCAGGTGCGGGCTCAATGCCGGATAATCTGAAACATCTGGTTAATCCGGCCATAGAGCAGAGGTGCACCGTGGTCAACGCCGTCGGCCCGAATACCACTGATAGTTCGCAAAAGCGTGACCTGCAAATTCGCACGGGTCAGGTCAAGCCACAACCCCCTTCGGACGTTCCGGTGCGGCAGCCTGAGGTGGGACCGTCTGCGACGGTGTTCTTTTCTGCCGCGGCCCAGCAGGTGGCTCAAAACAAGCCGGTGGATGACAGACTGGATACAGCGCGCAAAATGCAGGGGCAAATGGTCTCTGCGATAGCCCAGACGACCAATCGCAACACGGAAGGCGCGGATATGGCCTTGTCGCTGGTGGCCACGACGGCGATTCAGACCTATGCGACGGTGAAGCAAGTCCAGAAGTGAGGTCGCCGCAGACGTTTTGCTCACCCAGAGATACGAACGGTTCATCTTAAGCGTCCGGATTCGCTCCGACTGTGCGTCTTAGGCGTCCGGATTCGCTCCGGCGGTTCTCCCGTAAAAATTGCCCCCTCAACGTTGACGTGCTTTGAACGCCGTCTTCGCGGCGCTTCAACCCTCGCAAATCAGTGATTTGCTCGGGACGCCCGCTGCACGGTCGGGCGCAATTTTTCGGATGCGATCCGGCGGAGTCGATCTCCGAACGCCCTTTGATGCATCGGGGAGGCTGGCCGGAAATAGCGAGATGTCGTACGGAGCAGCGCCATTACCGGGTAGCCACCAAACGCATCGGCACGGCGCCATCATCGGGTCGTCACGTGAATGGCTTTCACATGGCTGTCGTCATCGACATCCGGCGTACAATGAGGCCTCACGTATCGTCAGCCGCCGCATCGCCATGAAAGTCGCCATTCTCCCCGTTACGCAATTTGCCCAAAACTGTTCGCTGCTCATGTGCGAAGAGACAAAGCATGCAGCAGTGGTCGACCCCGGTGGTGACCTCGACGATATCAAGGAATTGATCCGCAAAAACGGCGTCACGGTTGAGAAGATTCTGCTTACTCACGGACATGTGGACCACTGCAGCGGTGCTGCGGCACTGGCTGCGGATTTGGGTGTGCCGATCGAAGGTCCTCACAAAGCCGAAAAATTCTGGATCGACCTGCTGCCGGTTCAAAGCGTGCAGTTCGGCTTTCCGCCGGCGACAGCGTTTACGCCTGACCGTTGGCTCGATGATGGCGACACGGTGAATTTTGGTGCGCAGACAATGAAAGTGTTTCACTGCCCCGGGCATACGCCGGGGCATGTGGTGTTTGTGAGCGAAAAAGATCGGCTCGCAGTTGTCGGGGACGTGATTTTTCAGAACTCGATTGGTCGCACCGATTTTCCGAAGGGCAACCATCAGGACCTGATTGACTCCATCCGCAACAAACTCTTCCCGTTGGGCAACGATATACGGTTCATTCCCGGGCATGGCCCGACGTCGACGTTTGGCGAAGAGCGCGACACCAATCCGTACGTGGCCGACTATCTGTTTGCTCCCAAGCGCTGAGCACTGCTTTAACCAATCCTGAAGCCTGAGGGCTGAGACCTCAAGCCAATGCATCCAAGCCTTCGTACAGACTTGGAACATTCAGGCGGTTAGCGAATTGAACAACCTTGCACTGGCAGACTCTGGCTGACTCAGGCCGCCTCGGTTTCGTGTGAAGTGACCGTTGCCCCAGCGGCTTGCGGTGACCGCAATGCCTGCAGTCGGGCATCTTTTTCAGCCCATACGCCATCAAGCCATTGCTTGAACTCCTGACGGAAAGCGGCATCTTCACGGTAGTTGCCTGCAATCAGATGCTGCGGAACCGGAATGACGCGCACATGCACGCGCGCGCCGGATTGCCCGCCGCACAGCCAGCTCCATGCGATAGACCTGCCGCACGGATCATAGTCGATGGTGATGTCGACGATACCCGCAAACTGTTCGCCCATGGCATTGAACGCGGCAGAAAGCCCTGCGTACTTGGGCTTGAGCAGATGGCGGTACGGGGACTTCGAGCGCTTGGCTTTCTTGGGTGAAAAGCGTGTGCCTTCCGCAAAATTGACCACCGCAACCGGATCCAGCTTGTAGATTTCACAGGCCTTACGCGCTGTCTCCAGGTCTTTGCTGGCCAGTTCAGGGTTGCGTGCCAGCTTCTCGGCGCTGTAGCGCCGCATGAACGGGAAGTCCATGGCCCAGCAGATCACACCCACAATGGGAACCCAGATCAATTCCTGTTTGAGAAAGAAACGCAGGAAGGGCAGACGTTTGTGCATGGCATTGAACAGCACCAGAATATCGGCCCATGACTGGTGGTTGGACAGCACCATGTAGCTTTTATTGCGCTTGAGCGTCCCTTCGATCTCGATGGGCCGGATACGCGGATGCAAAACCTTGTAGAGCAGTTGATTGCTGCCCACCCAGAAGGTTGCAAACTTCACGTTCAGCCGGGCGAAAATACGCTGAATGCGGTAGACGGGCACCGTGCGTAGAATTACCAATGGTGTCATGATGGCAAACCATGTGCTAATGCACACCACCAGCGAAATGAAGGTCACGACACCTAGCCAATGACGATCCGAGGTGCGCATTGTGACCTGCGCAGAGCTTGTTCCAGACACAAAAACCCCTGAAAAATCAGTAAAAAACTGTCAATGTTTTATCAAATTCTCGGTATTGTATTTCCGATTTACGCAATTGTCCTAGGCGGCTTTGTGTATGGCCGTCGCCATCAGCCCGACATGCGCTTTGCCAACCAGTTGAACATGGACATTTTTGTGCCTGCGCTGGTGTTTTCTGCACTCACCGCGCGCAACGCGGAGCTTGCCACCTACTCAAAACTGGCCATAGGCGCCGCAGTCATTGTCCTTGTCAGCGGTCTGCTGGCATGGCCGCTCGCACGCATGCTGAACGTTTCCGCGCGAACGTTCGTGCCACCGATGATGTTCACCAACTCCGGCAACATGGGTTTGCCGCTGGCCATGCTGGCATTTGGCGAGGCGGCATTGCCGGCAGCGGTGGTCATGTTCATGGTCGAGAACACCATGCACTATGCCATTGGCACGGCCATGCTGGATCGGCAAACGCGCTTGTGGCAGTTATGGCGGGTGCCCGTTATCGCCGCCTCGATTGCAGGCCTGACGGTTTCACTGACCGGTTTTCAGATGTGGGAACCTCTGCGATTGTCGATCAAACTCGTGGGCGACATCTCCATTCCGTTGTTGCTGTTTTCGCTTGGCGTGCGCTTGACGCAATCGGCAGTATCGCAATGGAAGTTGGCGATCATAGGCTCGGTGGCCTGCCCTTTGTTTGGTGTGGCTGCGGCTTTGCCCATGATTCATTTGCTGGATTTACCGGGCGTTCAACCGGGCATGCTGCTGGTGTTTGGCGCGTTGCCGCCTGCGGTGCTGAATTTTGTATTCGCTGAAAAATACAATCAGGAGCCAGCCACCGTCGCATCACTGGTGATGGTGGGCAACTTGGCAAGCCTCGCATTTGTGCCGCTGGCGCTCTGGTTTGCACTGCCGAAGTAGTCCGGCTGCTTTTGTCGGCTACCCAGTAATGGCGCTGCTCCGAACGACATCTCGCTTTTTCCGGTCTCAACTGTTCCAGGCTTGGCCCCTGACTGTCCGGACAGTCGTCAATACCGGCCAACCTCCCCCGATGCATCAACGGGCGTTCGGAGATCGGCTCCGCCGGATCGCATCCGAAAAATTGCGCCCGACCGTGCAGC
>SXGQ01101435.1_pt1 | contig 12891 bp, 13 predicted proteins | sample 3178371 | NCBI WGS metagenome assembly SXGQ01 (sample SAMN11356859, study PRJNA531348) | freshwater metagenome | isolation source: freshwater sample F1-20 | place: China: Fuxian Lake, Yuxi | collected 2017-12-25
AGAAAGAGTGGACCAATCTCTCCCAGCGCTTGATCTGGCATGGCAGGCGGGTATGTCACTCAAGGAAACCAGCATGTGGGGCCTGCGCATTGGCTCAGTTATGCCCTAGTTATGGACTTGGCGAAGTAGATTTTGAAAAAGCAAAAAAGTTACTCAAGAGCGATAAGGACTTTAGATGAGAATATGGCTCGTTGTTTTTCTTCTTCTACTTACATCCTGCTCAACACAAAGTGATAAGAGCGCAACTCCTGTCGACTCACTTGCCCCATGCTCTGCAATTAAAACCATAGATGTTAAAGCTGAAGGCACCATTGTTGAGTGTCTCGATGGTGAAGGAGAAATGGCGCTGGAGAGCATTGCGGGCCCAGCTATCATTTCTGCCTGGGCTAGCTGGTGCACAAACTGCGAAGCACAGCGCCAGAATTTTATCCGCCTCTATAAAGAGTTAGGAGACCAAATTCAAGTTGTAGGAGTTGATGTGGAAGAGCTTAGGAAATCAGATGGATATGAACATGCACTAAAAAAGGGCATGGCTTACCCTCAACTCTATGATCCTGATGGAAGAACTTCAAAGAACTTTGGACCGGGGATACCTGTAACCTTGTTTATCAATTCTCACCAACAAATAGTTTGGCGTTTCTTTGGGCCGATTATCGACTATACACATCTCAAAACTCTTGTAAATGAGCACTTAGAAATTACAGAGTTACCTCGAGTCAGATGATTTATATAGAATTCGAATTCCTTAATTTTCAACCTAAGAGCTTGCCTAATGTAGATTCGGGATATAAGGCGTACAATATGCTAAGTCGAGGAACTATTTGTAAGAGAGAATTTAATGCCTATTAACGTGTGCGTACAGGGATTAGGTTTTGTAGGAGCCGCCATGGCTACTGCTCTAGCATCAAAAGTAGACGCGGATGGGAATGCAATTTTTAACGCTATTGGATTGGATCTTGCAACTGAAACAGGAAAGAATCGAGTAGACAGAATAAATAATGGAATTTTTCCTTTTGAATCAACAGATACTCATTTGATTGATGAGTTTCGAAAAGCTCACTTGAGAGGAAATCTAAAAGCCACGCATAACGAAAGAGTTCTACAAAACGTTGATGTTGTGGTTGTGGATGTTAACCTAGACTTGAACTTCGAAGGCTATGAGCCGTCAGTTGACTTTAATAATTTTCAAAACGCAATTGCTACGGTGGGTAAAAATATAAGACCCGAAACACTTGTGCTAATTGAGACAACTGTTCCGCCTGGAACTTGTGAGAGAGTTGTGCTTCCAATTCTTCAAAAGCACTTTACTGATAGAGGCATCAGAGCATCTAAGGTGAGCTTAGCTCATTCCTATGAAAGAGTGATGCCTGGTGACAACTATTTAACTTCTATTACTAGGATGTGGAGAACATATTCTGGAATAGATGAGAATTCTCGCAATAGGTGTCGATCTTTTCTTTCAAATCTTATCGATACTAGAGTGTTTCCCTTAACAGAACTTTCAACTTTACGTTCTTCGGAAATAGCTAAAGTTCTGGAGAATTCTTATCGGGCAACCAACATCGCTTTCATGCATGAGTGGACAAAATTTTCCCACGCAGCTGGTATTGATTTATTTGAAGTACTAAAAGCAATAAGAGTACGTCCAACACATTCCAACATCCGTTATCCTGGAGTTGGGGTCGGTGGCTATTGTCTAACTAAAGATCCAGAATTCATTAAAGTGAGCGCAAAGCAATTTTTCCAATACGATTCTGATTTTCCTTTTGTAGATCTCACTCGAGCTACTTTTTCAGAAATGCCAGCATACGCAGTCCACTTCATTTACAAACACTTACCTAAGCCGATCCATGAATGTAGAATTCTGTTATTTGGTGTGACTTATCGGGAGGATGTATCTGATACAAGATATAGTCCCGTCGAACATCTTGTCAGTAGATTACTCGCATCTAATTGCAGTTTACGGCTCATTGATCCATTAGTGAGTTACTGGAGTGAACTTGAATTAAGTATCGAACAGGAAGTACCTACAAGATTTGACAGTGATGAAATAGTAGTCATCGCAGTGAATCATAAAGCTTTTAGAGTGTTGCACAACTACCTTCTAGGCAGCTCAAGAGCTTTATTAGTTATAGATCTATGTAATTTCTTTAGCAAGGAAGAAGTCAAGTCACTCCAAAATAGAGGTCTGCAAGTGTTTTCGTTAGGTCGTGGAGATCTAAAGTGAAATTAAAGGTGATGATAACTGGTGGGGCTGGATTTATTGGAATGCACTTGGCCAAACACTTGGTTAGTGAGGGAAATAAGGTAGTAATTCTTGATAATTTTTCGCGAGCCAAGATGGATTACGATTTGGCGGAGTTTCTAAAGCTACCACAAGTGAATCTAGTTAATATCGATTTAGTGAGTCAAAATCTTTCGTCAGAAGTCTCAATGAAAGATGTAGATGTTGTCTTTCATCTTGCTGCGATAGTGGGCGTAGAAAATGTGGTGAACAATCCCTATAAAGTTCTCACTGAAAATCTCGATATGCTTTTCAATGTTCTGGATTTTGCGAGTAAACAAGCTAAATTGGAGAGGTTTGTTTTTGCCTCAACAAGTGAGGTATACGCTGGCACATTGCGCGAATTTGGACTAGATTTCCCTACTCCGGAGAATACCTCGTTGGCGATTCCTTTAGTTTCAGAAGAACGTTTTACATATGCTTTATCAAAAATCTATGGCGAATTTCTATGCAAGTTTTCTGGGATACCTTACACAATCTTGCGACCACACAACATTTATGGACCAAGAATGGGGATGGATCATTTGATTCCTCAACAGCTCCGGAACGCACATGTGCTCGAAGACTCGAGTACTTTAGGAATCTATTCACTAGCCCACAAACGTACTTTTTGTTACATCTCAGATATGGTCAATATGCTTCAACTAATTGTGCGCAACCAAAACTGCGTGGGAACAATTTTGAATATTGGCGTTCAAACACCAGAGTATACCGTAGAGCAGGTGGTTGAAACTTGCTTTCGAGTATTGGGAAAACGCGTTAATCTCTATGGGATAGGCGATACTCCGGGTTCACCCGTGAGACGCGTACCAGACGTCTCTATTCTGAATTCACTCATAGACTATGAGCCAAAGGTTTCGCTGGAAGAGGGAATTGAGAGAACGAATGATTGGTATACGAAGCATATTTTTTCCAATGGGAGACAGTAAATGTCGACATCGAACTTAGCCCATGAAGTATTGAATGTATTGCAACTAGTGGTTGGAGAAAAAAATAAGGCGTTACACGAACCATCATTCAGTGCTGATGACCAACAAAGTTTGCTGGAATGCCTTAAGTCTGGATATGTTTCTACAGTAAGCAATTATTCAACCGAATTTGAGCGAGAGATTACAAAGGTTACGGGCGCCAAGAATGTGGTAGTGCTGATCAACGGTACTGCTGCACTTCACCTAGCGCTCCTCGGAATAGGAGCAAAGGATGATAAAGAGATCTTAGTTCCTTCGCTCTCCTTTGCTGCAACCGTTAATGCTATTCGATACACAGGTGCTATTCCGCACTTTGTCGAAATTGAATCCGATGCTCTGACTATCGATGTGGATAAACTTTCAAATTACCTCCGCCACACGATGATACGCAAGGGCGGTATGACAATAAATCGCTTTACTTCAAGACAAGTAATTGCGCTTCTTCCAATGCACACTTTTGGTCACGCATCGCGAATTGACGAACTACTAGCGCTAGCAGAAGAATTCAATTTGCAGATTGTTGAAGATGCAGCTGAGTCATTAGGAACTCTTTATAAGGGGAAACATACAGGGACTTTTGGAAGAGTAGGAATTTTAAGCTTTAATGGCAATAAAATTGTGACTGCAGGCGGCGGTGGTGCAGTATTGAGTGAAGATGATGACCTGAGTGCACTCATTAGACATATTTCAAGAACTGCAAAGGTTCAACATGCCTGGGAGTATTTCCATGATCAGCTCGGATACAATTTTCGTTTACCCGGGCTAAATGCAGCACTTGGGCTCTCGCAAATTTCAGACCTAAATAACAAAGTTTTATTGAAAAGGCATTTATACTCAAAGTATGATGAAGCATTCGCATCGATAAGGGGCGTAAAGATCCTAAAAGAACCTCAGTATTCATACAGCAACTATTGGCTCCAAACTCTAGTATTAGATAAAGCAGATTTGAATTTACGAAATGAGATTCTAGCTGTTTGTACGAACGAAGGCTATGGATTACGTCCAGCCTGGTATCCATTACACAAACTTCCTTACTTAAACCAATTTCCAAGCATGAATTTGGAAGTTACAGAAAATCTTTATTCTCGGATAATTAATTTACCAAGTAGCCCACAGATTGTTTCATAAATTGAAAAGCGCTGGCATTAATAATTTAGCCTTCATTGTGGGATGTGGTGGACATGCTCTTTCCTGTATTAGTGTTGTTGAGGAAGTTGGATTGATTAAAATTCAGGGGCTAATTGGGCTTCAATCAGAAGTTGGATTGAATATCAATGGCTATAAAGTTGTAGGAACAGACGAAGATCTTGATAAGCTGAAGTTGATCACAGATAGTGTTTTTCTGGGAATTGGTCAAATAAAGTCTGCCGAAATAAGGCGAAAGATATTCAACCTTTACTCCGCGAAAGGGTTCAATTTTCCACCTTTGATTTCGACAAAGACCGCAATTTCTAGAGACGTTCATATCGGTGAAGGTTCTCAAATAATGCGCGGTGTAATCATGAATTCGGGGGTAGAGATAGGAAAGAACACAATTTTAAATACGGGTGCAATCATCGAACATGGCGTAAAGGTTGCTGAGCATTGTCATGTTTCAACGGGGTCTATTTTGAATGGTGGAGTAAGAGTAGGCTCTGGCACCTTCATTGGCAGTAATACAGTTGTTCGTGAAAATGTAAGAATAGGTCAAAATTGTGTTATTGGAATGGGGATTTCGATAAGACATGATGTCAAGGATTGTGAGGTGGTTCTACAATGACGGGTCAAAAAGTGCTGGTCATAGCGGAGGCGGGTGTGAACCATAACGGCTCTTTTGATCTTGCGAAGAGAATGGTGGAATCTGCAAAATCTTTTGGTGCTGATTATGTAAAGTTTCAAATGTTTAAATCGACCATGTTGGTTCGAAATGGAACACCGGCGGCTCCTTACCAACACAAGCGGACATTTGACAATGGAGCACGACTCAAACAGGATGAGATGTTGCGAGGCTTGGAACTTAGCGAAGAGATTTATTCAGAACTTTATCAATTTTCTTCTCAAGTTGGAATACAGTGTTTTGCGACTGCTTTTGATTATTATTCTCTTGAATTTCTATATTCACTAGGTCAAAGAATTTTTAAGGTTCCGTCAGGAGAGATTACAAATATTCCCCTATTGCGAAGGATTGCGGAATTCGAATGTCCCATCATTTTGTCAACGGGCATGTCAGATGTAGATGAAATAGCAATAGCGATTTCAACATTAAAGAATTCTAATTTTGATTTAAGTAATCTCGTCCTACTGCATTGTACCTCTGCTTACCCAACGCCCATCGAAGATGTAAATTTACTCGCGGTGAATTCACTCCGAGAAAAATTCGGATTATCCGTGGGTTATTCAGACCATACGGCGTCTAATGCTGTTTCCTTGGCAGCGGTGGCCATGGGAGCAAGAATTATAGAAAAACATTTCACTCTAGACAAGAATATGCAAGGCCCGGATCACGCAGCAAGCATTGAGCCGAAGGAATTTGGTGAATTGATTCAAAACATTCGGACGATTGAATTAGCCCTTGGTGATGGGAAAAAGAGATTGATGCCAAGTGAAATGGAAAATATAGACCTTGTTAGAAAATCAATTGTTGCTGGTGAGCAAATATTGAAAGGTGAAGTTTTCAGCCTAAAGAACTTAACAACAAAGAGACCTGCGGCTGGAATTAGCCCTCTTTTTTGGGACACAATTCTGGGAAGAAAAGCCAAACGGAATTATCAAGTAGATGATTACATTGTCGATGAGTAAGAGAATACTTGTTGTTACTGGAAGTAGAGCAGAATATAGCTTGCTCAGACCTTTGATAAAGGGTTTATCGACTGACATTGATTTTGATGTCTCACTCGCAGTGACTGGTTCGCATCTCTCCGAAAGATTTGGCGCAACAGTCCAGATGATTTATGAAGATGGATTTACGGTAGATAGGCAAATAAATATAATCGGAACAGACTCCAGCAAGAAAACTACTCTTGAAGCAATTTCTTTGGGAATTTCCGACTTTAACGATTATTTCTCGAAGAGTAACTTTGACTTGATTTTGATACTTGGCGACAGATATGAATTACTGTGTGTCGCTATTGCGGCATTGATTTATAGGATACCCATTGCTCACCTACATGGTGGGGAGAAGACCGTTGCTGCTTTCGATGACTCTATTCGTCATGTACTGACGAAGCTATCACATCTACATTTTACATCTCATGAGGAGTATAGAAATAGAGTCATTCAACTAGGTGAAGATCCAATGAGAGTATTTAACGTAGGCGCACTTGCGGTCGATGCCATATTGAACTCAAAAGTAAAGACTCGACTTGAATTACAAGACGAGCTGCAAATAGATCTGAGCGGAAGAATTTTCTTAATTACACTCCATCCGGAAACGCTGGGGATTGACAGTCCAAAGAGTCAAATTCAAGAATTAATTGAAGCATTAAGGTCGTTCCCAGAGGCTACTTTGATTTTTACCTCGGCTAATGCAGACCCTGGTGGAGATGAGATTAATTCTGAAATACTAAATTTTGTTCAAAGTTGTAGTAAAGCTTATTTCTGCACTTCGCTAGGTACAGACAACTATTATTCAATCATGAGAATTGCCGACATGATGATAGGAAATTCATCGAGTGGAATAATTGAAGCTCCATATTTCGACCTGCCAGCAGTAAATATTGGTTTAAGGCAATTTGGAAGAATTCAGGCAGACAATGTTATTAACTGTTCAGCGAGAAAAGATGAGGTGATTTCGGCGATTCACAAAGTCATAAATCGAAATAAGGAAAATGAGGTCTCCATTTATTCCAAACCATTTGGACAAGGTGGAACTTCAATGAAGATTATTAAAACACTCAAAGCATCAAATCTGAAAGGCATTGAAGTTAAAGACTTCTTTGACTTAGTCTATGAAAAATGAAATAGATTGGAAGTCAAGTATTGTTTCAAATTCTCTAAGCATTCGAGAATGTATACAAAATCTCAACTCTACAGGCAAGAAAATATCTCTCGTGGTGTCCCCAGACAATAAGCTGATCGGAACAGTAGTGGACGGAGATGTGAGAAGAGGACTCATAAGTGGAGCAAATTTAGAAGATAATGTAGAAAAAATAATGAATAAGGATTTTATTTTTGCCCAAAATGAAGTGTCTATTTTCGAACTTGAACAATTACAAAGACTGCACGGCGTGCAACAAATACCAATTCTTGATGACTTGGGGTCTGTCTGCGGACTATACGTCGGAACGGATGGTAGGCTAAGGCTCAATAGAGTCGTGATTATGGCGGGAGGTTTTGGAAAGCGGCTACGGCCGTTAACTTTAGATACCCCTAAGCCAATGATACAGATTGATGGTAAACCACTATTGGAACATTTATTGCGCCAATTAGTTGGGCAAGGATTCAAGAAATTCACAATTTCTATTAATTATCTTGGAAACTTAATTGAAAATCATTTTGGTGACGGCTCATCATGGAATGCGGACGTAGAATATCTTCGAGAAGACGAACCATTAGGCACGGTAGGCTCTCTATCCCTAATGGAGCAAATTCCGATGGAACCATTGCTTTTGATCAACGCAGATATTTTTTCTAATGTCGATTTTGGTGCCCTCGTTGACTTTCATGAAAAGAACTCTGGAGATTTGACAATAGGTTTTCATAACTATGCACTCCAGCACCCATTTGGAGTCTTGTCTACCGAAAATGAACAAGTCGTAGCCTTTGAGGAAAAGCCCTCCTACTACACAAGAGTTAACAGTGGCACGTATGTACTTTCTCCAGCATGTATCACATCATTAACAAAGGGTCGCAAGATGGACATGTCTGAACTTATCGTTATGCGAATTGAAAGTGGTGCAAAAGTCTTAGCTTTTCCCATTTATGAAGATTGGTCTGATGTCGGTAGAATTCAGGACTTAGAGATAGTTCGGTCCAAACTGAGAGATGTGGAGTCCAAGTGAAGATTGGCGTACAGAAAGACTTGGATTACTCAAGATTTCTCAGTGACAGTAAACCGCTCCAAGTAAAATACGGTCTTCCACCTCAAGTAAGATATTGTTCCAAGTGTGTGATTTCGAATCAAAGACCTAATTCAACCAATGAGTTCCTGAATTCGATAGACGCTAAGAAAGAAACCATAGTTTTTGATTCGCGTGGCGTTTGTGATGCATGTCGAGTCGCCGCGCAAAAAAATAATCAAATTGATTGGAGTGAGCGCGCCCTTCGTCTGCAAAAGTTATGTGATAAGTTTCGCAGATCCGATGGGCGATATGACTGCATCGTTCCAGGCTCTGGCGGTAAAGATAGCTTCTTTGCTGCCAGAGTGTTGAAAGAAGAGTATGGAATGCATCCGTTAACGGTTACTTGGGCGCCTCACTTATACACAGATTGGGGATGGCAGAATTTTAAGTCTTGGATAAATTCAGGTCAGGACAATTATTTAGTTTCACCAAATGGCAGAGTTCATCGACTTCTCACCAGACTCGCACTTGAGTTATTACTTCACCCATTCCAACCCTTTATCTTTGGACAAAAGACTGTTGCTGCCAAGATGGCCATCCTGCATGATGTAGCCTTGGTTTTTTACGGGGAAAATGAAGCCGAATACGGCAATCCATTAGCAGACATCAATTCCTCCGTAAGGGACGCTGACATTTTTACTGTCCAAGAATTTGGCAATGTAAAGTTGGCAGGCGTTGAAATCAAGACTCTTATTGACGATTTTGGGATAGACCGCTCCGAACTTAATCCTTATTTGCCATTATCAAAGTCGCACCTTGATAATAAAGGTGTCGAAGTACATTACTTAGGCTACTATCTCAAATGGCATCCTCAACAGTGTTACTACTATGCAGTGGAACACGGGGGGTTTATTGCTTCGCCCGAAAGAACTCCTGGAACATATTCAAAATATAATAGCATTGACGACAAGGTGGACGACCTTCACTATTACACAACAAGGATTAAGTTCGGCATAGGACGCGCTTCTTACGATGCTTCACAGGAAATTAGATCAGGTGACATTACTCGCGAAGAAGGTGTAGCTCTAGTTAGAAAATTTGACCATGAATTTCCCGAAAGATTTATAAAGGAACTTTTCGAGTATCTATCAATCCATAAAGATGAGTTTCCTGTTGCTTTTAAGAAGTTTGAATCTCCAGTTATGAACTTAGAATACTTTCAAAAACTTGTGGATAAGTTTCGCTCTCCACATTTGTGGAAATTCGACGAAGGCAAATGGTCGCTTCGAAACCCGATTCAATGAATTCTAGAGAAACGCTAGTAAAAAACCTACGACTAATTCCTCGATTGGATATTAAGGGACCAAATCTAATCAAAAGTGTTCAATTAGAGGGATTGAAAGTCCTGGGTAATCCGAAAGATTTTGCGAATCGCTACTATAAAGAAGGCGCGGACGAATTGTTGTTGATGGATTCCGTTGCGAGCTTATACGGTCGCAATAATTTAACGAGTCTAATTAGTGAAGTTGCAAAAGACATATTTATTCCAGTCACAGTTGGGGGTGGGATTAGATCATTAGAAGATGCAAGTGAAGCTTTACTTTCGGGAGCTGATAAAGTTGCAGTCAATACTGGTGCAGTTGAAAACCCAAATCTAATACATGCACTATCCAGACGTTATGGGAGCCAATCAATAGTGCTATCTGTAGACGCAAAGTTAATCAATAATGAATGGGAAGTTCTAACTGAGATGGGAAGACAAAAGACAAATTTAAGTGTAAAAAAGTGGATAGCAATTGGCGCTGAACTCGGTGCCGGCGAAATTCTCTTAACATCTGTCGATAGGGAGGGAACAAGAACTGGCTTTGACCTAGAACTCATAACTGAAATTTCGGCAATGGTTAGTGTTCCGATTATCGTGAGTGGCGGTATGGGCAAACTCGACGACTTGCTAAGCGTGGCGCCACTTGTTGATGGAGTAGCAATTGCGGACCTCTTGCATTATCAAAGAAATTCACTACTACAATTAAGGGATTTTGCACTAACTCATAAGTTACCGGTGAGGAACCATGGTCAGTAAACGAACTGTGATAGTTGACTACGGTGTAGGAAACCTAATGAGTATAAAGCGCTCTCTTGAAAAATTTGGTGTAACGGTGGAAATTTCTAGTAATCCAGAGCAAATTAGAATTGCAAGTCGGCTGGTGCTACCAGGAGTTGGCGCCTTTCCAAGAGCGATGCACGAACTTTCGCGCCTCAACCTGATCGATTCTGTAAAGGAGTTTATTGGTTCGGGTCGACCAGTTCTAGCTATATGCCTAGGGGCACAAATATTATTGGATTTCAGCGAAGAAATCGAGCGAACTAATGGCTTAGGAATAATTGAAGGTGAAGTAATTGCTATTCCAAATTTGGATTCTTTTGGGAATTCTCTAAAGGTGCCTCATATTGGCTGGTCTAAAACTACTAGCACCAATGAAACTCAAGATCTTTTTCTCGATGGAGAGTTTTATTTTGTTCATTCTTATATGTTGTCGTTAAAGAATTCGAAAAATGTTGCGGCTAATACAAATTATGGCAATATCTCAATACCAGCTGTCATACAGAGAGACAATCTAGTTGGATGCCAGTTTCATCCAGAAAAAAGCGGAACAGATGGACTTCAATTCATTGAAAGTTTTTTGCTCAAGTGAGTTATTTAGCAATAATCCCCGCGAGAAAGCACTCTAGAAGATTGCCGGGCAAGAATACGGCAGAGTTGGGTGGCCTACCCCTCATTTCTTGGACCATTAAGTTTGCTCTTGGTTGTGGAGAAATAAGTAGAATTATCGTTTCGACTGATGATCCAGAAATACTAGAAATTGCACATCAATTTGGAATTGACGCTGCGAAACTACGACCAAGTGAACTTGCACAAGATTCTACATCGACACTTGATGTATGCAAGTATGAATTAATTTCGAATAATATTAATTCAAACGACTTTGATGGATTTATAATTCTTCAACCGACATCACCATTTCGAAGTAAAAGAACTCTTTCTGAAGCTATTACCGTCTTTATAAAATCAGATAAGCAATTAGTTGTGAGTGTCAAGCAGAATGAAATTCCTAGAAGTTGGCTCATTAAAAAAGAAAGAGAATCAGTGTTGTTTGCGAAGCAATTTGCATCGGATCCAATGGAAAAAGAGATTTATCTAAACGTTCCGAATGGGAATTTATACATAGCAAGCTATTCACACATTGTTACATCATACGAGCTGTATACAGATACCTTTCAAATTGTTAAGTCCTCATCACTTTTTGAAGACATCGATATAGATTATGAAGAAGATTTAGAGTTTGCTCGGAAAATTTGTGAGAAATTTGTTGGACTCTAAGTTTGTTTTTGAACTTGCAAATAAATTATGATTTGCATTTAGAGTGTCTGCCAATCTCCTTAGTGTTTAGTCTGCACCAAAAATTGCTTTTCCTTAAATATTTGAGATTTGGAATAATTTCTTTGCAAGTTCAAAATTTGGATAATTCATGTTAATTGATTCTTTTTTTGTGCTGTTAATTTTGATTTTTGTTATAGATGGGTTCCGAAAGGGATTTATCTCGTCATGGCTTTCACTTACTGGTTATCTCGGAGGTGGTGTTACAGGGTTTGCTTTTGCAAATCGGTACACCGTGGAATGGGAGGGGCTAACTTCTATAATCTTCTTGCATTTATTTGGAATCTTCGCCGGAGCAAATTTTGGAAAATTCATCCTAGAGAAGACGGGAATTGGAATTCATAACAGAATTCTCTTTGGTCCACTTAAGATTTTGAATGCTTTATTGGGTGCAGCGCTCTCACTTGCTCATGTAGTAATCAATACCTTTGTCATTATTACCCTAATTGACTATCTACCGTGGGAACTACCACATTTCATAATCGAGGGCAGCAAGATTTATAGGGAGATTGAGGACTTCAATCTTCTTTCGTTCCAGATATCAGACCTTCTGAAATCAACTTCATTACGTTGGGATCAGCTAAGGTCGTAGCATCACCAACGGCTCTATTGTCAGCTACATCTTGAAGAAGGCGGCGCATGATCTTGCCGCTTCTAGTCTTTGGAAGCTCTAACACCACCATGATCTGGCGCGGCCTTGCTATTGCGCCAATTTCCTTTGTTACATGGCTCTTTAGGCTCTGCTCAAGATCTTTATCCGCAGCAACCCCACCTCGAAGAATTACAAAAGCAACTATTGCCTGGCCAGTAATTTCATCCTTTGCTCCAACAACTGCTGCTTCAGCAATTGATGGGTGTGAAACTAGAGCTGATTCAACCTCTGTTGTTGAGATTCGATGCCCTGAGACATTCATAACATCGTCAACTCTTCCAAGAAGCCAGAGGGCTCCATCGCTATCTAGCTTTGCGCCATCTCCTGCAAAATAAAGTCCATCAAATCTTGACCAGTAAGTCTGTTTATATCGCTCTGGCTCGCCCCAGATTCCGCGAAGCATTGATGGCCAAGGTCTATCAATTACTAGGTATCCGCCCCCGCCGTTACCAACGTCGTTTGCTTCGTTATCAATAACTGTGACGCTAATTCCAGGAAGTGATCTCATGGCAGATCCTGGCTTTGTTGCTGTAAGTCCTGGAAGAGGTGAGATCATGATGGCTCCAGTCTCG
>SXGQ01023331.1_pt1 | contig 12888 bp, 11 predicted proteins | sample 3178371 | NCBI WGS metagenome assembly SXGQ01 (sample SAMN11356859, study PRJNA531348) | freshwater metagenome | isolation source: freshwater sample F1-20 | place: China: Fuxian Lake, Yuxi | collected 2017-12-25
ACGGGTTCGGCGCTCAACATGATCGACCGCTCCGAGGACATGGGCCTCACCGACGTCAAGGCCCACCTCGACTTCGGCGCCCTGCGCGACCGCATCACGTCCATCGAGGACCGCCTCGAATCGTCGGTCACCACGCTGCTCGACAGCCAGGGCGTCCGGGTCCTGCGCGGCACCGGCCGCCTCACCGGCCCGAACGAGGTCGTGGCCGACACGGCCGAGGGCGAGATCACGATCCACGCCGACGCGGTGCTGCTCGCCACCGGGTCACGCCCCCGCATCCCCGACTGGGCCGAACCCGACGGCGACCGGGTGCTCACCACCCGCGGCGCCTACCCGCCCAAGGAGCTCCCGGAGCACATCATCGTGATCGGCTCCGGCGTCACGGGCGTGGAGTTCGTGTCGATGTTCTCCAGCTTCGGCTGCGACGTGACCCTCATCGTCTCCCGCCAGCAGGTCCTGCCCCAGAAGGACCCCGAGGTGGCGGCGGCCCTGGAGACCCACTTCCTCGACCGCGGTGTGCGGCTCTACAAGGGTGCCCGCGCCGAGGGCATCGAGCGCACAGCGGACGGCGGCGTGAAAGTGGTGTGCGACGACGGGCGCACCGCCACCGGGAGCCATGCGCTGCTCGCCATCGGCTCGATCCCCAACAGCGAGGGGCTCGGCTGCGACGCCGCCGGCGTCGAGGTCAACGACTGGGGCTTCATCGACAACAACCAGCACCTCCAGACGAACGTCCCGCACATCTACGTGGCCGGCGACCTGTCGGGTCGCCTGCCGCTGTCGTCGGTCGCCTCGATGCAAGGGCGCAAGATCGCCGAGCACGTGATGGGCCTGCACACCCGCGAGCACCGGCACCTCGACTACGACAAGGCGGCCTCGGCGATCTTCACCGAGCCAGAGATCGCCGACGTCGGCCTGGCCGAGGCCGACGCCTTCGCCGAGGGGCGCAAGATCCGGGTCACCAAGGTCCCGTTCTCGACCACGGCGAAGGCGCTCATCAACGCGGCGCCCCGGGGCTTCGTGAAGATCGTCTCCGACCCGGCCACGGGCGTCGTGCTCGGCGGGTCGATCGTCGGTCGCCACGCCGCCGAGCTGATCTCGGTCATCGCGCTCGCCGTCACCGCCGGGCTGAAGGTCGAGGACATCGTCGACAGCCTGCTCGTCCACCCCAGCCTCTCCGAGGCCCTGGCGGAGGCGTCCGACTGATGCCGTACACGCCGATCACCGCCGGAGACCTGACAGCAGCCGAGGGGATGGCCGACTGGCGGGTCGTCCTCCGCACCGCCGAGGCCCACTTCCGGGCGCCGTCGTTCCCGGCTGCCGGCCGACTCGTGGGCGCCATCGCCGATGCCGCGGAGGCCGCCGACCACCACCCCGACGTGTCGCTGCGGTACCCCGGCGTGGTCCGGGTCGCCCTCACGACGCACGCCACCGGCGGGCTGTCGACCCACGACCTCGACCTGGCCCGCCACATCTCCCAGCTGGCCGCCGACGCCGGTGCCGTCGCCGAACCGCTCGACGCCCAGATCCTCGAGATCGCCATCGACAGCTTGGATGCCGACCGCATCCGACCGTTCTGGGCCGCCGTGCTCGACTACCGCCAGCAGTCCGACGGCAGCCTCGCCGACCCCCGGGGGTTCGGCGCCCCGGTCTGGTTCCAGCAGATGGACGAGCCCCGCATCGAGCGGAACCGCTTCCACCTCGACGTGTCCGTGCCCCACGACCTCGCCGAGCAGCGGCTCGAAGCGGCGCTGGCCGCCGGTGGCACGCTGCTCACGGATCAGTACGCGCGTGCGTTCTGGGTGCTGGCCGATGCCGAGGGCAACGAGGTCTGCATCTGCACCTGGCAGGACCGCTCGGGCTGACGCCCAGCGCTCAGTCGATGACGATGATGACGTCGCCGGAGCCGACCGAGGCGCCTTCCTCGACGTTCAGCTCGGCGACGGTGCCGGCCTTGTCGGCGACGATGTTGTTCTCCATCTTCATGGCCTCGAGCACGCAGAGGACCTGACCCTCGGTGACCTCGTCGCCGACGGCGACGTTGACCTTGACGATGGTGCCCTGCATCGGCACGGCGATGCGGCCGGAGCCCGCTGTCGGCGCCGCGCCCGACGTGCCGCCGGACCGCTTGCGGGCCTTCGGCAGGCCCTTCCCGCCGCCGCCCGCCGCAGCAACCGCGACCTGGTCGGCCGGGACGAACAGCTTCACGGCGAAGCGCTTGCCGTTGACCTCGACGTCGACGCTGCGCTCGACCTTCTCGACCTCGTCGTCGCCCGCCGGCGCAGGGGTGCCCCGCACGCCGGTGAGGTCGAGCGTGTCCTCGACCCACTTGGTGGAGTGCTCGCCGGCCTTGAAGTCGTCGTGGCCGAGGATGGCCTGCGCCGCCGGGATCGTCGTGGCCGGGCCGTCGAGCACGAACTCGTCGAGGCAGCGGAGCATGCGGGCGATGGCCGTCTCGCGGTCGCCGGCCCACACGATGAGCTTGCCGATGAGGTTGTCGTAGTACTGGCTGACCTCGTCGCCCGAGTCGTAGCCGCCGTCCCAACGGACGCCGTTGCCCTGCGGCGGGACCAGGGTGGCGATGGGGCCGGGCGAGGGGAGGAACTTGCCCTCCGCCACGTCCTCGGCGTTGACGCGGACCTCGATGGCGTGCCCGCGCAGGTCGATGTCGTCCTGGCTGAACGAGAGCGGCTCGCCCGACGCGACCCGCAGCTGCTCGGCCACGAGGTCGATGCCCGAGACGAGCTCGGTGACCGGGTGCTCGACTTGGAGGCGGGTGTTCATCTCGAGGAAGAAGAACTCACCGTCCTGGTAGAGGAACTCGACGGTGCCGGCGTTGACGTAGCCGCAGGCGCGGGCGACCTTGACGGCAGCCTCGCCCATGGCCTGGCGGATCTCGTCGGGGAAGTTCGGGGCCGGGGACTCCTCGACCAGCTTCTGGTGGCGGCGCTGGGCGGAGCAGTCGCGCTCGCCGATCCACACCGTGTTCCCGTGCGTGTCGCCGATGATCTGCATCTCGACGTGCCGGGGCCAGGTCAGGTAGCGCTCGACGTAGCACTCGTCGCGACCGAAGCCCTTGAGGGCCTCGGACTGCGCCGACTCGAGCGCGGCGTGGGCCTCGTCGGCCGAGCGGACGACGCGCATGCCGCGACCGCCACCGCCGTAGGCCGCCTTGATGGCGACCGGCCAGCCGAACTCCTCGCCGAAGGCGACGACCTCGTCGCCCGAGCTCAGGAACTCGGTGGTGCCGGGCACGCCCTGCACCCCGGCCTCCTGGGCGGCGATGCGGCTGGAGACCTTGTCGCCCATGACCTCGATGGCCTCGGGCGGGGGACCGATGAACGTGACGCCCATCTCGGTGATGGCCCGGGCGAAGTCGGTGTTCTCGGAGAAGAAGCCGTAGCCGGGGTGCACGGCCTGGGCGCCGGAGCGCTGGATGACGTCGAGGATCGCCTCGGTGTTCAGGTACGACTCGGCCGCCGTGGTGCCGCCGAGCGCATAGGCCTCGTCGGCGAGGCGGACGTGCAGCGAGTCACGATCCAGGTCGGAGTAGACGGCCACGGACGTGACGCCGAGCTCCTTGCACGCCCGGATGACCCGGACGGCGATCTCGCCACGGTTTGCGATCAGCACCTTGGAAAACACTCCGTAGTGTTATCGCGGTGAAGGGTGACGACGCCATCTCCCGACCGGCTGGGGCGCCCCGGACCCGCTTCACCGACGTGCGCCACGTGGCCGAGACCGGATCCACCAACACCGACGTCATGGAGCTGGCCCGGCAGGGGGAGCCCGAGGGGGTCGTGCTGGTCGCCGACCACCAGACCGCAGGCCGGGGACGGGCCGGGCGCACGTGGACCGCACCGCCGGGGGCGTCGCTGCTCTGCACGATCCTGCTCCGCCCCCCGGCGCCGGTCGCGTCCATGGCCACGTTCGCGCTCGCGGTCGCCGCAGCCGAGGCGGTCGAGTCCGTCGCCGGCTTCCGGCCCGGCCTCAAGTGGCCGAACGACCTCGTCGTGGAGGACGCCGAGGGCGGCGCCGTGCGGACCCGCAAGCTGGCCGGGATCCTGGCCGAAGCCGAGTGGTCACCCGGTTCGAACATCGCCGCCGGCCACCGGAACCCGGACGCTCACGAGCGCGCCACGGTCGCCGCCGGGATCGGCCTGAACGTGTCGTGGCCGGACGAGGTGCCCGACGAGCTGGCCGACGTCGCCGTCGCCATCAACCACGTCAGCCCGGCCCGGCCCACCCGGGACGAGGTGCTCGAGGCACTGCTCGACCGCTTCGACGTGCATTACGGCGCCCTCGTGCGGGGCGACGTCACGGCGGTCCTCGACGAGTGGCGGACCCGGTCGGTCACGCTCGGCCGCGAGGTGCGCATCGATCTCGGGGCCGACGACCTCGTCGGGACGGCGCTCGACGTCACCCCCGACGGGCACCTCGTCGTCGAGCCGCTCGAGGGCGGTCGCCGCACGATCGCGGTCGGCGACGTCGTCCACCTCCGTCCCGTCTGAGCGCAGGACGGTCAGGCCAGGAGCTCCACGCCCTGGTCGTCGTGCCAGAGACCGAGCTCGAGCTTCTCGTCCTTGGCCAGGCCGGCGACGGCGTCGAGCACGCGACCCTCGAGCCGCCGGTCGGCGGCCTCGAGCAGCTCGTCGGCGGAGCCCAACCACTCCGGGGTGGTGCCCGGGAGGTGGTCGAAGCGGCAGGAGCCCTCGACCTCACCCGCGCGCCAGCGCACGACGAGGTGGTCGGTCGCCCGTTCGAGCGTGACCGTGACCGGAGCGATCCGGCGGCTCACGGATCGATGTCGCGGGCCACGAGGTCGGCGAAGGCACGTGCCGCCTCGGTCGTGATGGGTCCCGGTGCGTCGAGGGTGCGGTCGTCGATCTGGTGCTGGCCCTGCACGTCGCGCGTCGAGGAGGTCAGGAAGACCTCGTCGACCTCGGCCAGCACCGACACCGGGAGCTCGTCCTCGGCGACCTCGATCAGCTCGCACACGAGCTCGCGCGTCACGCCGGCCAGGCAGCCGGTGGAGAGCGGTGGGGTCGAGAGGCGGCCGTCGAGCACCACGAAGACGTTCGAGCCGGTGCCTTCGCAGAGCTGCCCTGCGGTGTTGGCGAAGAGCGCCTCGGACGCCCCCTGCTCACGGGCTCGGACGAGGGCGACCACGTTCTCGGCGTAGGACGTCGTCTTCAGGCCGGCGACGGCCGAGCGCTCGTTGCGCACCCACGGGACGGTGACGGAGGCGCCGGTCTCGGGCCAGCCGTCGATCTCGGAACCGGCGACGAAGACCGTGAGCGGCACGTCGGCCCGGGCCGAGCCGAGCGGACCCGGACCGCCGGTGACGGTGAGCCGGATCCGCCCCGGACCCTCGATGTGGCCGGCCACGTCGTGCATCGCGGCCCGGAGCTCGCCGTCGGAGCGCTCCAGGTCGAGGCCGAGCCCCTCGAGGCTGCGACGGAGCCGGCGCAGGTGCCGGGTCACCGCGAAGGGGACCCAGCGATCGCCGCCGGGCTCCGGTGCCGTCCGCAGGGTCTCGAACACCCCGTCGCCGACGGTGATCCCGTGATCGGACACCAGCACCCGGGCATCGCCCGCGTCGAGGAGGGCGCCGTCGAGCCAGACAGGGAGCACGGCGGGACGCTACCGCCCGACCCTCTCGACGCCGATCGTGGGTTCTGGCGTCCCATCGGGTATCGTCTGATCACCGCGCCGGGTCGAGCTCGCTCCCCGGACCACCTGCTCCTCGAGAGCATGCTCACGCGGGAGGGCCACGAAGGGCCCGACGCTCCTCGATCTGACTGCTGTTCGGCACCAATTCGAAAGCGCCATCCAGCAACCCTGATCGAGAGAAACCTGTGCAATCCGAATCCACCCCCCCGTCCTTCGCGGACCTGGGCGTCCCCGCTCGCATCGTCGCGGTCCTCGACGAGCGCGGCATGACCAGCGCCTTCGAGGTGCAGGCCGCCACCATCCCCGACGCCCTCGCCGGCCGCGACCTGTGAGGTCGTGCCCCGACCGGCTCCGGCAAGACCATCGCCTTCGGCATCCCGACCCTGGTCAACACGGCCAAGGCACGCCCGGGTCACCCGAGCGCGCTGATCCTGTCGCCCACCCGGGAGCTCGCCGACCAGATCAAGGACGAGCTCGTCCCGCTGGCCAAGGCTGCGGACCGGACCGTGACCGCCGTGTACGGCGGCGTCGGCTACGGGCCCCAGACCAAGGCCATCCGGGCCGGTGTCGACGTCCTCGTCGCCTGCCCCGGCCGGCTCGAGGACCTCGTCAGCAGCGGCAGCGTCAGCCTCGCCGAGGTGGGCGTCGTCGTCGTCGACGAGGCCGACCGCATGGCCGACATGGGCTTCCTGCCCGCCGTGAAGCGCCTGCTCGACCGCACCAAGGCCGACCGCCCGACGCTGCTGTTCTCGGCCACGCTCGACGGCGACATCGCCGAGCTCACGAAGCGCTACCAGAAGGACCCGGCCCGGCACGAGGTCGGCGAGGTCGAGCCGGACATGACGGCGATGGCGCACCACTTCTGGTCCATCGACCACGAGCAGCGCGTCGACCACACTCGCGATGCCGTCGTGGCCGCCGGCCCGACCATCGTGTTCACCCGCACCCGCCACGGTGCCGACCGCCTCTGCAAGCAGCTGGCCAAGGCCGGCGTCGAGGCGGCCGCCATCCACGGCGGCCGGAACCAGAACCAGCGCACCCGTGCGCTCGAGGCGTTCACCAAGGGCCAGGTGCAGGCGCTCATCGCCACCGACGTCGCCGCTCGCGGCATCCACGTCGACGGCGTCGCCTGCGTCGTGCACTTCGACCCGCCCGAGGACGACAAGACCTACCTGCACCGCTCGGGCCGCACCGCCCGGGCCGGCGCCCAGGGCGTGGTCGTGTCGTTCGTGCGGGACAACAACCGCAAGGACGTCAAGGCGCTCCAGCGCGACCTCGGGCTCGCCCAGGTGGTCACCGCGCCGGACGCAACGCTGCTCGGTGACGGTTCCCGTCACCGTGAGGCCCCGTCGCGCGCCAAGGTCCAGCCCGCCGCCAAGGCAGCGGCCGGCAAGCCGAGCGGGAGTGGTGGAGGCAACGGCGGTCGCAACCGCCAGCGCACCCGCACCCGTGACGGAGAGGACCGTGCCGCGCGGCGCGACACCCGGCGCGACGACCGGCCTGCACGCGACGGCGCCAAGCCGCACGCGCGCACCAAGCCGGCCGAGCGCCGTGGTGCAGACGGCGTCGTCGACGTCGATCCCCGTCCGCGCAAGCAGCGCGACGGCGGATCGCCGTCGAAGGTGCACCGCAAGGGCGGCGGCGTGAAGCGCCGTTCGCTCGACGCCAACCGAACCCGCTGAGTCCGGCGGTCGCCTCTATCCGGAGGCGACCGCCAGCAGCGTCCGGGCCTTGAGCACCGTCTCGGCCCACTCGCCCGACGGTTCGCTGTCGTGGGTGATCCCCCCACCGGTGCCGAAGCGCAGCACGGGTCCCCGGCCGCCGTCGGGGTCGATCCAGAACGTGCGGATGGCGACGTTGAGCTCGCCAATCCCGCGATCGGCGTCGCCCCAGCCGACCCCGCCGCAGTTGACGCCACGGGGCACCGGCTCGAGCTGGCGGATGACGTCCATCGCCGCCAGCTTCGGCGCGCCCGTGATCGAGCCCGGCGGGAAGGTGGCGGCGAGCAGCTCGGGCCACCCGACGCCGTCGGCGAGCTCACCGGCCACCGTGGAGACGAGGTGGACGAGGCCGGGGTGGTGCTCGACGGCCAGCAGCGCCGGCACGCACACCGAGCCGTAGTCGCACACCCGACCGAGGTCGTTGCGGACGAGGTCGACGATCATCACGTTCTCGGCCCGGTCCTTGGCCAGGAAGGCGTCCGGCGTCGCCGCCGTGCCCTTGATCGGTGACGACCAGACGAGGCGCCCCTCCCGTCGCAGGTAGCGCTCGGGTGAGGCGGAGGCGACGTGCAGACCGGCCGCCGGCACGCGGACCACGGCCGAGTAGGGCGCCGGGTTGCCGATGGCGAGCGCGGCACCGAGGGCGGCGACGTCGGCCTCGTCGTCGACCGGTGCGGCGAGCTGGCGGGTGAGGTTCACCTGGTACACGTCGCCGGCCTCGATGGCGGCGCGGATGGCGCGGACGCCCGCCTCGAAGGCGTCCTGGTCGAGCGAGCTGCACCAGGCGTCGGCCGGGGGGCCGACCCAGCGGGGTCCCCGCCAGGGCCGCGCCGGGCGGACGGTGGCGAAGCGGGCGAAGGTCGGGGTTCCCTCGTAGGGCACGACGACGGCCCAGAACCCGGCACCGTCGAGGCACGAGGGGTCGTCGGTGACGTCGACGAGGTCGGTGCAGAGCCGCTCGCCGACGACGGCGAGCGGCGGCTGGTCGACGAGGCGGGCCACGGCGGGAGGGTAGAGGCACCGACTCGGGAGGCCCCGGGTCGCTCGGTCCCCTGGCGGCGATGTCCGACACGGAGACACGTCGGGCGCGGCGGAGCGTGCTGCAGAAGCTGGTCATCATCACCAACGTCTTCGCGATGGTGGGCTTCCTGTTCGCGGCCGGCGCGCTCGCCTACGGCTACGAGAAGTACGGGCAGATCCCTCGCGTCGAGATCGGCGACACGCTCAGCACGAGCGACGACGCCGAGGGCGGGGCCGCGGTCACCGAGAACTTCCTCATCGTCGGCATCGACTCGGCGGCCGGGCTGGACCCCGACGACCCCGTGGCGGCCAGCCGCACCGAGGTGTCGACCCTGCGCTCCGACACGATGATGGTCGTCCGGGTGGACCCCGCCTCCACCCGCGCGTCGCTGCTGTCGCTGCCCCGAGACCTCTGGGTCCCGATCCCCGGGCACGGGAACGGGCGGATCAACGAGGCCATCCAGCTCGGCGGGCCCGAGCTGCTGGTGGAGACCATCCAGGCGTACCTCGGGATCCCGATCAACCACTACGCCCAGGTCGACTTCCAGGGGTTCGGCCGCCTCGTCGACGCCATCGACGGCGTGCAGATCTACTTCCCCAACGCCGTGCGCGACGACCGCAGCGGACTCTCGGTCCCCGAGCCCGGCTGCGTGACCCTGGACTCCCGCAACGCCCTCGGCTTCGTGCGCAGCCGCGCCTACCAGGAGTTCGTCGACGGGCGGTGGCGCACCGACCCCACCGGCGACCTCGGCCGGATCCGGCGCCAGCAGCAGTTCATCATCGCCGCCCTCGAGCGCTCCGTCGACCGGGGGTTGCGCAACCCGGTCACGCTCGACGAGCTCATCGACAGCACGCTCGACGCAGTGACGATCGACGACACGCTCGACGGCGGCGACCTGCTGGCGCTCGGGCGCTCGTTCCGCCGCTTCGACCCCCAGTCGCTCGACGTCCACCAGCTGCCGGTGGAGGACGACACGATCGGCGGTGCTGCGGTCCTGCGCCTCGTGACGAGGGAGGCCGACCCGGTCCTCGACATCTTCCGGAACCGCGACGTCACCGTGCTGCGCGAGGAGTCGGTCCGGGTGCGGATCCTCAACGGCACCGGCACCCCGGGAGAGGCGTCCGACGCGTCGGCGGCGCTGCGAGCCGCCGGGTTCGCCATCGCCGGCACCGGCGACGCGCCCCGTCTCGGCGTGGAGCGGACCGAGGTGCTGCACCCGGCAGGCGCCGAGGCCGCTGCCGACCTGGTCCGGCGCTGGCTGGCTGGCGACGTCGAGGTGGTCGAGGACGACACGGTCGACGACGTCACCGTCGTCACCGGCGCCGACTGGCAGGGTCTGCGGACCGAGCCGCTCCCGGCGGCGGACGCCGACGTGCAGCCCCCGACCACCCTGGCGCCGCCGCCGGTCGACCCCGAGGACACGACGACGACCACGGCGCTCGGCACCGTCTCGGGGACCGTGCCGGACGACGTCGTGTGCGGATGACGCTGGTAGACACCCGGCTGTGAAGGGGATCGTTCTCGCCGGCGGGCGCGCGACGCGGTTGGGTCCGGCGAGCCGGGCCACGTCGAAGCAGCTGATGCACGTCTACGACAAGCCGCTCGTGTACTACCCCATCTCGACGCTGGTGCACGCCCGGATCAACGAGATCCTGATCATCTCGACCCCGGAGCAGCTGCCCCAGTTCGAGGAGCTGCTCGGCGACGGCTCGCAGTGGGGGTGTTCGTTCTCCTACGCAGCCCAGACCGAGCCCCGTGGGCTGGCCGACGCGTTCATCGTGGGCGAGCGCTTCATCGACGGCGACGACGTCGCGCTGATCCTGGGCGACAACGTCTTCTACGGCTTCGGCCTGGGCGAGCAGCTCCAACGGTTCACCTCGCCGTCGGGTGCGGTGATCTTCGGCCTGTGGGTCCCCGACCCGGAGCGCTACGGCGTGCTGGAGCTCACCGAGTCCGGTGAGGTCGTGGCGGTGCACGAGAAGCCGGCCGAGCCCCCGTCGTCGTACATGGTCCCCGGCCTGTACTTCTACGACGGCACGGTCGTGGAGGTCGCGAAGCAGATCGAGCCGAGCGAGCGGGGCGAGATCGAGATCACCGACGTCAACAACCACTACCTCGCCGGTGGGCGGCTCGAGGTCTGCCGCCTGCCGTTCGCCACCGACTGGTTCGACGTCGGCACGTTCGACGCCATGCTCGACGCCCAGACGTGGGTCGCCGGCCTGCAGCGGCGCAAGGGGCTCCTCATCGGGTCGCCCGAGGCCGCCGCGTTCCGCGAGGGGTTCATCGACGCCGAGCAGCTCCATGCGCTCGCCGATGCGGTCGACCACGGCGGCGACCTGGCCAAGAGCGGCTACGGCGAGTCGCTGCTGCGCCTGCTCGACTTCGACGGTTCGTCGTCCTCCTCGGAGGCGTCCCCGTGGGCGTGATCGACTTCGCCGTGGCGACGACGGCCATCGAGGGCCTGTGCGTGCTGACGATGAAGCAGGTGTCCGACGAGCGGGGAACGGTCCGCGAGTTCTACCGGGAGTCCGCGTTCGTGGACGCCGGTCTCGGGTCGCTCGGACCGTGGCTGCAGGTCAACGTCACCGAGACCCGCACCGGTGCCATCCGGGGCATGCACGGCGAGGACATGACCAAGCTCGTCGCCGTCGTCTCCGGCCGGGCCCACGGCGCCTACCTCGACACCCGGGACGGCTCTCCCAGCCGTGGCGCCGTGGTGCAGGTCGACCTCGCCTCCGGCACCCAGGTGCTGGTGCCGGCCGGGGTCGCCAACGGGTTCCAGGCCGTGGAGGACGGCACCCAGTACCTCTACTGCTTCGACGCCGAGTGGGTTCCGGGCATGGCCGGCACGTCGGTGGCGCCGCTGGATCCGGGCCTCGGCATCGACTGGCCGCTGCCGGTGGACCCCGACGACCTGGCGCTCGTGTCGGTCAAGGACCGCGACGCCCCCGTCTGGGTTCCCTAGCCTCGCCCCGTGCGACTCCTCGTCACCGGCGGCGCCGGCTTCATCGGCTCGAACTACGTGCGCTGGGTGCTCGCCAACACCGACGACGAGGTCGTCGTCTACGACGCCCTCACCTACGCCGGGAACCTCTCGACCCTGCGCGACGTCGACGACAGCCCCCGCTACTCCTTCGTGCAGGGCAACATCTGCGACCCGGGTCCGCTCGAGGACGCGATGCGGGGCTGCGACGCCGTCGTGCACTTCGCCGCCGAGAGCCACGTCGACCGCTCCATCGAGGGCAGCGACGACTTCGTCATCACCAACTGCTTCGGCACCAACGTCGTCATGGACACCGCCCGACGGGTCGGCGTCGGCCGGGTCGTGCACATCGGCACCGACGAGGTCTACGGATCCGTCGAGACGGGATCCTCGAAGGAGGACGACCCGCTCGAGCCGCGCTCGCCGTACAGCGCGTCGAAGGCCGGGTCGGACCTACTGGCCCTCAGCTACCACGCCACCCACGGCCTCGACGTCCGGGTGACGAGGTGCACGAACAACTTCGGGCCCTACCAGTACCCGGAGAAGGCGATCCCGCTGTTCACCACCAACCTCCTCGAGGACCGGCCCATCCCGCTGTACGGCGACGGCCTCAACGAGCGGGACTGGATCTACGTCGACGACCACTGCGCCGGCGTCCACGTCGTGCTCACCGACGGCACCGCAGGCGAGATCTACAACATCGGCGCCGGCAACGAGACCCCGAACCGCGTGCTCGTCGACAAGCTGCTCGCCCTCACCGGCAAGGACGAATCCCTGGTCACCTACGTCGAGGACCGCCTCGGCCACGACCGCCGCTACTCCGTCGACATCGACAAGATCACCGAGCTGGGCTGGACCCGCCAACGCAGCCTCGACGAGGCGCTCGAGGCCACGGTCGGCTGGTACCGGGACAACCCGTGGTGGTGGAAGCCCCTGCGGGACGGGACCGCACCCTGATGCGGGTGCTGGTCACGGGCGCCGGCGGCCAGCTCGGCACCGACCTGGTCCGTCACTGCGTGGCGAGCGGCGACGAGGTGGTGGCCGTCGACCGCGACGGCCTCGACGTGTCCGACGGACCCGCGGTCCGTGCGCTGGTCACGGGCGGCGGACGCTTCGACGTCGTCTTCAACGCCGCCGCCTGGACCGCCGTCGACGCCTGCGAGTCCGACCCCGAGCGGGCCTTCCGTGTGAACGCCCTGGCCTGTCGGTGGCTGGCACAGGCGTGCCGGCGCTCCGGCGCGCACCTCGTGCACGTCTCGACCGACTACGTCTTCGACGGGACCAAGCCCGAGCCGTACCACGAGTGGGACCGGCCGAACCCGCAGTCCGTCTACGGCGCGTCGAAGTGGGCGGGCGAGCACGAGATCGCCGTCCACGCCGGCGGGGAGGCCACCATCGCCCGCACCTCGTGGGTGTTCGGCGAGCACGGCCACAACATGGTCAAGACGGTGCTCGCCCTCCGGGACCGCGACGAGCTCGCCTTCGTCGAC